>Ga0194132_10000772_pt1 | contig 64949 bp, 63 predicted proteins | sample TA2KigOf80mmetaG_FD_148612 | JGI IMG/M metagenome (GOLD analysis project Ga0194132, IMG submission 148612) | Freshwater microbial communities from Lake Tanganyika, Tanzania - TA2015054 Kigoma Offshore 80m | ecosystem: Environmental > Aquatic > Freshwater > Lake | place: Tanzania: Lake...
TGCGATATCGCAGGCGTCAATACCTTCCCGGTCCAGATCGCAGTGCGATATCGCATCCCGCTCATCTTTTATGCCGAACATGGAGAGAGCGAGTACGGCGGCCGCGTCCTCAACGAACAGTCGGCGAAGATCCGCGATTTCACCGAAGTGGTCGAACACCAGATCGGCGACGATCCTGCAAATTGGGCCGACGAGTCCGTTTCAGCCAGCGCCCTCGCGCCTTATCTCTATCCTGACGCGGCCGAAGTCGAGCGGATTGGGATAAAAGCGATGTATTTCGCCTATTTCTTCAAATGGAGCATGTACGAAAACTACAAGTACATCAGAGAGAAAATCGATTTCCGAACAGCGCCCGGCGGCCGCACTGACGGCACCTTTACCGACTTCGACAGCTTGGACGACAAAATCGACACGCTCTACTACCACATGCAGTTCGTGAAGTTCGGCTTCGGACGAGCCGTACGCGACGCCAGCCGCTTGATCCAGAACGGCCACATCAGCCGAGACGAAGGCTTGCGATTGGCGCGGGCCTATGACGCGGAGTTTCCCGCCACCCACCACGTCGAGCAAATCGAGTATCTCGGCATGGACGAGTCCGAGTTCGCACAGACGATCGATCTGCATCGGAACCCAGAAGTGTGGCGCTTCTCCGGGAACGCGTGGCAACTTCGTTTCCCACTCGAGTGAGCGCCTATGGCCACCGACGTCCCCTGCGATATCTGCGGCTGCATAAACGCCGTGGAGATTCCCGCTGCCCGTATCTACACCGGCGGCCATCCGATTCACGTCTGCACCGGTTGCGGTTTGGTCCACTGCCGAGATCGTCGGAGTTCGGAAGAAATAGCGGCTCTCTGGAGCAGGGAGATCTATGGGGCACCGGATGGCGACGAAAAAGGACGGGGCGAGCTCAGCGCCGGCGCTATGCAGCGATACTCAGCGTTAACGCCTTTTGTACGGGCACGCCACGTTTTCGTTGCCGAGATGATCGACCAATTGATCGGATTGAACGGCAAACGTGTCGTTGACGTCGGTGCAGGGCAGGGTGAGTTCCTGCGCTTGCTACGGACGGAGTACGGCGCCCAGGTATTCGGGGTCGAGCCGTCGGAGGTCAATTGCGGCCGCATGCAACAGCTTGGAATCGACAACTTCTGCGGCACGGCGGAAGCCTTCGCCGCGAGTGCGGCATCGCTCTATGAGGTCGCCACAATCGTTTGGACGCTGGAGAATTGTCAAAGCTGCGCCGCGGTCATCGACGCTACATACCGTTCCCTCGACGACGGCGGGCACATCGTTGTTGCTACGGGCAGCCGCATTCTCGTTCCATTCAAGAAGCCGCTGCAATACTTCTTTTCGAACACGCTGCCCCAAGATACGCATCCGTTTTACTTTTCCAACAATACGCTGACCGGAGCGCTTGCGCGGGCTGGTTTCGAAGTAGTCCACCGCAACCGCTTCATCGACAGCGACTATCTGGTGTTGATCGCTCGTAAAACCGATCGCTCTCGACCGATTGCCTGGGAGAGAGATGATCCTGGGGCGGTGCTGGATTTCTTCGATCGGTGGCACCGTGAGACGCAAGCGTACTACCGCTCGATGTAGATGGAGGGCCTGGCTGTGACGTCAGACGCAGATCGCACGAACATGGACTACATTGACCGTGTCGAACGGGTCGATGTCGAACAGGTCTTGCAGGCTACTCTCGGGGCGAAATTCGGCCGGCGCTTCACCGACTACCGACGCGACTATGTGAAGAGTTTAAACTACGACAAGAATGGCTTCTTGCCAGATTTTCCGATCACCCTCGGGCTGGAACTCGTAAATCGGTGCAATCTCTCGTGCATCATGTGCTACACCGTCAATCACGATCTTCCGAAAGCGACGCTTTCGAAGGCGACAGTTAAAAAGATCATGGAGCAGGCGGCGGCCGGTGGTTTGCAGGCCGTCCAGATCGGCCTTGGATCTGAAGCGCTTCTCTACAAGAACATCGACGACGTATTCGCTGCCGCCGAAGGCGCAGCAGTTATGGACATTTTTCTGGCGACCAACGGCGTGCTCCTAACAGAAAAAATCTGCGAGCGAATCGTAAAACGTGGCGTGAGTCGCGTGTACGTGTCCCTCGACGCCGCCACGCCCGAAACGTTCAAGACGATCCGCGGCAAGGATGAACTACCGCTGATTGAACGGAATATTCATACCCTGATCAATACCAAACGCCGCCATGGGTCACAGTTGCCGCTGATCCGCGTCTCATTCTGCGTGCAAAAAGAAAACGTCCACGAGAGACAGTTGTTCGCTGACAAGTGGCGCGATGTCGTCGACCACGTCGATTTTCAGATGATGACTGATTTCTCTCAAGTGGACGCTATCGCAGAAACGGGTCAAGCGCCGGCACCACGGTTTTTCGATGCGAGCGCCCTGGAAAAACCCTACTGCCCGCAGCCCTTCAACCGGCTCGACGTTTGGGCCAATGGCGACGTAACACCGTGCTGCACGTTCTACGCAAAGAACCTCGTGCTCGGGAACATCGCGCATCAATCGCTGCAGGAAATCTGGCACGGCGAAAAGATCGAAAAATTGCGCGATCAATTCCGCCACGGGCGGCTCAACCCGAATTGCGAGATGTGCTTAGCGGGCCGGGATGTCGACACGTTCAACGGCAGCTAGCGGCGCCGGTAGCCACTGAGCAGCGTGGTTCCCCTGGTTTCTGCCTCCTGCACCGAGGACGTTCCGTTGGGCAGAGCTCCGTCGGTAAACAATCCCGAGCGCCTGCGAGGCGGAACGCTGGTTGTCTACATGTCCAACCAGTTCGCAAATTTTGTGACGCCTTTCTGCCGCCGCTTGAAACGTACACATGGGATAAAAGCGGTGCTGATCTGCACGCGAAAAAGCGATCTTCCCCGCGCCGACTTGTTCGACTTCGACGTCACGGCTTTCGACGAGGTGGTCGAAATCGGCGATGCGATGGAGCCGCGACAGGCAGGCAGCCTGCCGGCGCCGGCTGAACTGGCACAGTGGGCACAGCGAGTCGAGACGGAACTCGGCGTGAGCCTGCTGGACATCATCCGCACGGATCGGCACCTCGGCATCGGCTTCGTATCGGGTGGATCGTTTATGCGATCTCGCTATGCGAACGGCCTCGGATATCCCCAGACCGTCGATTTAGCGGGGCGGCTATGTCAGTTTTTTGCCGATCTCTTGGACAAGCAGCGCCCGTTCGCCGTTATTTCGGGGTACGGCGCCGCCCATATTGCTGCGCTCACCAGCGTCGCTAGCGTTCGCGGCATACCGATGCGATGGCCGATATTTTCGCGCACCGGCAAAAAGATGTTTTGGACTGAGAATCGTTTCAACTGGCCGGCCGGCCTGCGGGCTGCTTATGAGCGACGCCTCGCGCAGACCGATGTCCAACCTGTTGAGGAAGTCCGGTTGGACACCCCGTACGTAGCGCAACTAATTCAGTCAACCAACCGAACGAACCTAGGGCTGCGCAGTTTAGTTCACCGCCTCTTCAAGATACTGCGCCTTGAGATCAGCGATCGGCTAAGGGGAAGAACCTTTCGATACGGCAGCTACTTGTTCCGCGACCGAGTTTGGTTGATGTGCGAACGTTGGTGGTGGCGCCGCCGGGCGATCCAGCAAAAGCCGGTAATGTCCGGGCTCCCCGATAGACTTCCCTACGTTTTCTTTCCACTGCATATCGAGCCAGAAGTCGCAATCATGTCCGAGGCTCAGGCGTCCGATCAACAGATGACGTTCATCGAATGGCTCGCCAAGACGGTCCCTGGCGGTTGGTATGTCGTGGTCAAAGAGCACCCGAACGCGACGACGCCACGACCGCGTGGCTTCCGCGAACGCCTGAGGACAATTCCCAATGTGATCGTCGCCGCCCCCCTAGAGAACGGTGAGAATCTCGCCTACGCGGCGCAAGCGGTGGCGGTTATCAACGGTACGCTTGGCGTGCAGGCGGCCATCGCCGGTAAGCCCGTGATTACCTTTCATCGCCACTTTCAGGGTCTGATGATGCCGCATGTGCTGTTCGCGGATAGTTACGATACCACCCGCGCTGCCATCCAAAGCATCGCGCGCGGCGAGGTTACGCCGGTTCTCGAACGTCGGCGGGCTGGCGCCGCGTTCAAGGCAGCACTCGATGACTGCGCTTTTTCGGTCGGCAATCCCGGCCTGCTCGTGGGGCGAGCTGGCGATACGAAGCTTCAGTCGGATGAGGTGGAGCTATTCGCAACGCGCTTCCTTGCAACATTCGACGCGATTGGGTCGGCACAGCATAGTAGTGCAGCCTAGTGTCGGTGGTCTGTGAGTCACAACCCTTCGACACTGAGCAGTTCGGCGTTCCCGTTGTCCGTCTCCGAATATGCGGAAATGTCACGCAGAAGCAATTTGCTCAGGCTGTCCGGCAGCATATCGGGGCTTGGCGCGCCGAAGGCGTGTGGCTCGCTTCGTGCCGAATTCCTTCAACCGAAACCACGCTTGCCGAGATTCTGAGCGAATGCGGCTTCCGACACGTCGAGACGTTGATCACGCTGAGCCGACACGTCACTCCAAATCTGCCGAGCGAGCTTGCGAGCGTGTCACCAGCAACCCCCGACGACATCCCTGGGTGCATGGAAATAGCCAGGGTTGAGTTCCATCATGATCGTTATCATGCTGATCCGGAGATCGACCGTGGCGCGGCCGACCGGCTCAAGGCGCAGTGGGTCAAGAATTCCATGCTCGGCCGCGCCGACGCCGTGTTCGTCACCCGCGACGACGTCGGACCATCCGGCTTCCTGCTGTGCAACCGTACTGCTGATAAGGCAATCATCGATTTGATTGCGGTCGCCAAGCGGAGCCGAGGAAAAGGGTTGGGTATGGCGATGATCGGCGCCGCCTTGCAGCACTATTCTGGCGTCGCGGCGACAATGCTTGTGGGAACCCAAGCGGAGAATCTTGCATCACTCGCGCTCTACCGACGCTGTGCGTTTGTGCCGTCCATGCGCTCGCTAACGTTCCATTGGTCTAGTCAGTACCGATGAAGCCTCTGCTTGCCGGTGTGATCGGGCTAGGGGTCGGCCAGCGTCACGTCGCGACTTACCAGTCGCTCGAAGGAGTGCGGGTTAAATCGGTGTGCGATCTTGATCCCACTCGTCTCGAGAGTGTTGCCGACGCTTACGGAATCGAACGTAAGGCAGACGACTATCGGGCGGTCACCGAGGATCCCGACATCGACGTGATCTCGATCTGCAGCTACGACGATAGCCACGCCGAGCAGGCGATATCGGCGCTTCGGCACGGTAAGCACGTGATGATCGAGAAACCGATCGCCCTGCATCCGAAGGAAGCCGAGGGTATCGTCCGGGCGATGCAGGAGTCGGGCAAGCGGATCACATCCAACCTGATCCTGCGGCAGAGCCCACGCTTCCGCCACATCAAGGCGATGATCGAAGCCGGCGAGTTCGGTGACATCTTCTGCATCGAAGGCGACTACCTGCACCAAATACTGTGGAAAATCACCGACGGATGGCGCGGCAGGATGAAGTTCTACTGCACCGTCTATGGCGGCGGCATCCACCTGATCGACCTGATGCGCTGGCTACTGGGGCAGGAGGTCGAGTCGGTTTGCGGCATGGCGACCGACATGCCAACGCGCGGGAGCCCCTACCCCCGCGATGATACTTTCATCAACGTCCTTCGATTCAGTAACGGCACGCTTGGCAAGTGCCTCACGTCATTTGCCGTGCAGCGGCCGATCTTCCACTCGCTCAACGTTTACGGCACAAAGCGGACGTTCGTGAACGACGTACCGGACGCGAAGATTTTTAGCGGAGACACAGCGGCCGATCAGGCACCGTTCACGACACCTTATCCGGGCATGGAAAAAGGCGACCTACTGCCCGACTTCATCGATGCCATCCGCACCGGCCGCGAGCCTATGGTGAGCGCGCGCGACGTGTTTCGTGTGATGGATATCTGCTTCGCCGCCTGGGAGGCAACCAACCAGGGGCGGACCGTGCAGGTTCAATACCTTCTGTGAGACCGACAAAATAGCCGTGAGCGCCCCTCTCATCCCGTTCGGCAAACCCCTACTCGATCAGGCAGAGATTGACGCCGTCGTGGCCGTGCTTTCGGGCACCGTGCTGGTGCACGGTCCGATTACTCACGAGTTCGAACAGCGGTTCGCCGCCCGCATCGGCGCCAAGCACGCGGTGAGCGTCAGTAGCTGCACCGCGGCCCTGCATCTGTCGCTGTTTGCCAACAGCATCGGACCCGGTGACCTGGTCGTCGTGCCCGCCATGACCCACGTCGCGACCGCTCACGCGGCAGAGTTCTGCGGCGCTCGCCCGGTCTTCGTCGATGTTGCCGCGGACACAGGCAATCTCGATCCTGCGGCGCTCGCGAGCGCGATGTCGCCTGCGGTCAGGACGGTCATGCCCGTGCATTACCTGGGCCTTCCCTGCGACATGGAGGCCATATCCGGCATCTGCGAGCGGAATGGCGCTTTCATCGTCGAGGACTGCGCTCTCGCAATCGACGCCGACTACGACGGACGGAAGGTGGGCACGTTTGGCCTTACCGGCTGTTTCTCGTTCTACCCGATCAAGCACATTACTTCGATCGAAGGCGGCATGGTGACGACCGACGACCCGGCCGTGGCAATCGCCATCCGCCAGCGGCGCGCCTTCGGCTACGACCGCACGGTGGGCGAGCGCACGCGGCCAGGCATCTACGACGTCACAGTGCTGGGCTACAACTACCGGATGAATGAGGTCGAAGCAGCCGTGGGTCTAGCGCAGCTCAAGAAGCTCGATGCCTTCCAAGGTGCGCGCGCCACGAATTTTGCGCGACTTCGGGAGGCGCTGGTCGGCATCGACGAGCTCACGGTGTTCGCGCCGCGCAAGGGCAAAGCTACGTCCTCGCATTATTGCCTGAATGCGGTGTTGCCGCGTGACGGCAGCATCGACCGCGATGCCGTCGTCGCCCGCCTCAACGCAGCTGGAATCGGCACCAGCGTGCACTATCCGTGCGCGGTACCGATGACGAGCTACTACCGCGAGAAATACGGCTACAAGACAGGGCAGTTCCCCGTTTCAGAATGGCTCGCGGCGCAAACCATTTCCCTTCCGATCGGTCCGCACCTTTCCGAGCGCGACATGCTTCGCATCGGCGCGGCCTTCAAAGATGCCGTTCACACATCGCGAGCGCAGTGAGAGAGCATATGGACACAAGCTACGAGAACGTCCGAAACCGACTGCGGGACCAGCGCATCCTCTTGGTCGGAGGCGCCGGCTTTATCGGCCACAATCTTGCCCTCGAGCTGCGCTCGGTCGGTGCCGACGTGATGGTCGTCGACAACCTCATGGTCAACAGCCTGATCGAAAACGTCTACGACGGCGGCCAGAATCCGGTGCAAAACCGCGCTTACCGTAATTTCCTGCTGGACCGCTTCGAACTGCTACGCGGCGCCGGTGTAGCTCTACGTAATGCCGACGCTCGAATCCTCGGCGATCTCAACCGAGTGTTCGACGAATACCAGCCGACTAAAGCGGTACATCTTGCCGCCATTTCGAGCGCCGTCGATGCGCGCCTCAATCCGGGCCTCTGCTTCGACTTGCAGCTCATCACCTTGCGCAACGTCCTCGAGTTGTGTCGAACCTCGCACCGGCAGCAGGTGAACCAAGTCATGCTGCTCAGTTCGAGCACGGTCTACGGCGACTTTGAGGGTGATACGGTCGACGAAGCGACGCGGCCACGGCCGCGCGGCATTTACGCCAACGCCAAGTACATGGCCGAGCGGCTGCTGCGGACCTACAGTCACCAGGAGGGTCTCGGCATCTCGATCGTTCGCCCGAGCGCGCTTTACGGCGAGCGCTGCAAGAGCCGCCGTGTCAGCCAGGTGTTCATCGAGAACGCCCTTACCGGCAAGCCGCTTCGTCTTGAAGGCGGCGGTTCGGGGCGCCTCGATTTCACCTACATCGCCGACCTCGTCGATGGCATCGCGCGCGCGCTCGCGTTCCATCGCGGACCCAAAACTTCCGATACCTTCAACATCACGTTCGGCAACGCCCGTACGGTCGCCGAGTTGGCGGCGGTGGTAAAGGACGTCGTCCACGATGCAAACGTCGTCGAGGCCCCGCGCGCCGAGGGCAAACCGGTACGCGGCACGCTGTCGACTGTCCGAGCTGAACGTGAACTGGGTTTCAAGGCTAAGTGGCCCTTGGAGGTCGGCTACCGAAAGTACTGTGAGTGGTATGCCGAACAGTGGCAGCGCGCGAAGGTCGACGCTCTCGCCAACCGGTGAAAATCGGCCTCGTCATATTCGCGCGCTTTGATTCGCGGCGCCTGCCCGGCAAGGCGTTGCGGCTGCTCGCCGGCAAACCGCTGCTGAGCCATGTCATCGAGCGGGCGGCGGCGGTGGGCGACTATTCGATCATTGTCGCCACCTCGGATAGAGCGATCGACGACCGCATCGCCGCCTTTGCCCTCGCGGCGGGCGTCCAGGTTTTTCGCGGGTCGGCGGAGGATGTCTTGGGACGTGCGAATGCCTGCGCGCGCTCCTTCGGCCTCGACTGCCTGGTGCGTATTTGCGGCGATAGCCCCTTCTTCGACAGCGCGCTCGCTGCGCGCATGTTGACCGACGCCAGACCAGGACAATTCGACCTGCTCACTAATGTTTGGCCCCGAACTTTCCCGAAAGGCTTGAGCGTCGAGACAATTGCCGCCGAAGCCCTTGGGGCTGCGGCGGCGGCCGCCAGCGTCGACGAGCGCGAACACATGACCCGACATTTCTATGCCCACCCCCAGCGCTTCCGGATCGCGAACTATGAGTCGGGCAATCCTGCTTTCGCAGATTGCTCGCTTGCGGTCGACACCGAATCGGATTTGGCGCGTGCGAGTTGGATATACGAGCGTTGTAACGGCAAGATCCCTACCCCACCGGCTCTTGTCGCGCTGGCGCAGAAGTGGCGCCCGTCCATCGCGGTTCAGTAGGCAACAAGCACTGCAAGGCAAACGTATGTCAGATCTCGCGCTCTTAGGCGGCGATCCGGTGATTCGCGCACCGCTTCGTCCGTATCGCTCGATGGGTGAGGCGGAAAAACAGGCGGTCATCGAGGTCATGGACAGCGGCAAGCTCTCCGGCTTCTACGGCAGTCCGGGTCCGGAGTTCCTCGGCGGCCCCAAAGTAAAGGCCTTCGAGGAGCTGTGGCGCCAACGCTACGGCGTCGCGCACGCGGTTTCGGTCAATTCGGCCACGTCGGGGTTGATCGCGGCGATCGGCGCTATCGGCGTCAGTCCGGGCGACGAAGTGATCGTACCGCCGTGGACCATGTCGGCCACGGTCGTGGCGCCGCTGTTCTACGGCGCCATCCCGGTGTTTGCCGATGTAGACCGCCGCACGTTTTGCCTCGAGCCGAATGCCGTCCGCGAAGCGATCACGCCACGGACCCGCGCGATTCTCGCGGTTAACTTGTTCGGGCATCCAGCGCCGCTGCGGGAACTCGTTGGGCTCGCGCGCGAAAAAGGTCTCTACCTGATCGAGGATAGCGCACAGGCGCCCTGGGCCGCGGATGAGCACGGACAACGCGCCGGCACAGTCGGCGACATCGGGGTCTACAGCCTCAATTACCACAAGCACATCCACACCGGTGAAGGCGGCATGTGCGTTACCGCCAACGCGGACCTGGCGCAGCGCCTCCGACTGATCCGCAACCATGGCGAGAACGCGGTCGCGGGCGAAGACGTTGATTCACTAGTGAATATCGTCGGCTTCAACTTTCGCTTACCCGAGCTTTCCGCGGCGATCGGAATAGCGCAGCTCAACCGGGTCGACGATCACGTCGCGGCTCGCGAGCGTGTGGCCGTCCGCCTGACCGAAGAAGCCCAGAATCTTGAAGGGCTGTATCCGCCGGTCGTGCGCGACGGCTGCCGGCACAACTACTACTGCTGGACTATGCGTTTCGATCCCGAGCGCCTCGGCGTGACGCGGGCGACGTTCAGCGCGGCACTTGCTGCCGAAGGGTTCCCGCACGCCGTCGGCTACGTGAAGCCGCTCTACCTACTGCCGCTGTTTCGCCAGCGAGTAGCCTTCGGCCGGAACGGCTGGCCATTCACGCCCACGAGTCAGCGATACGAAAAGGGTCTATGTCCGGTTACCGAGCGCCTGCACGAGCACGAAGCGATCGTCTTCGAGCCGTGCGCCTATGAAATTTCTGAAGGCGAGGTTGCGCAACTCGGCGATGCCCTGCGCAAGGTGCATAGGCATTTATCTGCGCTGCGAAAATACGAGAAGGCGAGCGCGGAAAAGCGGGCGTAGTAGGCTAGGCGCGATGCCGCGAGTAGTTGCCAGCATTGAAGCACGGATGAATTCCAGCCGACTGCCACGGAAAGTGATGGCTGATATCTGTGGCGAGCCGGCATTGGCGCGAATCCTCGCACGACTGCGTCGCTGCGAGCGTCTCGACGATGTCGTCGTCGCGACCACGGACTCGCCGGAGGACGATCCGATCGCCGCGTGGGCTAGCGCGGCCGGAGTCGCGACCTACCGCGGAAGCGAAAACGACGTCCTCAATCGGGTAGTTGAAGCGCATCGCGACATGACGTCGGACGTCATTGTCGAGGTATGCGGCGATACGCCGCTTCTAGACCCGCAAGTGATCGACATGGCGGTCGACACGTTCTTCGCCAATGACTGCGATGTCGTCTCCAATACCTGCCGCTTGTCGTTCCCGCAGGGCGTCGACGCCCAGGTATTTCGCTTCACGGATCTCGCTACGGTTGAGCGCTCGATCGACGACCCCGCGGTTCGGGAACACGTGTCGCTGTACTTCTACGAAAATCCGCAGCGGTTTCGCTTGTATCACCTGATGGCGCCGCCGTGTTGGCGCGGCGCGCGATACCGCTTCCAGCTCGATTACCGCGAGGATCTCGAATTCATCACCGCGGTCTATCGGGAGTTGCTACCCGGGCACGGGCCCTTGTTTTCTACCGGCGACGTGCTGGCGCTGCTGGCCCGCCAGCCAGCTTTGGCGGCAATTAACCGGCACTGCGAGGAGAAGCCTGTTCGTTGAGTGAACTGGCCCGCTTGCGAACCGTCATCATCGGCTTTGGAGAGGTCGCTGCCGGCATGTCGCACGATGACCGGATGGCACGCTTTTTCAGGTACGCGACACACGCAGAGGCACTGGCCAATCACCCGGCCTACGAGTGGGCGGCCGTTGTCGATATCGATTCACGGGCGCGGGCCTGCGCGCGTACCGAATGGCATATTCCCCATTGCGCGGCACGCATCGAGGAGCTTGTCGCTTCCTATCAGCCCGAGGTAGCCGTTCTTACCGCTCCCCATTGGGTATGGAAGGGTGTGATCGAAGCCACGCCGACGTTGCGCGCCATCGTTGCCGAGAAACCGCTGGGACTCACGGATGAAGAGCGAGACGTTTTCCTCAACCTTTGTCGGCAGCGGAATATCGTGGTCCAGGTCAACTATTGGCGCCGATTCGCGACTGGGCTACGCGAGTTAGCCAACGGCAAGCTTCTCGAGTACGTGGGTGAGCCTCAGGCCGTGTTTGCGACCTACGGACGCGGGTTGCACAACAACGGCTCGCACTTAATCGACTTTCTTCGCATGCTGTTCGGCGAGGTCTTGGCCGCTCAGACGATTGGCGCTGCACGCCCTACTCCGCGGCCCAGATTCTCCGACGATATCGACGTCCCGTTTGCGCTTACCCATGCGAGCGGGGTCAAGAGCATCGCCGGAGTCCTTGATTTCGATCACTACCGCGAGGTCGGCATCGACGTCTGGGGATCGCTTGGCCGGCTGACCTTGCTCCAGGAGAGCCTCGTTGCCACGGTCTTCCCGCGCGCCGAGAACCGGGGCGTCACAGGCGCGGCCGAAATCGCCAGTGACACGGGTCGCATCGTGGAGTGCCCGGTGGGCGACGCTTTTTTCCGCATGTACGATAACCTATCCGATTCTATCCGCCATGGATCGCCGGTTTGGAGTAGCGGGGAGAACGCCGCCCGGACCGAGCGCGCGCTCTCCGCGCTGCATGAGTCGATCGACCGGGGCGGCATTCCGGTGCGGCTTTGAGCGCGACGCCCGGATCACGCGACGCTCTCATCTTCGCCGAGGATCCGGGCGCGGCGAACTTCGTCGCCGACCTGCCGGCGGCGATCGAAGCCCGAGGCGCTACGGCGGTTCTGTTAGCGAAAGCCGACGCCGCTCCGCATTTGCAACGGCTCGGAGTGGCCTACGTCCGCGCCCCCCAAAGCGCCGCCGAGCTGCTTTCAACCTACCAACCGAAAATAATGCTGGTCGGCACCTCCGAGAACACCAACACCGTGGGTCTAGACCTACTCGAGTTAGCTCCGGTCCGGCGGATAACTTCGATCGGGCTTGTCGACCATCCGGCTAATCCGGCCCACCGTTTTCCAGGGCGTGACGGCTCACCCCTCGGACGTGCACCCGACGTGATCGTTGTAGCCGACGAAACCACGCGCCAAGCTTTCATACGGTTGGGTCAGCCAGCGGCCGATGTCGTCTCGTGCGGCCACCCGGTTTACGATCGGGCGCGACGGAGCCGGCAACAGCTCGAGAGCGTCGGCCGAACCGCGTTGCGCGCGAAGTGGTACGCCGCCGCCGGCCCTCGTCCGGTGGTTATGTTCCTCAGCGAGATTTCTGACGGCGTGGACACGAGCGCGTTCAAAAGGTCCAAGGAATATTCGCTGCATGGACGCGGCGACACAGCTGCTCGAACCCTTATCGTACTGGAAGAGGTACTGGACGCGCTAAGGTCTCTGCAAGTCAGGCCGTTTCTTGTCCTGCGCCTGCACCCCAAGGATACTCGCGAAACATACGACGCCTATCGCGAAGAGCTGGATCTGGTCTTGGGTCCGGAGGGCGGTTTGGAGTCGGTATTCGCAGCGGATGTGGTCGTCGGACTCACCACGACGCTGCTGGTCGAAGCGACGATACTCGGGCGGCCCACTTTGTCGGTCGTGCCGCGGCGCGTGGAACGGAACTGGCTTCCTGGCATTCATGCTGGCTTGATCGCCTGTGCCGACGAGCGACAAGAGTTGCGGCAGCAATTGAGCATCGTTTTCGGACGCCAATCCTATGAACGGTCGGATGACCACGAGGTTGAGCGTGAGTTTCCTTCAGGCGCTGCCGATCGCGTCGCCGAACTCGTGCATCGACTGGTGGTGGCCCCCGTGTGCTGAAAATGGCTAGTTCGCGGGCCCTCGAAACTGAACGCTTGCGGATCATGCCTTTCGCCGCGGCGTTCTTGACCGAAAAATACGTCGGCTGGCTGAATGACCCCGAAGTCGTCCGCTTTAGCGAACAACGACACCGCCGGCATACGATGGAAAGCTGCCGCGACTATTGGTGGTCTTTCGAAAACTCACCGCACTTCTTTTGGGCCATCACTCTTCGCGATGGCTCTGCAGCCCATATCGGAAATATCACCGCCCACGTCGACCCGCCGAATCGCGTCGCAGACGTTGGCATCCTGATCGGCGAGCGAAAGGTATGGGGCCGGAACTACGGCAGCGAAGCGTGGGAAGCGGTCTGCGAGTACCTGCTGAACGACGCCGGGATACGCAAAGTGACGGCCGGAACCATGGCGGACAACCACGGTATGCTGGGCATCATGCGCAAGACCGGTATGGTCGCCGAGGGTCGTCGCCTAAGACAGTTCTTGCTCGACGGCCGCGAGGTTGACTTGGTGGAAGCGGCCCGCTTCCGGAAGTCCGCATGAGCTTGAGCGCCGCCTTCGGAATGATCACGTGAATTTCGCCTTTGGCACCAAGGGCGAAAGCCTGCTGCGGCTGCAGGGCCGTCTGCAGGCAGCGAGCATTTGCCCCTCGCTTCTTTTTGATGTCGGCGACTGGCGACGCAGATCGAAGCTGATCGTGTCGGAGGTGGTAGAGCGTTTCCCGCGAAGCCGCTTGGCGATCCGTTCGAGCGCCCGAGGGGAGGATAGCTGGCAGTCGTCGATGGCCGGCGTTCATCTCAGCCTCACCGGCATCGCCGCCCGGCACGACGATGTGGCCGCGGCCATCGAAGAGGTTGTCGCCAGCTATCCCGACGACCACGAACTCCATCAGGTCCTCGTCCAACCCATGGTCGAGGACGTGGCTGTGTCCGGCGTGGCGTTGACCCGCGATTTGGATACCGGCGCGCCGTACTACGTCGTCAACTATGACGATACCAGCGGGCGTACCGATTCCGTCACCGGCGGCGCCGAAAGCAAGACCATCCTGGTACATCGCTCCAGGCCAGATGCCTTGTTGTCGGCACGCTTCCGCAAACTCATCGATGTCGTGAAGGAGATCGAAGCGGTCACCGATTGCTCGACATTGGACATCGAATTCTGCATCACCGCACGGGAAGAGGTTTATGTGCTGCAGGTACGGCCGCTCGCCGCCCGGTCGCGCTGGCAAACGGTCGGAGACGATGCGATCGATACCGCCCTCGACGAAACTCGCGCCGCGCTGGAGCGCTCGTCGGGCCCCGAAGACGGTGCGCATGGGTTGACGACGGCCTACGGCGAGATGCCGGACTGGAACCCGGCCGAAATGATCGGCTCGACGCCACGCAACCTGGCGCTCTCGCTGTATCGAAGGCTGATCACGGACGACGTCTGGCTGAAGGCGCGCGTGCTGATGGGGTACCGCGCAATGACGCCACGGCCGCTGCTGACGGCGTTCGCCGGCCGGCCTTATATCGACGTGCGGCGCAGCCTCAATTCGTTCCTGCCGCCGAATTGCGATTCCGGTTTCGCCGACGACCTCCTCACGTTCCAGCTCGCCAAACTTCAGGCCAACCGGGATCTGCACGATCGCATTGAATTCGCCATTGCCTACACGTGCCGAACACCCGAATTCGCAGCTTGCGCCGCCGATCTGCGCGCGGCCGGTTTCGCCGCGGCGCAGGTGAGCCGGTTCGGCGACGGTCTTGGCGCGCTGACCGCGAAAATCCTCGGCCAAGGCCGCCAACAGATCAGCCGGCTCCTAACTCTCGGCGAAGGACTGGACGAACGCCGACGGGCGGCAAATTCCTTGCCACCCCGCGGGCGGGCCATTCGCCTCCTTGATGACTGCATCGAACTAGGCACCCTGCCTTTTGCCCAACTTGCCCGCTATGCCTTCATCGGAATTTCTTTCATTCGTGCGCTCGCCGCCCGCGAGGCGCTGAGCACCGAAGACTGTGACCGTTTTCTCGAGTCGATCAGTACCGTGGCGACCGAATTCGTGCACGACCTGGCGCTTGTCGCGAACGCTGGCGGCGACCATGCCGCGTTTCTTGCTCGTTACGGACACCTGCGCCCCGGCACATACGACATTACCTCGTGGCGGTATGACGAGAGACCGGATCTGTATCTGGGCCGCCTTTCCACGCGGATGCCGGTCAAGAGCGCGTTCACGGCGACCGCACGGCAGCGCAGCGCGATCGAAAAGTTGCTGCGCGAAGAAGGCTTCGCCGTCTCCGCCGAGGAGCTGCTCGGCTACGTCACGGCCGCGGTCGTCGCCCGCGAAAAATCGAAATTTCTTTTTTCGCGCAACATCAGCGACGCGCTGAGTGCGCTCGCCGACTGGGGCGACGCGCTCGGGCTCGATCGCGAAGAGATCGCGCACTTACCGATTGAGGCGATCGCCGCAGGCCTTGATCGCGCTCGAGCCGCCGAGCTCGTCGCCGAGGGTCGTGCCGCCTATGCAGTTACCCGTGCGGTTCGCCTACCGCATCTCATCTTCGGGCCGCGTGATATCGACGTGGTGCGGCTGCCCCTCGGCCATCCGAATTTCATCACGCATCGCACCGTGACGGCGCCCACCTGCCGGCTCGATGCCCGCACCATGCCGGATATCGGCGGCCATATCGTGCTGATCGAAAGCGCCGACCCCGGTTTCGATTGGATATTCTCGCACCCGATCGCCGGGCTCGTGACCAAGTACGGCGGCGCCAATTCGCACATGGCGATCCGTTGCGCCGAGTTTGCGGTTCCGGCAGCGATCGGATGCGGCGAGCGGCTATACGACGGACTCGCCAAAGCTGCCATCATCGAACTGGACTGCGCCAGCCACCGGGTCCGGGTCATCCGTTCATGACGCGCCTCGCCCTCACCATGCGCGTGGTGGAGGAAGCCGCGTACGCGGAGACTCGCGACGCGCTGAGTCACGACTGGCAGCGCTGGCTAAGCGAGCATGAGTACGGGTTCGCGCTCGTACCTAATTGCGTCGACGAACCGGGCGCGTTCCTGGGGAGTCTCTCGGTCGACGGACTGATTCTCACCGGCGGCAACGATCTAGTTGCTAGCAGCGCCGGCTCGGGCTCGATATCGGCCCAGCGTACCCTCACCGAGAACGCGCTTCTAAGAGCCGCGATCGACTGGTCGCTGCCGGTGTTCGCAACCTGTAGGGGCTTGCACCTCGTCAACGCATTCTTTGGCGGGAGCCTTTCCGCCGATCTCGGCCGGACGAGCAACGGCTCCCACCCCCACGTGAACTGCACCCACCCAATCGAAATTAGTCCCGCGTTCCAGCCGTGGGCGCGTGGTCCGGCGTTGGACGTCAATTCGTTCCACAAACAGGGATTTTCCGAAGCGCAACGGGGCGCTGGGTTGACGGTTATCGCGACCAGTCCGGCCGATGGAGTTGTTGAGGGCGTGGTTCACGATAGCTACCCGATCGTCGCCGTGCAGTGGCATCCGGAGCGACCGAATCCAGCCGCCGCTTTCGACAACACTCTGATCGAGCAACTGCTGGCACGCGGAGCCTTTTGGTGCCGGGCGTGAAGCAGGCCATCATTCTGGCAGCCGGTCGCGGCTCCCGGTTGCGGCCGCATACCGACTCCGCCCCCAAATGCCTGCTGCCGTTCGCCGGCCACTGCTTGTTCGACTGGCAACGCTCGGCACTCGGCGCCAATGGCGTCACCGACATCGGCGTCGTGAGGGGGTATCGGGGAGAGGCTTTCGACAATTCGGGCGTCCGCCTCTGGGACAATCGCGAGTGGGACCGGTCCAACATGGTGCACAGCCTGTTCTGCGCCCGCGACGCACTGGAGTCGGCCGAAGGCCTCGTGATCGCCTATGGCGACATCATCTATGAGGCACGCGTCGTACAGGCGGTGCTCGAAACCTCAGGCGATATCGTCGTCGCGGTCGATCGCAATTGGCTCGACCTGTGGCGGGCAAGGTCCGAGAACCCGCTCGACGATGCCGAAACGCTACGTATCGATGCTGACGGCCACATCGTCGATATTGGCCGGAAACCAACTTCGCTAGCCGAGATCGAAGCGCAGTACATCGGCCTCCTTCGGTTGAGTAAAGCCGGCCTGCACCAGCTTTGCGCCTTTTACGATGCAGCCGCGGAAGGCAGCACGTGGATGATGGGACGGCCGCGCATCAACTGTTACATGACCGATCTGTTGCGCGGCCTGGCCGAGTCGGGTGTCCGGCTAACCGCGGCCCCGTTTGCCGGCGGATGGCTCGAATTCGACACGTCCGACGATCTACGGCTGTACGAGGCGATGCTGGCCGAGGGCCGTCTCGACCGGTTTTTCCGGACCGCTTAAGACGATGGTCATCTGGCTTATCGGCCTGTCGGGGGCCGGCAAGACAACGATCGGCGCCGAGTTGGTGCGTCAGCTCCGGCCTCGAATTGCCAACCTCGTCTTCGTCGACGGCGATGCGATCCGTGAAGTATGGGGTGACAGTCCCGGGCACGACATCGCCGGGCGCCAGGTGAATGCGGCTCGAGCCTCGCGGCTCTGCGCAATGCTGGACTCGCAGGGCATCCACGCGGTCGCCGCTATCCTATCGATCTTCCCCGAATGGCAGGCCTGGAACCGGCAGCATTTCTCGAGCTATTTCGAGGTGTTTCTTGACACGCCGATGGACGTGTTGGAGCGGCGTGATCACAAAGGTCTGTATGCCGCCGCCCGGCGGGGCGAGATGAAAAACGTTGTGGGGGTCGACATACCTTTTCCTCGGCCGCCACGACCTGATCTCGTACTGGCGCCGCCGGCGGTCCTGGAGCCACCGCACGCTATTGTCGATCGGATTCTGACCCGCTTGCCAGCCATTACATGACCGAATACCCGTATGGACAGCGCGATCTGTTCGCCGAGCCGGAGACGTATTTTTTCGCCAAGTGCCACCAGCGTGACTATCTTGCCGCCTGGCGGGCGAGCCGCGATCGTTTCCTAGCCAGCCTCGTCGCCCGCGCACGGCAGCAGTCGGCTATTTGCGCTTCGTGCCAGCCTGCTCTACCCGGCAGTTTCGCGCTTGCCGAACGGATTTCCGTGGCGTTCGAGGAACTACGACTTGGCACCATGGACGCGGCCGACTTTGCGAGTGCAATCGAACCCTTCGTCGTGAAATACGAGGTGTTCAAGCGCCTGTTCGAACACTATTCGGCGGACGGCAAACGGGACCCGCGATCGCTGCCGGCATCGCTCGCCACCTACGTCCTGTTCGCGCAGTGCCTCGCTGCGCTGGCGCAACGAACGGGCTCGCTCAAGCATCTGTCGACGCTGCTCAAGCTCTGCGACGCGCTCGCCTCGCAATCGCCAGCAAGTTTTTCCGCAGCGGACGCACAAACCCTGAGCAACGTGATCGAGACCGAACGATTCCTCGTCGAGCGCCTGGCAATGCAATGCGCCGCCTAACCGATGTGGCCATGCTCTGCGCGCCGACCTGGCGCTCGCGGGCCTATGCGCAGTGCTTTGCAGCGCTGGATGTTTGGCCGGCACTGGTCGTTTATCTGCCCGGGCACGAGCCCGATTGGGACGGGGCGCCCGTCGTCGAGGTCGACCTCGGGCAGACCGATGGACCGATTCGGTTCCAGCCGGCGACGACCGCGCAACAGGTTTTTTCGGGTGCGGGGGTCGAGACCCTGATGTCGCCTGCGACGGACATCAATCAGCCATCGGTGCGAGGTCTACTGCGCGACCTGCCGCAGCCCGTGGTGCTCTATTCCGGTCCGGGCGGACTCATCCTACGGGAACCGACGCTCTCGATCGGCAAACGCTATCTGCACGTCCATGGCGGGTATGCGCCGCAATACCGCGGTAGCACCGCCTTCTACTACAGCATCCTGCGGCAAGGCACCATCGGCGCGACCGCGCTGTGGTTGGACTCCCGGATCGATACCGGGCCCATCCTTTTGCGTCGGAGTTACCCGGTACCGAAGGGCGTGGAGGTCGATCGCGTCCTCGATCCCTTAGTCCGGAGCGACGTGTTGCGTCAGGTGCTGATCGAGCGGCTGCGTAGTGGTGGCTTCTCCGCCGGCAAGCCGAGCGAAGATGAAGCGGCCGAGACGTTTCACGTTATCCATCCGGTGCTCAAGCACCTCGCCCTTGGCCGCTGCGGCCTGGTGGACCGACCGTGAGGGCGACGCACCGTTCGCATGGCGGCAACCGCGACTACTGGCGGCTGCGTTGGGAGGCGATCGAGGCTGACGGCACGACACTCAACTTGGCGCGTTATCCGGGACGCCACGCGGAGGCAACCCTGGCGAGAGCCTCGGGTGCGGTGCTCGAGGCAGGCTGCGGCCCCGGTCGGGTACTGCGATACTACCACGGACAGGGACGCCGCATCGTGGGGCTCGATTTCATCGAAGCGCCGCTGCACAAATTGCACGGCGTCGACGACACGCTGCCCCTTTTGGCCGGCGATATCCTGCAGCTGCCGTTTGCCAGCGGCGTTTTCGGCTGCGTGTTGGCGTTCGGTCTCTATCACAACCTCGAAAACGGCCTAAACGACGCGCTTTCGGAGACGAGACGCGTCCTTCGACATTCCGGCGTGCTTTGCGCCAGTTTTCGCGCCGACAACCTGCAGAACCGCATTCTCGATGCGCTTTCCGATTCGGACGGCAGTAGTGCAGGGACGCACTTTCACAAGATGAACTATACCGAACCGGAAATCCGCCGCTGCTTGAGTGCCGCCGGATTCGCTGTCACCGATCTCGAATACGTCCAGAACATGCCGTTCCTGCACAAGCTCGCATTGTTGCGGCATCGCCACGATCGTTTTGACGAACACAGTGCCCGAGCGAAGGGCTATCAATTGTCGACGTTGGGCGAAGCGCTGCAGCGAACATCAATGACGTTGTGGCCGCGCCATTTCTGCAACGTCTACGTCGCGACCGCCACGGCGGTCTGATCCATCCAAAGGTCCCGCCGTGACGCCTGTCCAACACTATGTCTTTACGGTCTTTACCGGCCGCGGCGGTGGCGCGCAGACCACCGCGTTTCTCAATCGCACGGTTCCTGGCTGTTGGGCGGCCAACGAGTTCCCCGAGTACGTCCCTACCCTGCCCGGTCGCCTCGGGAGATGGCAGCACCGCTTCCATCGCCGGTTCATCGAGACTCACGAGTTGCTCGGCCGGGGCGAGGTCATCAAGGCATTCGTGCGCGGCGACGACGACTACATCGAAAAGGTCGTGCGTCGGCGAATGAAGCTCGTCGAAGAAGAAGCGGCTCGCCGCGGCGCCACGATCTATGTCGACGTCACTAAATTCTTTGCCCGCGGTCTGCACCGCGGGATCATCCGCACTATCCCCCGGTTCTCGCTGCTGTTCATGGTGAGGAATCCGCTCACCAACATGCGCAGCTTCCTAAACCGCCGGAAAAACTTCCCTCTTGACAACAATCGCCCGGGCGACCGCTGCAACGTCCTGCGCCTCGACGACGCCGACATGGAGAAGGGCGAACTTTATCTATGGATGTGGTGCGAGCTGCACTTGCGGTTTCAGGAACTCGCCCGACTGCCGAACGTCGAGCGTACAGCGACGATCCGCACGGAAGCGATGAACGATGCGAACGTCTGGCGGCACACGCTCGACGGGCTGCACCTTCCCCATTTGGGAATCGAGATTGCGCCGCCCCCCAATCGAAATGTCGCCTTGGGCTACGGCGAGACCCAGGTCTCCGCGGATGACGCCCGACTGTTCGAAAGGTTCGTGCGGAGGCTACCGGTCGACGTGCGGCGCCGACTCACCTATCTGGACGATTTCGATCCGTGGCAATCGGTCGAGAAAAAACAAGGCAGCACGCCCGCGCCAGCAACGGGTACGGTTGCCAAGCAATTGGGAGCATCATCGTGACCATGGATTTCGACAACAAGGTCATCCTCGTCACCGGAGGAACGGGCTCATTCGGACAGAAGTTCATCGAGGTGCTGTTGAACCGTTTTCGGCCTCGCAAAGTGATTGTCTTCTCGCGCGACGAGTCCAAGCAGTTCGACATGCGGCAGCGCCCGGCGTTCCGGGACAACGGATCGCTGCGCTACTTTATCGGTGATGTGCGCGACGTCGAGCGGCTGGAGATGGCGTTTCGCGACGTTGATTATGTGGTTCACGCCGCCGCTCTCAAACACGTTCCGGTCGCCGAGTACAATCCGTTCGAGTGTATTCGCACCAACGTGCACGGCGCGGAAAACGTGGTAACGGCGGCGATCCGTACCGGCGTCAAGCACGTAATCGCGTTGTCGACAGACAAAGCCGCCAACCCGATCAACCTCTACGGCGCGAGCAAACTCGCCTCCGACAAAATTTTCGTCGCCGCCAAGTGGCTGGTCGGGGCCAGCAATCGACCCAGCTTTTCCGTGGTGCGCTACGGCAACGTCATCGGTTCGCGCGGCAGCGTCGTCCTGCACTTCAAGGAGCTCATCGACGAAGGCGCGACGAGCTTGCCAATCACCGACCCGCGCATGACGCGCTTCTGGATCACCCTCGAGCAAGGGGTCGACTTTGTACTGTCGTGCTTCGGGATGATGCAGGGAGGCGAGATTTTCGTACCGAAGATTCCGAGCATGCGGGTCGTCGACGTAGCCCGGACCATGGCACCGAACCTGGCGACCCACGTCATCGGAATCCGCCCCGGCGAAAAGCTGCATGAGGTCTTGATTACCGAGGAGGATGCGCGCACGACACTGCAGCTTCCGGATCGGTACGTGATCCGCCCCATGCTGTACGGGGAACAGCGGCATTACCACGCCGACGAGAAGCCGCTGCCCGAGGGCTTCCGTTACGCCAGCGACAACAACGATGAGTGGCTGAGCGCGAGCGCGCTGCAAGCGGTACTGCCGCCTTCGCTTTCCGTCAGCCGGCGCCTGGTGGCGGAGTAGCGGTTCTTGATCGTCGTCGTCACCGGGAGCACCGGGTTGCTTGGGCCGTATATCTGCGAGGCGATAGCGGGGCGTCATCGCGTGGAGGCGATCTCCCGGCATGGCCCGCATCGTTGCGACTTAACCGATCCGGCAGCCACGCGTCGAACCCTCCACGACATCGGCGCGTCAGCCATCGTCCATGCCGCCGCCCTCACCGACGTCGACCAATGCGAACGCGACCCGAACGGGGCTGACCGCAGCAACCGGCTCGTGGTGGCGAACGTCGTCGCCGCCTTGGCCGAGAACGTACGCTGCATCTACATCTCGACCGATCAGGTCTATCCTGACCGAGCCGGTCCGCACCTCGAAGGTGGCGAGGCACCCGTCAACGCCTACGGCCGAAGCAAGCTGGCCGGGGAGGCCGAAGCCCTCAAGCATCCTGACACGCTCGTGTTGCGTACCAACTTATTCGGACCATCGCGGAGCGTACACCGGCGAAGCTTGAGCGATTTCGTGGTCGACGGATTGCGCGGTGGAAAACCCATCACCCTGTTCAGGGACTCTCTGTTTTCACCGCTGCATATGGCAACGCTTGCAAGCCTGATCGCGGAACTTCTCGAGACCGAAGCACGCGGTGTCTTCAACCTTGGATGCCGCGAAGGAACGTCGAAAGCGGAGTTCGGCCTTGCGGTTGCCCGTCACCTCGGACTTTCCATCAGCAGCGCGCGCGTCGGCACGTCCGAATCAATACCGGGGCGCGCTCCGCGGCCCCACGACCTGAGGATGGAGAATGGTCGGGCCGAAGCCCTCCTTGGTCGGGCATTACCGACGCTGGAAGAGGAAATACGCAAGCTATGACGCGGGAGTTGCACATCGGCCGTCATATCATTGGACTAAGTCGCCCGACTTACATGATTGCCGATATCGCCGCCAATCACGACGGCGATCTCGAGCGCGCCAAGGATCTGGTGTTCCTCTGCGCCGAAGCCGGGGCGAACGCGGCGAAGTTCCAGAATTTTCGGGCCGAGACCATCGTGTCGGACTATGGCTTCGCGACGATGGGAAGCCGGCAGTCCCACCAGTCGACATGGGGGAAAAGCGTCTTCGAAGTATACCGGGATGCCTCGATCCCGGTGCACTGGGCCCACACGCTACGCGAGACATGCGATGCGGCCGGCATCGACTATTTCACGGCTCCCTACGATCTCGAACTCATTCCAGAATTGTCGCCCTATGTTTGCGCCTGGAAGCTCGGCTCCGGTGACATCACCTGGCATGACAACATCGAACGCCTGGCACGCGACGGAAAACCGCTGCTAATGGCAACAGGCGCCGCCGAAATCGACGAGGTGCGGATGGCCGTCGACGTAGCGCGGCGGCACACGGACGATATCGTGCTGATGCAATGCAACACCAACTACACTGCATCGGTCGAAAACTTTCATCACATTAGCCTGAACGTCCTGAAGACTTATGCGCGGGAGTTCCCGGATCTGATCCTCGGTCTCTCCGACCACACGCCGGGCCACGCGACGGTGCTTGGCGCTGTCGCGCTCGGCGCCCGCGCGGTTGAGAAGCATTTCACCGACGACCCCGAGCGTTTCGGCCCGGACCACAAGTTCTCCATGGATCCGGTGAGCTGGCGCGAGATGGTGTTACGGACGCGCGAGTTGGAGGCGGCCCTCGGATCGGAGACCAAGCGCGTTATGGACAACGAGCAGGAAACCGTAGTGCTGCAGCGCCGCGCGGTGCGGGCGGCGCAGCCAATAAAGGCCGGTGCTGCTATACGGGCCGCGGACTTGACCGTCCTGCGTCCGTGCCCGCGCGACGCCCTGCCGCCCTACCGCCTCAGCTACGTGATCGGCCGGGTCGCCCGACACGATATTCCATCCGGAGAGTGCGTCCGCCTGTCCGACCTGCTGTGAACGTTGCGATCGTCATTCCCGCGCTTAACGAAGCGGCGACCATTGCCCAGGTAGTGCGGTCGGTTTCAGTCCACGGCAACGCTATCGTCGTCGACGATGGTTCGACCGACGCGACGGGCGATGCCGCACGTGCGGCGGGCGCGAGCGTGGTTCGTCATCCTGAGAACCGGGGTTACGATGCAGCGATCGATAGTGGATTCCGGGCGGCGCAAGAGGCCGGCGCCGAGCTCGTCATCACGTTCGATGCCGACGGCCAGCACAGCGCGGCGACGCTGGCGAAGATGATATCCCTGGCCGAGGCCGGCCAGATCGACATGGTCCTGGGTATTCGCCCGACAGCGGCCCGCTTCGGCGAGCAACTGTTCAACCTCTACGTACGTCGCCGGTTCGGCGTTGCCGACATTCTCTGTGGGCTCAAAGCTTACCGAATGCATCTATATAGCGCCTATGGTCCGTTCGACCGAGAACGCTCGGTCGGCACCCGACTCGCGCTCGATGCGTTGCGCGGCGGTGTCAGGACGGCCACGGTGGCTGTGCCGATTACGAACCGTGCGGATCATCCACGGATGGGCACAAGCCGGCGTGCCAACGCGCGAATCGTCGCTGCACTCGCTCGGGCGATCGGAGCCGATCTTCGTAGTTCTTGGCGGGCCTTGACCGGAAATTCGGCGCGGAGGGCACCATGATGCGGCAGGGCCACAACATGCCCCCGGTATACGCACAGTCACTCGAATTGTTGCAACGCGCCGAACGCGCGATTCCCGCCCAGACGCAGACGTTCTCCAAGGGCTGGACCCAATATCCGCGCGGCGCAGCACCGGTTTTCGCCGTCCGGGCCGAGGGAGGGCACCTGTGGGACGCTGATGGCAACGAGTACATCGACTGGCCGATGGCGCTGGGGCCGCTGCTGCTCGGCCACAACCACCCGGCGGTGAACCTGGCGGTTCGACGTCAACTCGACGATGGCATTGCGTTTTCCCTCCCAACGAAAGGCGAGCTCGAGCTCGCAGAGCGCCTGATCGAATGGTTTCCGTACGCCGAGCGCGCTCGGTTCGGCAAGAACGGCTCGGACGCCACCTCCGGCGCGGTGCGCGCCGCGCGCGCTGCGACGGGCCGCGACATCGTGCTGTGCTGCGGCTACCACGGCTGGCAGGACTGGTTCATCGGCACCACGACACGTAACGCCGGCGTCCCGCGGGCCGTGCGCGAACTGACCATCGCCTTTCCGTACAACGACGCCGACCGGCTGGCGCAACTGCTCGAGCAACACCGCGGCGCCGTCGCCGCCATTATCATGGAGCCGATGGGCCTGATCGAGCCGAAGTCAGGGTATCTGGAGCAAGTGCGGGCGTTGGCGACCGCGCACGGTGCGATCCTGATTTTCGATGAATGCTGGACCGGATTTCGCATCCACCGACAAGGCGCCTTCGGAAAATTCGGCGTCGCTCCCGATCTCGCCTGCTTCGGCAAGGCACTAGGCAACGGCGTGCCGATTTCAGTGATCGTCGGTCGCGCCGCAGTGATGGAGGTGTTCAACGAGATCTTCTTCTCGTTCACCTTCGGCGGCGACATGCTGGGGATTGCCGCCGCCGGCGCCGTCCTCGACGTTCTGCAGCGCGAGCCGGTGCTCGAGGACGTCGCCGCCATCGGATCCCAACTGGTTGCCGGGATCCAGAAGCTGATTACGACCCACGAACTTGGCGATCATATCTCGGTAGCGGGCTATTCGGCGCGGCACTTCATCCTTTTCCGCAATGACGGCGCCGACGGCCTGCTGCTCAAGAGCGTTTTTCAGCAGGAAGCGCTCCGGGGCGGCATCTTGGCTGCAGGTTGGCACGCGCCGTCGTGGGCGCATAACGGTGACGACGTCGATCGGACGCTCGCGGTATACGACCAAGTGTTTAGCCGCCTCCGCAGCTGGATCAGCCAGGGTCGCCTGGCGGACGCCCTTAAGGGTGATCGCGTCCTGCCGGTGTTTCGGGCCCCCTAGGGAGGCCAGCAACCGCGATGCACGGGTGGTACCAATGAAGCTCCGCTACATCTATTCGGCGTGCGTCACTATCGAGACGCCAACCGTGCGCATTCTCTGCGATCCGTGGTTTACGCCCGGTGCCGATGGTGGCTCGTGGCTGCAATATCCGCCGCTCGGCCACCCGGCCGTCGATGTCATCGGCCCCACCGACCTTATTTATATCTCGCACATCCACTCAGACCACTACGATCCGCTGTTCCTGCGCACCTATCTGCAACGGTATCCGAAGGCTCAAGTCGTGGTGGGCGAAAGCAAGTTAAAGCTGCTCGAGAAGCGAATGCACCTGGACGGGTTCACTCCGCAGGTTGTCGGCTCCGATAACTACGGCGGGACTAAGTTGGCGATTTTTCCTAATCGCAGCAGTCCGCTCGATCACGACACTGCGTTGATCGTCACGCATGGCGAGCAAGCAATCGTCAACATGAACGACAACCACATCGACGAAGCGCAGATTAAGGCGATACGGGCGGCATGCCCCACGGGGCGCCCAGACCTCGCACTCCTGCCCTACTGCGGCGCCGGTCCTTACCCACAGACATACCGTTTCGACGACGACGCCCAGCGCGATGCGGCCGCGGCGCGCAAGCAAGCCCAGTTCCTCGGCTACTACCAGCGCTACGTCGAGTTGTTGAATCCGGTGCGCGCCATGCCGTTCGCCGGCACCTACGTTCTCGGCGGACCGCTTGCCCGCCTCAACCGATATCGTGGCATGCCCGATGCGACCGCTGTGTTGTCGCTGAACGGCTGCGGCGAGCGATCGATCGTTCTCGCCGATGGCGGCGATGCGGTGTACGACCTGGACACCATGACCGCGAATCGTCTCCGAACCCAGCCCTACGACAACAAGGCGATCGCTGCCTATCTTCAGTCCATCCCGTTCAACGGCTACGACTACGAACGCGAGTTCCGGCCGATCGGCAATCGGCCGATCCCCATCGTGCCAATGGTCGATGCCGCCCAGCGTCGGGCCCGCTCCGTCCGACCATCGTCCGAGCCATGGTGGATCTGCCTCAAACCGTCGACCTCGACGGACTTCATCGTGATCAACAGCAAGGACGATGTCCCGCTGCGCATTACCAATTCGGTGACCGACCTAGAACCGCGCTGGGAGATTCACATCGATGACCGGCTGCTGTTTCTGACCCTTACTCGCTACTATCACTGGGAAGAGGTCGAGGGCGGGTCGTTGTTCGCGTCGGTGCGTCGGCCCGATGTCTACCGCAAGGACGTCGAAGACTTCCTGTATTTCCTCAGCATCTAGCGTCGATCTGCCGTTGTGCCCGAGGCAGTCCGAGTTTTGGCCAACGAGTGGCGTCAGTGCGGTGTCAAGCAAGGCGACGTGCTGCTTCTGCACAGCGCAGTCTCCCGAACGCTCCGGCGCCTGGTCCGATACGGCCGGAAGCCGGATGTCAACGACATCTTGGCCTCGTTTATGGCGGCTCTCGGGGACTCGGGAACCCTGCTATTACCCTTGTTCAATTTCGATTTTTCGGCCGGGGTGCCGTTCGATATCCGCACCACTCCCTCCAAGATGGGAGCGTTGACCGAGGCTGGCCGGTTGCACGCTGACGCGGTTCGCACCGGCCATCCGATCTACTCCTTCGCCGCCATCGGCGCGCACGCCGATCAGTTCCGGGGCGTCACCAACTACAGTGGGTACGGCGCGGATTCGCCGTTCGGTATCTTGCACCGACTGGGCGGAAGCATCGCGATCCTCGACCTCAGCGAGCAGGAGAGCATGACCTTCTACCACTACGTCGAGGAAGCCTTGGACGTGCCTTACCGCTACCACAAGGCGTTCGAGGGCGACTACACCGACGACCAGGGTTGTACCAGCCGTCGTGCCTTTGGGCTGTTTGTCCGCGATCTCGACCGGGGTATCGAAACTGCAGTCGACCCGATGGGCGAGCGCTTGTGGGAAATGGGCCTGTATACCGGCTGCCGCCACGGCCAAGGAGCGGGCTTGCGCGTGATCGAGGCGAACGCCGTTTATGATGCTACCGCCGGCGTCATTCGCGCCGGGCAGGCGCACGGATTGCTGTATACCACTGAACCCCAATCGAGCTGATATCCGATGTCCGCAAAATTCCAACGACTCGACCAACGCTACTTCGACGCCCGAAAGGAGCTCTCGAAACGTGTAGGCACGCGTGAATTGTGGTCGTTGATCGACCAGTGGCCGCTTTATTGCGGCATCGCCAACCTCGGCCGCTATCTGGCCGTCTCCGATATCCTGCGACAGACGCTCGAAGTACCCGGCGACGTAGTTGAGTTCGGCTCCTGGCGTGGGGCCAACCTGATGCTGTTGGCCAAGCTGCTTCGCATCTTCGATCCGCACGGCTGCAAGAGAGTGCATTGCTTCGATAGCTTCAAGGGCCTCACCGAATTCGCACCCGAAGACGGGCAAGCAACGCAGTTTAGCGGCCTATACAAAGGTGCCCTCGATGAACTCAAAGCGGTGATCGAGCTCTATGAGCTGCAGGACGAGATCGAAATCCATCAGGGCGTGATCGAGAGCTCGCTGCCGCCGTTCATCGAGGCGCAGAAGGAGGCCTCGTTCTCCTTCATCTATTGCGATACCGACCTCTACAAATCGACGAAGCTGATCCTGGAGCTGCTGCATCCCCGGTTGAGCAAGCACGGCGTCTTCGTCTTCGACGAGTGGAACTACAAGGACTATCCAGGTGAAACCGTCGCCGCAAAGGAGTTCCTGGAGACCTACGGCGACAAGTACGAAGTGATGCACGTGCGCCATGCGCGGCAGCCGACGATGTATCTGCGCAAGCTTAGTTATTGATGATGCATCGGGGTGAGATGATAGCCGCGAGCAGCGATGCCAATTCGCGCATGCACGACCTGCTGTCGCGCCTGTGGCCGTTGCACCGGACGTTGAACTGCGACGACATGGATCGCGCCCTCGACATGTGCGGGGGTTATCTGTCCGATCCGCGCTGGACCATTCACCGGTATCCGGTCGGGGCCGACGTTTACACTTGGTACATTCCCGAGCGCTACAAGGTGAAGGAGGCTTGGCTCGAGATCGGCGGCGAGCGCATCGCCGACTTCGCCTCGAACCCGCTCCATTTGTTGTCGTATTCGCTGCCGCAGCGGATCTCCGGGCGGCTCGGCGATATTCGCAGCCACCTGTGGACCAGCAAGTCCCGGCCAAACGCCATCCCCTGGGAGTTCAAGTACTACGAGCGCTCCTGGGGTTTTTGCTTGCGGCACGCCGACCTGGATCGTTTCGACGACTCGGCGCCGGTGCGCGGCGTCATCGACGTCGAGTTCGGCCGCGAAGATTTCCGCCTGGGTGAGATCTACCTGCCGGGCGAGACCGACCAGGATGTCCTGTTCCTGACCAACATCTGCCATCCCCGGCAAGTCAATGACTCGATCGCCGGGCTCGTGGTCGGCCTTGAGATGTGCCGTGCGCTATCCGCCCAGTCGCGTCGCCGCTACGGTTTCCGCTTGCTAGTGGTGCCCGAGACCATCGGCACGATTGCGTGGTTTGCGCACAACGAGGCGCTTGCCGCGCGCATCAAATTTGCGTGGTTTTGTGAAATGGTCGGGCATGACCAGCCGTTCCATCTGCAGCACTCCCGCCAGGCGGATGCACTGATCGACCGTGCGTTCGTGACATTGTTGCCGGATTTTCGGCGGCATGGCACCGAGCGGCGCGGCGCTTTCCGCGAGGTGGTCGCCAGTGACGAGATGGTGACAAACGGGCCCGGGTTCGACATCCCAACCCCCTCGCTGACCCGCTGGCCGTACGACGAGTACCACACCAGCGACGACAATCCTGCCATCATACGGCCGGAGAACCTCGGCGAGACGCTCGCGTTCTTCCTCGCCCTTTGGCGGAATCTCGAAGACAACTACTATCCGCGCCGTACCTTCAAAGGGCCCGTCATGCTGTCGAGGTTCAGCCTTTGGGTCGACTGGCGCGAGGATCGGGCGCTCAATCTAGCGACCGAGAAGATCATGCAAAGCCTGGAAGGCGATCGCTCGGTGATCGACATCGCCTTCGATCTGAAACTGCCGCTGCAGACCATCCGGCGTTATCTCGATCGCTTCCACGAGGCGGGACTCATCGAGAAGTCGTCAACACCATGGCCCGCTACGCGCTAGCGTTTTCGGACCCACCATGTTTGCCGCTTCGCCTTTCCTAGGCTCCATCGTCGACGCCCAGAGCGGACGCGAGTGGAGCGCCCAGGCGCTTCGTTCGGCCGTGGCCGCGCGGACGGCGGCGTTGGTCAACGCCGGTCTCGGGCGCGACGCGCGGCTTGCCCTCTACCATGGCGGAAGTGCCGCGTTTTTTGCCGACCTCTTCGCCGTATGGGAGATCGGCGCCTGCGCGGTGTGCCTGAATCCCGGTTTGACACCGGAGGAACTCGCCAATGTGAGCGCATTTATCGAACCGGCGGCGATCCTTGTTGGCTCCAACTCGGCAATGGGACTCCCCCCAGGCACACGCAGCTTCTGCCTTGCAGAAGAGAGAGGCGGGCCCCGTCGCACCGCGGGCAGCCAAGGCGCTCGGCTCGACGATCCGGCGCTGATGCTGCTCACCTCGGGCACCACCGGCACACCTAAGCTTGTGGTGCACAGCTTCCGTTCGATCCTTTCCCGCGTCGCCCTCAACGCATTGTTTATCGGCCGCGCTGATCTGGCACGGACGCTGTGCGTCCTACCCACCCATTTCGGGCACGGGCTCATCGGCAACTGCCTGACGCCGCTGCTGGCCGGACAGACCCTGGTGCTGGCCGGCGGCGATGGGTTGAGCGCAGCCCGTGACGTATCGCGCTTGATCGACCAGTACGCGGTGACGTTCTTGAGTTCGGTTCCTGCCTTTTGGAAGCTCGCGACGCGGATAGCCGGGTCCCCTACGGCGGGAACGCTCAAGCGGGTACATATGGGTTCGGCCCCGCTTTCGAGTGATCTCTGGCACCAGGTGATCGAGTGGAGCAGAACCCGCAACGTCGTCAACATGTACGGAATCACCGAAACCGCGAACTGGGTGGCAGGCGCTTCCGCACTCGACCGCGAGCCGCAGGATGGCGCCATCGGTACCCCATGGGGCGGGTGGACGGCGGTCCGCCGTGAGGATGGCACCATCGCGGCCCATGGCGACGGCGAGTTGGTCGTGCAGGGTCCAAGCGTGATGAGCGGTTACTTCCGCCGGGCGGATTTGACCGAGGCCGTGCTCGCGGACGGATGGTACCGGACCGGCGACAGCGGCCACATCGACGAGAGTGGATACGCCTATCTTACTGGCAGGCGAAAATTCGAGATCAACCGTGCCGGCATCAAGGTGCAACCTGAAGACATCGACCTTCTGATCGAACGGCATGATTCGGTGCGCGAGGCATGTGCCTTCGGGATGCCCGACAAAGTGGCCGGCGAAACCGTCGCGGTCGCCGTGTGTCCGAACGAGAGGGCGACATTCGACATCGAGACGCTGAAAAAATGGTGCAGCGAGCGCCTTACACGCGAAAAATTGCCGGCACGCTGGTTCGTCGTCGACGAGATCCCGAAGACGGACCGCGGCAAGATCAACCGCGACGTCGTCGCCCGGCACTGCCTCTCGCTCCCCAACTAGCTCTTCCGTGGGCGCCCACGTTCCCGGCACACCGGTCCGGCTCGAAACCGACCGCTTCATCATCCGCTCGATGACGACCGACGATGTCGGCGAACACTATCTCGCGTGGTTGCACGATCCCGAGGTCACCCGTTTTCTGCAGGTCGGGATCGATCCGCCCGATCTCGCGCAATTGCGCGACTACGTCGCCGGCCACGACAATCGCACCAGTTACTTGCTGGGCATCTTCACCCGATCCGGGCAGCACATCGGCAACCAGCGGGCCCGGATCATGCCGCATCATCGCGTCGCCAACTTGAGCGTCATGATCGGCGAAAAGGAGTACTGGGGCCGGCAGGTCGTACTCGAATGCCGGGCACGCGTGCTCGACTTTTTGCTGCGCGATCTCGATCTGCACAAGGTGCAGGGCGGTTGCACATCGGACAACCGCGCGGCGATCTTCAACTACAAACGACAAGGCTGGCGCGAGGACGGCATTCACCGGGAGCAGTATGTGAGCGCGGGCAACAGGGTCGATCTGATCTACTTCGCTATGTTCCGGCGCGACTGGACCGCGAGGAGCGACGGTGCGCGCTGAAGAGATTCTGGCGAGCGCTTTGGCGGTGCCGATCGAATCGGTACCGGGTGACGCGTCGATTGCCACGTTCGAACCATGGGATAGCCTCGGCCACGTCGCGGTGATCGAGACACTTGAAGCTGCGATCGGCCGTAAACTCGACGCCAATGAGGTGTTGACGATCGTCGACGTGGCGACAATTCGCTCCGCCCTCGAGCGAGGCAGCTCGGCGAAAGCGGTACGATGATGCTAGCGGTTCCGTTCGATGCGGCCATGGCAGCGAGCGAGGGAGTTCGCAATATCAGGATCGCTTGGCCGATCTCTCCCACGTTCGTATCCGATGCATACCGCGCCACGCTCGCACGGTTTCTGATTTTGGTTAGCGACCTTTCTAACGACCGGCGCGACGTTGCCTACCTCGGCGGGGCCGCGCTCGGAGTCATCGCTGTCGAGATGCTGGAAGCTGCGCTTTGCGTGCAGCATGGCGATGCGCGCGGTATAGCTCCTTATGGCAACAGTCCGTTGCTCGCCTATTTCGGTACAAAAAAAGACAGTTCTCCCGAGCAATTGCCGTTCACAACCGTCAAACCAGGACCGGTCTCCGCGCCTCGGATTCCGGCGCTGACCTCGCTTCGCGTCACCGCGCAATGGGAGTCTCCCGCCCGACTCATCCGAACAGTCTTCGGCGACGGGCCTGCGGTTATCAGCCTCAACGATCTGGTCCGCGAAACGATTCAACTGCGGCCCGCCCGCTACGTGTATCGCGATGCGGGAGGCATCCTCGCGCGCGGGCGTAGAGGCGCGTCCTCGAAAACCGACATCGAGCCGGAGCTGGCCGCAGCAGTGGCGGGTGCTTTGGCCGACAGCCCGGCCCTCGATGAGCTTCGGCGCCGCAGGCTGCGCGCCGCGCTCCTGCCGCTTGCGGAGAAGTTCATGGCCCGGGCCTCGACCGACCTTCACGCGCTGTCGTCACTTCCGCGTTTACCGAAAGAAATTCTTTCTGGTACTGGTGCCAAGTATGCGAGTCGCGCGGTCGGCTTGGCTTCCCTGCGGCGTGGCGGCAATGTCTTCCGTTGCGCCCATTCCGTGACCCTCGGCCTTCTCCACGCACCAGAACTCGCCGCGGCGTCCGAACTTTGCGTCAGCTCGTCGTTCATCATGGCGACACCGCGGCTCGCCGGTGCCCTGGAGCGCAGCAAGGCGCCCAACCTCCTGCCATCCGGTCGCCGGGTGGAAATACACGGACTAGCGGGTGATCCCAAGATACGGAAATTGCCCCTTTTACGCCGCAGACGGCCGGCTTCGCGGCCGACCGTCGTCTACGCGCCGACGATGATCCGGGCTGTGGCCCGGCACGCGTTCTCGACGCTCGCCCCGATCGTCTATCTGGACTGGCAGCTCCGCCTCGCCCGCAAGCTCAGCCGCCTGCCGTTGCGGCTGATCTGCAAGCCGCATCCCGAAGGTGTGTTCCAGGACAAACGACATCCGCTCGAGGACATCGCCGAGACTGTTTATGTACCCTTCGAGCAGGTGATCGAGAGCGCCGACATCTTCGTCTTCGACCGCCCGATCAGCACCACCTTCGGCGAGGCCCTCTGCACCGATCGACCCATCGTTTATGTCGACCTGGGACCGCCAGACTTCACCGCTGAGGTCAAGCCTCTCATAGACCGACGTTGCCGCGTGATTACTGCCACGTACGGCGGTGACAACGTGCCCCAGGTGGATGAGGGACAACTCGCTGATGCCTTCCGGGATCTGCATGACACCGTCGAGCCTCTCGATTTTGCGGACATGATCATCGGGAACTCGAACCGTTCGGCTGTTCGGGCGAACTAGAATGCCCAAGCTGGCCCTTGGCACCGTGCAGTTCGGCCTGGATTACGGGATTTCGAACCCGCGCGGGCGCGTGCCTTTGGACGAGGTGCGCCGGATACTTGACACCGCGGAGTCCGGCGGCATCAAAGTCGTGGATACGGCTGCGGACTATGGCGAGTGCGAGTCCGTGCTCGGACAGTGCCTGCCGGCATCGCTTTCGGTCATCACCAAGACCGGGCGATTTGCGGAGCCGGAGCTGACGGAGGCGTCTATCACCGCTTTCCGCGCACGGGTGGCCGAGTCGCTGGCACGGCTGCGTCGCGATCGGCTGTACGGGCTGCTCGTGCACTACTGCGAGGACCTCGTCAAACCCGGGGGCGCCCGGCTGTTCGCAGCATTAGAGGAACTGAAGGCCGATCGTGTCGTCGAGCGCGTTGGAATCTCCGCATACCGCCGCGATCAGATCGAGCCGCTCATGGAGCGTTACCGCGTCGACCTCGTGCAGGCGCCCCTCAACGTGCTCGACCAGCGTCTCACGGGTAGCAACTTCCTGCGGACATTGAAATCTGCCGGCGTCGAAGTGCATGTTCGTTCGGTGTTTCTGCAAGGCCTGTTGTTCCTCGATCCGGACGAGGTGCGCCCCTATTTCGCGCCGATCCGCCCGCTGCTGCGGGCTTACCACGATGCGCTGCGGCGCCGCGGCCTGACCCCCGTCGAAGGGGCGCTGGCGTTCGTCAGGAGTTGCGCCGAGGTCGACTACGTCGTTGTCGGCACCACGGGCGCAGCCGAGCTATCCGAAGTGCTGGGCGCCTGGAACTCGACGCGCGGCAGCGATTTCGATTTCGCGCCGTTCGCCGTCGCCGAGGATGCCATGGTCAATCCCTCACGCTGGGCGCACGTTTGATCCTCGCCATCATCCAGGCCCGGTTTTCCTCGACCCGATTGCCGGGCAAGGTCTTGTTGCCGCTCCTCGGCGAGCCGATGCTGCTTCGGCAGGCCGAGCGGGTCCGGCGCGCCCTGTTGATCGACCAGCTCGTGGTCGCCACCAGCACCGACCGCTCGGACGACGCGGTCGCCGAAGCCTGTGCCAGCCGTTCGATAGCATGTGGCCGCGGCAGCCTCGACGATGTCCTCGACCGTTTCCTGCACGTGGCCAAGGGCTATCCTGCCGACTACATCGTCCGTTTGACCGGCGACTGCCCGCTGTCGGACCCGGCAATCATCGACTCGGTGATCGCGTTCACTGTCGGCGGCAACTACGACTACGGCAGCAACACGCTGCAGCCGACCTTTCCTGACGGCCTCGACGTAGAGGTTTTCCGGACCGAGGCGCTGGCCACTGCCAGCCGCGAGGCTCAGCTCCCTTCCGAGCGCGAGCATGTCACGCCGTTTCTATACAAATCGGGACAGTTTCGCATCGGCAACTTTACCAACGACGTGGATCTTTCCAGCCATCGCTGGACGGTGGACGAACCCGCCGACTTCGAACTCGTGGCCAGCATCTTCGAGGCTCTCTATCCCTCCAAAAGAGATTTCGGCTGGCATGACGTCCTGGCACTGCTCGAGCGCATGCCCGATCTCGCCAAGATCAACGCCGGCTTCGCACGCAATGAAGGCTACGCCAAGAGCCTGCGCGCCGATGTCGCGTACTTGCGCGGTCGTTCGAACGACCGAATTTCCCGATGATCAGGCCGAGCGACGTTCCCATCAGGGCGGGCGATTCGCACGGCTTCCGCCTGCTCGTCGCACTTATCCGCCTAGCACCGCTCCGCAGCTTGGTGGTGGTGGTCTTGCTGCTGATCTCCGGGCTCGCAGAGGGCATCGGTATCGCGTCGCTGTTGCCGTTGCTGGGACAAACCGGGTTGGTGGGCACACCGACCGCCGCGGGTAGCGGCTCGGAACTGGAGCGGGCGATCGCCCATGTCTTCGAAGTGATTGGCTACAATCCGAGCTTTGCCGAGCTTTTGCTGCTGATCGTGGGCGTGTTTGCAGTGAAGGCTGCCACGATCATGCTGGCGACCACCCAAATGGGCTATGCCGCGGCGCACTTCGGTACGCGCCTGCGCATCGCGCTGTCGCACGCCCTCATGCGGGCGCGATGGAGTTACTTCGTGCGCTTGCCGTCGGGCTCGGCCGCCAATGCCATCACTACCGAGATCGGGCACGCTGGCGGCGCCTACGGCAGTGCCTTCGAGATGGTCGCCTCCAGCATCCAGGTCGTCATCTATCTTGCGATCGCGGCGCTCCTATCCTGGACGATCACGGCCGCAGCGATCGTGGCAGGTCTCGTTCTGTTTGCCATGATGCACTTCCTGGTCGTCATCGCCCGCAAGGCCGGCAACGACCAACAATCCTCTTTCGAGAGCATGGTGACCAAGCTTGTCGACGGATTGAACGGCGTCAAGCCGATCAAAGCCATGGCTCGGGAAGATCAGATCGGCCCGCTGCTGATCTCGGAGTCGCAGCGGTTGGAACGGGCGATGCGGATAGGGATCATCAGCAAGACCGGATTCCAGGCGCTGAGCGAACCGCTTCTGATCGGCATCGTTTGTCTTGGCATCTACCTGGCAGTCCGTGTACTTGGCGCGGACCTTGTCGGGCTGATGGTGATGGCGCTGGTGTTCTATCGCGGCATGAACCGTATCACTATGTTGCAGCGGCTCTACCAGGACATGGCGGGACGGGAAGCCTTCATACGCTCGATCGCCTGCAAGCTCGAAGACGCGGTGGCCGCGCGCGAGACGTTCCAGGGTCGAAATGCCGTCAGCTTCGAGCACGAGATCCGATTCGATTCGGTAGAGTTCGCTTTTGACGACATGCCGGTTCTCAAAAAGGTGTCCGCGCGAATAGCGGCAGGGTCGATAACCTCGATCGTTGGCCCCTCCGGCAGCGGCAAGACGACTCTCATCGACCTCCTGGTCGGCTTCTTCACTCCCGCCGCGGGCGCTATCTATGTCGACGGTGCGCGTCTGGACAGTCTCGACATGACTGCCTGGCGCCGACAATTGGGGTACGTTCCGCAGGAGCTGTATTTGTTCAACGACTCGATCCTGGCGAACGTCACGCTCGGCCATCGTGAGTTCAGCGAAGCAAACGCCGAAGCGGCGCTGCGGGCTGCGGGCGCCTGGGACTTCGTCCAGAGGATGCCAGCGGGCGTGCACACGCAGGTCGGCGAACGGGGCGCGCAGTTATCCGGTGGTCAGCGCCAGCGAATTGCGATCGCGCGGGCGCTGATTCACTCGCCTCGCCTGCTGATCCTGGACGAACCTACCAGCGCCCTCGACAACGAGGCCGAAGCCGAGGTTTGCAGCACGCTCGCTCAGTTGCGCGGCCGGATCACCATCCTCGCGATCTCGCACAGGCCGGCACTGGTCAACATCGCCGACGTGGTGTACCGGCTGGTAGACGGTGTCCTGGTCGACGAAGCGCCCAACCGCTTGCTCGCGGCCCGATAAGACTCCGATGCCGGTCGTTCTCCCGTACAGGCTGTCGATCGCGCCATCGCTCGCGCGTTTTGAGCCGGAGTTGGCGCTGGTCTGCCGTTTTCTAGACCGCTGCTACTGTGTCGAGCGTAGCGAGGCAGCGACCGTCGTCCTGCATTACGGCCCCGACCCGCCGCCCGGCGCGGTTACGGTTCCGGCCAGATTTTTCCCCGACGCGGTTCGGATCGATGAAGACGGGCTCCATCCCGAACGTGACGGGCTCGCACGATTCGAAAACGGCTTCCACCGATCCTGGGGCGAACACAAGCTTGCGACGGCACCGCTGCAGAACGAAGCAGGTGAGCGAACGCTGCGATATGACGCGCTCGGATTGATGTTCATGCTGCTGTCGCGCATCGAGGAGCGGGGGCACCCGGCTACCGTGACCGATCGTTACGGCCGGTTTCCCTACCACGCTGCATTTCTGCACCGGCTATTTTCGCTCGAGTTTCCACTCACCGATATTGCAGCGGAGCACGTCGCGTCGGCGCTGCTGCAGGACCCCGCACCGCCGAAGCGCACGACTTACACCGTCCATCTTACCCACGACATGGACATGCTGCGGGGCTATCACACGCCGCTCGAGCCCATACGCCGGGCCGCTGCCGATATCCTTCTGCAGCGCGACTGGCGTTCGGCATTCCAGCGGATCCACGCGGCGTATTTCACCGGCGAGCCCTGGCGGTCGGTTCGCCTGCTGATGGAGCTCTCGGAACAGCGCGGGCTCAAGAGCCGGTTCTTCTTCATGGGACCAAGTTCCGATACGCGTGACAGCCCCTATGTAAACCGCGAGCCGCGCACGTTGCGGGGCGTGGCTAGTGAAGTTCTCGCCCGCGGCCACGAGGTCGGCTTTCATCCGGGGTTCCGCGCTCGGCGCGACCCGGTGGAATGGCGACGGCAGAGAGAGGGGTTGGAGCAAGCCCTGGGCGTGGGGGTCGCAGAAGGCCGCCACCACGGCCTCCTGTTCGATATCGATACCACGTGGGACATCTGGAACGACTCCGCGATGACCGCTGACATGACGTTGGGCTTCCCGGAGCGGTCGGGGTTCAGATCGGGCACGTGCCGTGCCCATCCCACCTACAGCTTGAGGCAACGACGCACGTTGCAATTGCTTGAGTACCCGTCGAACATTCTCGATTTCGGCTTTTTTGGCGGACGTTATCGCGATCTCAGCGTGGAGAGCGCTCTCGAAGAATGCCGTCGTGTGGTTTCAGTGAGCCGTCGATTCAACGGCGACATGGTCGTGCTCTATCACACCGGCAATCTTCGGCCGATGTGGCTGGACTTCTACACCCGCTTACTGCCGCTCCTGTGACATGGCCGAGATTAAATTCGACCATTTTTCGCTAGCCGCCTATCGCGAACTCGTTCGCGATCTACAACGGCGAGGCTATCGCGTCGTAGACTACAAACTAGCCGACCCTCGTGAGCGACACCTGATCCTTCGACACGATGTCGACTTCGATCTAGGCGCTGCGGTAACGATGGCGGAAGCCGAAGCGGCGGATGGGCTGCAAGCTACCTATTTCCTGCTGTTGCGGACTGAATTTTACAACGTGCTTTCGGCATCGGCCGGCGCAAATGCCCGTCGCCTGATCGATCTGGGTCATAGAATCGGCCTGCACTTCGACCGCGCGAACAGTATTGGCAATATAGACGAGCTCGACAGGCTCGTTCGCTTGGATTGCGATATCCTGGAAAGTGCCGTCGGCGTGCCAGTCGAAAGCGTTAGCTTTCACCGCCCGATGCAAGAGCTCTTTGGCGGCGACCTCGTATTAGGTGGACGCCTCAACGCCTATAGCCGCCGCTTCACCCTGGAGATGGGCTACTGCTCGGATTCGCGTGGTGGCTGGCATCGCGGTCACCCGCTGCAGCACTCGGCTCTCGAGCGTGCACAGGCGCTCCATTTGCTTACCCATCCGATTTGGTGGGTCTCGCCGGACCAAACTCTGCCGCGCAAGAAGCTGGCCGACTTCCTGCAGCGGCGCATCGGACTGTTAGACCGCGAGATCAGCCAGCACTGCAAGGCCTACGGCATCGACGTGGATGAGCCGTGACCATCAGGATCGAATGCGACGCCGCGGCTTGCGCAGAATTGTGGCAGCGCTACCGTCCTTCGGCTTCCATTCATCATGACTGGCAACTCCGTTACGCCATGGCATCTCAAGCCGGTATTCGCCCGATGTTCGTCGTCGACGACGTCGCGGGGACCGTACTGCCGGGCGGCATCGACTCCCAGTTAGTCCGTTTCTACGGCGGCCGATTCTACACGGAGTTGAACGGGTTCATTGGGCCAACTGGAGGCGAGCGGCGCATTTTCGCTCATTTGGATACCAGCCATCCCTCCTTCCGCCTTCTTTCATGGCAAAGCGACCCGGCTCCTTATCTCGACCCGAACTTCCGACGCTGGGATGTGCCCTACCAAGAGTATTGGTCCCTCCCGGCCGTACGCTCCTTCGATGCCTACTTGGATCAATTCGAGCCGACTGAGCGGAAAGACATCTCTTACCTGCTGCGGCGCTTCGTTGACGATTCGGTCGTTCACACGTTCGACGTGGGCATCGCCGCAGAAAAGCTCATCGCTCCCTTCATCGGCCACACGATTCAAAGTTTTCGGCGCCGCGGCAAGTCTTGCGTCTATGAAGATCCGGCCTTCGGAAGCGTCGTCACGATCCTGCTCGACTGTCTCGCAAAGTCAGGTTGTCTGCGCGTTCTGGAGCTTCGAAACGGGGGCGAGCCGTGTGGGCTCGTCGTGTTCGCTGACAACGACGCCGCAAACGAGATCGTGTACTACTTCAACCTGTACAAGCCGCGGCCGAGCGGCATCTCCAACGCTGGGCTGCTCGGTTTGATCTTTCACGCAGTCAAGTGCGGCCGTCGCTTGGACGGCATGCGTGGTAATTTCGGGCTCAAGAGGCGGTATGGACTCAAGCCGCGCCCCAGCTACGCCATCGTCCGGGATTCGCTGTGGAAGATCGGCGGATCATCGGATCTCGACGCGGCTGAGAAGAAGCAGCTCTATGGGCGGCCATTCGGCGCGCTCCAAATCTAACCAAATGCCGACATGACCAACGGGACCAAAATCCGCCTCGCTCCTTTTGAAGAGCGTGACAAAACCATCCTGTTCGCCTGGGCAAACAATCCGGAACTTGCGCACTACAACTCGCCTTACCGACCGGTCCATTGGGAGGCGCATTGCGATTGGTTTCGCAGTATCGCGTCGGATCGCACCAAGGTTGTATTCGGTCTCCGGACCATCCCGGGCGATACCCTCGTAGGTTATGTACAGCTGAAGGACATTCATCCCGTTCACCGCAGTGCGGAACTCGCTATCCAGATTGGCGAAGCGGCTGATCGCGGCAGAGGTTACGGAAAGGCAGCGGTCTCGCTCCTGTTGGCCTATGCATGGTCCGATCTCAACCTGCATCGGGTATCGCTGCGCGTCCTGGCTGACAACGCGGCGGCCATCAATATCTACGAAGCTTGCGGCCTTGTTATTGAGGGTCGCCTGCGATCGAGCGCCTACGTCGAGGGCGCTTGGCGCGATGAATTGCTGATGGCGATCGTCAATGGCGAGCGCTTTACCGCGGAGCTGCCTTGATCGTCGGAATCCATCAGCCGAACTATCTGCCCTGGCTCGGATATTTCCGTAAAATTGCGGCGTGCGACTTGTTCGTCTTCTGTGACAATGCGCAGATGTCCGGAAGTCAGACCTACGTGTCTCGCAATGAAATCAAGACCCGGGACGGCAGGTACTGGATCACCATCCCGACGAAAAACAAAGGGGACTTCAGCTTCATCCACCAGACTTTAGTGGCCGGCCACACCTGGGTGCGAAAGCACATGCGCACGCTGGAGATCAACTACAGCAAGGCGGGCCGTCTTGATGTCCTTGCCGAAGTCGTAGCTCCCGTTCTTTTCCGGGGACATGAGCGGATCGCCGACCTGAACATTGCTTTGATTCGCGCCATTGCCCAGGTTCTAGGCCTCAATTCGGTGAGGTTCGTCCGCGCTACCGAGCTGCCTCTCCAATCAACGGGCGCGGAGAGCATCCCTGAGATTTTGCAGGTGGTCGGAGCTACCACCTACATGTCCGGCCGCGGCGGCGGCGCCAAGCGCTACTTGAACGTTGACTCGTTGCAAAGCATGGGGATCAAAACCGCGTTCGTCTCGACCGTGTTCGAACCTTACCCGCAGCTGTACGGTAAGTTCGAGCCGAACTTGTCGGTCGTCGATGCACTTCTGAATGTGGGTCCCGAGCGGACGCGAAAGCTGCTAACGGCCAGCGGGGACTCTGAATAGTGCCGACGCTCTCCCGGGAGCCGGCAGCCGCCGATGCCGGTACCGAGTCAATGACGCGCGGCGCGCGGCGCCTGAGGGTACTGTGCCTCGACATCGAGGGCGGTCACGGTGGTTCATCGCGGAGCTTGCACGCGATGCTGGCTGCGATCGACAGGACGCGCGCGGAACCGGAGGTATGGTGCCGTTCCCCGGGCGGTCTGAGCTTCTACGCCCAAATCGGCATTCCGTGCCGGGTCGAACCCGAGCTGCCGCGCTTCTCCGCTGGCTCATATCGGCTCCGCGACAATCTGTCGCAACTACGCCGCAGCATTCCAAGCTTCCTGCGAGCGCGTTCTTTGGTAAGGCGACTGGCGGAAACGATCGAGCACTGTTTCGACGTCGTCCACTTCAACCACACGGCGTTCTTCCTACTCGCCCGATGGCTGCGGCGTTATACCCGCAAGGCTTTCGTGATGCATCTGCGAACTCAAACTCCGAATTCATTTCTCGGTCGCTGGCAGGCGAGGACGATTCAGCGCACCATGACTAGCTGCGTTTTCATCACCGAGAACGAGGCATCGCATCATGCGTCCCTTTCCCCCTTGCTGCGGGGAAAGGTGATCTACAACCCGTTCGTCGATGCCGCCGTAGAGCCGCTCCCGTCCGAACTCATGCCGGACGTGCGTGGCAGGACGGTCATCGCTTCGCTGGGAAATTACTCCTGGTACCGCGGCATCGACCGCCTGATCGACATCGCCCTGGTGCTCAAGGAGCGTGAGCGGCGCGACATCTTGTTTGCAGTCGCTGGCGATATGCGTCTCTCGGCAAAACTGCCCGGCATCCTTGGCGAGGTCGGAGCCCGCGGCGGGACCTTTGCTGACGTTGCGACCCACTACGGAGTCGAAGACGCGTTTACCTTTCTTGGACATATCAGCTCGCCGGAAAGGCTGATCGTGGCGTCCCGGGCCGTGGTGACGCTCACCCGCGAAGCCAATCCCTGGGGAAGAGCCGTGATCGAAGCGCTGGGGCTCGGGCGTCCCGTGCTGGGGATCGGAACCTGGAGCCGCTTCATCGAGCACGGCACCACCGGTTTTCTGTATCCGCTTTTCGACGCAAAGCAGGTCGCAAGCGACATCATCCGACTCGCCGACGAGCCGGCTTACGCGGCAACGCTGGGGGCTCAGGGGCGCATGCGCATCTTGAAGCTTTGCGATGCATCCGATCGTGCCGCCGACCTGCTGGGCGTCTGGGAAAAGGCAGCAGAGTCCGCGACGGCGAGCGTCAGTCATTGACGCTAGTATCGTCATGAAGTCTGTTGCCCGTTTCGTGCCAAGGTCGATCAAAAACCTCGTGCCCGGCTATCGTTCGCGATGGCGCGACGCGTACCGGGCACTGTTGGCGGAGATTGCCGGACTTTATCCAAGCATCGAGTTCGGCCAGACCGGCGACACCCCATGGATCGAGCCGAAGGAAACGGGCCTGCGTCTTCATGGCTTCTGGACGGAAGGCGCCGAGCTGGAACTCTACGAGAACCTTCGCCCCGATCTCCCCGCGCATCTACCCCGCACCCATTTCCGGTTGTGCAAAGACTTCGTCAACCGATATCGCTATCCACATTTGAGGCCCGATCTGAAGCCTCAGTACCCACGTGATCAACTCCACGGCTTCCACGGCCAACACAAGGACGCACTCGTCGACCTCCCCGATTCGAGCGCGGTCGAAGGCCTGACCGAGCTTTTCCGTCCGAAGCCCGGCGAAATTATCATCGATGGCGGCGCCTTCCTCGGCTTCGGCGACCTCCGGGTGGCAGCAGAAATCGGCAGTGGGCACATCTACGCGATCGAAGCGGCGGGGGCGTGTCACACGCTGCTAAGGCAAAACGTCGAATTCAACAAAGTTGCAAACGTCACGCCAATCCATCGTGCCGTCTGGAAGGAAAACGGAACGATGAACCTGGGCACGACCTATGCTCAGGGAAATTCACTCGTGACCGGGAAAGTCAACGGTTTCGAACCCAGCCCCCACGCCGAGACGGTCGGCGCCGTGACGATCGATACCGTTGTCGACGAGTTCGGCCTCCATCGCGTAGACATGTTGAGCTTTACGTTGAACGGGGCCGAGCCGGAAGCGGTCATGGGGGCGCAAAATACGTTGCGCCGGTTCCGTCCACGCTTCCGCGCGCCCGGACGATACCTCCGCGGCAACACGCCGATCAGCGAAATGCTCCGCGAGTTGCTGACCGCCTGCGGGTATCGCGTTTTTACTGGGCAGCGCGGCAATACGATCGGCATTCCCCTCTAGCCATTCCAGCTTGAGGCATGTGCGGCCTGTTTTGTCTGTTCCTGCGCCGGCCGCTGACCGAGGCGGACATAGCCCTCGGCCGCGCCGGCACGGCTGCGCTGGCTCACCGCGGGCCGGATGGACAGGGCGAATGGCTGGACCGCGCCGCTGGCGTTTACATCGGCCACCGGCGCCTTGCGATCATCGACCCGACGCCGAGCAGTGCGCAGCCGATGGTCCGGGATGGCGTTGTCCTCGCGTTCAATGGCGAGATCTACAACTATCCCGAGCTCCGATCATTGTTGCGACAGGATGGCCGCCGCTTCGAGACCGAGGGCGATGTCGAAGTTCTGTTGCGTGGCTGGCAGCACTGGGGACCGTCATTGCTCGACCGAGTCGAGGGGATGTTCGCATCCGTGGTGTGGGACGGCCACACGGCGCAGATCGCGACCGACCCGTTCGGGGAAAAGCCGCTGTTCATGGCGGAGACGAACGACGGAATTTACCTTTCTTCCGAGATAGGGTCGCTTGCTCGCCTCTTGGACCTCCGCCCATCGTTGAGCGAGACCGACTTGGTCGGCTATCTCGCCCTCGGTTTCATCGCTCCTCCAGCCACCGCCTTCCAGGACGTGAGCCGAATCGGCAGTGCGACGCACCTGGAGATACGGGGCGGGCGGATCGCCCATCGACGGACGTATTGGCAGCCGCCGCTTGCTGCCCTAGGGAAGGGACGCCCGAGACCGCTTTCGGAGGCCGAACTCGATCATGTCCACGAGGCGTTGATCGAAAGCGTCAAGGGAAGGCTCTTGGCCGACGTGCCGGTCGGCATCTTCCTGTCCCGCGGTATCGATTCGGCTCTCGTCGCTGCGATCATCAGGCGCGACCACGGGACGTTTCCGCGCTGCCTCACTGTATCTTTTCCCGAAGGCGGGGTTCCGGATGAGAGCGCCGACGCGGCGCGTATCGCCGCCCACCTCGGTCTCGATCACCAGGTGATCGTCAACAACTCGGCGCCCGATAAGATCACTCCGCAGGCGCTGCTGGATATCCTGCAGCAGCCGTCGGAGGGGATCACTATGTTCTCCGTCTATCAGATGAGCCGCGCTGCGGCACCGCAGTTCAAAGTCGCACTGACCGGCATCGGCGGCGACGAACTATTCAGCGGTTACGGAAGAAACGCTTACTACTACCGGCACCGGCACGTGTATGGCGCGCCGGAGGCGCTGCGTCGGCTCGCCGCGATGGCGGTACATCCCGTAGCCCGAAGCAACCGGCGCATGGAGCGCGTCGCGTTCGAGTTCGGCGTCCGCAATTGCGAACTGCTGATCGCACAGCGGATCTTCCCGGCCATTTCGTGGTTGCGTCAGCTGCGCGCGTTTCCGGCTTGGTGCGAGGAAAACTTTGGCGGAAGCAGGCCCCTGCCGTACGGCGCTTACGCCTTCGAATGGAATCCGGTGATGTCCGGATTGCGACTACCCAATTTCGACCTCAGCAGCATGCGCGCTAGCTTGGAACTGCGCACCCCGTTTGTCTCGCGACGGGTGACGGAAACCCTCGCCCGCTTCGACCCGCGGGCTTTCCTTGCATTTGGTCAGAAGAGCATCGGGCGACGCCTAGTCAAGCGGTACTTACCGGATCAACTGATCAGTTTTCCCAAGACGGGCTTCTACTATCCGCTCAAAAGGTTTCTGGCGGCTGCCGGGCCACGATTGCCCCGGGTTCACGGCGTGCCAGCCAATGCGGTGGAGGACCTGTGGCAGCGCCGGCTCGATGGTCGTGGGTGGACCCGGCTGGCGGTGCGCCTTGTCATGGCGGCGGAGTTCCTTCGACTCCACGAACGCGAGCACCCCGCTCTTGCGGCTCAATGACGGGGCTCGAGCCGGCCGGTTCCGTAGCTCCACCGTCGACTGCAGTCATGGTGCCCATCGCCTCCGCGGCATCCTGATGCAGAGCGACGTACTCCTGATTATCGGTCACCTGGGTGAAGGCGGCGCGCAGAAAACCGTAAGCCTGCTTGCCAACACGTGGGCCGGCCGCGGGGTGCGCGTTTGCGTAGCTACCTTCGCGGACCGGGAAACCGATCGCTACCGCCTCGATGCGAGGGTCGAGCGTGTTCAGCTGGCGGCAAAGAGCTCCCGATCGTTCCCGCTTCGGCGCGTTACCGACAATCTCCGACGCGTAGCAGCCATCCGGGCGCTCATTCGCAGAACCCGAGTACCGACGGCCATCGCTCTAGTAGCAGCCACCAACGTGCTAACCGTCTTGGCAGCGTGGCGGATGCCAGTTCGAGTCATCATCTCCGAGCGCAACGACCCGGACCGACAGTCGCATGGCAGAGTCTGGGATTTTCTCCGCCGTACAGTCTATCGCTACGCCGACATCGTGACAGCGAACAGCCAGGGGGCGGTGCAATCGCTCGCCCGTTACGTTCCCCGGCAGAAGCTCGCGCTAGTTCCCAATCTTCTCGAACGCCGGTTCACACCCGGCGCAAGCAGCGAACGGCGGCCGGTCGTGCTCGCCGTCGGCCGGCTGGTACCCCAAAAGGGCTTCGACATCCTGCTCGAAGCTTTTGCGATCGTCGTTCGTTCGTATCCGGGCTGGCGCCTGCGCATCGCGGGAGACGGGCCGGAAGCGTTATCGCTGCGCAACCTGGCGCGCTCGCTCGAGCTGGAAGCGCACGTGGACTGGTTGGGGCATATTGGGGACGTCACGCCGGAATATGCAGGCGCGGCCATTTTCGTCCTGTCGTCGCGGTTCGAAGGGACACCAAACACGTTGCTGGAGGCGATGGCAGCTGGCTTGCCTGCTGTTGTGACGAATGCGTCTCCCGGCCCATTGGAACTCATCGCTGACGGAAAAACGGGTTTCGTGGTCCCGGTCGGTGATGCGCCGCGGCTCGCAGAAGCGATCCTGCAGCTGATCAGTCAGCCTGACTTTCGGGCCAAATTGGGGTCCGCCGCCTGCGCGGTGGCGGCGCCGTTCGACCTTAGCACCGCAATCGTCAGCTGGGATCGGCTGATCGAAGGCCGGAATCCGGAGGCGGCTAGGTCCGACTCTGCTCGACTTGGCCAAAGACCAAGGCCGTCTTCGTGAACAGTTCTTCGTTCGTGTAACGCAAGCGCCAGTAGTCGCTCACCATTTCATCGAAGTCCTCCGGAGCCGATACGTAGGTCGCATAGTCGGCGTCAAACCCGCTGCGACGCAAGGTATTCACCACATCCGTGGGCCTGAGCAGATTAACGTGCCGGCCGTATCGGGCGAAATATTCCGCGGGTTCCCCTTGGTACATCCCTGAAAACGGGCTTCGCGTCGCGCGATGGTTGCCGAAATCCACGAGGTGAATGAAGCGGGCCTGCGGTTGAGCCAATGCTCGCAATCGAACGAGCGATTTATCCAAGGGCGAAATGTGTTCGAGGCAGGAATTCGAAAGGATTATGTCCGCCGGCAGCGAGAAATCGGCGTCGTTCAACGGTTGCCGGTAGATGACGGCGCGCTCACGCAAGGCATCGAGGAACACGTCGAATGTCATCCGGGGGCCGAAAAGCGCGGTGAGATCCTTGAACACCGGCCGGAAGTAGCGCGTGACGAAGTCCTCGCGTTGAAGCACCAGGGGATTGAACTGGGGCTCGATACCGACGAAGGACCCGCACCCGCGAAACAGTGCGAGGGGCGCCCAGCCGAGGAGCGGACCGCAGCCTATTTCGAGAACGCGCGCGCCTTCGAACTCGAGGTTGGCCCAGCCCGCAGCCCGTCGCAAAATTGTCTCGTAGCGATTCAGGAAATCGTAGTATCGCTGAGGCCGGATGTGCTTTGTCGACTCGCTGATCTCGTCGAGGTCGAAGCTGTCTCTCGGCGACCGCAGCAGCTTCCGTCTGACCTTTCTGAACAGAGTTCTCGGCGCTGTTCGCCAGATCAATCCGAACATGTTCATTGGTGATCCGTATTTTCTATCGTGACATGAAGTGGCGCGGCAGTGCAGTCAGCCGAGCGTTCGGCAACATAGCATTGCTGGTAGTGAGTGTGATCGTCGGCTTTGCCGCTCTCGAGTTCAGCAGCCGGGCCCTGATGCCCCTGCGTCCCACCGCGACCTCGGTGAGCGTTTCTGGCGAGCCGATCGAAATCTACGCTGATCAATTCCGGTTTGTGCCCAACCTTCGCTTCTATCAGGTCTCCAACGAGTTCCGATCAACCGTCACCATTACCCCGCAAGGCCACCGCATACCGGGGGTGCAAGGAAATCCAGACGTATTGTTCGTGGGCGATTCTTTCACCTTCGGCTACGGTCTATCGGACGAAGACACCTTTCCGTTCATCTATTGCCGACGAGCGAACCTCTCCTGCGCCAACTTGGGTCGGCCGGGAACCGGCACGGTCCTTCAACTCCAGATCTTGGAGCATTTCCTAAAGACGGAAGGCTGGCGACCGAAGCAGGTACTCCTCTTCCCGATGGTGATGAGCAATGGTTTGGTATCGGGCAACGATCTGTTTGACAACTTAGGCGAATACAGCCGCACTGCATCGGACCCGAGGGCCGTACGCCAGGCATCTGAAGCCTGGGGCGCAGCCGACACCGGACGTAGCCTGTTGTCCAAGCTCAACCTAGTTCGCCTCGTCTACTTCCACGCGGCGCCGTTTTTCCGCAGCTTCTTCACGCCCGAGCCCGAGCAATCGGCGTACAAGCGCGCCCTCGACGTGATGGCCGAGCAGCTTCGGCGGCTTGACTCGCTTAGCCGCGAGTACGGTTTCGAGTACGTGATTTTCGTGCTGCACCCGATACAGGATATCCTCCGCGGCACTGCCGCAGCCACCTATGACACCATGCGCAGCCTGGCCGTTACCGACCGAATGGTGCCCACGGCTCACGCTCTTGAGAACAACCCGCGGGCCTTCTACTTCGCCTATGATGGCCATCTGAATCCGCGCGGATCTCTCGCAATCGCCGATCTACTGACCTCGTACACGCGGGAGAACGGTTTCTTCCAAATCCACCCTGCGACTAGCCAACGGTTGCAGTCCCAGCCAAGAGATCGCGAAATACGTTGACGGTCTGGTCTGCATCCGACCAATCGGTGAAATCGCGCTCAGCGAGCGAGCGGCTGAAAGCTCCCAGCCGAGCCTGCGCTCACTGGTCTTGATCGCCAACGCGTTTGTGAGCGCTGGCAAGCTCCCCTACCCCGGCGCCCACACGTGGTCCTGCGTCGTTGCAATGTGTATCCTGAAGGCACACCTCGCCGCGGCGCGCGTCTGCGGCATCCGATGAGTGAAGAAGAAATACGCCTTTCTCACGATGATGAGTAGCATTGGTATTATCGGTACTCTCGACCGCTCCGCCCGGCGCCGGGAAGGATCGTGTTTGACCGCCGACAGCCGGGGTCTATCGTTCAGGGGCTAGCGATGACCGCTGTAGGAATGCCCCGCGAAAAACCGTTCCACAGCGTGTTCGTTCACGCTCCGGACCCCTATTACGCAGACACCCAGAACTACGGCGCGCGTTTTGCGCCCCTGTGGGCCTATACGCTCGCCGCCTACATCCCTCGCGATGGACGCTTTACCTGGGCGCTCTGCGACACCCGGTTCGACGACCTCGCTGCGACCGAAGCCGCCGACGTCTTCCTGTTCAGCGGGATAAACCAGGACTATTCGTCCCTGCAGCGCGCACGCGCGCTGGTCAAGAATCGCTTCCCGACCGCACGCACCGTCATCGGCGGACCCATTTGCTGGTCCTTCGATCAAGCCGGCGACCTGGATCGGTTACGCGACTTCGACCACATCGTCATCGGTGACGGTGAGCTCGGTTTCGGACCATTGTTGGAGAATCTATCGAAGGGTCTTTCGGAGGAGCAGGTCATCAGGGCCAAAGGCCGCTTCCCGATCGATCAGGCGCGGCCGATTGACAGCGCTCTTCTTTCCGGCACCCTCGGGCGCTACTACGGCGCAGTTGTCGAAGTCTCCCGCGGTTGCCCTTTCCTATGTGAGTTTTGCGACATTCGCGTCCTCGAGGACAACAACCGACCGCACAACAAGGAACCCTCGCTGATCATTGCCGATATCGAGCAATGCTGCCGCCTCGGCGCTCGGCAGATTCTCCTCGCCTGCGACAACTTGATCGGCGACCCGCGATGGGCCGAGCATCTCGTCGATTGTTTGCTGGAGTGGCAGGAGCGCACCGGCTTCCGGCCAAGCCTATACACCTGGCTCACCGTGAACCTGTTCCGTCATCCGCGCCTGATGGGCAAGATGCGGCGCGCCGGTTTCGACATGCTATTCGTCGGCATAGAGAGTTTCACCGCCAATTCCCTGCTCGAAACGGCAAAACTGCAAAATTCTGCGACATCGTTAGTCGACGCCGTCCGGGAGATCCAGAGTCGCGGCTTTATCGTCGTCGCTGGGCTGATTTTCGGTTTTGATTCCGACACGCCCGATAGCTTCCGAGAAACGCTGGATGGCTTGTCGGCATCTGGCTTGCTCTCGGGCGACCCCTCGCTGCTGACCGCGCTCCCGGGGACCCCGTTGTTCCGTCGCATGAAGCTCGCCGGACGGCTCCGCGACGTCAGGTACGGCCTTGGCGGTTTCAAGTATCAGACCAACATCAAGTACCTGATGCCGCGCGACGAGATGGTCAATGGCTATCGGTCTTTCGTTGCCACATACAACAGCGGCGAGTATCAGTTCCAGCGACTTCGCAACTATTTTGCGTTGCTCAACCAGGGAAACTTCGTACCGCTTCGCAGTGAAGGCTACGGTCAACTGCGGCTGTTCGCAAAAAACGTCGCCCACAATAGGGCCGCCCGACGCCAACTCCTGCTTCGCATCGGCCGCTTCGCCGCCGCGCCTCGACGCGTGTACTTCGCCCTCCGAGGCTTATTGTTCACGCTGTTGCAGGTCAAAATACCCGGGCGCCTCGGCTACCTGCAATTTTGGCTGTTCGCCTGGTCCAATTCGGTCCTCAAGTACAGTTCCCTGTCGGAGCGAGACTTCGACATCGAAAGCGTCGCCCCGGGATTCGATATCCGCGACATTCTGCCGGCCGGGTATGCGGAAACGGCCGACGAGCCAGTACCGGCGAACAAGATCGCCGCGCAATTGCACTCGACGTGCAAGCAGTTACGCCGGCTGATCGAGCGACGCCTAAACCCGAGCGTTCCCTAGTCGTTCCGTGAGCCCGCCTCACACTTCGGGGCTACTTCGCCCGCTCGTCATCGCGTTTGCGGTTGCGGTCGCGGTACGGCTCGCGGCGGCGCTGCTCACCAGCTTCTGGCCGATTCCGAATGAACAGGGGTTGCCGGTTTCACCGCTCGATCCGGCGCCCAGCAGCGATCTGTCGTTTTACGAGCGGTCGAAAGACCTGTACCTCGTGCATCCACTAACCCAGATACTAGAAGGCTTTGCCAATTTCTATTCGGCCAAAGACCTCCAGTACCCCTTGATCGTCGCAGCGCCGTTGTTCCCGATGCTGCTGGCGGTCTTCGATTATCGTTCTGGCAATACGTTGCCGATGGCGCTCTTCTTCGTCGCCGTCAGCTGCGTGGTTGCATGGATCTGGTTGCGCCATTTCGAACGCAGCGGCGCCCCGCTCTCGTGGCTGCTGATGCTCGCGTGCCTGCCGCATTTCGTCTGGTTCACGGTCAACGTCGGCACTGACCTCTTGTCGGCGCTATTCTTCGCCGCGTTCTTCTCGCTCTATTTCAACAAGCCGCTATCCGACCGCCTTCTTCTCTGGTCGCTCATTGCGCTGGCCGGCTATCTGCTCACCCGTCCCAACGGAGTGTCGCTGTTGATCTTCGTCGTTTTGGACCAGCTGTTCCTACGCAAGGAAGGCGGTAGCCCGCTGGTGCGCTACTCGCTACTGGGGGCCTTGCTGGCGACCGGCCCCTTCTCCGTGTTCTATTTCCCCTATCTATCGTCGTTCGTTGATAGCACGTCGAAACTTACTTTCTTCGGGGCCCCGGCGGCCGAATATTACAACGGCGTGTTTCCCGATCTGCCACGCTGGATGGACCTGTTCCTTTCCTGGTCGGCGCTTGTCGTTAGCAAGCTTATTTATTTAGTCGGTTTGCGACCGTCGTACGCAGGCACGAACGACTTGATTGTGTTGGTACGGGCGTTACCGGGACTGCTGTTTTTACCGGGTATCATCCAAATCATGGTATCCAAGGACCGATCTCTGCAACTCCTCATCGTACTGTTCATCGCACCGATCTTGCTCGGTGCGGCGCAGGACCGATACACCCTGCCGATTCAACCCCTGCTGCTCTATTACGGGTTGGAGTTCTACAAGAACGTTCTGGGCGCGTTGCCCTGGCTTCGCAAGAAGCCGGCGACGTAGCCGCCGTGTCGACCACTCGCCCGTTGGACAAGGTACTCGTTGTCGTCCCGACGTATAACGACTCGCGGTTGCTCCGCGACATTTCTGCCGAGATCATTGCGTTATCCGATGCCTACCGCGTGTTGATCGTCGACGACGGCTCGATGGAACCCGTCGATGTCGACAGCCTTCCAGACGGGCTGATGCTGTTCCGGCTTCCGGCGAACTTCGGTCTCGGGCTGTGCACCCATGTTGCCTTCGACCATGCCTTGAAGCACGGCTACGCAGCCGTGGTCCGCATCGATGCTGACGGACAACACCCAGTCCAAGAAATCCCCCGGCTGCTCGAACAGTTGCAGTCCGAGGCCGATCTGGTGGTCGGCACACGGACCAACCGTAACGCCGGCACCGGGCTGCGCGCTTGGTTTGCCATCTGGGTACGCGGCTATCTTTCTTGGGCCGCAAAGGTCGTGACTCGCGGCTGCGCACCCCGTGACGTCAACAGCGGCTTTTTCGCAGCGAACGCGACGGCGATGCGGCTCTTGAACAAGTACCGCCTTGAACGCTACCCAGAGCCGCAAATCTACATTCTGAGCTGCCGCAGAGGCCTTCGCCTCAAGGAATTAAACATCGAACAGCGCGAACGACAGTATGGCTCGTCTACGTTGACGGTGACCCACGCTCTTCGGCTGTTCTATCGCTTCAACATCTTTATTGCGGCCGAGATGCTGCAGGGATCGCGCACCGAATGAAACTGGTCGCCGTTGTCGCTCTTGCCGTCAGCCTTATCGTACTGGTTAGGCGCAACCTCCTACAGGTCGACCTGTCGTTTCCGCTGTTCGCGGGCGTGGTCATTCTCGGCGTGGCGAGCCTCAGCGAAGGCTTCATTCATTGGACCGCCGCCCAATTAGGCTTCATCGATCCTCCGTTCGCCATCATCATGATCGCCATCGCGTTGCTGCTGGCGATGATCACGATCCTCTCGATTGCCCTTAGCCGCATCCAGTACCGGCAAATGATGCTGGTACGACATCTGGCGATGACCGAGCTGGCCCAGCGGGAGACCGAGCTCCGGCACAGGTCGCAAGGTCATCCCTCGGAGTCGAACCCCCAGGGCGCGCGGCCAGACGCTAGCAACTCTTCAAGGTAGGACTTGTCCCGAATGGTATCCATCGGATGCCAGAAGCCGTCATGCATGTACGCCATCAACTGGCCGTCCTGCGCCAGCCGGGTGAGCGGTTGCTGCTCTAAGGCGGTATTGTCGCCCTCGATGTAGTCGAGGACTTGCGGCTCGAACACGAAAAATCCTCCGTTGATCCAGGCCTCGCCGGCTGGATCCTTCTCGGCGAAGCGGGCGACTTTGTTGGCCGCGAGTGAAAGGTTGCCGAAGCGCGCTGGAGGATGAACCGATGTCACCGTTGCCAACTTGCCGTGCGACTTGTGAAACGCCACTAAACGGGCGATGTCGACGTTGGCTACGCCGTCGCCGTAAGTGCACATGAATGGCTCGTTTCCGAGCCGATCACGAAGCCGCACCAGTCGGCCACCGGTCTTGGTCGTCAGTCCGGTTTCAACGATCGATACGGTCCAATCCCGCTGCTGCGGGTTTTCTACGGTGCAGGTACCGTCGGCGAGCGACACGGTAAGATCGCCATGCATGTGGTAATAGTCGACGAAGTAACGCTTGATAACGTGAGCCTTGTAGCCAGCGGCGACGATGAACCGATTGTATTTGTACCGGCCGTAAATACTCATGATGTGCATGATGATCGGTACGCCGCCGATTTCCACCATAGGCTTCGGGCGAGTATTGGTTTCTTCTGCCAGCCGCGTACCCAATCCGCCCGCGAGAATTACCGTCTTCATCGTACCGCTCACTCGAGGTCAAACCGTAAAACGTGGGCGAGTACGCTTGCCCTTGTTCGTGAATAGTCTTCTACGCCCATCGGGCGGCCGCCCCAGCTTTATGAGATGGAATCATGGCGTTCGACAGCGAATGGTACAAGTATTACGCGGGCAAGCGGGTGCTAATCACCGGTCACACGGGGTTCAAGGGTACATGGCTGTCCGTATGGCTTCGTCTCCTCGAGGCGGAAGTGGCAGGAGTTGCCCTCGCGCCGGACCAGGAGCCGAGCATGTACGCAGCCATCGGTGGCGACAAGCTTTTCCATTCGTTTCTTTGTGATATTCGCGACGCCGACCGCGTATTCGACATTTTCACCGACTTCAAACCAGAGGTTGTGTTTCACCTGGCCGCGCAATCGTTGGTCGGCCGCGGCTACAGCGATCCCGTCGGGACGGTAACGACCAATGTGGGCGGCACCGTCGTCGTGCTCGAAGCGATTCGACGCGTCGCGACGGTGCGAGCGGTCGTAAACGTAACCAGCGACAAATGCTACGAGAACAAAGAATGGGCTTGGCCCTATCGCGAAAGCGATACTCTTGGCGGAGCGGATCCCTACAGCGCTAGCAAGGCCGCCGTGGAGATCGTTGCCGCCGCATATCGGCGATCGTTCTTCGGACCGGAACGAGGCGCGGCGATGGCGACCGCCCGAGCCGGTAATGTTATCGGCGGAGGCGATTGGGCCGCCGACCGGCTTATCCCCGACGTCGTAAGGGCGCTGGCCGGAGGCAGCAAGATCGTTCTGCGTCAGCCCAGCGCCGTTCGCCCGTGGCAGCACGTCCTAGAACCGCTGCACGGCTATCTACGGTTGGGTTGTGCGCTGGCTACGATGGGAAGTCGGTTTGCGGCGGGCTGGAATTTCGGACCGGCCGACGCTGGCGCAGTCTCGGTCGGCGAGCTAGCCCGCGAGGTGTTAGCCGCGTGGGGCAACGACAACGCCAACGAGCCCATCGTCGACGCAGCGGTCGTGCCATACGCTGAGAGCCGAGTATTGCGCCTCGACGTTAGCAAAGCGCGGCAGGAATTGAATTGGCGTCCTTTCTTGACCATCGGTGAAGCCGTCCAACTCACCGTCGACTGGTATCGCGACTATTATGCCGGTCGACGCAATCTCCACGAAAAGACGATCTCTCAGATCACCGAATTCATGCAACGGATGGCGTGAGAAACCAGCAAGAGGGGGATACCAGTCGTGTCATCTAATCTACGCGTTACGTACGGCCAAAGCGTTCACGGTGAGGCGGAAATTGACGCCGTGGTGCGTGTCCTCCGGACGTCCACCCAGATGGGCACGCATGTACGAACTTTTGAGAGCCAGGTGGCCGCGCTGCTCGGCAAGAAATTCGGCATTATGGTCAATTCCGGATCTTCGGCCCTCTCACTTGCCGTTCAAGTGCTCGACCTGAAGCCCGGCGCCGAGGTCATTACCCCCGTGCTGACGTTCGCGACCACGGTCGCCCCAATCGTGCGGGCGGGACTCGTGCCCGCATTCATCGACGTGGAGGAAGCAACCTACAACATCGATGTCGGCCAGATCGAGGAAATGGTCAACGAGCGAACCGTCGCGGTGCTGATCCCGAACCTGATCGGCAACGTTCCCGATTGGGACGCAATCCGCGAGATTGCTGACCGGCACAACCTGCGGGTCGTCGAGGACTCGGCCGATACCCTGGGTGCTACCCTCCACGGTTCCGCGACTGGGCGGCGCTCGGACATCAGCACCACCAGCTTCTACGGTTCCCACATCATCAATTGCGCCGGGAACGGCGGCTTCATCGGAGTTGATGCCGAAGCGACGGCCCGTCGTTTGTTACTGCTTAGGAGCTGGGGACGCAGCTCCTCACTGTTTGATCCATCTGCCGCAGAATCGATCGATACGCGTTTTGATATCGACCTCGAAGGGATTCGATACGACCGCAAGTTTGTGTTCGAAGAGATGGGCTTCAACTACGAGCCCTCGGAACTCGGCGCAGCGTTTGGGTTGGAACAACTGAAACGCCTCAGCGCGAACATCGAACGCCGGCGATCGAATTTTACGTTCTTGCGGTCGTTTTTTTCCGTGTACGAGGATCTGTTCATTCTCCCTCGGGAAACGGCCGGTGTTCGAACGGGGTGGCTTGCGTTTCCCCTGACTGTGCGGGCAAGTGCGCCATTCAGCCGAACGGAGATGCAGATGTTCCTCGAGGCGCACAACATCCAAACCAGGCCGGTGTTCACCGGGAACATCCTCAAGCAACCTGCGTTCAGCCGTATCGAGCGGCGCGAACTCCCCCACGGCTACCCCGAAGCCGACAAGGTCATGCTCGGCGGACTATTGCTGGGATGCCACCATGGACTGTTCCAGGAACACCTCGACTACGTGTGCAGCAAGGTTACGACGTTCATCGACTCGCGAGTAGGTCGGTGAAACGGGCGCTTGTCACCGGCGGAACCGGTTACATCGGTCGCGCACTCCTCCGTCGATTGATGGAAATCGGTGTGGATACGACCGTTATTGTCCGGCCCGCATCCGAGCGACGGTTGGCAGCGACGGCTCGTATCATCGTCGATACCGGCGACTCCGCCAATCTGGCAGCGTGCATCCACGAATCCGAACCGGACGTTATCTTCCATCTTGCGGCTCACACGGGGCTCGCAAACACCCTGCCAAACGTCGATTCGCTCGTTACATCCAACGTGCTGTTCGGCGCGCGCCTACTGGAAGCGGCGGCGGGCACGAGTCGAGTCCGGTTCGTGAATACCGCATCGTTCTGGCAGCATGCCGACGGTTCGCCGCGGTATTCTCCGAACACGTTGTATGCGGCGACAAAGCAAGCTTTCCAGGACATTCTGACTTACTATGTCAATAGACGAGAAATCGCCGCCCTAACGCTGCGACTGTCGGACGTATATGGGCCGAATGATCCGCGGAGAAAGCTGCTAACGCAGCTCGTCGATGCCCAGGCCGAAGGCCAAGTCCTCAAATTGTCACCGGGGTACCAGCTCATCGACCTCGTTCACGTTGACGACGTCGTGGATGCAATAATTTTTGCGGACGACCTTCTAGCGCGAAAACCGGAACTTTCTGGAAACGTCTACTCGGTTGCCAGCGGACGCCTCCGCAGCATACGCGAGGTGGTCGCGTGTCTTGAGCGTGTGAGCGGCAAACCGGTCGCGGTCGAGTGGGGCGGGAGAGCGTATCGACCGGGGGAAGTCATGCATCCCTTCCTTGGCGATCCGCTGCCGGGTTGGCATGCCTCGGTCGATCTCGACGCCGCGCTTGTTGAAATGTTGACCCCGGCCGAACGCGCCGAGTCATTGCGCCGGAACGAGCGATCATGAGTTCGCCCCGAACGCTAATCACCGTTCTTGTCCCGGTCTATAACGAGGAAGAGAACGTCGAGCGCGCCTATGAAGCGGTAACGCGCGTTTTCGCCAGCATGACCGATGAGTACGAGCTCGACCTTGTGTTTACCGATAATTGCAGCACCGATCGAACCCGGGAGAAGCTGGTTCAGCTGGCTAGTCGCGACTCCCGCGTCCGCGCTTTTCGCTTTTCGCGGAATTTCGGCTACCAAAAATCGATAATGTGGGGCTACTGCACGGCCCGCGGCGAGGCGGCCATCCAACTCGACTGCGACTTACAAGATCCTCCCGAACTGATCCCTGAGTTCCTTCGGCTTTGGCGTCAAGGCTACAAGGTCGTGTACGGAATCCGGCGCACAAGGCGAGAACCAATCCTGATGCAGGTGGCTCGCCGTCTGTTCTATCGACTCGTCGAGTCCTTCAGCAGCGACAACCTGCCGCGGGACGCCGGTGACTTTCGGCTCGTCGACCGGCGGCTGCTTCAAGAAATCCGCGGCGTTGATGACGCAAGGCCCTATTTGCGCGGACTGATCGCGTCGATGGGATTCACACAGATAGGTGTCCCCTATGACCGAGCTGCCCGGACCCAAGGAACGAGCAAGTTTCCGGTACGAGAACTTCTTCGCCTGGCACTCGACGCTTTCGTCAATCACTCTCTTCTGCCTTTGCGACTCGCGACGTTCTTCGGCCTGACGTTGGCGGTCGGAACCCTCCTCGCCATCGTTGCGTTCCTCACAGGTAAATTCCTGTTCGGCCAAGATTGGCCAGCGGGTTTCGCCACGACAACCCTGCTGATCTTGTTTGGCATCAGTCTGAACGCACTGTTCCTCGGTATCATCGGCGAATATCTTGCAAGGATATTTCTTCAGGTGCGAAGAAGGCCCCTGGTCATCGTCGACGAAGTTATCGGCCGGGGCGGGAACGCCGGCGACCGGCCCGTCGAAGGTAGCGCCCCCCATGTCAGCTGCGGCCCAGGTGGCCGTACGACTCCGCCCTGACAGGCGCTTCTCTTTGACCCGGCGCACGTCGGACAAGTCGAAATCGTAGGTTGCTGGATGCCCTGGCGCGAATTGCTTCGAAGCAGTGGATGGATGCTAGCCCTCGTCTTTGCGACCTACGTCGTCGCCTGGGCGCTGTTGCTACCCGCGGTGCAGAGTTGCTTCATCGCCGATTCAGAATGTGGTGGCAACGTGTATCGTTCGCTCTATCCACTGCAGGCGTTCCTGCAAACGGGACGGCTGCTCGAGTATGCCGACTCCGAGACGCCGTACACGACGCATCCCATAGGGTACTCCATCGTTCTCGCAGCGACTCTCTGGATTAGTCAAAGTCAGCCGTTGCTGCCGATCGTTGTGCTTCAGCTTCTGCTGCTTTTTTCCTGCGGCATCGCCGTCGCCGTCATCCTTAGCCCACTGGGTCGCGGGCCGGCTCTGACGGGTCTGGCACTCACGGCATTCAACCCGAATGCCTGGTTCGTGGCGGTTCAGCCGCGGACCGACCTGGTATTCAGCGCGTTCCTAGCGGTGACCCTCCTGGCCGCGTTCTCCTATCTCCGACGCCCTCGCCTGGCGACAGCCGTGATCGGCGGCACCAGCCTCGGCTTGGCGACGATGGTAAGGCCGGTAAGCGAGCACTTGATTTATGCGCTGCCGATCGCCTTCGTTCTCCTCGGCATGCTCGCCGATAACCGCCGACGCCCCTTGCTCGCGTTACGCGATGGTATCATCGCCGGCGCGGTCGGGCTGGCGCTTGTCCTGCCATGGTTCTTGTACATGGCGGCTAACGGTCAAGGATGGAGCTTGACGGGGTGGGATATCCGCAGCCAGTGGATTCGCGATATTCACGCCACGTTGGAGTTCACCAAAAGACGAGACGCGCCGATGACCGCCATATTGTTCTCCGGTTACGATTCCGCCCCCCGGAAGGACATGAAAAATGAGTACGACAGGGCCCATCTCGCGCAAGTCGCAGCCGTGACCACAGGATGGGACAGCCTATCCCGCAATCAGCAACAGAAGTTGATTGCCGAAGAACGCTATCGACAGGTGAAGCAGTACGGTTTGTCGACGCACGTTGCTGCCGCTCTCCAGAACTGGAAATGGACGTTGCTCTCGGGCGGCGAAGGAGAACTGTTCAAAGCGCTCGGCAAAGAGGATGAAATCGACGGCCTGCCGCAGAATGAGCCACTGTTTTATTGGGCGGTAAAATTCCTATTCATCGGCTTTTCGTTGAGCCTGAAGGTTTTGGCATTGATAGGTATCGTTGGCTGTATCGTCTATCGACGTTACGGTGTGCTACTGCTTTCGCTGACACCGATCGTGTACATAATGGCCGCCCACGCCTACTACGGCGGGCCACGCTATCGGCTGCCGATCGAGCCTTGCTTTGTGATCCTAGCCGTGTTCGGGCTTGAGTATCTGCGGCGACCCTGGGCTTACGTGCTCAAGCACCGGCGTCTTGTCTCGGCTGCTTGAGCGTGCTCGCGACGTCTGCACCCAACGTATGTACACCTGCCGGGAGAGGAATGTCGCACACACCACGATCACCAAGATCACCCACCCACTCCGATAGCGTATTGCCGATCCCGGATTCATGACGCCGACCGGGTAGTTCACGAACCCAATCCAGAACAACACGAAAGAAGCAACGATCACCGAGTAGGCCGGCAACCTCGGCAATTCTCGCAGCGCTAGGAAGCCAAGAACCGCGATCAAGACCGAGCTTTCGAGGAACGCGATCATGTGAAGCGGGCTGAGGCCGACCTGCTCGAGGGAGGGACCGAAAAAGGCCCGAAGCATCCCCTCCGGTGCGCGCCAAAAAACGTCGTAGGGGTCGACAAAAAACAGCTCGGCACGCGTACTGCGGCCAAAATTGGTGCCGGTAAGGATCAAGGTCTGGACGCTGTCTGCCATGCGGTCGACTTTATCGCGCACGACGTAAAGCACCGTGAGCGAGGCGAGCCCGGCGACAAGCGCGAACGCTGCACGTTGTCGAAAGAAGCGTCCGACGACCGTAACGGTCCAGAAATAAGCGATAGCGGCCAAATAGTGGGCCTTAAAGACATATAAGACCACGGCCGCGAACAATTCCATCGGCCCTAATCGGCCACGGTGGTCATACATCTTGACGATGTACGCTGAGAGAATCGTAAGCGCCATCGTCACGATCGCTTCTTTGGACGCAATCGACGTCCACAGCGAAAACGACGGGAGAAGGACGAGGGCCGCCGCATACTTCCGCTTCGGCCCCGAGACAGCGCTCAGGAGCCGCACCAAACCAACGAAAGCGATCGTCTGGAATCCGATGTTGATGAGGATCGGATTGCCGCCGAATACGCGTCCGAATACGCTTCCGATCCAGGCCGTAATGCCCGTCGCGAGGATCGTTTGACCCCACTCGGTTAGAGAGTCGACGCCAAACGTTTCCCAGTATTCGGCTTGCTCAAAGGTTCCCGTTTGGTAGGCGCGCGTATCCGAAATTGGGGTGACGCGCATTACGAGCACTTCGCCAAGGACGGAGTAGGCGCAGCGGTAGAAATACAGGAACGCGTAGAAGATCCCCCACGTGATCCGGGTTGTCCGCACCTCGGATCTAGCCATCAGGCACCAACATTACTCGTTACGCAGGAACGCAATCAGGACGATGAGCGACAGCGAGGCGGCAAACGCTATAAACGCCGGCAAGAGCACTAGCCGCATCTTGTCGGGCTGCGACAGGAACTTAGAGCTGTAGGGAGGATCGATCACGCGCACGACGAAGGGCGCGTCGCCCTGGAACATCATCGCGCGGCGCTCCTCGGTCGCCAGCAAGCTAACCAACGACGCGCGCAGGTCGACCATTGTGGTCTTGCTGAGGCGTTCCTCCAGGTAGCGCTTCTGCTCGACGATTTGCTTTTGGCTGTCCTCGCGCATCTTGGCCAGCGCCTCGTCGAGGACAATTTTCAACAGATACAATGCGAGATCGGGATCGGGGTGTGCAAACGAAATGCTCTTGAATGATGTCCCCTTGATTTCCTTCACTTCAAACTTGGCACCGAGATACTTGGCCAGGTCCTCTAGATCCGGCGGCGACCATCCGGCGAGGTTAAAAAAACGTCGTGCACGCTCGGACCGTTCGTGCGCTTGTCCTGTGGGCTCGCGCCACGACTGAGTCGTTTCGTCCCAGGCGCTTTTGTAGACTATCTGCAGCACGCCGTACTTCTCTTGCAATCGTTTCGCGAGGGTTATGGTCGATACCGAGTGGACAAACCGATCGAACTGCGTTCCGGACCTGGTCGCTTGTCCGAATCCAAGGTTCAGCAGCGCTCCCTGCAGTCCGCCGCCCTCGGTACCAATGTTGTCACCCCCGTCGAGCGGAGCGACGATCATCGTCGCCACATGCGTGGGTTGATAATTGTGCATGTCCCAGAGCCCGCGCGTCGCCGCGATGGTTACGGCCAACGCCACGACCCAGAACCACCGGCGAACGATCGGGAAGAGGTACCGGAGGTCGATGATCCGGTCGTCGCTCCGAGAGGGCGCGGACAAAATTTCGCGTTGAGTCTTGGCGTCCACGTCATTCATGTCGCTACGGGTGATGACGGGGCGCGGTCAGCGCGCCCCCTGTTGCGGTAATAGCAAACTCCGCCGTCAATTGCATCCACGTTCGCCTTTCAGCCGGCGAGCGCACGGCGCAACCGGGTTGGCTCGGCGGTTCAAAGGTCACCAACGGGAACCATGACTCACGACAGACCTTTCTCGGGCGGTGTCTGCCACGTCATCACCGCCTTGCCGGTCGGGGGTGCCCAAACGATCTTGGCCAGCGTCGTTCGGGGCCTTTCCGACGAATTCCCAATGGACGTCGTTTCGCTCACCGACACCGGCGATGTCGGGCGGCAGCTTCAGCAGACAAACGTTAGGGTAACGGCCCTTGGCATGGCACCCGGGGTACCGGATCCCGCCGGCCTTTTCCGACTAATCCAGTACTTGCGAGGGCGCGCTCCCAAGGTGGTCCAAACCTGGATGTACCATGGCGACCTACTTGGCGGGTTGGCTTCGCACTTTGCCCACCGCATCCCTTGCATTTGGAATGTCCGCAACGTCGACCTCAGCGCCGCCCACGTCAAATGGCAGACGCGTTGGGTCGCCAAACTCTGCGCGCGGCTCTCGCATCGGCTCCCTAGGCGAATAATTTGCAATTCACATGTCGCCGCGCGGACGCACGCGCAGATTGGCTATGCTGCCGACAAGTTGATTATCGTGCCCAACGGAATAGATGTGGAACGGTTCCGGCCCTACCCTGCGGCGCGCGAAAGGCTTCGTGCCGAACTCGGTATTCCGAGAGATGCCTTCATCGTGGGATTGGTGGGTCGCCTTCATCCTCACAAGGACCATCAATCGTTCGTCGGAGCCGCAGGCATACTCAACAGTCGAATGCACGGTTCGGCGCATTTCGTGCTTTGCGGGGAGAATGTCGAGCCCACGAACCCTGAACTCGCAGGATGGGTAAAGGACGCCGGTCTGGGGACTGCCGTCCATCTGCTGGGTGTTCGCAACGATATCGAGCAAGTAACTTCTGCATTCGACGTAGCGGTGTCCTCTTCGGTCGGCGAGTCCTTCAGCAACTCTATCGGCGAAGCAATGGCGTGCGGTGTACCTTGCGTCGCAACTGACGTTGGCGATTCGGCGCTCATCGTCGCCGATGCAGGACGGACTGTCCGTCCCCGATCGCCGCCTGCGCTGGCATCTGCAGTGGAAGAACTGAGTCTTCTGAGCCCAAAGCAGCGGCAAGAACTTGGCACGCGCGCGCGCAACAGGATTGTCACCAACTATTCGTTGGGAGCCATGCTCAGAAAGTATGCTGAGATCTATGAAGCTTTCTCAAGGGATGGAAGGTGACGCTGCCTGAAGACTCCCTCGCGACGAGTCGAGCGATTGAACCCGAACGGTCGCCCCACGCCTAGCGTCAAGCGGGGTTCAACTGCCCAAATCTTAGATATCACCCCACGTTAACTAATTGGTAGCGGCCGGGGCCTCCGAATACCCGGTAACCGACCGCTCACGTATAGTTGATAGAATTCGAAGTGGCATGACGAAGCAGCCGAGCGAGATCCGCTTAGGCGATGCTGATAGCGCGCTGATCCCGAATGATCCGCAGTTCGGCGCGCAATCGCACCTGTCTGGCTCGCTCGGCAGCCTGAATACGACCGCCGCGTGGTTCGACTACACCGGCTTGGGCGTGCGTGTCGCCGTGCTGGACGACGGCGTCGACTACATGCACCCGGATCTCGTCTACCCTAGCCAGTTCCACTCGCAATTGGTGATCTCCGCGAAGAAAAAGTAGGTCAACTCTTGTTCGAAAACAGTGACTTTCGCCAGAATTTTCAACGAACGATTCTCTCGTTGCGCAGGCGGTTCCCCTTGGTCCTACTTCTTGGCCTCGGATTCGCACTTATTTCTTGGGCAGTTTACGCGACATTCTCGCCGCAGTACGCGACTGGAGTCGTACAGCAGGGCGTTTACGTGGCCGCGCCCGCTGGCCTGGGACTTATCTACTGTTGGAGTGTTTCATGGAAACGAAACGCTCAACTTTCGCTCCTCGCCTGCACCGTTTCCGGAACTATTGCGTTATTGCTTGTCGAAACAAGCCTTCAACAGCTTTCGCCAGGTAGAGGTGCGGAAATCGCCGACGGCCATTCGTTCAAGGTCCTCGACTTTGCTCTTCAAGATCGGGCTTCCGGTCTTGCCGCTTTTCCGTATATTTGCGGCCGCTCGCTGTTGAAAGCGGCACCAAGCAAGGAAGTGCGCTCACCCATCGACGCGGGAAGCGAGGAACTCTTGCCGGTATCAGGTATTTCGAAAAACCGCCTCTACTGGGCTCCGGCACTCAATAACTACGTGAGTTTCGGGCTAGGAACGGCTTACGCACGCGCATTGCACGATCGCCTTGTCGAAACAGGCCCGCGAAGTGGTTTCGGTACGGCCATTCGCTCTTTTTTCTCGGCGAATGGTGGGGTAAGCGAGCTCCTGACAGATCGCTACGGGTTTAACAACCCGGACGAGGTATGGGAAGCACCAAAGGGTGGTGACATTGCCCTCGGCGATTCTTTCACATGGGGTGCCGACATCGCTCCCGGACTCGGGTTTGTCGACTTGATCAGAGAGCGGCGCGAGACGGTGGTCAACCTAGGATGTGGTGGCAACGGGCCGCTCTTGAACCTGTTCCCCGTCAGCACCCCTGAGACAGATTGATGTGTTTGGCTAGCGGAGGATTTTCGGCTCATCGTCACCGTTGAAGGGGATGAGGATGAGACCGATGAAACAGACGCCGCCGAATGGCACGGCT
>Ga0194132_10000774_pt1 | contig 64921 bp, 62 predicted proteins | sample TA2KigOf80mmetaG_FD_148612 | JGI IMG/M metagenome (GOLD analysis project Ga0194132, IMG submission 148612) | Freshwater microbial communities from Lake Tanganyika, Tanzania - TA2015054 Kigoma Offshore 80m | ecosystem: Environmental > Aquatic > Freshwater > Lake | place: Tanzania: Lake...
CCTCGAGCACCTCAGCCAGGCTGGAATGTCCGGCCTGAAACCGCTCGAGCAAGATTCGCAGTTCTTCGCGCGTCACGAGCGCCATCGTGTCAGGCGTCCCCCCTCGCGGTCACGCCGGAAAGTGCCGGGCGGGGTTTCCGGCAAGGATGCGGCATGGGTCGCACCGAGCAGTCGAGCCCCGATCAACAACACCCCTAGGCCTGGCAATTTCTTCATGGTGGCGGACCGAACTATGCCCCGCAAATTTCCGTGCGTCAAAAGCTGCCCGCGCCTAGTCTGCGCCCGTGCCTAAGGAATCCTTCGCCGGGCCCGGGGACCGTCCGCCCGCGCTGACGGTGGTCATTCCCGTCTTCAACGAGGAAGACAACATCGTGCCTTTGGCCCGGGAAGTTCTCCATGCTTTGGAGCCTACGGGTGTTTCATTCGAGATTCTGTTCGTGGACGACGCGAGCCGGGACGGCACGCCCAACGCCCTTCGCCAGGCGGGCGCGCTCGACGCGCGCGTGCGCTGGGTCCGCCATGCGGCGAATGCCGGTCAGAGCGCCGCGCTTTGGACAGGCCTCCGCGCCTCCTCGTCGCTTTGGGTGGCAACCTTGGATGGCGACGGCCAGAATGATCCGGCGGATTTGCCCGTCATGATGAAGCGGCTCGAGCCAGTGGACATGGTCTGCGGGCATCGGGTCACACGCCAGGATTCCTGGCTGCGCCGCTGCTCCAGCCGCATCGCCTTTGGCGCGCGCGCCTGGATCCTGGGTTCAAGTTTTCGCGATACAGGGTGTGCCTTGCGCGTTTTCAGGAGGTCATGCGTGGAGTCGCTGTTCCCCTTCAACGGCATTCATCGCTTCCTGCCCATCCTGGTCGCTCGAAGCGGCGGGCGGGTGGAAGAAGTGCCGGTCGGACATCGCCCGCGCGCCTTTGGAGTTTCGAAGTACGGAGTTTGGAATCGCCTCTGGCGCGGGCTTTTCGATTTGGCGGGCGTTGCATGGTATCTGAAACGACGCCTGCCGGAACAACCCCTCGACCCGGGTTAGTCTCGCCGCAAGGATTGAAGCTGCAGCGAAGCAAACGGGCCGCTCCGGTCCGGACGCCGCGCTCCTCCGCCGGACCGCGCCGTTCACGGCGCTTCCGCGTCGCCCAATCCCAACCCGCAGAATCCCACCCACCGTGCTGCCTGCCAACGGTGCCATCCTTCGCTCTCGCGCCAAAACAAACGCAACGAACGCGCCACCCGCGATTGCATACACACCCTGATGCGGCGTGAACGCCGCGCTCCGCAAAGCAAATTGTCCATGAACCGGATCACCATCGATCGAACCTTCGATCTATGAACCACGAGGTCATGCTCCGTTTCGTTGGCTTTGTCCTTCGCGCAAGAGGGACACGTTCGGAGCGCGGCTGTGCTGAAAGCCAGCCGCAGCGGGTGGTGGTTTCGACGCGGGAGGAACAATCGACGAGCCTATGCCAGCCAACGTTGCTGCGGCTGATCCTTCGGACACAGCCGCGCTCCTCCCGGACCGCGCCGTTCACGGCGCTTCCGCGTCGCCCAATCCCGACCCGCAGAATCCCACCCACCGCGCCGCCCGCCAAGGGAGCCATCGTTCTCCCTCGCACGAAACCAACCGCATCGAACGCGCCATGCCCGCTTGCACACACACCCTGATACGGCGTGAACGCCGCGCTCCGCCCCGGACCAACCTCAAAAGCGGTCTTCAACTCAAGACCGGTCCCTATTTCAGCGGACGCCGGCGGCCCGCGCTTTGATCCCAGGCCGGATCCAAGGCGGCGCGTTCCCATCCCTTGGGCAACGGACGTCCCAGGAATTCCCTGGGACCGGGGCGGACGCGGCTCATGAAGAAACTTCCGGGAAACTGCCGCAATCCGGAGCTGATTTCGACATCCGTAGGCAAGGGCTCCATCTCCACGCGAACCTCCTCGGCGTTGCGTCCGGCCCAAAGCTGGAACATGGGAAAGCCTTCCACGACCAAGCCACCTTCAAGCTTTCTCCATTTCGAGCGGCTCAAACTGTGCGCTCCATTTTCGATTGTCAGGACGAGCGCTCCGCCTTGAGGTTCCAGCGAGAGCATGATCGAAGTCACCGCTGATGTCACATGCCAGACCCATCAAACCGGCTGCAGGATCGGTTTGGGCGCGGAGTCTAAGCTTGGTTGAAGCCAGCGACATGGACACCGCGGCCAGGGTGGCAAGAGCGCATCGACGTTGCATAGGGCCGCCACTTTCCAGAACTGGTGGGAAATGTCGAGCCAGGCCCCGCGACATCAAAACCTCGTCGCACGCTGTCGTGGACCAAGATGATCGAGGATCACATCCGAATCAAAACTCTGGGCCTCCCCTTGCGGATCGAACGCGCCCATAGGATGGGGGTGTCGGGTGTGTGCAACTCGAGCATCAGGAGGGATCCCATACCAACCACCCGGGCAAGCCGCTCGAAAACGTGAGGATCAGTTTCGCGGAGTTGCTGCAGGGGGCTCGAAGCGAAAGACCGTTTCTCCGGTTCGCGCGTAGCCCAAGCGCTCCCTGGCCATCCGTTCGATGGTTCTCGGGTCTTTGCTGGCGGCCTCGATGGAAGACCTCAATCTCCGAGTCAACTCCTCTTCCTTCCGCAGTTCCCGGTCAATTTCCATGACCTTGGCGCGCAAACTTTGCTGCCGTTCGAACAACGGATAATACCACACCCCGACCCCAATGGCGCCCGCAATCACGAGGAGAAGGATGATCGCATGGGTCATCCTGTTCCAAATGCCAGGCTCAAAATTCATGCTGCGCAGGAAGGTCTCCGGCGTGGGGAACTAGGGCTGTGCATTCGCCGTGGCGTGTCTGGTCGCCGCTCGCTGCTTCCGGATTTCCTTCCGAATCTGATGCAATCCCCTGTAGCCCACGAGCTTCCGGTGCTTCTCGTCCCAGAGCCGAAAGGTCAGCGACTTCAAGCTCGAAAGCAAGGTGATGGGTTTGACCTGCTGGAACAAGGGGACGGATTCGTGACATCGCTCCAAATTGTAGTTCGGAATGCGGGGGCTCAGATGGTGAATGTGGTGGAAGCCGATATTCCCCGAGAACCACTGCAAGATCTTCGGAAGTTTGTAAAACGAGCTGCCCTGAAGGGCCGCCGCGGTGTAATCCCAATTCTCGGCCCTCTCCCAATACACATCCTCAAACTGATGCTGGACGTAGAACATCCAGATGCCGATGGCTCCCGCGGTCAAGGTCACGGTGATCTGGATCATCAGGTAATTGGCCCAACCGTAAATCAAGCCCAAAGCCAAAGCCAGGGCGGCTACCGCCAGATTGGTCAGCCACACGGAATGCCGCTCCCGATCCGGGGCATTGCGATTCGAGAATCGTTGATGAACGAGGAACAAAAACAGAGGCGCCAGCCCAAACAAAACGAGCGGATTTCGCGTAAAACGATACGCCATCTTCCGCCAGCGCGAAGATTCCATGTATTCCTGCACCGTCATCGTCCAGATGTCCCCGGTGCCTCTCCGATCCAAATCACCTGAAGTGGAATGATGGATGTTGTGCTCCCAACGCCAGTGAAAATAGGGCGTGAAGGTCAAGATTCCCAAGCATGACCCCAAGGCATCGTTTGCCTTGCGCGACTGAAAGAAGGAACCGTGGCCACAGTCATGGAAGAAGATGAAAATCCTCACCACTAACGCCCCCGCCAGCACCGCCAAAGGCAGTGCCAGCCAAGGAGATACCTGCACCGCAAAATACATCAACAACCACAGAAGGCCGTAAGGAACCGTCGTGTTCAGGACCTGCCACACGGCGCGGGGAATCGAGGACTTCTGAAACTTCACGACATCCTCTTTCCACCGGGTGGGAACCTGGCAAATGGTATTATTCATGATCAACAGTGCAAACCCGCATTCGGGCAACAAATCACACCCTCCCGCCCGCTCCACAAGCCTCAAAAGCCCTCGCAGAACAGTCGGTGCAGGCCGGACATCCAACCGCCGTAAACTCGCAGTTCGCTTCCGGCGGTGAATGGCATTTCGGAGAGCTTGGAGGAATTCCAGGCAGGATGCCAGCCCGAACGTTGAGGATGCTTGAAAATTTTCGGGCTCAATTCCGGGGCGTCGGCGGCAAGAAACGGCCGCTCTCAGGCCACGGAAACGAGATCGCGATCGCTTTGGGCAGCGCCCCACTCAAGGCGCACGGCCGTCGTCTCAAGCTCGACCGGGACTCTCTGGGCTACGCGATCAACCTCTGCCACTGATTGTCCCTCGCCTGACGCGCCGCTTTCAGAGCGCCACGGGCGACAAACTCCTTGTAATTGGCACCCGCAAGTTTGACTCCAGGCTCAGCATAACCTTCCTCGGCCAGCCGACGTTGAATTTCCTTGTCGAGAGATCGAATCCTGCTTCCGCCTCCCGTCAGCACAATGTTTTGCAACAGTTCCGCCACGCTGTCGGACGAAGCACGGCCAATCAAAACCTGCATCGATTCCAGAATTCGCTCCAGGAGCACCCCGCAAGCAAACTCAATTTGTTCGGTCACATCCAGTTTCCGCTTTTTTCCTCCCATCATGACCGTGGCCAGAGCCGGCGCCTCCGGCTTGCCCGCGAAAGAATGCTTCTCCTTCAACTCGCGCACCGCCATCGCCGAAAGCGAAAGATCCGGATAGGTTCTCTTGAGCGCTTCATACAACAGCGAGTCCACTTTGTCCCCTGCAAACGGAAAGCTGATCTGATCCTCACTCGTCGGGAAATAGCCCTGCACAAGGCAAATATCCGTCGTCCCCGCGCCGATATCCACAAACAGCGAATTCCGTACTGGATCCGCGTAGGTCGGATCCACCAATCGCCCTTCCTCCCGCCATCCCAGCGCCGCCAGGAAGGGTTCCGGCACCAGGATCACCCGATGGAAGAGCCCCTGCATGGCCTGGCGCACCCGTTCCCGGGCTTCTTCCCCGGCATTGGCCGGAATCCCGATCACCGCCCGAATCTCCACATTCCCTTCCACCCGGATCAACCCTCGCAAATGCCGCGCGAAATCCCGGGAAGCCTCCACGTCATGAATAATGCCATCCACCATCGGCTGCACCAACCGCAGATGCAGGCGGTGTTTCAACGCATCCTCCCCAAACAACACCTTCGCGTTCGCCGGCAGCAAGTCGTCCAGTAAACCCTCCCTCGCGTAACCCACCATGGTCGGAACCACGTGGTTCAACACCGGCTCGGTCATGCCGGCTGGACATCCAAACAGACAGGACTTGTTGGTGCCCCAATCCAGTCCCACCCAGAACGTGCAGGTCCTCGCCTCTTCCGGCATTTCAAGAATGGATACGGAGGATCCGCGGCGGATTTTCAAGTCGTCTTCCACGCTGTGGTGGCGTCCATTTTTGGCAGGAGGGGTCAGTGTCATCATAGGAATTGGGGGGTTGAGGTTGAAAGAAGGTTAAGCGGCGATAAGCCTGCGTTCGCCGCGCATCTCATCGCGTTCCGCGGAATTCAAGAAATCAATCATGCCTTCCACGTCGTCGAAGGGAATTCGCACAGGATCGTTCGGCTCGAAACTCGGTTCGGACTCGGCCGCCGCGATCGCAAAGGGAGTCAAGACCCCATTCGCCAGCGAACCTCGAATTTCTGCCACCAGCCGGTTGGAAAGTTCGGGGAGAATGTGCCGGGAGAACTGGCGCACCACGAGCGATTGTACCATCCATGCGTCGTCCACCCGCCTTTGCTCCTCCTTGAACATTTGTTCCAGTTTCGACCGCTTGACGCCCGGTTCCTGCCCGCTGAACTTCGTCCAGGTGGCAATACTTTGCCGCAAGTCTTGCTCCACGATGTGACGCGATTCCTGATGCTTGCCTTCGCGGTGCAAGACACACGCCTGCCGAAAGAGACTGACGACCCGCGACCAAGATTGATTCTCCAAAGTGGCTTCCATGAGTAAATCCGGAGTTGGCTGGTTCAGTGTCCGGACCTCAAGCACAGGCTGTGCCGGAAAATCAATCGTTGATGTTCAACGAGTTAGACGTGGTTACTTTCGGATCGTGGAGACCTATTTGCCGAGTCTCGGCAAATCATGCCCAGACCCCGGAGATCCTCCTGACGAAAGTGATCGTGTTCAAAGCCACGGTCCGGTAGTCTCCTCCACAAGCACTGATTGGTTATGACACAAACCCCTGTCAAAACACCCTTCTCCTTGCTCAGGACCCGCCGTCGATTCCTGCAAACGGCCTCCGTCGCCGCCTTCTCCGCGGCCTCTTGGAGCCGTGTTCGCGGAGCCAATGACCGAATCCGCGTCGGTTGTATTGGCGTCGGCCTGGTGGGACGCATCCACCTCCGGAATTTCCACGCCTCGCCAGGAGCCCAGGTTGCCGCCGTGTCCGAAGTGCACCAACCGCGTCTTGAAGCCGCCGCAGCGCTCGCGCCGGGATGCGCGCGTTATCCGGATTTCCGCCGATTACTCGACGATCGTTCGTTGGACGCCGTGATCATCAGCACCCCCGATCATTGGCATGCGCTCATGACCATGATGGCTTGCGCCGCGGGCAAAGACGTCTACGTGGAAAAGCCTTTGACGCTGTTCGTCCGCGAAGGCGAATGGATGAATCAAGTCGCCGGTCGCTTCAAGCGCGTCGTCCAAGTGGGCACACAACAACGTTCCGGGCCCCATTACCAGAAAGCCCGCGAGCTCGTTCGCTCCGGCCATCTCGGAAAGCTGGTCTCCGTTCAAATCAACTATTTTCGCAATGTCGCCCCCGGATTCGGCACCCCGGCGGACTCTTCCCCGCCCCCGGATCTTGATTGGGAACTGTTCCTCGGCCCGGCCCCCAAGCGCCCGTACAATCCCAACCGCGGCCTCTATCATTTTCGGTGGTTCTGGGATACCTCCGGCGGGCAAATGACCAACCTCGGCCAGCATTCCCTGGATGTGGTGCACTGGTTGGCCGGGGTCGACGGAGCCCGTGCAGTCACGAGTTCCGGCGGCCGCTTCTATCTCAAGGACAACTGTGAAGTGCCAGACACTCAGGACGCTTTGATCGAGTATCCGGACTTTCGCGCAGTCGTGCAATTCCGCGAATGCGCTGCTGGCGCTGGAGCCACCGGCATGGGCGGGGTCGAATTCCACGGCACCCGCGGCACCATGGTCCTGGGTCGGGACGGTTTTGAAATCACCGGTGATAAGAGGGAGAATCCCGTCAACATCGTCGCCCGCATCATTGGCGGACATCCCGTGGGAGGACCTCAGCCCGTTCCTGAGCCGGAGGGCGCGGCGACCCGCTGGACCGACCCTGTCCAAGACACCTCGGGCGATTGGAAAGATCAATACGTGCGGCACGCGCGTCATTTTCTCGATTGCATCCGTTCCCGCCAAACCCCCAACTCCGATTTGAAGAGCGGACACGAGATCGCGACCGTCTGTCACCTCGCCAACATTTCCCTCCGCACCGGACGAAAGATTCATTGGAACGCGAGCAAGCAGGACACCGTCGGCGATCGTGAAGCCTCCCGCATGCTTTTCCGGACGTACCGATCCCCGTGGGATCGCGAACTGCGCGCTCTTGGCATTCGGTTTTGACACCCCCACCGGACCCGCATCCATGCCGGCCCCCGTCATTCCCCATGCGCCGCGATCCGTGCGCCTTGGTCTTGGCATGCATTCCTTTGGCGAGCATTGGCGCGCCGCGAAAGACCGCCATCCCGCCGCTTCCTTTCACGACGCCCTCTCCTTCCTTCAGTATGCCCGGCGCGAAGGTGCGGACGGTGTTCAGGTAGCCTTGGGCTCACCCGATGCCAGTCTCGCCCGCGCCCTGCGCGCCGAACAGGACGAGCACGGCCTCTATCTTGAAGCGCAGACCCCGCTGCCCTTTTCAGAATCCGAGCTGCCCCGCTTTCGCCGCGATCTCGATTTCGCCGTGACGTGTGGAGCCCGAGTGGTTCGCACGGCCGCACTGAGTGGACGTCGCTACGAAACCTTTGCTTCGCTCGCGGACTACGAGCAATTCAAGGAGAGTTCCTGGCTGGCGCTTCAGCGGGCGGAACGGGAAGCGAAGAAAGCGGGGATTCTTCTCGCCATCGAGAACCACAAGGACTGGCTCGCGGACGAACTGGTTTCCTGGATATCCCAACTGGCCAGTGACCACGCCGGAGTTTGTGTGGATACCGGCAACAACATTGCCCTGCTGGAAGATCCCTACGAAGTCATCGATAAACTGGCGCCTTTTGCCACCTCCGTTCACCTCAAGGACATGGGGGTCAAAAAGAGCGGGGACGGATTCCTACTCTCCGAAGTTCCTCTGGGCGAGGGGACGCTGGATCTGGGCCGCGTGGCCGCGACTTTGTTGAAAGCCAATCCAAGACTGCGTTTGAATATCGAGATGATAACGCGGAATCCGCTTTCCGTGCCTTGCCTCCTCCCTCGCTACTGGGAGACCTTTCCCCGGCGTCCAGCCCGGGACTTGGCCCGTGCCCTCGGCGGGGTTGAACGTTGGCAGTCGAAGGAATCCCTGCCCTCGGTGGAAGGGCTTTCTTTCGAGGATCGGCTTCAATTTGAGGCTCGAAACGTTTCGCTTTGCCTCTCAAAAGGCCGCACCCTTTGGCGCGGCTAACTCGAATATCTCTGCCTTATGCTGCCTGGAATCAATCAATTCAAGTTGGACGGACGCGTCGCCCTCGTCACGGGGGGGTCCAAAGGTCTGGGTTTCGCCATGGCCTCAGGATTGGCTTCCGCGGGTGCCGATGTGATGATCGTGAGCCGCAATCTCTCCGAAGCCATGGCGGCCGCCAGCGAAATTCAACGCAACTATTCCCGGCGCGCTCTCGCGTTCGCCGCCGATGTCACTGACCCCGAGGAGGTCCGGGCCATGACGGACCGGACCCTCGAGGAAATGGGACGCCTGGATATCCTCATCAACAGCGCCGGCATCAATATTCGAGGCCCCATCGAGGACCTCACCCCCGAGCAATTCAACCAGGTCATGGCGGTCAATGTCACCGGCACCTGGCTCACCTGCCGGGAGGCGGTCCCTTATCTCAAACAATCACCGGCCGGCCGGATTATCAACATTTCCAGTGCTGTCGGACTGGTCGGACTGTCCGGAAGAACCCCCTACACCGCCAGCAAGGGCGCGGTCATTCAAATGACCCGGACGCTAGCTCTTGAACTCGCCGCCTCCGGTGTGACCGCCAACTCGATTTGTCCCGGACCCTTCTTGACGGACATGAACACCGCCATCGCCAATACCGAGGACGGCAAGCGTTTCGTGGTGGGCGCCACCGCGCTCAAGCGTTGGGCGCGTTTAGAAGAAATCCAGGGCGCCGCCATCTTCCTCGCCAGCGATGCCGCCAGCTACGTCACCGGCAGCGTTCTGACTGTGGACGGGGGGTGGACTGCGCAATAGGTGTTCTTAGATCCACCGGTCCATCCAATCTGCAAAGGACTCGCGTCGGCGCACGCGACGCAGCCCCGTCTCGTCGTGCCACCAAACGGGGGCCAGGCCGTGGGAAAATCGAGTTTCCCACGGCAAGTGATAAGCTCCCGCGTCCATCCAAACGAGCACGTCCCCCGGCCGCAAAGTTGCCGGGAGCGATTCTTGCCCCAATTTATCGAACGCCATGCAGGTGGGCCCGGAAACGATGGTTGGGAGAGTTCGCCCCGTCCGCCGTGGAAGACTCCACAAATCGTGCCTTTCCCAATTGGCCACCAGTGCGTGCAAGGTCTTGCCTCCATCGCAAAGGAGATGCCGCATGCCCCGGCGCTGCTTCCCATCCCGAATCGTCACGACCAGGACACCTGACCGCGCGGACGGAAACCGGCCGTGTTCCATCCACAATTCCTGCACCTGGGGAAACGCCCTCAACTCCTGATTCACCATCGAGGACCAGGATCGAAAATTGAACTTTCGGTCGAAGCGCCCGCCCTCGCGGGTATTGACGAAGGGCGGGGGAAATCCGCCCCCCAGGTCCACATAAACAGGACGCCATCCCAGTTCATCACAGAGCGCCGCCCCGCTTCGCAAGGCGTCCCGATACGCTTCGGGATTCGCGATGCTCGTTCGCAAATGAAAATGGATGCCTCCAAGCTCCAGGCCGTGCCGGCGCAGGAGCCGCGCCGCCCGACGCGCCTCGTCCAATCCCATCCCGAACTGGGTCGGCCAATCGGGCTGCTCCGGATCGTACTCCGGACCCAACAAGAGCCGCACCCCGACTCGCCAGCTCTGGCGCTTCGCTTGCGCTCCAAGCGCCTCAATTTCCCGAAGAGAATCGAAGTGAACCCGCTGCCCTTCCTCCGCCAGCGGACCCAGCCACCGGTGCTTCAAGGGACCGTTGACGAGGGTATGTTCCGTCTCGAATCCCGTCGCCCTCGCGAGGCGCAGTTCGAGTTCGCTGACAACTTCCGCGCCACCTCCCCAGGACTTCCACGCCTGCATGGCCTGCGGCAAGGGCTGGGTCTTACACGAGTACCAATGCCGCGCGGGAACGCTGAGGCGGCAGGAAAGGTTCTGCAACTCCGCCCATCCCTCGGCCAATGGCGCGCTCGAGAAGAGATAAAAAGGTGTGATCTCGGACTCCAGGACCTGGCGGATCAGAGGCCTCCAAAAGATCCGCCGTTGCTGGATATCGATGGAATCGCGTGACAAATTCATTCGGGTGCTGCGCGGACCAAGAGAACCTTCCGTTCGCACCTCAAATCAAGGTTCTTCGAAAAGAATGGCCACGCTCGGACACGCCCCGTACAATTCCGTTGCGATCGCTGCGGGGAGCGCGGAACGCCATGGGCTTTCACACCCGTTCCCGGGCGGGACCAGAACGTCGAGTGAAAACGCTTCAACTTTATCTGGTGCGGCAGGTGCTGGCGACACTCCTGCTCACCGTCGGCGTGTTCACCGGGGCCCTCCTCCTCGGCAACGTGCTCAAGGAAGTGCTGGCCATGCTCGTCAACGGCCAAGCCTCTCTGGCCGTTGTGGCCAAGGCCGTCGCTTTGCTGATTCCCTACGTGCTGGCCTACGCCCTGCCCATGGGCTTGTTGACGTCCATGCTCCTGGTCTTCGGGCGGCTCAGCGCGGATCAGGAACTCACCGCGGTCAAGGCCGGCGGCATCAGCCTGCTTAGCCTTGCCTCGCCTCTCATCCTCGGCGGTGCCGCGTTGAGCGTGCTGAGCGCGTGGGTAAACCTCGAACTCGCCCCAAAGTGCCGGGGCGCCTACAAGGACCTTTTCGAACAATTCGCGACCCGCAATCCAGGAGCCCTGATTCCGGAAGGACGCTTTGTTCGGGACATTCCCGGGCACCTCGTTTACGCCGGCAAGGTCCATGGCACCAATCTTTCCGACGTCCTTTTCTGCAAGTTCAAAGACGGTGAGAAGATACTCGATATCCGGGCGGAATCCGCCGTGATCCTTTACAATCCGGCGGCGCGCGAAGTTCGCTTCGAGTTCTCCAATGCCCAAGTCTTTCAGCGCATCGCCGACCTTCCCCAGCCGGATTCGGAAAATCCCGCCGACACCCACTCGACCCCGTCCACCGAGCCTCCGGCAGAAGGCGCGTTCACCGGCCCGCGCTGGCAGCCGGTCATGATCCCCGGCGTGTATGCCTCGGAGGAACCGATCCTGCTTCCCGAGAAATCAGGCCGAGGGCGGGAGCCCAAGATCAGCGAGCTTTCCTTCCAGGAGCTGATCCTCAAGCGGCGGGAACTCAGGCGGCTCGGCATTTCCGGGCTGACTCCGGTGGAAAAGAAGCTTCACTCTCAGATCGAAGTGCAAATGCACCGGCAAGCCGCTTACTCGTTCGCCTGTGTGGGCTTTACCCTCGTTGGGATCCCGCTGGGCATTCGCGTCCACCGGCGCGAAACGAGCGTCGGCGCCGCGCTCGCCGTCCTGCTCGTGCTGCTGTATTACGGACTCACCATCATCGGCCAATCGGTCCAGGATAAGAACGAACTGCTGGCCAAGGTGCTGCTCTGGACTCCCGACCTGCTTTTCCACTCCGCCGGAACTTTCATGCTCTGGCGTGCCAATCGCACGTCCTGAGCTCCCCCCTCTTTCCCAACGTATGCGATCAACACGGAAAACCTGGAACGAGAAGCTTCACCACAGCAAGGCGCACAAGGTGTGCCGCCTGGACCAAGCCTTTGCGGACCTTCCCGCCGGGTGCCAGATGCTGATTGCATCACCGCTGCTGGTGGATGCCTTTCTGCGCACCATCCCGCGCGGCAAATCGGTCAGCGTGCGCGAAATGCGAGCCTCCCTGGCGCGTGATCACAAGGCGGAGCACACGTGCCCGCTCACCACGGGCATTTTCCTCCGCATCGCGGCCGAAGCGGCCTGGGAACGCTTCCAAGCCGGAGAATCCCTCACCAAAGTCGCTCCCTTCTGGCGGGTCGTCGAACCCGGTTCCCCTCTCGCCAAGAAGCTCACCTGCGGCATGGAATTCATCAAACAGCAGCGGCGACTCGAAGGCATCGCCTGAATTCGAGCTTGTCCAATGGGCGCATGGGCAAATCGGCCACGGAATGGGCGATGCCCACGACGACGGAAGCCCGCTTTCAATCCCAAAGGGATGGTGTCCTCCAGCCCAAGGTTGCGAGGAACGAGCTATCCGGTGTATCCGCAAGTTGTCGGGGCGCGCCGTTCACGGCGCTTCCGCTCGGGCTAATCGGCCGCGGCGATCTCCTCCCGCTCCATGGCCCACCCTGGGTGGTGCCTTCGCCCTGGCAGCACCCTTGCCCGTTGAACTTGCCATACCCCTTTGAAGACACGCCTTGAAGCGGCGTGAACGCCGCGCCCCGGCGCTGCCGCGCGCATTACCGACAACCTGTGGATGCACGGCGAGCTACCTTGGTTCGCCGTTTAGAAATGAATTCAACAGCAACGCGTTTGTGGCTTTACGCCGCCAAACGGAAATAGGTTTTCGTCACAACCCCGTTGGGGTTGGTTTCCATTGGCGAACCGTGACCCAAGGTAGCTCGTTCCTCGCAACCTTGGGCTTCGGGACGGAATCCCGTTGGGATTCTTGAGGTGCTCGATATGTCTGTCCCTTAGTATTTTGTTACGTCACGCCTCAAGACCGCCTCGATGGCCGGCACCTGGACATCTTTAAAGCCCGCGATGAAAAACTTGATGCAGCACGACAACAACGCAAAATGAAACAACAACAATAAACCGCTCAGACTCCGTAACTCTCATACCCACATTTTCCAATTCACGCTGAACCAGGCCCAAGGCCCACTTTCCCCGCGAGGAACGAGTGGAGAGAGGAATGAGAAGAGAGGCAGCCCATCAAATCAGACCTCCTCTCCCCACCCCTCTCCTCCATCCGATGGAAGAGAGGGAGCTTGATGCAGCCTGGGCACGAAAAACTGAGGCGCCTTCGGGACTGGACAACACCCGGAGCCTGCGGCAAGTCTTTTGGGAACGATGCGGTCAGGAGCAGGCCGCCCAAGTTTCCCTTGGGAGCGCTCTTCGAGCTCGCCTTTCCGGGGCCGCCATTTCGGTTTGCGCCCGTAGCTCAGTTGGATAGAGCAACTGCCTTCTAAGCAGTAGGTCGCGCGTTCGATTCGCGCCGGGCGCGCCACGATCTCCATGCTCACCCTCGAACACCTCGCCAAACTCCTCCGCCGCCATCCTAACGCGCTCCACGCACCGGTCCGCAGTTTCTCAATCGGCCCGCGCTCCTTCGACTTCGACCGGCGCCCCGCGCTCATGGGAGTCATCAACCTCTCCCCCGACTCCTGGTACCGCGAAAGCGTTTGCCTTTCCGCCGAGGCGGCCATCCGCCGCGGACGCATTCTGTCCGCCCAGGGCGCCGATCTTATCGATCTCGGCGCCGAATCCACCCTGGCCCACGCCGCCCGCACGGACGAAGTCACGCAGATGGCCCGTTTGAGGAGCGTGATCGAAACGCTGGCCGCGGAGAAGATCCTGGTTTCGGTGGAAACTTACTCCATCGAAGTTGCCCGCCTGGCGCTTCAGGCCGGTGCGGCGGTGCTCAACTGGACCGGGAATGAAAGGGACGAAGACCTGTTCTCCCTCGCCGCCGGGTCGGGCGCCGCCGTCATCCTCTGCTTTGTCCAAGGCGCCAACCCGCGGGCGGTTGGAAATCTGAACCTCGTGTCCGATCCGGTGGGAGGGTTGCTTCGGCATTTTGAGCCGCGTGTCGACAAGGCCCGGTCCGCGGGGTTGCACCGGCTGTTCCTCGATCCCGGGCTCGGTTTTTACTACCGCAACTTGCAGGATAGCGTGGTGCGCATTCGCCACCAAATGCGGGTTTTCCTGGAGGCGTTTCGTCTCCGCGAATTGGGGTGCCCCCTTTGTCAGGCGCTGCCCCATGCGTTCGAGGTTTTTCAGGATGAAGTCCGCAGCGCGGAACCCTTTTTCGCCGTGCTGGCCGCGCTCGGTTCCACCCACTTGTTCCGCACCCACGAGATTCCCCGCACCCGTGCCGTGCTCGAAACCATGGGGCTCTATCTTCCGTCACAGGACGGACGAATCAAGGGCGCGGCTGCGGGAAAATCTGGTAGAGCAGGAAGTAAATCACGACGCCCGTGACCGAGACATACATCCAAATCGGCCAGGTGATGCGGGCGATCTTGCGGTGCTGGTCGAATCGCTCCTTCCATGCCTTCACCACGGTCACCAACACCAAAGGAACAATGACAATGGCGCCCACCAGATGGGTCAGAAGAATCGCCAGGTAGTAAGGTCGAAACCACGCGGGGTCGACGAACTTGGTGTGGGCCGCCCCGTGGACCCTCTGCATGCCGACGTGGTAGGTCACGTAACTCACGAGGAAGAGAGCGGACATCGTGAGCGCCCCGAGCATGCACCATCGATGCCGGACCCGGTCGCCTTTCTTGATGAACACGAATCCCGCGAGGAGGAAGACGCTCGCGAGCCCGTTCAGCAGGGCGTTGAGCGCGGGCATGTCCGTGAGTTGCATGGCATCCTATTCAAGGCGAGACCCGGACTCCTGGCGCAACCCCTCGATCAGGCGCATCAGACTCGATTCCGCCCCAGGCTCGAGTGTCTCCACGGTTCCTCGCACGTGTCCCTCACGATCCACCACGACCGAAATCGTGCTATGAATGAACAGATCCTCGGGACTCGACCGCTCGGATTCTTCCTTGTCCAGCGCGGTTAACCCCAGTCCTGCGATGGCGAGCTGGGACAGTTCCCGCTTCGTGCCCGTCAAAAACTCCCAGATGGAAGCGTGGGCGAAGGCTTTCTCGGCATAGCGGGAAAGGATCTCGGGCGTGTCGTATTCCGGATCGCTGGTCAGGCTGACGAGGCGCACGGATCCATCCTTCGGCAGACGGGATTGCAACTGCGTGAAGAACTGCGTCATGCGGGCACAGGGTCCTGGACACCGGGTGAAAATGATCTGCGCCACCCAGACACGTCCCTTCCAATGATCCAAATCCACCGCCGCGCCCAAGTGATTTGTGAGGGAAAACGAGGGGACCTGCTTGTAGACCGGCGGCGCCGCAGCCCGAGTTTCAAGCCCGTCCGCCGGCTTTCGTCGAGACATGACCGTCAAAAGAAAAATCACGACCGCCGCCAAGACCCCTCCGGTGGCCAGGATGACGAATGGAGACCTTCCTGACACGCTCACGGGGAGTAAGAGGTGATCATGACCAGCCTTCCAGGCCCGGAAGGGCGGAGGACTCACGGCCGAAGCCTATTCGAATCCGCCGGCGGCACCCGCCGAAGTCTTCGAATGTTCAGCCAGCCAGGCGTCAAACTTTTCCACGCTTACCACATCGAGAAATCCTTTCATCGAGTAGTGAGAGTTGCCGCACAATTGCGCGCAATTGATAAGATAACGCCCTTCTTTGGTGGGAACGAAATGGGTCGGAATGCTCATGCCGGGAATGGCGTCCTGCGTCACCCTCAACGGCAACACTTTGAAGGAGTGGATCACATCCATGGAGGTGATGTGTGCGATGACCGGCTTGTTCACGGGCACCGTGATCAGATTGATCGGAGGCACGACGTCGTCTTTGCCGTCAGGATCGTCCTTGACCAATCCGAGCGGATTGTCCGAGCTGACCAGGCGCTCGTCCTGCTTGCCGAACTTGCCGTCCTTGCCGGAATAACGCGAATTCCAGAGAAACTGCTGGGCCGTCACCCGAACCACCGTCGATTGACGCTCGTCCGGAAACTCGTCCGCCACCTTCGCCCACAGAGGCACCGCGAAACCAATCAGCAGGACCGCTTCCACCAGGGCGACGCCGACTTCCAGCCAGGTCGAAAAATGACTGCGCACTCCGACTGGATCAGCCTTGGGATTCCGGCTGCGGCGAAAACGGAAGAGCACGTAACAGAAGTAACCGGTCCAGCCGATGAACAGAACCAGCATGAGCCAGTGCACATAGATAATCAGCTTGTCCACGTCCTTGCCATGTTCGGAGGCCAGGATGGGCAGATGCAGCCATTTGCCGAGATCGATGAAGGAGAGCATGTTCAAGACTTGGATTCAGGAGTGTGTTCAGGCGACGGATTCGCTCGGAGGGCGGCGGCTTCGACTTCGGCTCCGCGGCGGGACAGAAAGACGAAAAAGGACGCGATCCCGGCCAGGACGCTCAGCACCACGACCAGCAAGACGGCAATTCCCCAGTTCATCCCCACCGCGAGCCTTGAGTCGGACTTGCCGAAGCAAGTGGCACAGGCCCAGAGGGCGGGGGATGCTGAAAGCCCCAGGCCCAGGCCGCAAAGCCATCCGCCGATTCGATGCCAGGATCTCATAAGTAACTAATGTGTTTCAGTTTCTTCAGCACGTACCGGCCATACACGAAAGTTCCGGCCGCGCAGCCCAGCGACACCGTGCCGCCGGCCAGCATCAACCATCCTCCCGCACCTTCCGCGTAACGGTAAAAAGCCCAACCCGCGCAGGTCACCCACATCACCACGACCGTGGAAACAAAGACGATATGAAGGGCTTTGAGGGACATGGCCGCAAGCGTTCTTGGAGGCTAAAAGACGGTGAACTTCGGCGCGTCGTTCATGGACCAGAGAGTCAGAACCATCATCCCTGCGAAAAAGAAGGCGGTCATCAGCAGGATGCCGTAGATCATCTTCTTCTCCCCGACCAAGTGCATGAAGTATCCGGCCACCAAGAACGCCTTCACCGACGCGATGAACAACGCCACCGCGACCGTCACGGCCACGCTGTCGAAGTGAACGGCGTACATCGCCACCGTGATCAGCGTTCCCACGAGCAGCGCCAGGAACACGCCGATGTACACCTTCAGATGCTTCTTGATGGCTTCCGGAGAATGAGAGTCGCCCATAACAGAAAGGAGGTTTTAAGACAAAATTACAGAAGATACAGCACGGGGAAGAGGAAGATCCAAACCAGATCGACGAAATGCCAAAACAAACCGGAGACCTCGACGCGATTCGCGTAACGCTCCGGATCCTTTTTCCACAAGGCCGCGCCCGGCCCCCAGATGTAGGCGATGACCAGTGCGCCCCCGATGACGTGCAAGGCGTGCAGCGCCGTCAGCGTGAAATAGATCGCGAAAAAGGTGCTATGGGCGGGAACAAACGCCGACAGCCGCTTGATGTTGGCGGTGTCGATTTTGACCGGTGGGGGATGCTTGACGAATCCCGGCGCCTTCGACTCTTCCGCCTGCTGCTTCGAAGGGACACGGTAATGAAAGGCGTCCGGGTGCAGCGTGATTTGGCTGAGGTTTTTCTGCTTCAGCGTGTGATGCGTCCAAAACATCGGGTTGCCCTCGAGATGCCCGGTCACGCTCTTGCCGTCCGTCGTCCAAACCTCGTAGTGCACGAATTTGTCGTGGTACTCGAATGCCTTGATGCAGACGAAGCCCAGCGCGCACAGAAGCGTGACGAGCTGGTATTTCCGGTAAGCCTTGAAATTCCCCATCTTCAACGAAGCCCACGCCAGGACCACGGTGATGCTCGAGGTGATGAGCACGGTGGTGTTGAACGTCCCGATTGGGATGTTCAGCAGACCGTGCGGCCAGGTGCCAGGATCCGCCCCGACCCGCAGGAGAATGTAAGAGGAGAAGAGGGCTCCGAAAAGCATGACTTCGGAAGCCAGAAAAAGCCAGATGCCCAGCTTGGCGTTGTACAAGCCCGTGTCCTCGCGGGCTTGGGAAGTATAGGGAATTTCCATGAAATTGAGGGATGCGATGATCGTTGCGGGAAGGCGGGCCTCAGGACTTCTGGTTCTGCATGATGAAATCCTTCGAGGCTCCCTCCACGCTGTAGTCATAGGGGCCGCGATAGACTTTCACGGGCTCGCTGAAATTGCCATGTGGAGGCGGCGTCGGCGTGGCCCATTCCAGGGTCGTTGCGTCCCAGGGATTGTCGTTCTCCACTTTCTTGCCTGATCTCAGGCTCGCAAAGAAATTGAAGATGAAAGGAATCTGCGCCAGCCCCAGCATCCAGGATCCGACCGAAATCCAGGAGTTCATTTCCACGTAAATGTCGGGCAACGCGATCACTCCCTCGTTGGCCTTCTGGCCGTAGGTCGCCCCGCCGTCCACCATGCGGCGACCGAGCCCCGCCATCCCTTGAGTGAACATGGGCATGAACACGACGTTCATGAACAAGAGCGAGAGGCCGAAATGAACCTTGCCCAGAAACTCGTTCATGTAACGCCCCGTGATCTTGGGGTACCAGTAATAAACACCGGCGAAGAGGCCGAAGATCGTGCCCGGCGCCACCACGTAATGGAAGTGCGCGATGACGTAATAGGTGTCGTGCAGGTGAATATCGCTGAAATTGAATCCCAAGGGCAAACCGGTCAGGCCGCCAATGCCGAACATGACCAGAAAAGCCAGCGAGAAGCACATCGGGGTGTTGAATCGAATGGAACCTCCCCATAAGGAGATAAAGAGACACGTCAAAATGATCACCGACGGGATCGAAATGATCATCGTCGTGGTCTGGAAGAAGGTGCTGATCTTCGTTCCCATCCCGGTGAGATACATGTGATGCGCCCACACGATGAAGGAGATGAATCCCACCGCGAGAACCGAATAGACGAGGGAACGGTAACCCCAGAGCGGGCGGCGGGTGTTGTTGGCGATGATCTCGGCCACAATGCCCATCGCCGGCAAAATCAGAACGTACACCTCGGGATGGCCCAGGAACCAAAATAAGTGCTGCCAAAGCAAGGGGCTGCCGCCGCCGCTGATGTCATAAGGCTTCCCTGAAATCATCAGGCCCGTGGGCAGGAAAAAGCTCGTCCCAAACACCTTGTCCATCAACTGCATCACGCCCGCCGCTTCGAGGGGAGGAAAGGCCAGCAGCAGAATGAACGCGGTGACGAACTGCGCCCAGGTGAAAAACGGCATGCGCATCCAGGTCATTCCCGGCGCTCTCAGCTGAATGATGGTCGCGACGAAATTCACCGCCCCCAACAACGACGACGTGATCAGCAGCACCATCCCGATGATCCAATAGGTCTGGCCTTGGGTCGGGATCACGGTCGCCAGCGGCGAGTAGGAGGTCCAGCCCGCTTGCGCCGCGCCGCCCGGGATGAAAAAGCTCACGAACATCACGATGCCACCGAGCAGGAAGCAATGGTAACTCGCCATGTTGACCCGGGGGAACGCCATGTCGGGGGCTCCGATCTGGAGCGGCACCACATAATTGCCGAACGCGGCAAAAGCCAGGGGCACGACCGCCAAGAACACCATGATGGTGCCATGCATGGCGCCAAAGGCATTGTAAAGATCGGGACTCATTTTCCCATCCTTGGCCGCGTCTCCCAAAAAATACTCGAGAATGGCTCCGAAAAAGGGAATCGCCTCGTCCGGCTTCGCCATTTGCCACCGCATGAGCATCATCAGGCTGAACCCAAAAAACATGAAGGCGAGGGCCGTCACGCCATACTGAATGCCAATCACCTTGTGATCGGTGGAAAAGACATAGCGTGTCCAGAAACTTTGGTGGCCATGGTCGTGGGCGTGCCCTTCGGCATGGTGCGAGTGTTTCTCGGTCGGATGCATGATCAATAGGCCTGAGTCGGGTCGGTTGAGCGCGAATCGCTCTTCGCGGCAATAAGTTTCACTGTCTTAGCGGCGCTGTTGCCGCACTGTCAATGCGAGACTGCCTCATTCTCACTTCACTTTATCGAAAACCATCAATCCCAGCAACAGCGGGAGATACAAAATGGAAACAAAAAACAACTGACGAGCCCGCTTCATCTCCATGCCCGCCGCAAACCGGATGGCCGAGATCAGGAAGATCCCGCCCAGCCCCACCGCTCCCACAAAATACCAGGCGCCAGAGAGCCCCAGCGCCACCGGAAACAGACTGATGAAGCACAGTCCGAGCGTGTGGCAAACCGCCTGCCGGCCCGTTCTCGATCCGTCCGTGTCCTCCACCGCCAGCATGCGAAATCCACCCCGGGCGTAATCCTCACGGTACAGCCAGGCGATGGCCAAAAAATGCGGCAATTGCCAAAAGAACAAAATGCCAAAAAGCGCCCAGCCACCCGGCGTGATTTCGTCCCGCACCGCCGTCCATCCCATCAACGGGGGCAAGGCGCCCGGAATCGCGCCGATCACCGTGTTCAACGTGGTGATACGCTTCAAAGGGGTATAAATGAAAAGGTAAGAGATCGAAGTCAGCGCTCCCAACAAAGAGGTCGTCCCATTAACGAAAAGAGCCAGGTAAACCACTCCGACCACGGAAAGCCCCGCTCCCGCCCAGGTGACAAAGGTGGCGGTCAGACGGCCCGATGGGAGCGGACGCGATTCCGTTCGCCGCATGCGGGCATCATCGTCTTTCTCCAAAAGCTGGTTCAACGCGGCGGCGCCACCCGCCAGCATCCCGGTGCCGAACAACACATGAAAAAGGAGGGCGTAATCGACGGGCCCCCGGAACGCGAGATAGGCGCCCACCAGCGTGGTCAGGAGGACCAGGGCGGTCAGTCGGGCCTTGAATAAGTCGGCAAACACCGCGCCCATCCCTTTTTCCAAGGGACGCGTTGTTTCCAAACTTTGCGCCGTCGCTTTCATCAATGGAACCGCAGCCTACGTCGTCGAGGCCTGGGCATGGCTCCAGACCGGTTCTTGAGGCCTCGCCCCGGAATTCGAGTTCTTGCGAGACTCCCGGTTCACCGCGAGCGCCATCGTGAACAGCACCGACCAAACCAGCGTCAGCGCTCCCACCACGACATGAGCGGTGGCGATGTCAGCGGCCTTGTTGCTCCAGACCGTCCAAGCACCCAGGCCCGCCTGCACCGAAACCAAAGCGGCCCCAGCCATGGACCAACGCCGCCAGGCGCAGGAAGCTTCTCGAAAAGCAAGGCCAACAACAACCACAACCAAGCCCACAATTGCAAGCGCCGTCAGTCGATGGATCATGTGCAGCAGAATCTGCCCACCCGTGATGGGGTGAAAATCCCGGACATCGACGCGGCTGTTGTTGATGAGTTCCAGGAATGCGGCATCGGTGGGAGGCCAAATCTTTCCATAGGCGAGTGGAAAATCCGGCACCGCCAGCCCCGCGTGCTGATGCCGCATGGATGCCCCCAACAATAATTGCGCGAAGATCACGATCGACAGCGTCAAGACCAAGCCGAACATTCGGGGATTCGTCGTTTCTCGAAGCGAAGCGTTCCGCCAAGCTTTCCATCGTCCGTTGAAAAGAACCGCGAGCACGGCGCTCAGGCAAAAGAACAGTTGGGCGAGCGCCGCATGCACGATGCCGAGACTGTCGATCATCATCACGACTCTGAGCCCCCCGAACAGGCCCTGGATAAGCACGAGCGCCAGGGCGGCCAGGGTCAGCCAGCGCAAGCTTCGAGGGGCCGCGTCGCATTGAGGCCACACGCGTCCCACGAAATAGGCCGCCACGCCGGTTGCGAGCAGGAAAATGACGTTGCCGAGGCTGATCGAACCCTTGAAGGCCGCCGCGGCTCCCAGCACCGCGCAAACGATGCCGAACCCGCGCAACCAGGGGCGACTCGCCTTCCCGTTCACCCAGAGTGCAAGCCACAAGGTCAGAAATCCAACCAAGGAGGCCCAGAGCCGGTGGGAATGTTCGTAAAGGATCCCGCCAACCCACTGGCTGACAGGAAAAGCGAACATGTTGTATCCATAGCTATTGGGCCAATCCGGCACCGCCATGCCGACCCCATGACTGGTCACCAATCCCCCGATGGCAATCAGAATCAAGGTCCCCAAGGCCAGAACCATGGAGAGCCGGCGCCAGCCGGGGGGGAATTCCGATGCGGAGTGCAAGGCCGGTTTTCGCTAAAGTTCTAAACGGAAACCGCTGCGGCCGAAGCCGCAGCGGCAACCTGGAAACGATTCGAAACGTGTCGAGTCTTCCTTACGGCTTGATGTCCAGGGTGAAATCCGCCTTCACGTTATCCGAAGCGACGGTGATTTCCTTGGTTTGATCAGCGCATTTGCGATGCACCACCGCCAGCGTGAACTTGCCGGGCGGAACGTTCTTGATCGTGAAGCTGCCGTCTTTTCCGGTCACGGCATAGAAAGAGTGATCGAGAATGCCAACATAGGCGAACATCCAGTTATGCACGTCACATTTGAAGCGCAGGAACACCTCGGGATGATCGAAGGTTTTGACGATGTCAGGACCCTTGGCGATTTGCGCCTGATTGGATTCCTTGTTCATCGACCCCGGACTGGGAGTGATGTGCACGTTGTGCAGAAGCGGATCGGAATTTTTGACGACCAGTTTTTGCTTCGTTTGCAATCCCATGACGTAGGGGATGTATTCGCAACCGACTTGATCCATGACGGCAGGCTGGGCGGGAGGGGCGAAGGTTTTCCCTTCCAAACCAGATTTCAAGTAGACGAACACGTCGCCGAGGGTGCCGCCGTCTCCGGTCACGAAGAACCGCGTGGTCGGCTTATTCGGGTTGGTCTTGCCGCACTGAGGATCCAGAGGCAACGGCCTTTCCGGAGGCGGTGTGCCCTTCAAAAGGATTTTCCCGGTGATATCCGCCGCATACCCGGCGTGGAGCGCAGCCGCCAGACCTGCGAGGATGCCAAGGCGGAGAGTCATTTTCATAGTCGAAGAATTGTCAGACACGTTCAAAGCTGAGTCAAATTATCAGCCGATATTTAGGGCAGCAAGCACTATGTGAAAGTTTTCACAAGCTCTTCTGTCCAGCATTTCGACGCCTGATTGGAGGAGACTATTCGTTGGAGAAGGAAGGCAGGGATCGGAGCGTTGCAACCATTTGCAAAGCCGTCATTGCCAATTCTTTACCTCGATTGAATCGAGGTGACAAGCATCGTGACTCAGCTTGGCTTGGGGTCTCGAAAAGATAAACTCCGTGAATGACCGCCTTACCCGTTTCTACCTGTAATTCGGCCAGAGCCGTAGTGACTCCACTGACAATGTGGTCGGCATGCTTCGTTTCCCCCTGCATCACGACTCCCAGACAAATCACCGCCTCCAAATCGAGATCGCTGGCACGAAGGAGTCTCGCCGCAGCGACCGGGATCTCGAATGCGCCTGGCACGCGAACCGTTCGCACCCGTTTCGCTTTCGATTTCTCCAGGATTCGTTCGGCCGCCCGCAGCATGCCGGAGACGTACTGATCGTTGTAGAGGGATCCAACAAGGCCAATCCTGGCGCCGCGAACGGCCCGAAAGTTCTGAGTCTTAAAGGGGCTCAACATACCGATTAAAGCCAATGTCCAAGCTTGCTTCGTTTTGTTGCTAAATATTTACGATTGTGTCGGTTAGGACTAATTCGAATGGGAACCTGCTCGACGATGGTCAATCCGTATCCTTGCAGGCCCACGAGCTTCTTAGGGTTGTTGGTCAGTAACTTGATGGACTTGACCCCTAAATCGCACAAGATCTGGGCTCCCAGTCCGTACTCGCGAAGATCCATGGGAAAACCCAGTTTGAGGTTCGCCTCCACGGTATCCATCCCGTTCTCTTGCAATTTGTAAGCCTTAATCTTTGGGGCCAATCCAATCCCGCGACCTTCCTGCCGCATATACACCACCACCCCTCGACCCGCCTCGGAAACTTGCCTCATGGCCTGCCATAATTGGGGTCCACAATCACACCGTTGAGACCCAAAAACATCCCCCGTCAGACATTCACTATGGACTCGGACAAGAACCGGTTCTTTCCCAGAAATATCGCCCTTAACCAGGGCTAAATGATGTTTTCCATCAGTTCGTGAAAGATAAAGATGGAGGTCAAATTCCCCATGCTCGGTGGGAAGGTTGATGGATTCGACCTTTTCGACCAATTTTTCGCTTTCCCTGCGAAATTTGATCAAGTCTTCGATTGAGCAAATACGCAGGCGATGGCGGTCAGCAAATTTGCGGAGTTCGGGCAGGCGCGCCATGGAGCCGTCGTCGCTCATGATCTCACAGATGACGCCGACGGGTCGAAACCCGGCCAATCGCGCAAGATCCACCGCCGCCTCGGTATGGCCCGCTCGCTGCAATACACCTCCTGGCTTGGCGCGAAGTGGAAAGACGTGCCCCGGCTGCACCAAATCTTCTGGAACCGCAGTGGGATTGGCCAGGACTTGAATGGTGCGAGCCCGATCCGCCGCGCTGATCCCTGTCGAAATGCCGCTTGCGGCATCCACACTGACTTGAAAATCGGTTTTAAAGGTCTCCCGGTTCTGAGTGACCATGCGTTCAATGCCGAGCTGGCGCAAGCGATCCTCCACGGTCGGAGCGCAAATCAATCCACGCCCGAATTTCGCCATGAAGTTAATGGAAGAAGCGGTGGCCTTTTCAGCAGCCATCACCAGGTCCCCCTCGTTCTCGCGATCTTCATCGTCCACAACGATCACCATCCTGCCGCGCCGCAGGTCCTGGACGACAGCTTCAATGGGGTCGAGCGGATGACGGGAAAGGCGTGCAGGCATGCTGGATGAATTGGGCGGGGGAGTGCGAGCCCGCGACCGAATTAATCACACACGACGGTACGGTTCAACCGCCGTCTCTGCACACCCCAAAAAACGTGCTGTGCATCCGCAAGTTGTGGATGCACCCAAACGTGGAGTTCGCGAGAATTCCGTTTTGCCTGTTCGAGTCCGGCGGTTTACATAAGGGGAGTCTCGTGCTCGTATTTCGAGCGCCACTTCGAAATCCATGAATGCTTTGCCCAGTCTTTGCCGGACGATCGCCACGCTGTTTTGCTGCCTTCCTTTACTAAGGACCCTCGCTGCTCCTGCCACCACCGCTTCAACCCCTGGCTTGATCAGATCCGAATCGATCGCTTCCCCTTTCCCGGTCCCTTTCAACCATGCATCAACTCTGGTGGAAACCAAGGAAGGGCTGCTCGCGGCCTGGGCGGGTGGACTTCAGGAACGAGCCACCGATGTCAGTATTTGGGTGTCGCGCTTTGAAAACAACGCTTGGTCCCGTCCCCAGGAAATCGCCGACGGACGCCAAATCGGACACGCCTGGCGTTATCCTTGTTGGAACCCGGTTCTTTTTCAATCCAAGTCCGGCCCGCTGACGCTGTACTACCGCGTCGGGCCGTCCCCTTCGGATTGGCGGACGCTTTACCTCACCTCGACCAACGGAGGGCTGACTTGGTCGGCGCCCAAATCCCTGGGCCGCGGGTTGGTGGGTCCGGTGCGCAACAAGCCCATTGAGCTTGAATCGGGAGTGTTGCTGGCGGGGGCGAGTCGCGAGGATTCCGGCTGGCGGGTGCATGTGGAGCGGTGGAAAAGTCCCAAGTCGTCCTGGAGCCCCACGCCTGAAATCAGCGGCGCGTTCGAGTTTGGCGCCATTCAACCCACGTTGCTCGCCCACCGTTCCGGACGCATCCAAATGCTTTGCCGCACCAAGTACGGCCGCGTGGTCGAATCATGGTCTGAAAACGAAGGCGTCAGCTGGAGCCGGCTCCGCCTCACTCCCTTGCCGAATCCTAATAGCGCGCTCGACGCGGTCATGCTGATCGAGGGTGCCGCTCTGCTCGTTTACAACCATTCGGCCACGGAGCGGAACGCCTTGAACATCGCTCTGTCGCAAGACGGAGCGACCTGGCAAGCCGCCCTGGTACTGGCGCGGGAACCCGGGCATGAATGCTCCTATCCCGCCGTGATCCAGACCAGTGACGGCTTGGTGCATGTCACCTACTCTTACGACCGGAAGGAGATTCGCCACGCCATTCTGGATCCCTGGCAGTGCAAGCTCCGGCCGATGCCCAATGGTGTCTGGCCGTGGTAAAAACCGATCTCGGATCGATCAAGGCTGGCGGGGAGGAGCAGGTCTGCGGCGTGCTGGATTTTCAGGGGGTGCGTTGGTCGATCCCTTGAAGGCCGAGCGCAACAGCCAATGCTTTCTCATGCCCTGCACGAATTCGTCCGCGTTCCGGACCGCGCTCGCGATGTCCGAGAGCAGGTTTGTATTGCTCCGGACCTGGACGTGCAGGTTGGAGGTGAGGCCGGAAAGTTGGTCGAGCGAAAGGAGGAGCGACGCGCTGAGGGTTCGCAATTCCGAGTCCGCGCTCGCCATGGTTTTTTCCGCCTGAGCCAGGACTTCGTTGGCATTGGTCAAGGCGCGATGGACTTCCGCCTGAACATTGGAGGGAATCAGCCATCGCCCCAGGGAACCCTCCGGGTCGCGTAATCGCGAGGTGATGGATTCGAGATGGCTCAGGGTCGGTTGGGCGGCGTCGGCTGTGGCTTCCAGTTTTCGCGTCAACTCGGTCAGGCGTTGGACTGCGAGTCGAGCATCATTGGTGAGGGCGAAAAGTCCGGGCAGTCCCGTTTCGACTTTGGACGCGACCTGGTCCAGGCGTTCTCCGAGCGCCGGTGATTCTTCCGGAAAGAGCGTGTAGCCTTTCGAATCGTGGGGATAGTCGATGTATTTCCCCTGGCCATCGGGAGAATACCAGTGGTTTTGGGTCCACACTTGCAGCACGCGGCCCTGCTTATCCTGTTTGAAACTGGCGTGGAGGTTCGTCGTTCCCGACGTTCCGCCCGGAACCAGCTCGAAGGATCGTTTCCCCAAAAAATCCGCGCTGAACACGCGCACTTTCGAATCGTTCCAAATGTAACCGATGTTCTCGCCTTGCACCACGAATTGCACGTAGACATTACCCACCGCACTAAACGGCTCCATGGCCTTGACCTCGGTGATTTCGCCGATCGGAAAACCGAACATCTTGACCGGATCCCCGACCTTGAATCCCTCCGCGTTCCTGAGGAAAGTGTGGCACTTGGCTTTGGGCAGGAACCAGCCTTTGCGAACCGCCGTGAAATAAAGGTAGTAGCCGAATCCTCCCGCCAGCAGCAGAAAGGCCAAAAAGACAAACAGCCCCACCGCACGTTCAACCCCGTGCATGCGCGTCCTCAGTTGGGGTGTCAAATCCCGATCAGGCATGGCCAATGCTCAAGCGCCGTTGTCCACCCTTCCCAGCCACTCTGGCAAGCCTGCGATGGTGGCCTGAAGCCGGACCTCCTCCGGGTTCACCTCTCTCCACTCGCCATCCTCGATCCAGGCCCAGCGATTGGCCCACTCCCGCAATGGGGCGGCTTCGGCACAGGCAACGACCATCGCCTGCGGTCCAAAGACCCGGGCCCAGTCGCCACGAACGAGCCGGTGCAGGCATTGCATCCACCAGCGACGGGACTGGGGGTCGAGGCCCGAGAGCGGATCGTCGAGCAACAGAACTTTGGGTCGAATCACCAAGGCGCGGGCCAGCGCCACGCGAAGGTGCAGGGAACGCTGCAATTCAGTCGGCCGCAGCGCACGCGCTTCCCAGAGCCCAAAATCTTGAAGCAAAGCTTCCAGAGCTCCCGCGTCCCACTGCGATTCCATGCCGTGATAGGCCAGTGCCGTGACGATGTTTTCCAGCACCGACATGTCTCGAAAAAGCCTCCCCGCCCGATCAAACACCAGTCCGGCGAAAGGTTCTCCTCCGGCCTTTTCCATGGGGGCGGGGATGAGAAGTCCCGACTTCATCGGAAGGAGTCCGGCCGCCGCCGCCAGGAGCGCCGATTTTCCAGAACCGGGAGAACCGCCGAGCAACCAGCAGTCGCCCGGATAGATTTCCCATTGCGATACCTTCAACCTGGAGCCCGGACGCTTCCCAGGTCCGGGGAAAACCGCCTGGTCGAACGTCAACAACGCCTTGATGGGTCCCGAATTCATCAGAGAAACACGTAGACCAGCAGGAATAAGGCGTCTCCGATCAAACACACCGCGATGCCCTGCACCACGGCGCGCGTGGTGGCTCCGGAAACCTCCTCCAGCTTGAGGGGACGCGCCAGCCCTTCATAGCAACTGGCCAGCGAAATCAAGCCGCCGAAGAAAAACGTCTTGATGCCCAGCAGGAAAAAATCTTCCCAACCCAGGGCGGCCATCAATTGACCGAAGTATTCCCGGGGACGCAGAGGCACATCCTGCAAAAAAGCGAAGAGGTATCCGCTGACCAGCGCGACGAGGACGAGATAAATGGTCAGACAGAAAATCGAAACGGCCAGGCCCATGACACGCGGCACCACCAGAAAATGAATGGGATCGATGCCGAGGGCCTCCAGAGCCTCGACTTCGCCCAGGGCTCTCAAGGTGCCCAACTCAATGACGGTCGAAGTTCCCACGCGGACCAGAACCAGCAGCGCCGCCGCCAAGGGGCCCAGTTCGCGCACGACGACGGCGGCCATGACCGTTCCCGCCAAATCCTGCGCCCCGATGCGGCTTAAAAGCGAGATGGTCTGGCCGATGATTACCAAACCCAAGGCCAATCCCACGAACGTGACCAAAGGCAGCAATCCCACACCGGCCTCGGCGATTTGTGCCCGAATGCGTGGGTGAATCACGGTCTTGGAGCGTCCGAGCTTGCGGGACATGACTCCGAGCGTGATCAGGGTAAACGCCAGCATCCCCCGCCAGCCTTCCAACGCGGCGAAAGAACCCCGGCCCAGTTTCCCAAAGAAAGAGCCAGAATCCTTTTCACCCACAGACATGTTGTCCAAACTCATTCCCTCGCTCCCGTCAATCCCTGGCGGCAATTCCAAACTCGAAGGGAAATCATCGTGCTGTTCCAGGAACACGCTCCAACCAGAGTCGCTCAGTCCGCCGGGTTCCCGGACGGAGGGTCATCCTTGGAGAGTTCCTTCAAGCTGGAAAGCGTCATCTCTTTGATCAATTCGAGAAAATCGGCCCGAGGAGCCCATCCCAATGTTTCTTTCGCCTTGCGCGCGTCGCCCACCAGCCAGAGCGGTTCGCCCTTTCGAAGAAATCTCGGATCCTGCCGCACGCGGGATTGCCAGTCGAGATCGACCGCCGCGAAAGCAGCCTGCACCACCTGGAGGACGGTGTGCGTTCGCCCCGTCGCAAATACGTAGTCCCCGGGCGTGTCCGCCTGCAAGGAGAGCCACATGCCTTGGACGTAATCCCGCGCGTCGCCCCAGTCGCGCTCGGCCTCGAGATCGCCCAGGGCCAGTTCCCGCTCGAGGCCGAGTTTGATGGCGGCCGCAGCCCGGCAGATCTTGCGCGTGACGAAATTCTCCCCGCGCCGGGGTGATTCGTGATTGTACATGATCCCATTGACCGCGAAGAGCCCGAAGCTGTGCCGGTAAATGGACACCATCTGGGTGGCGAACGCCTTGGCGCAACCGTACGGATTCACCGGCGCGAACGGCGTTTGCTCGTTCTGCGGGCTCGCGGCGGGACGCCCGAACACTTCGCTGGAGGACGCGTGAAACAGGCGCGGCGGGCTCGCAGCGTCCCGGATCATTTCGAGAAGTCGCAGCGTTCCCATGGCGGTCATTTCACAGGTGGACTCCGGAATCTCGAAGCTCAAGCCCACGTGGCTTTGCCCCGCCAAATGGTAGAGCTCATCCGGATTCGACCGTGCCAGGACGCGCCGGACCGTGGTGGGATCGTCCACGTCCGCGTAATGTAGGAAAAGCCGCTTTCCGTAAATCACGGGATCCGTGTAGAGATGTCTGAGGCGGGACCGTTCCAGGCTGCTGGTGCGGCGCACGAGTCCGTGGACTTCGTAGCCCTTGGCGAGGAGCCATTCGGCGAGATACGAGCCATCCTGCCCGGTGATGCCGGTGATGAGGGCTCGGCGCATCGCCATGGAAAGAAGCCGGCTAGCTGCGGACTTCGATGCGGCCCTCCTGGTGGTCGCGCAGGAGTTTGATGTCGGCGTCCACCATGAGCCGGGCGAGATCGTGGAAGCGCGTGCGTGGTTCCCAGCCCAGGCGGGCTTTGGCGCGTCCATAATCGCCGATGAGCAAATCGACTTCGGCCGGGCGATAGTAGCGCGGATCGATATCGACGTAGGCGCGCCAATCGAGACCCGCGTGGGAGAACGCGACTTCGAGAAATTCCCGGATGGAATGAGTCTCGTTCGTGGCGATGACGTAATCGTCGGGTGTTTCCTGCTGCAGCATCAGCCACATGGCTTCGACGTATTCCTTGGCGTAGCCCCAGTCCCGTTTCGCGTCCAGATTGCCGAGGTAGAGTTTTTTTTGCAGGCCGGCCTGGATGTGGGCGACGGCGCGCGTGATTTTGCGGGTGACGAAAGTTTCGCCCCGGCGCGGGGATTCATGGTTGAACAAGATCCCGTTGCTGGCGTGCATGCCGAACGATTCGCGGTAATTCACCGTGGCCCAAAACGCGAACACTTTGGCGCATCCGTAAGGACTGCGAGGGTAGAAAGGCGTGGTTTCCCGCTGAGGCACTTCCTGCACCTTGCCGAACATTTCGCTCGAGGAAGCTTGGTAGAAGCGCGCTTTGACTCCGGTTTCCCGCAACGCTTCGAGCAGCCTGAGCGCGCCCGTCGCCGTGACGTCGGCCGTGTATTCCGGGGTGTCGAAACTCACCCGCACGTGGCTTTGCGCCGCCAGATTGTAAACCTCCTCCGGATGAATCTGCCCGATGAGCCTGGCCAGGCCGCTGGCGTCCGCCAGATCACCGTAATGCAGAAACAAGCGCTTGTGAGGCGACTGCGGGTCCGAATAAATCGAGTTCAGACGTCCGGTGTTGAAGGTGCTGGCGCGGCGGATGATCCCATGCACCTCGTAGCCCTTCTCAAGCAAGAGTTCGGCGAGATAAGATCCATCCTGACCAGTGATGCCGGTGACGAGGGCCTTTTTGGGCATAAATGATTGACGCGCAGACCGTGGTGGAAAACCGGGTGCCCTGGCAAGTCCAGAAGCAGGTGATCCGCGACTCAATGAGTCATCGTGTACACGACGATGTTGATGCCCAAGGGATAGGCTTTCTTTTCCGAAAACTCCGTGAAATAGTAGGGATCCGTCGCTTCCTCTTCCCATCCATCGCCCAGGTCCGTGTTGTGACAGATCAGCATGACGACCCGCCCTTTGTCGTCCAGGATGCCCCGGTAATGCGGAGTCTGACCGTCCTCGACTTCCCAGGTGATGCCCGTGCCGCGGTTGCGCACCGCGAAACCCACATTCGGGATTTGCGGCTTCTCCTTCAACGTGAACACACAGTTGAAGATGGGGTGGCTCAAGGGCAGTTCCTGCGGTTCGCGGTCGGGAAAAATCTTCTTTACCGCCTCCTCGTAAAAGTGATCCCAGTGCGCCTCGCCCCAAAAATCGTCCACCATCAGAAATCCACCGGCCAACAGGTGCCGGCGTAGAATGGCAGCCTCGTCCTCATCCATGATGATGGCTGGCACGCCGCTCATCATCAGAAAGGGATGGTCGAACAAGGCGGGATCCGTGATCTCGATCACTTTGCCGTTGGGTTCCACCTGCATCGTCGTCAATTGATGCAGCCGCCAGGAGAGATTCAGGTCGGCGTCCGGGTAATCCGTCCACCACGCGTAGCTGCTGCTGTCGCGCATGGAACGGTATTTCACGCGGGCGAAGGTGAAGCAGGTCGCTTTGTAGTCCGCCGACAATTCCCATTGCGGAACATTGCCGCGATCGAGCTGGTCCAGAGCCGAGCGGCGGCGTCCGCCCCCCATGCGTTGCGCCATGACCGTTACGGCCAGCACAAAGACCAGGAAAACAGCCGTGGTTCTCAGCCTCGAACTCATGCAAAACATTGGTCTCGCGAGCCTCGCGGACTCGAGAGTGTGGTGGATGGCAGCCCGCGGCTTCAAGAACGGATCTCAGCAAGAATCTCGGATGGATGGAGAAACCAGGAATGGAACACACCGCGAACCACCCCAGCCAGGCGAAAACCATGGCCGGCTGCCTATTTCACTCACCCCCCATTGCCTTCGCCGCTCGGTGGCAATTCAATCTGGAAACGGCCATTGATCCGCGTCGATTGATCGTAAGATCTGGGCGACAAAGGCCTCTCTCAAGGGTCGTCTCTCCCACTGCGACCTTTCTCAGGCGATGGCCGTTCCGCCTGGAGATGAATCAGTGCGACGCCGGGCGTTTCCAGATCCAATTTCAGGCGAAGAGACCGCGAGGCCAGCCGGATCGCGGGCTCGGGACGGAATCCAGAACGGCCCTCGAGCTTTTCAATCCGAATCGAAGTTCGACCCTTCCACGGTGAACGAGCCATCTCCAGTTGGAATCGTTTGCGGCGGTCCGCGTAGTTGGCAACCAAGATCGTGGCGCCCAGGCCCTCGGAATCAACGCCGGATGCGATCGCGAGTTGACCCGGCACCGAACCGGCGGTCTGGCGTCGAGACGACGCCTCAAGCAGCATTCGAAATGCTTTCAAGGCGGCGTAATTGGCCTGGGGCACTCCGTGTTCGTTGAACAGGCCAAACCCTCCCAATTCCCCGTGAAAAAGTTGGGCAGGTAATTCCATTCGTTCAAATGACTTTCGGTGGCGGTGAATCCAAAGTCATCCAAAAGCCGTCGCAGGGCCCGGGCTTTCCTGGAATACTCGGAAGGATCCGCCGTGTAGCCGTGCCAGGAAAAGAAATCCAAGGGCAGCGATTGCTCCCGGCAAAAGGACAAAAATCGAATCACAAACGCGCTGGGCCGAAACACACCGTCCTTCCAATCCCCACTGTGCCCCACCGCGGGACCCCCGACCTTGAGATGAGGATAGCGCGTTTTAATCGCGCGCGCGGTGGCGCGGTAAAGCCGGAAGTAGTCCTCGTCCGTGCCAGTCCACATGGCTGGACGATTCTCCGGTTCGTTCCAGATTTCCCAATAGCGGATATTCCACCGGTGTCCACCGGCCCAGCCTTCGTTGTAGTGGCGGATGATGCCGAGACCGATGGCGGCCCATTGATCTGCATCCTTGGGCGGATGCACATGTTTCTTGGTCGGGTCATGCTCAATGCTCTCACCCAAGCGGTACACCATGTCCGCTCCCGTGCGCCTCACCGCCTCCAAATAGGCATCCGTGCGGGCGAAATCGTAATGGGCGGGAACCCGAGGGTCGGCCTCGAATCTCGGAAAAATCGTGTGGATATCCACGACGTCCGGATACGGCCAATGACAATCGTGCAGTCGGATGGAGGGAGGGCGCAGGTCGCGAATGGACTCGGTCAGGTCGATGAGTCCTCCCGGCGACAAGGGACCCTTGTTGAGTCCGTGCAAGGCGCGAAAGGTTCCAGCCGGGGAACCCAAATCCACGCGAAGTTCCTGCGCGGCGAGATCCGCGGTCAGGAAGAACGCGAGGGACAGCATTCCGCAGGCGAACAGGATCTTTTCAACGGCGGATGGCACGGATTTCACGGATGGACCGAGGATTGTTAGCATGGGGGTCGCTTCATTTGAAGTGTCGATCATCGGAAGAAAGTTCCAGCGCGTCCCAAGACCCATCCCGATGCGTGTGGACTCAAAATCAGCGGTCGAAAACTTCCTTGTCCGGTGATCAGGGCACCGACTTCCCGCTTTACAAGCGGCAGGCCCGACAGCACGTTCAACTTGATGAAAAAAATCCTCCTGGCGCTGGTGGTGTTGGCGGTCCTGGCGGTCGCCGGAGCGTTTTTGGCCGGCATTTTTTACTTCGGAGCGTTGATCAAGACCGGGGTGGAAGCGGTCGGCCCCGAAGTCACCAAAGTCGATGTCCAACTGGCGGGCGCAAACGTTTCCGCGCTGAGCGGCCAGGGCGAATTGAAAGGGCTGTTCATCGGCAACCCCCAGGGGTTCAAGACTCCCTCCGCCATCAAGGCGGAATCCACCGCGGTGTCCGTCGATGTGAGATCGCTTTGGTCGGACAGGATCGTGGTGAAATCCATCCGCCTTGAAGCGCCTGAAATCACCTTCGAGACGGATCTCAAGTCGAGCAACCTCGGCAAGCTGGTCGAAAATGTGCGGGCGTCGGTCAACGCTTTGACCGGCGGGGGCACGGGAGGGGGAACGTCCCAAGACGCGAGCGGCGGCTCCAGGAAAATTCAAGTCGATGCGTTTGTGTTGAAGGGCGCCAAAGTGAACGTCGCGGCCACGGTGCTCGGCGGGCAATCCCTTTCGCTAACCCTGCCCGATATCGAATTGAAAGGACTCGGATCCCAAGGGAATGGTTTGTCGGGCGCTGAATTCGTCAAGGAAGTGCTCACCGTGGTGAATCAGAAGACGGCGGAGGCGGCCATGGATGCCATTGCCCAATCGGGCAAAGCCGTGGTGGATACCGCTGTGAAACAGGCAAAAGACGCGCTGAAGAAGACCGGCGCCGAGGACGTGGGCAAAGCCGCCAAAGGCATTCTCGACAACTTCAAATCCAAGAAGTAGCCAGGGCTCAGCGGATCCATTTCACCGTTCGATCGTTGGCCGCGGCTGGGCCCGGTGTGGATCGCCCGTTCTGGACCCATCGTTGCAATTGCCGTTCGAGCGCGTTGGCCATTTCAGGATAGTCGGCGATTCGATTCCGGGATTCGCCCGGGTCGGACTCCAGATCGTAAAGCTGCTTCCGGGGCAATTGCTTTTCCGAGTCGGATCCGGGTTTTGGCTCGCTCCATCCCCCTGAACCGCCGCAGAGAAGCAGTTTCCAGCGTCCTTCCCGCACCCCGAACGATCCGTCGATGGAATGATGAATCAAATGGCCGCGCTTCGGTCCTTCCCGCTTCCCCCCGAGAAGGTCGGCAAAGCTGAAACTGTCCAAGGTCGAAGCGTGATCCCATTGGCCACCCACGAGATCGCGGAAGGTGGCGGAAAGATCCGTGAGGCACAGCGCTCGTTTGGAGCTCGAACCCGCCTTGACCCGCCCCGGCCATCTCGCGACAAACGGCACTCGATGGCCGCCTTCAAAGAGATCGGCCTTGTGTCCTCGAAACGGTCCCGAAGGTGAATGGCCCGTGCTCCTGAGCTTCGCCCAACCCGCGGCGGGCGAACATCCGTTGTCCGCGGTAAAGATGACCAAGGTCTCGTCCTCCATGCCGTTCCTTCTCAGCGCTTCCATCAGGCGTCCGATCGTGGCATCGGTCTGCAGGACGAAGTCGGCGTAGGGATTCAGGCCGGAGCGGCCTTTCCACTCGGGCGTGGGGAGAATCGGCGTGTGCGGGCTGGTTAAAGCAAGATAGAGAAAGAAAGGCGCGCGCGACACGGCGGCCCCGGCCTGACTGTCGATGAACTCCACCGCTTTTCTTTCCTGTCGCGGCAGAACTTCCTCGGCTTCGAAGCTCGAGGCTGCGGGTCCCTTGCGAATCCAGGTTTTGTCCACGCTCGGGATCTCCGACACACGATGATCAATGAGGTCCACATAGGGTGGCATATCGAGTGAAGCGCTGATGCCAAAGAAAGTGTGGAATCCAGCGGCAAGGGGTCCGCCCTCGAAAGGCTTTCGATAGTCCACTTTCCAACCGGTTGCGGCGGATTCGGATTGATCGAGGAACTGGGTGCCGGGATCTCGGGCCGGCCAGGAGAGGCCCAAGTGCCATTTTCCGATCATCGCGGTGCGATAGCCCTGGCTGGCGAGTGTGGACGCCAGGGTCGGCTGGCCGGGCGCCAGCAAGGGCGGGCTGAATCCAAGCAGCACGCCTTTCTCGAGCCGCGTTCTCCAAGCGTAGCGTCCGGTCAGGAGCCCGTAACGGGTCGGCGTGCAAACGCTCGAGGGAGAATGCGCGTCCAGGCAACGCAATCCCTCGCGGGCCAATCGATCCAGATGAGGCGTGGGAATTTTGGAATGCCGGTTGAAACACCCGACGTCGCCGTAGCCGAGATCGTCCGCCAGAATGAGAAGAATGTTGGGCCGTCGAGCCTTTGCATGTGCTGCCGTCTGGGCGGCAAAGGATCCGATGAAAAAGAAGAGCATCAGGCCGAGCCTCCACGCGAATGGGATCCGAAATGGGGATGGCCAGGCCGGGCGTCTCAACCGGGGACGAACGCGATGAGGGACGACCGGCAAGTCCATGGCAGCAATACTATTCCGGCAGCGGTTTGCCTTTGGTTTCCGGCGCCAACCAGATCACCGCCATGCCAAGGAGATACACCAGGGTGACGATGGCCCCGGCTTCCGCATAACTCCCGTTGAAACGCCGCACGAGTTCCCCCTGAAAGAGCGCGCCGCCCGCCGCGAAAATTCGGCCGAAGTTGTAGCACAATCCCTGTCCTGTCGCGCGCACGCGGGTGGGGAAGAGTTCGGGAAGATAAAGGGGAAACCAGCCGTAGAACGAGGCGGTGCATGCGCTGACCACGAACGCGCACGCCAGAAACGAGGACCCATAGGTGGAGATGGTGCGGAACATGAACGCGCACACGGCCAGCGAGGCCAGGCAAAGAAGGAAGTAAGCGGGGCGCCGTCCCAGTTTGGATCCCACGAACGGAGCAATGCTCGATCCCAGAATCGCGCCCAACGCCTGCAACATCTGGGTGTCCGCCTTGGCGGTGGGATTGGCAGCACCGGCCAATTGATCAGCCCACAATGGAATCCAGGTGACCGAGCCCCAGGTGCCGATGAGCGCGACGGAGGCAAACACGATGCCCAGCAAGGTGTGTCGGATCAACGCCGGCGAAAAAACCTCGGCGACCGGCGACGATGTTTCATGAGGTTTGACCGAGGCCTTCCATCGCTCGGATTCCGGAACGGTCAGGCGGATGAACAACACGAGCAGCGCCGGGAGCGCGCCGACGATGAACATCCACCGCCAGGAGTCCGGCGTCACCGGGAATTGTTTGGCGATGATGCCGGTCAGGAGGAATCCGCAATTGGCGGCGGCGCCGATCGCGCCGGCAAGGGCTGGACGCCATTTCTCGGGCCAGCATTCCATGACCAGGGCGACGCCGAGCGCCCATTCGCCGCCCATGCCCAGCGCGGCGAGAAAACGGACCACCGCCAAGTGCCAGGGCTCCTGGGCGAAGTATCCAAGCCCGGTAAACAGCGAATAGGCCAGAATGCTCAGCGACAGAGCGCGGACGCGTCCGATCTTGTCACCGAGCCAGCCGAAAACCACTCCACCCAGGGCCGCGCCGATCAAAAAGGCGGCGGTGATCTTGGCCATCCAGGGCCCCACCTGGGCGTCCCCGGCGTTGCCCAGCAGATTGAGCAGGGCAGGTCGGGCGATCACGGGGAAAAGGCCGATTTCGAATCCGTCGAACAGCCATCCCAAAAACGCGGCGACCAGAACCATCCATTGACTGCGGGTGAGCGTGGGGGAGGAGGCGGGTGTGGACATGGGAACAGGGCGAAGCTTGCCTTTCAACCGCGGGGAATCCAAGCCGGATTTCAGAGAACCTACGAAGCGTTCTCGCCTCTCCCCGTGGATCCGCAAGTGGTCGGGGGGCGCGGCGTTCACGCCGCTTCAAGGCGTGTCTTCGAAGGGGCAGGGAAAGTTCCACGGGCAAGGGTGCTGCCAGGGCGAAGGCATTCACCCAGGGCGGGCCATGGAACGGGAGGAGATCGCCGAGGCCGATGGGCGCGAGCGGAAGCGCCGTGAACGGCGCGCCCCGACAACTCGCGGAGGCACCGCGCCTTGCCCGGTTCATCCAGAGGTTGTCGGTGACCGGGTGTCGTGGTAACGCAGACAGCCCTGTCTGCTGTTTCGCAGGCTGCCCAGCCTGCGGGGCGACGAAGGGAACCAGGCGCGTGGAGATCATGAAAGGGCCTCGTTCTTCACCCGCCGGGCCGACGGGCCGTCGGCGATACGGCAGGCTGGGTAGCCTGCGCCACACGACAGACCACTTCGGGATGCACCGCGCCTCTCCGGCGCAACCCGAACTTGGTTTATCTTTTCGAGCCCGTGGGTTAGGCTTGCAGGTCTTCACTCCGAAGCGGGGTGGACTGTTGCATGGCGAAGGACTTCATCAAAATTGGCGGAGCGCGAGAACACAATCTCAAGAACCTCACCCTTTCGATTCCCCGCGACAAGCTGGTGGTTCTGACCGGCTTGAGCGGCTCGGGAAAATCGACTCTGGCTTTTGACACTCTCTTTGCCGAGGGCCAGCGCAAATATGTCGAGTCCCTTTCCGCCTACGCGCGCCAGTTCCTCGATCAACTGAAGAAGCCGGAGGTGGATTACATCGAGGGCTTGTCGCCCTCCATCGCCATCGAACAGCGCGGCGCGGCGGCGAATCCGCGATCCACCATCGCCACCACCACCGAAATCTACGACTACCTTCGCCTGCTGTTTGCCAGCATCGGACAGGCGCATTGTCCGGAAAGCGGACAGCCGATGTTCCAGCAGACGGGTTCGGACATCGTGGACGCGCTGCTCCAACTTCCGCCCCGCACGCGGCTCATGGTGCTGGCGCCGGTGGTGACGGGCCAGAAGGGCGAGTTTCGAGATGTCCTGGAGCGTCTCGCGCGCGAGGGTTTTGTCCGAGCCCGAATCGACGGGGTCGTCACTGAGATCGGGGGGGAGGTTCGGACGCGCCTTGATGCCAAAGCGACGCATACGATCGAGGCGGTGGTGGACCGGCTGGTGATCGATGACAAGATCCGTGTGCGGCTGGCGGATTCCGTGGAACTGGCGTTGCGATGGGGGGAGGGCCGCCTGGGCACGCTGCATCAAACGTCCGGCGTGGACGCGTCGGACACTTGGCACGAGCGTTCGTTTTCAAACCGGGCGGTGAGTCCGGTGACGGGCAAGACGTTTGAAAAGCCTGGCCCCAAACATTTCTCGTTCAATTCGCCCTTCGGCGCGTGTCCGGTGTGTCATGGACTCGGGCAGAAGCTGGTGTTCGAGCCGGACCTCATGGTGCCTGACCCGCACAAGTCGATCGAGCAAGGCGCAATCCTGCCGTGGAGGCGGGGCGGCAAGCGCATGATTGTTTATTACAAGGCCCTGTTGAAGGGGCTTGCCGAACACTACGGCGAGAGTCTCGAAGTTCCTTTCAAGGGACTGACCGAGGCCTTTCGCCATGTGCTCTTGTGGGGCAGTGGCGAGACGGAGATCCGATTTCAGTTCTGGCGTGCAGGCAAGTCGAGCGTGGTGCACAAATCGTTCGAAGGGGTTGTTCCGAATCTGGAGCGGCTCTACGTGGAGAGCGAAAGCGAATTCACGCGCAACCGTCTGAAGGCGTTCATGGCCCCGAGGCCTTGCGACGGGTGTGGAGGCCGCCGATTGCGGCCGGAAATGCTGGCGGTCACGCTGGGATCCGAGCGCGCACCCGAGCGGATCGTGCCCGGCCGCTCGATCATGGATGTTTGCGCCATGACCGTGGAGGAGGCGGCGCGCTTCTTTGCCGGTCTTTCACTCACGGAACTGCAAAGCAAGATCGCCTCGGAACCGCTCCACGAAATCGTGTCCCGTCTGAAATTCCTGCGCGAGGTTGGCCTGGGCTATCTCACCCTGGATCGAGAAAGCGGCACGTTGAGCGGAGGGGAGGCGCAACGGATTCGCCTCGCCACCCAGATCGGGGCCGGCCTGGTGGGGGTCCTCTACATCCTGGATGAACCCAGCATCGGATTGCATCAGCGGGACAATGACCGACTGCTGAAGACCCTGTTTCAACTGCGGGATCTGGGCAACAGCGTCATGGTGGTGGAGCATGACGAGGACACCATCCGGCACGCCGACTATGTGGTGGACCTCGGACCGGGCGCAGGCGTGCGAGGGGGGGAGATTGTCGCGGCGGGAACTCCGACCGAGATCATGGCCACGCGGGCGTCGCTGACGGGACAATACCTCTCCGGCGAACTGATGATTCCCGTGCCGCGCAAACGGGCCGCGCCCAGTGCCGAGAAGGGAACGTTGCGCGTCCGCGGCGCCTCGGAAAACAACCTCAAAAGCATCTCGGTCTCGATTCCCCTGGGGTTGATGACGTGCGTCACAGGCGTGAGCGGCTCCGGGAAGAGCACGCTGGTCGATGACATTGTGAGGAGGGCTTTGTTCCGGCATTTTCACGGCTCGAAGGAGCGTCCGGGGCGTCACGACTCCATCGAGGGGGCGGAGCATTTGGACAAGGTGGTGGTGATCGATCAAACTCCGATTGGGAGGACTCCGCGCAGCAATCCCGCCACCTACACCGGCATGTTCAATCATATCCGGGAGTTGTTTGCGAAGATTCCGGCCGCCAAAGTCCGGGGCTATGAAGCCAGCCGGTTCAGCTTCAACGTCAAGGGCGGGCGCTGCGAAAAATGCCAGGGGGACGGATCGCTGGAGATTGAGATGCATTTTCTGCCGCCGGTCTATGTCACCTGCGAGACTTGCCACGGGCGCCGCTACAACCGCGAGACGCTTGAAATCGCCTACAAGGGCCTGAATATCGCCGATGTGCTCATGCTGACCGTTGATGAAGCCGTCACGTTCTTCCGGGCCGTTCCTCAAATCTACGATCCTTGCTTAACCCTGTCGGAAGTCGGGTTGGGATATCTGGGGCTGGGCCAGTCGGCCACCACCTTGAGCGGCGGCGAGGCGCAACGTGTCAAGCTGGCGGCGGAGTTGAGCCGCAAGGCGACCGGCCGCACGCTGTACATTCTCGACGAACCGACCACCGGGCTGCATTTTCATGACGTGGCCAAATTGCTCGACGTGCTGGGTCGGCTCAAAGCCTCCGGCAACACTTTGCTCGTGATCGAACACAACCTCGACGTCATTAAGACCGCCGACTGGATCATCGACCTGGGTCCCGAAGGGGGCCACCTCGGCGGGGAAGTTGTGGCGCAAGGCACTCCCGAGCAGGTGTCCTCCTGCGAGCGGAGTCATACGGGCCGTTACCTGAAGCGGCTCCTGGAGCGAAACCTTCAACCCGCGCCGGCCGCTGCATGAAACGACTCGCCCCAAGGCCGGAGTTCTCGGGCGTTCCCGCCCTTGCCCATGGAGCTTGGAGGTGGATTCTGCTCGCTCTGGGGCTGGGCGTCCTGTGCGGGCCGGGGCAGGCCCAAGTGCTGCCCGAAGCGGAATTGTTCGATACGGCCGCGAGAGCCTTTCAGGACCGAAACTACGAGTACGCGGAGAAAACGTTTGGCGAATTCACCAAGCATTATCCCATGTCCACGCGCTGGTCCGAGGCCCTCGCTCGCCAGGGCCAGGCCCGGTTCGAATTGAAGCAATACACCGGCGTGGTCGAACTGCTCCAGGGAGGACTGTCCCTGGCCGGGCCAATCGCGGACGAGTACCATTACTGGATCGGGCAGGCGCAACTCTTGCGCGGGAATTTTTCGGAAGCCGCCTCGGCTTTCGCCAAGATTGTCCAGGGATTTCCCGGTTCGAGATGGCGTCTGGACGCGGCGTTTGGCGAATCGGTATCGCATTTTCGGCGCGGCGATCTGCGCAAGGCCGCGGACCTCATCACCACGCCCGGCAACGCGTTCCAACAACTGGCGGGCGGCAAAGCAGCGAGCGGCAGCGACGTCGTGTATCGCGGCTACCTGCTGGCGGCGGAAGCATTTCTGGGCACGTCCCGGGCGGAGTCGGCCCTGGAGGCGCTGTTGCGCATTGAGGCCGCCAAGGTCGTGCCCGAGCTCGCCTGGCAGCGGGAACACGCGGTGTTCCGGGCTCAACTCGCTTTGGCGCGCACCAACCTCGCCCTGCGCGCGGCCACGAACTTGGTGGAGACTTCGAAAAAGATCGCGGAGAAGTCCTACGCCGCCCGGTCCCACGCCGGGTGGGCCGCGCTCCTGGAAGCGACGGGGGATCTGGACGGCGCTTTTCTCGCGTTCACCAATAATCTGGCGCCCGGGCTCGTGGAAGAGCTTCGTCGGGACGCCTTGTTGCGCTTGACGTCGATCAAACGGAAGCAAGACCGCGAGGCGGAAATGGCTCAATACCTTGAATCGTTTCTGGGCCAAGCTCCGGACGACAAGCAGGCGGACCTGGCGAGAGTGCAATGGTCCGATCTCACGCTCGCGATGCACTGGCGATCCACGGAGGGAACGACCCTGCCATCCTCCAATGCCCCGGCGGCGGCCCTGGCAAAGGCGATTCCCTTGCTGGACAAAGTGGTGGCCGGTGGCACGAATGGTCCTTATCACGGCCAAGCCTTTTGGCTGCGAGGATGGTGCCGCTGGGTGCTTTCCGGGACCGGCACGGAAACGAATCTCACCCTGTCGGCGCTCGGAGACTTCGAGCAAGCCGCGAGCCTGCTCCCGGCGGGTGAAAACCAGGCGCTGGCTCGTTTCAAGGCGGGGGATTGCGCGCTGCTCCTGAGGCAGCACGCCCGAGCCGCCGGACATTACGCCGCGGTGGTGCAGGCTTGCGAGGGATCGCCCAAATTGAAGGAAGGGCTGATGCCGCAGGCTCTGTTTCAGCTCGCGGAGTCCTCGATCGGCGCCCGGGACCAGAACACCGCCATCCGCGCCATCGAACGTTTGTTCAGGGATTTTCCGGAGAAGGAATACGGCGGACGCGGCATGCTGCACGTCGGCCAGGCTCTGGCGAGAGAGGGGAAGCCGTCGGAGGGCCGCCGTTTGTTCGAACAGTTGGCGGAGGCCGCCCCGCAATCTCCGCTGATGCCGGAGGTGAAGCTGGCCATCGCTCGAACGCACGTGAAGGAATCGAACTGGAAGGAAGCCGCCGCGCACTACGATCGCTGGCTGGCGGCTTACACGAATCATGCCGCCGCCTCCGCAGTGTCGTTCGACCGGGCTTGGCTGACGGAACGCGCGGGTGACGACGTGAAGGCGGCCGTGTTTTTCGCCGAATTCGTCGAACGCTTCCCGCAGCACCCGGAGGCGCCACGCGCCTCATACTGGCTGGGCAACCACGAGTACAATCTGGGGGAGTTCGTCAAAGCAGAGACGCATTTCCAGAAGGCCGCCGGGGACACCAACGCGCCCTCCACTCTCCGATGGCAGGCGCGCCTGGCGGCGGGGCGGTCGGCGTTCGCGAGGTTGGGATACGACGAGGCCCGTGCGCATTTCGCAGCCATCGTCGATGATCCGAAGGCGAGCCCGGAGGAAGCGGCGGAAGCATTGTTCGCGCTGGGCGACACGTTTCGCGCCCAACCGGCCGCGGAAGCCGGGAAGCCGTTGGAACGGTTCGCGGAAGCCATCAAGGCGTTCAATCGAGTCGCCCAGGCCTTTCCCACCAACGTCCTGGCGCCCGTGGCGTGGGCTAAAATTGGCGATTGCCACGTGCAGCTCGCGTCGCTCGATCCGGCGCGATACGAGCAGGCGGCTCAAGCCTACACCAACGCACTCACTCATCCGCTGGCCGATCTCATGGCGCGCGGAGAAGCCGAATACGGCCTGGGTTTGGTACGCGAGAAAACCGGCCAGCTCGATCTCGCCCTGGAGCATTATTCCAACATTCTCTACGGAAAGAATCTGGGGCCGAACGAAGTTCCCGATCCGGTGACGCTTGAACAAGCGGGCTACGGCGCCGCGAGGGTGGCGGAACTGCAGAGAAAACCCGAGCTCGTCACCGGCATCTATCAGCGCTTGATCAAAGAACTGCCCGAAATCGCGGGCGCGCTCAAAGCCCGCATGGACAAGGCGATGGAACGAATCTCCGGAATTCCCAGAGCCGCGGCGGCCAATTAGTCAGCCCCCCGCGGAAGGGGACTGGGTCAGAGCCCAGGCGACCACGGACGATGCGGACCGCTCAAACGCCTGCGCCCCCGAAGGCCGTTTTCATTTCTGCCAACCAGCGGGGAACCGCCTGGAACGGGTCTTCTCTGGATTCATACTCCAACGCGACGAATCCCTGATAACGCGCGTCACGGAGGATCCTGGCCACGCGAGACAGGTCCGTCCGCTCCGCTTTCCCGCCGCGCGCGCGCAGTTCGCCTTTCAACTGAACATTCACCGCGTAAGGCGCCACCCGGGCGAGGTCGGCGTAGGGATCCGCCGTGTGGAAATTCCCCGTGTCCAGGTTCACACCAACCCAGGGAGATCGCGTGGCACGCACCATTTCGACCAAATCCTTCGCCTCGGCAACGATGCCGCCGTGGTTCTCAACTCCCAGCCAGATTCCCTTCCGGCCCGCGTAATCTCCAGCCTCCTCCAGCGCGGCGATGCAGTTTCGCTTCGCCTCGTCAGCCTTCAAGCCCTGGGGCACGGACCCGGCGAAGACGCGAATATGGGGTGCCCCCAGAATGGCGGCGTAATCCACCCACTGCTTCACCAACCGCATTTCCTCATCGCGCTTCGCACCCGGGCCGTGGGTGAACGTGTTGCCGACGGCGGTGCCGCTGATGACGATGCCCCGCAGAAACGCGTGCGCCTTGACCCGCAACAGGAAAGCGACGTCCACCTCTTTGGGAAAATAATAACTGGTGAGTTCCGCCCCCACACAGCCGTGCGCGGCGCAGAAATCGAGAAACTGGAACAAGTTCAACTGGCCCGCTTGCAGTTGATCACGGAACGAATACGCGGCGAGGCTCAGGAGCAGGCGGGGCGGTCCCTGCCGTTGAAAAGGCTCCACCGCATTCAGGGCTCCGCGCAGGGCCGGCGCCATCGCCACAGCGGACGTCCCCCAAGCCAGTCGATCGAGAAAACGCCGGCGGGAATGGTGGAGACCAATCGATCCGTCAACCGCCGAATCCAACTCGCGGGGACAACCTGTAGGGTGGTTCATGGGGGAAAACTGATGGAACCGCGGGAAAACGTCCAGTGCGCAACGGGCACCGGGAAGTATGCCCGCCGACGAGAACCATCGAACCCGATGCGTCATCCTCCGATGCAGCTCATGGTCCGCTCCGGTTGGACAAAATCCGGTTCGCCGATGTGATGGCGGTCCTCTTTCAACCCGGTAATCCGGGCCAATTCCGCGCCTAACTCAGGGTCCCCGTTGGCGCGCTCACCTCGCAGCCAGGGGCGCAGATCGTGTTCCCCAAGGGAAAAGAGGCAGGTTCGGATCTTGCCATCCGCGGTCAAACGCAGCCGGTTGCAATGCCCGCAGAAAGGTTCGCTCACCGGCGCGATCAACCCGATCTCCCCGCCCGACGCGCCCTGGAGTTGCCAGCGGCGCGCCGTTTCCGCGGGATGCGCGGGAGGAACAGGAATGAGCGTGAGGGCAGCGCTCAATCGGTCCAAGATCTCCCGCGCGGGCACGACCATCTCTTTCAGCCAGGCCCGGCTGGAGTCGAGCGGCATGAACTCGATGAAGCGCATGTGCAATCCTTGGCCGGCGGCGAAGCGTGCCAGGTCCTCCACCTCGTGGTCGTTCATGCCCCGGATGATCACCGCGTTCACCTTGACGGGTGAGTAGCCCTCCGTTTTCGCAACGGCGATGGCATCCAGCACCTCATGCAGTCCGTCCCGCCCGGTCAGTTTCCGAAAGTTGTCGCGATCCAGGGAATCCAGGCTGAAGCTCACCCGGGTCAAACCCGCTTCGCGGAGCGAACGCGCCTGGCTGGCGAAAAGAAAACCGTTCGTCGTCATCGCCAAATCCTCCACTCCGGAAAGCCCCGCCAGCCGCCGAATCAAATCCGGCAAATCACGGCGCAGCAGCGGCTCACCCCCGGTCACACGCAGCTTTTGAATCCCAAGCCGGACGGCACTCCGCGCCACCCGCTCGATCTCCTCGAAAGTCAGCAATTCGGACTTTGGCTTCCATGCCCGGGGAATCGGCCTCAGCGGATGCGGATTCTTCAACGGGTTGTACTTGGAACGATAGAAGTTGGCGGCCTCCTCCGTCTCGGGCAGGCAATAAAGGCAGCGGAAATTACAGCGATCCGTGACGCTGATGCGCAGGTCGCGCATGACCCGCCCGTAGCTGTCTTCGAGCCGCGTGGGCGGAACGGTCATGATCAAGGCCTGGGCGCCGGGGCCGTGGGCGGCACGACCGCGGGAGGATTCGCGGGGGCGGGCACCGGCGCCGACTTCGCGTTGGGCGAACGGATCTCGACGTTGAGATCCGCGCGATTGGTGGACGGGGTCGCAGGTTTGCGGAAGGCGTTGACCATGCGTTCACCCGCTTTCATCTGATGGCCGTAAAGGCCGCGCCGGATCCAATCGAGCCGTTGAGCGATCGCCAGTTCATCCTTCAACTTCCGCACTTGCTCCTTCAACACCGCCAAATCGTTGAACTGCCGCTCGAGCTCCGCCTTCTCCGCGCGCAATCGTTGGAGCTCCTTCAGCAGGAATGATTTTTCACCTTCGGCACCGGCCAGCTTGGTCTCGGTCTCCTTGATCTTGCCCTCGAGATCACCGATCGCGGACTTGAGCTGCTCGGCCTGCTTGTCGAGCGAGCTGTTCTGAGATTCAAGCTCCGCGATGCGGGCGTTGCGGCGCGCCACCTCGTGCTGCGTCAATTCGAGCGATTCCTTGGTCTGGCTCAGGGTGAGACTGAGGGACGCCAATTGATTCGAGATTTGCTGGGATTGAACCGCCAGTTGGCTGTTCTCGGCGGACTTGGATTCGATCTCCTGAACCTTCTTGACCAAGTTGGTTTCCAGAGCGGCGTTCACTTTCTCCTGTTCGGTCAACTTGGCGCTGGTTTTCGAGAGATCATTCGACAGCACGGTCAGGCTGGCCTCGCTCGATTGCAGCACCGAGACCGTTTCCTTCTTTTGCCGGAGCCAAAGCAGCGCCAGCACAACGATGGCCGCCAATTGAGCCAGAATTAATATTTTCAGCTTCATGTTGGATCAAGATGCTAGCCGCGATCGCGTTTGGCAAGCCGGGCGCTTCACCGTCACGCCTGGAATCGCCCCGCCGCGCGGCGGGTCAGGAGTTCGACGGCACGGCGAGGCCCGGGATTCAACCTCGCATCGCCGTCAATCCGGCAGGTCAGGGCTGATCTGAGGGTCCACATCGAAAAACCGAAGCGGCAAAGCGCGCTTCAACTCGCGCCAGATCATCAAGGCCAATTCCCGCGCGTGGTAATCCCCCCACATCGAGCTTTCGCCGTTGGGAACCTTCTGGCCTGGCGCGATGTAGTCCCAGCCGTTGGGACGGTGATACACCGAGTGCAGGATCAACCCCTGATGCCGCGGCGACCTCGAAAGATACGGATCGGAGAACAACGTCCGGGCCACCGTCCATCCCGCTTGGCGATACGTGCGCGACGCGGGGCGACGCCCCCTTCGGTCCAACAATCCGCCCAGCCTTAACAGCCCCTGCGCGGCGATGGCGGCAGCCGAGCTGTCGAAAGGTTCCCAGGGATTGGACGGATTGGACCGCTTCCCCGCGTAAGAACCCATCTTTGAAAGTTGCGGCGCACCATCGTCCCAGACCGGAATGCCATCGGCGCAGGCGAGGTCGAGATAACGACGCGCCGTGGCTTCAGCGCACTCCACGAAAAGCGCTCGGACCGCCTTGGCCGAAGCCTCGGGCAGTCCGGCCAATTCCGCCTCGATTGCTCCATCCGGCAAGGAGTCCAGAAACTCCGCCTGTTCCGCGAAACCCAGGATGGCCCAAGCCAGGCCCCGGGTCCAAGTGCTGAAAGGCGAGTAACCTTGCTGAGTGCTGGGACACCGATAGCGCCCGTCGTTGAGATTGAACAAGCTTTCGTGGGCCGTGCGTCCACGCACGTCGAAAGCATCCCGGCCCTTCCCGAAGTACAAGGCGTAAGTGGCCGTCGTGCGCGCATGTTCAATCATCCGCCTCAGCAGGGAAATCGAGCGGTCGTTCTCGCCCATCAACCGATGCCCAAGCTGGTGCGCCAACGCCAGCGATCGCAAGGACCGCATCGTATCGATGAACAGAGAGTGGGGACCATTGAAGGAGTAAATATAACCCTCGCCATTCGCGATCGTGGTCCAACGCGCGGCTTGAACCGCTCCGGACACCTTCAACGCCATTTCGTAAAACGCCTGTTCATGCTCGCAAAACGGGAGCCTTCCTTCACGCATCAGACGCCGCAAATGGCCGTAAGTGCTGACGTTATTGAATCCGTGATCATGCACGCCAACGTGGGAGACGTGCGGCGCCATCCGTTCGAACGTCCCGCGCCGTCCAATCTCAAGGAAACGCTCGTCTCCGGTCGCGTCGAACTGGATCAAGGCCGAGCCGTATTGAAAGCCCTGCGTCCACTCCGTCCATCCGCGCGTCGTGTAGCGCCCGCGCACCGTGAACACCGGCGTGCCACGCGAAGCATCCCAGCCTTTTTCCAGCGCCAGGATTTTGGCGGCGGACAGCTCGAAAAACGTTTCCAGGGAGGCGCGGAGGACGGAGGGCGTGAGCCGATAATCAATCGCGATGGGCATGACGAACTCTTCGAGAGGATCCCGCCGGATCGCAATCCCGAAATGCGAGAAGAAGGGCCGGGGCGCAGCGTTCACGCCGCTTCAGGGCGTGTCCTCAACGGGGCATGGCACTTTCAACGGGCAAGGGTCATCCCAGGGCGAAGGCATCCACCCAGGGGCGGGACATGGAGCGGGAGGAGATCGCCGCGGCGGATGGGCACGAGCGGAAGCGCCGTGAACGGCGCGCCCCGAAAAGCTGTGGATGCACAGCCGGCGTTCCGGTGCATCCACAGTTTGTCGGTGACCGGGTTGTCTTGGTCACGCCGACAGCCCTGTCTGCTGTTTCGCAGGCTGGGCAGCCTGCGCCACCCAATAGACCACTTCGGGCTGCACCCCCGGCATCGCCGTGTATCCCGATGTTGTTGGTAGGGCGGGCCTGTCCCAGCCCGCCGCCCACGGGATGCAAAACATCATGCTCCGGCGGCGCGCCGGGACGGACGCGCCCTACCTGCATCACCGGCAACATCGGGCTGCACCCCCGGCATTTGGGAAACCTCATTTTCGCGTTCTCTTTTGCCCCCCGATCGCTCATAATGCCTGAATCCATGCCAACCGCCCCGGCCATTCGAATTCGCGATCGAAGAACGCCGAGCCTGACCGGGGCGGGCCGGGTCGTCCTCTTCGTCGTTCTTGCTCTCGCCTCCCTTTCCCTGACCGCTGCCGCACGCTCGAGTTCCGGCCCCGCCTTGCTGCAACAGTATTGCTTCGACTGCCACGCGGATGGCGCCCGCAAAGGCGAGGTCGAGCTGGACGCGTGGCTCAAAGCCTCCCCAAGCGCTGAATCCGCCGCCCACTGGCAAAAGGCCTGGAAAATCACGCGTCACGAGTTCATGCCGCCCGCCGGCCGGGCCCAGCCAAGCCCCGAGGAACGCGAGTCCATCGTCCGCTGGATCGCCTCTGAAAAGCTGGGAGTCGATTTTGAACGGCCCGATCCCGGACGTGTCACGCTGCGTCGTTTGAACCGCCTCGAATACGAGTTCTCCATCCAGGACCTCTTCGGCGCCGACCTCGCGTCCGAGTCGAGTTTCAGCAGCGACGTCTCCAACGCCAGCACCACGCGGCAGCGGTTGCGCGACCGTCTGCCGCCGGATGAAACGGCGCACGGTTTCGATAACATCGGGGATTTCCTGACTCTGCCTCCCGCCCTGCTGGACCGCTATTTCGAGATCGCCGAGGATGTCGTTTCCCGCGTGGTTTCCCTCGACGGTCCGCGCCCGCCCGAGCAAAAATTCCAGCCGGGCGACTTTGCCAAGGCGGCGAGTTCCACCGAAAAAGTCCATGCCCAAACGCTCTCCGTCGAGACGCATCACGCCGGCTCGTACCGCGTTGAAATTCAATTCACCGTCGGAGGCTGGCAGGAGTATGGTGGCGCTTACGATATGGCGGTCCGGATGAGCGAGACGGTGTTGGGCCAGGATCGCATCGACATCGGCGGATACAAGACCCACCGTTACGCCACCAACCTCCATCTATCCGCCGGCCGCCACACCATCCTTTTGTCCACCGAACCCAAGGTTCCGGATTTCAAAGGTGCGCTGAAGGCCCTCGCACTGCGGCCCGCGGCGAGGCTGGTCGGACCGCTCGAGCAACGCCACCTCACCTACCCCGAGCCTCATCAGCGGGTGTTCTTCAAGGGCGAGCCTCCCCGGGAAACACGGAAACGCCGGGCCTACGCGCGAGACATTCTTGAGCGTGCCGCTTCGCGCGCCTTTCGGCGGCCTGTGGAAACCGCCACGCTCGATGGCTTGGTTTCCGTCGCCCTCCAGGAACCTCATTTCGAAAGAGGCATCGCGCATGGCCTCATCGCCATTCTCACGTCACCGCAATTCCTCTTCCGATCCGAGACCCAACCGCGACCCAATGATCCTTCGACCGTGCATGCGCTGGACGACTACGCCCTGGCCTCGCGGCTTTCGTATTTGCTCTGGCTGAGCGTGCCGGATGACGAACTCACTCGCCTGGCCGCTCAGGGACGGCTCCGTCCGCAACTCCGGGCTCAGGTGAAGCGCATGCTGGCGGATGCCAAGGCCGAGCGGTTCTTCGAGGATTTCCCGGGTCAATGGCTGCGCACGCGCAACGTGCTGATGACTCCGGTCTCCATGAGAGCCGGTGCCAAGCTGGACCCCGTCCGTGCCTCCATGAAGCGCGAGACGGAATTGCTCTTCGAGCACATTGCCCGGCGCGATCTCGATCTGATCGAATTGCTCACCGCCCGTTACACGTTTCTCGACAAGCCCCTGGCCGATTACTACGGCATTCCGGGCGTGCCTGAGCAGGGATTCCATCGTGTCGAGCTCGCTCCGGAATCTCGACGGGGCGGCCTGCTGACTCAGGGCAGTTTTCTCGTCTCCAGTTCGAATCCGAATCGAACATCGCCGGTCAAGCGAGGGCTCTTCGTCCTGGAAAACTTGCTGGCGCTCGAACCTCCTCCTCCACCGCCCAACGTGCCTGCGCTCGAGGACGTCAATCTGGGTGATACGTCCAAGATCTCCGGCCGGGAACGGCTGGCGTTGCATCGGGCGGACAAGTCCTGCGCCTCTTGCCACGCCCATTTCGATCCCCTGGGCGTCGCCTTGGAAAATTTCGATGTGCTGGGCCAGTGGCGCGACCGGGATGAGGGCCTCCCGATCGAGGCGCGAGAGAACACCCTCTCGGGCGAAACGTTGACCGGTGTCGCCGATGTGCGCACGTTTCTGACTGGTCAGAAACGCCGCTTCTATCGCGGGGTTTCCGAGAAATTGCTCACCTATGCGCTCGGACGCGGACTCGACCCGGCCGATGCGGTCACGGTGGACCGGCTGGCGGTCGATCTCGACGCCAACGGCGGCACCTTCTCCACGCTGCTGATGGGTGTCGTCGAAAGTCCCGCCTTTCAAATGCGCCGCGGTGACGATGGCGGCACCCGCTCGGCCACGCGCGGTTTTGTCCCGTCTCCACCGCCCCCTGAAAAACGAAGGCCTCCCAAACGATCATGAAAACCCGGTTTCCTCGACGCGCTTTTCTCCACGGCCTCGGCGCCTGTCTGGCCTTGCCGACATTTGAATCCTTGGTCGCGGCGGGCTCCCCGGCTGCCACGCTTGCAACGACACCGGGCGGGATGCCCCTGCGCCTGGGCTTCATCGCATTCGCCAATGGCTCCAACTACGAGCGCTGGGTGCCCAAGGGCGAGGGACGTGGTTACGAAATGAACGAGACGTTCGCTCCGATGAAGGAGTTGAGAGACAAGTTTCAGATCCTCACCCATCTGGCTCATGACACGGCCAACAACTGGGGCGACGGGCCCGGGGATCACGCTCGCGCCGGCGCCTCCTTCCTCACGGGCTGCCACGCTTGGAAAACACTCGGGTCGCGTCTGCACTTGGGGATCTCCGTGGATCAAGTCGCCGCGCGGCAGGTGGGGCATTTAACCCGCATCGATTCGCTTCAACTGGGCGTCGAGGGCACGCGGCTCTACGGCGCTTGTGACACCGGCTATCCCTGCGCTTACCAATACAATATTTCCTGGGCTTCAGAAACACTGCCTCTTTCACCCGAGCCCAATCCGCGAGCGGTTTTCGAGCGGTTGTTTGGCGCCGGGTCGGGCGAAGAGCGCAAAGCGCGGCTTCGCGAAAGGCTCGAACGCCGGAAGAGCATTCTCGATTTCGTGCTCGCCGATGCCCGGCGCCTGCACGGTCGATTGGGCCGCGGCGATCAGGGGAAGCTCGCCGAGTATCTCGAGGGTGTCCGGCGCATCGAAACCCAAATTGAGAAGATCGAACAATTTCCCCTTCCGAATCCGGACCGGGAACAGCCCGCCGGCATCCCCGCACGCCATGAGGAGCACGTGGATTTGATGTACGATCTGATGGCGCTGGCGTTCCAGACCGATTCCACGCGAGTCATCAGTTATTGCGTCGCTCCCGAAGGGAGCAACCGTCCGTTCCTTGAACTTGGCATTGCCGAGGGCTATCATTTCTTGACCCATCACGCCGGAAACCGCGAAAAGATCCTCAAGGTAGCCAAGATCGAACGGTGGTATATGGAGCGGTTTGCCCGATTCCTCCGCACGCTCGACGGGATGAAGGATGCCGACGGTCGATCCGTCCTCGACAATTCGATGATCGTCTACGGCTGCGCCATCGGGGACGGCAACCGCCACAATCACGATGAACTGCCCGTGGTGCTGGCGGGAAGTGGAGGCGGCCAACTGCGTCCCGGCCGCCATGTCGCCACCCGCGAATTCACGCCCATGACCAATCTCTACACCGCCATGCTGGCCCGCGCCCGGGTGCAAGCCGAGCGGGTGGGCGACAGCACCGGCACCCTGGAAGACATCTGAGCCGGGCTCCCAACCTGATTGTCCATGAACCGGATCAGCATGCTATGAATGTTGCCCTACGCGCCTTCCTTGGAGGATCCTCCTTCCTCTGCGCTCTCTCGGCGGTCCAGGCCCTGGAACGTCCAGGAGTCGAATTCAAAATCTATCAATTTCCGCCGGACCAAATTCCGCGCATCGACGGGGACGCGCGCGATTGGGAGATGGTGCCGAAGGAATACCACATCGGCATCGATCAACTTTCCGATACCGTGGGCGGCAAAGGCACGCGATTCGACCGGACCGATCTTGATGTGACCGTGCGGGTCGGCTGGGTCAAAGGACTTTCCCAGCTCTATTTCCTCTACGAGGCCTCGGATGATTTCTGGGATTTTGCCAAGACCGATCTGCACAACGACATCTTCGAGCTGGTCATCGATGGAGACCTTTCCGGCGGGCCCTTCATCAAGCACATGCATCCGGTGCTGAAGGACGATCACGCCAAGGCGCACTTTTCGTTCCACGGCGTGCATGCCCAAAACTACCACATCTTCACGCCCTGGGAGGGCAAGGAATGGACCATGGTTTGGGGCTGTCAGCCGTGGATCAAAGACCTCCCTTACGCCAACGCCGCGCAGAAACACAACCTGCGTCCCGGACAAAGCGGAAAACTGGTGCTCGAGTTTTGGGTCACTCCTTTCGACTACGCCCCAGCCGACGGGCCTGAACGCGCCGTGGTTTCCAAACTGGCGGAAAACGCCATCATCGGCATGTCGTGGTCCATCCTGGATTACGACGACGAAAAGGCGGAGCGGTTCAAGTCCTTCTGGAACCTGTCCCACAAGACGACGATGTACGGCAACGCGTCGGATCTTTGCGCGTTTCGCCTCATGCCGCTGGAGGCGCGGTGGAGAAAACCCATCGACGCTCAATGGCAGTTCCAAGTCATGGACGCTTCGAAAAGGAAGGTGGCCTTCCTCGATGAATCCACCGGGAACATCACCGGATGGAAATGGGACTTCGGCGACGGGAAGACTTCGACGGATCGCCATCCGATCCACGTGTATGAGAAAGGCGGGGAGTTTACCGTGACCCTCTGGGTGGAAGGGCCTGAAGGCAATTCGCGCCGGGCCAAAGTCTGGGATTTGTTCCTGGAGTAAAAAAAGGCGGCCCTTTCGGGCCGCCTGGTAACGGAGATTCGAGGCGGTATGTAAAGAATTCGGTCAGGCTTGTTTTGCCTGGGAATTCGCAGCATCGATGTGAACCGCTTTGTAACCACCAATCGCTTTGAAATAAAGCATGATGCCAAGGTAGATCGCGGCCATGATGGCGGGAATGACTGAATCGGCCACGAGTGTGCGACGATCGCCCGAGATACTGGCGTCATGAACCTTCTTTTCGTCAGGGGATAGACGCTCCGAGGCTTTCGAAACGTCCCCTCCGCTCTTCTCGATCGCCTCGCGTTCTTTGGCAAGTTTCGTGGTGATCTCACCGAACTTCTTGCCATCCAGACCATAAATCTCATCAAAGGTTAGAAACTTGCTGGGGGTCTCCGCCTTGTAGGTATTGAAAACTGCGGCATCCGCCTTCTTCAAGTCCTCGCCCGTGAAACGATCTTTGGCATAACCCAGGCCTGGCGACCCAATCATGCCCGCCGAAAGCATCCCGATGCCGCCCATGATACTGATAGCGACGGCACCTGTGCGTGGGAATCGATCCGAAGCCACCGCCAGCATCGTCGGCCAGAAAAACGTCTTGCCCACGGCATAAATACTAAGCGCCAACAAAGCGACCCCGAACGAGGTCATTCTGCTGGCCAGATTAAGCCCAACACAAGCCAGCACGGCGCAGACAAGGAGCAGTCCAATGGGCGATAATCCAAGACGCTTCTCGATGAAGTCGGCACAGAAGCGCAAGCTGAACATGATCGCCGAGGTCCACATAAACAAGTACTTGCCTTGCTCCGAAGTAAACAAGTTCCCCGTGATATTCTGAATCCAACCGTCGGTCCCAAGCTCCACGGCACCCACCAATGCGTGGGTAATGAACAACACGAACAACAGCATGGAGCCGAAGGAGAATCTCGTGATGATCGCGACGACGATCAACATCGCCCCGGAGAGGCCGTAGGCCACACCGGCCGGCAGCTTGAGCGCGTTCTGGCAGAAAAGCGTGAGCAGGTAACACACGATCAACGTGCCGATGAGTCCCACATCCTTAAACATCTCGCCCATGCTCAACCCCTTTTCCGAGGCTTCAGATTTGGGCATATGCTGGCCCAGGAACATGATGCCGTAAATCAAAGTGGGGATCAGATAGAGCGAGAGCTGCAGCTGCCAACTCAATTTCATCTTGTCGTCAAGCACCCAACCCAGGGCGCTGCCGATGACCAAACCCGCCGGCCAGCTGGCGTGGAGAATATTGAGATAATGGGTTCGTTTGTTTGGAAACAGAGTGGCTACCAAAGGATTGGCAACAGCTTCCAGAGTGCCGTTCGCATAGGCGAAAAGGAACATACCCCAGTAAAGTGCGTTGTAGGCGCCGGGACCCGATGCGGTGAAAGTGACCACCGCAGACAGGACATGGAGCGCGAAGGCGAGAATCACCAGCTTGCCGTATCCAAGTTTGTCGCAAATCACACCGCCGACGATGATCCCGAAACAGAACCCGGAAAAACCAGCGCCGTTGATGGCCCCCAACTGGGTCGCGTTAAAACCATACTCACTTCCCCAATTGTCGATAATGCCGCCACGAATAGCAAAACCGACGCCGGCGGCGAGAATCGCCATGAATCCTGCCCATAGCAGCCGCATCGCGTTGGGTGAGGCGACATTCTGATTCGAGTTGCTCATAAACTTTATGGTGTTGAGACGAGTGCCCCTTGAGGGGTGGGTTGGTTCGGATTTCGCGGATTAAATGGTAAACGCGGGCAGCTTCACGATCGCTCCGCCTTTCAAGGCCGATTGATGGGCGCACAGCCCGACACAGGTCCAGTTGGCGGACTGCTTCGCATTCGGGAACGGATCGCGGCCCTCGGCCAGAGCCATGGCAAACTCATGGGCCAGGTGCGGGTGGCTTCCGCCGTGACCGCTGCCCTGGGTAAAACTCAAGTGGGTCTTCTTCTTCGAGTCGTACACTCCCTGGGTCGTGTATTTCGCGATGCCCTTCGGAAGGCGCTTGGCGAAATCAGGGCACTTCACCGGGCTCGGAATCTTGGGCTCCGGCCGCTTGGCGGTATGGAGCACGAGCGGCTCGTGTTCGACGAGGGGCCATTCCACGGACTTTTTCGAACCGTAAACGTCAATGCTTTCTCGGTATTGCCTCGCGGTGTCGAACAAGGACCGGATGATCCGGGCGCTCACGTCCGAACCTCGGAATTTAATGTGCGCGGTCTCGATCGCGAAAGGAGAGCCGTATTCCTTGGCCAGTTCCTTGCGAATGGTTCCCGAACCGAAACAGCTCACGCATTCGGCGGGCTGCCCGATCAGGCCGGCCACCGGACCCACGCAATGGGTCGCGTACCACATGGGAGGCAGCCCCGGCCAGTAACTCGGCCATCCGTCCATGTCCTGCTGATGGCTGGCTTGCACGAACTGCAGTTTTCCCAGATCGCCCTGGTCGAGCAGTTCCTTCATGAAGAGGTACTCGCGGCTGTAGACCACGGTTTCCATCATCATGTATTTCAAACCCGTGCTCGCCGCCAGTGCCGTGATCTTCCGGCAATCCTCGATGTTGGTGGCCATCGGCACGGTGCATGCCACGTGCTTGCCCGCTTTCAACGCCGCGATGGACATCCAGGCATGATCCGGAATCGGGGAGTTGATATGCACCGCGTCCACCGAGGGGTCCTTCAGCAACGCTTTAAAATCGTCGAAACGCCGCTCGACGCCAAAATAATCACCGACCGCGTCGAGCTTCTCCCGATTGCGCTGGCAGATGGCATAGCAATCGGTGTGGGGGTGCTTCTGCCAAATGGGGATGAACTCCACACCAAAGCCTAGACCGACGATGGCGATGTTAAATCGTTGTTGGCTCATGAATGTAAAACGTCGTTGCCCGGCCCCCATCGGATCAAGGCACGGCAATCCCGGTTTGGGGGAGGCGGCGCGGCAATGCGCGAATGACAAACGGTCCCCCCCGGGACTGTCAACGGAAAAGTGCCTTGCCGTGAACCCGAAGGTGCATCCAGAGGCTGTCGGTGACCGGGTTGTTGTGGTAACGCAGGCTGCCCAGCCTGCGGGGCGACGAAGAGAACCAGGCGCGTGGAGAGCAGGGAAGGGCCTCCTTCTTCACCCGCCGGGCGGACGGACCGTCGGCGATACGGCAGGCTGGGCAGCCTGCGGCACATGACAGAACGGCTTCGGGATGCACGGTGAACACGACGGTGCATCCAGAGGCCAATCCCGATACGTGTTCATCCAAAATCAGCGGTCTAAAACTTCCGGATCCGGGGAGGAGGGAGGCGCGCCGCTCCTGGCGGAGGCGCCGCGGGATCTGCTAAACTTGAAGAGGCGCTTGCCTTCAACGCGCTGGAGTTTCAATCTTCGCCCCTTCGTATGGAAAACATCGCCATCATCGGCACCGGCTGCGCGGGGTTGACGGCCGCGCTTTACACAGCTCGGGCAAACTTGAATCCAGTTGTGTATGCCGGCCTGATGCCAGGTGGCTTGCTGACGACCACCAGCATCGTGGAGAATTTTCCAGGCTTTCCCGAGGGCATCGACGGCTTCGAGCTGATGAGCCGGATGCAACGCCAGGCTGAACGGTTCGGCGCCCGCATCCAGTACGGCACCGTCGAAGCGGTGGAATTGGGACGCCAACCTTTCGTCCTGACCGTCGATGGCGAGCGGGTCGAAGCGAAGTCGCTCATCATTGCCAGCGGCGCCGGTCATCGTCATCTGGGATTGGAGAGCGAACGTCTGCTCGAGAAGAAGGGCGTGACCTATTGCGCGACGTGTGATGGCGCCCTCCCGATGTTCCGCCATCAACCGCTCGTGGTGGTGGGTGGAGGCGATTCCGCCTGCGAGGAAGCGACATACCTGACGCGTTTCGCCTCCGTCGTTTACTTGGTTCACCGGCGCGACTCCCTGCGCGCATCGCGGATCATGGCCGAACGGACGCTGGCCCATCCCAAGATCAAACCGGTGTGGGATTCGGTGGTTGCGGACGTTCTGGACGTGGCAAAAGATCAGGTTACCGGAGTGCGGCTGAAGCATTTGAAGTCCGGGGCGGAATCGACGCTGGACTGCGCCGGCGTGTTTGTGGCCATCGGGCATGTGCCGAACACGGAGATTTTCAAGGGCCAGTTGGAACTGGACGAGAACGGCTACGTCAAGATGCGGGAAGGCTCGCGCACCAGCGTCGAGGGCGTTTTCGTGGCCGGAGACTGCGCGGATCACGTTTACCGCCAGGCCATCACGGCGGCCGGCATGGGTTGCGCGGCCGCGATCGACGCGGAACGGTATCTGGCCGCCCTGGCGTGAGTTTCACTTTCGGACTTTCGTTGCCCCACCGCCCATGGCTGCCAAGAAACAAATCGAACGTCTCGCGGCGATCGAACGGATCACGGGCGAAACTTCCATCCGGATTCGATTGAATCTGGACGGCAAGGGTCGTTCAACCATCTCCACACGCATCCCGTTTTTCGATCACATGCTGACGCTGTTTGCAAAGCATGCCACGATCGATCTGCAACTGGAGTGCCGCGGGGACATCGAGGTGGATGCTCACCACACGGTGGAGGATTGTGGCATCGCCCTGGGGCAGGCCTTTCTTCAGGCGTTGGGCGACAAGAAGGGAGTACGGCGTTACGGGGCGGGTTTCGATCCGCGAAACCCTTTTACCGGCGAGTCTTATGTGCCGATGGACGAGTGCCTGGCCAGGGCGGTGGTGGACTTTTGCGGTCGACCGACCCTGATCTGGCGGGGTCTGGACGCTTACCGCATGAAGCGGCTGACGAGGGCGGAAAGGACCCAGGATATGTCTTCCGCGTTTCGCTTCGGGCTGGCCAAGGAGTTTTTCCAGGGATTTGCCAATGAAGGCCGGTGCGCCGTGCATCTGGAGCTCTTGTATGGTGATGAACCGCACCATGTTGTAGAAGCTTTATTCAAAGCCCTCGCGAGAGCGGTCGATTTCGCCTGCCAGCGCGACCCGAGGATTGACGGGATGATTCCCAGCACCAAAGGCAGGTTATGAATGGGGGGTGAATACCCCCGGTCCTCGTCCCGTCGAATATGCCGCAGAAGGTCGATTACGCTACGGTGGACGACGCAGCCTTGGTCGCGGCGGCGAAGGAAGGCGACATGAGGGCCTTCGAGGAATTGGTGTCGCGCCATCGTGAGAAGATTTATTCCCGGGCCTACAGCATGCTGCGGAACGAGGAGGAGGCGATCGATCTTTCGCAGGAAGCGTGGGTCAAGGCATGGCAGAGGCTGAGCCAGTTCCAGGGCGAATCCAGTTTTGCCACTTGGATGACCCGGATCACAATCAACCTTTGCCTGGACGAGCTGAGGAAGCAGAAACGCACGCGCTCCGAGTCGATGGACCAGATGGAAGAAGAGTCTGGCGGAATTGACCGTCATCTGCCCATAATGACCGTGAACCCGACCGAAGGAATGGAGCGCGAGGAATTGCGCCGTCAAATCGACACGGCCATGGGACAGTTGTCTCACGAACATCGCACCGTGCTCATCTTGCACGAATTTGAAGAGTTGGAATACAAGCAGATCGCGCAGCGGATGGACTGCTCCCTCGGGACAGTCATGTCGCGCCTGTTCTACGCCCGGCGCCGCCTGGCCGGACTGCTGGACGCTTTGAAGAAAGAACGGAAATCCCCATGAATGATCCGGTGCTTAAGATTCAAGCTCTGACCGACGGTGAGTTGGACCCGTCCTCCGCCGCCGCTTTGGAACGGTCGTTGGACGCGCGGTCGCGCGAGCTTCGCGACCAATTGCTCTCGCTCAAGACCGCGCTGCGGGGCAACGAACGGGTCCACCCACTCCCCGTCAGTGCGGACTTTTACTGGCAGGGCATCGAGCGGCGAATCTTGCAGGAGGAGCGCCAGCGGCAGCCGGCTCCGGCCGCCGAAACCCTGCCCTTCCCGATATTTTTGATTCGCCGAGTTCTGCCGGTTTTGGGCACGCTGGCACTGGTGCTGGCCATTTCCATGACCCTTTGGTTGCCGATGCGCGGCGAACGCGTCGCGAGCCTGGGGACGAATCATGATATTGAAAACACGTCCGAGGACATTTCCACCATGTCGTTTCGTTCGGAGTCCGAAGGCATCACAGTCGTATGGGTAGCCGCCCGTGATTTCGAATGAAGGCGGTTGATCAAGTCTCCATGCGCACGGTTGCTTCTTATTCTTTACGATCCTGGTTCACCGTCTGGCTTGCCTGGGCCGCGTGGCTCTCCACCGCGCATCCGGCGGCCGCCGCAACGCTGGTGGCGGGTCCCGCGGAGCCGATCCGGCTGCAGGCCCGCTTGGTGTGGGGAACCAACGGCGAAAAGCCGCCCAAGAACGATCTCACCGAACTCAACGACAAGCTCCAAGCCAAGCTGCGGGGCGTGTTCAAATGGAAGAACTACTTTCAGTGCCACAACGAAAAATTCGAAGTGGCAGGCACCGCGACCAAGCGAGTCAAACTCAGTGACCAATGCGAGATCGAAGTCGAGAACCAGGGCGGGTCCTGGGTCGAGGTGAAGCTCTACGGTCAGGGCAAGCTGGTGGTGAAGAAGCGCCAAATGTTGACGCCGGGTGAATTACTCGTCCTGGCCGGCGACGGCAAAGATGACACCGCTTGGTTCGTCGTGCTTTCACTCGACGCCAAAGGCAAGAACTCTTAGGCCTTTCCCATGCATGCCGCACCGGCATCGTCAGCTCCGACGCCCGCCCGCGAGGGACCCGGAGTGCGTCCCGGCCCGAATCTCAAGGGACCCTCCTCCGATCCGTTGACAAGGGAGATCCGGGAGCTGAAGCGCCAACTGAACGCGGTCATCCTGGCCCACAATTATCAAGTGTCCGAGATTCAGGACGTCGCGGATTTTGTCGGAGATTCGCTGGGACTTTCACAACAAGCCGCGAAAACGCCCGCCGAAGTCATCGTCTTCTGCGGCGTGCATTTCATGGCGGAGACGGCTAAGATCCTGAATCCACACAAGACCGTGCTCCTGCCGGATCTCGAAGCGGGATGCTCGCTTGAGGCGAGCTGTCCGGCCGATTCATTGGCGGCTCTCCAAGCCCGCAATCCGAATTTTTACACCATCGCCTACATCAACTGCAGCGCCGCGGTGAAGGCGTTGAGCGACGTCATTTGCACGAGCGGCAACGCGGTTCGCATCGTGGAAAGAGCCCCTCGCGATCACGATTTGCTTTTCGTGCCCGATGAAAACCTGGGCGCCTGGGTCATGGAACAGACCGGGCGGCCGATGACGCTTTGGAAGGGCAACTGCTACGTTCATGTGGAATTCACCCACGCCAGCATCAGCCGCATCCGGCGTGACCATCCCGCAGCGCCCCTGGTCGCGCATCCGGAATGCACCCGCGCCGTGCGATTGCTGGCCGACGTCGTGTGCTCGACGGAGAAGATGGTGGATTATTGCCGGCACAGCCCGGCTGCTTCCATCATCGTCGCCACGGAAGCGGGAATGCTGCACCGGTTGCAAAAGGAGTGCCCGGACAAGTCGTTCATTCCCGCTCCCACGGACCATTGCCGCTGCAACGAGTGCCGGTTCATGAAGATGAACACGCTGGAAAAGCTTCGCGATTGCATGCGGAACGGGGCTCCGGAAGTTCGATTGAACCCGGACGTTTTGCAGCGCGCCCGCGCACCCATCGACCGCATGCTGGAGTGGTCCGCCGTCCCGCTGGCGAATGCGGGTTGATTGCGTGTCTGCGCCTGCGACGCCATCCCCGGCTCGCCGGATCCGCGTGGCGGACTCGGCGGAAGCGCACCCCGGTCGCACGGTCGCGTTCGAGTTCGAAGTGGCGGGACGTTTGCGGGCCGGATTTGCCGCGTGCCACGAAGGCCGCTGGGTGGCTTACGAAAACGAATGCCGCCACATCCCGCTCACCCTCGATTACGGGGACCAACGATTTTTCACCGCCGACGAAAAGTTTTTCATCTGCCAGACGCATTCGGCCCTCTACGATCCCTTCACCGGGCTTTGCGTGCGAGGACCCTGTGAAGGCGACCGCTTGAAACCGTTGCGCGTGGATGCCGAAGCCGATGGATTATGGTTGCAGATTCCTGAAAACTAAGGCCGGGATCGGCAGCATGTTTTTCTCCCTCATGCGTTCATGAAATTCATCCCCGACGTGTGGTCAATGGTGCGAATGGGGCCGGTCGTCTCGGTCGCGGCGGTGCTGTTCATGGCGGGTTGCGTCAGCAACCCGGGTCCCCGAGGGCCCGTCTCTCTCTCGCAGGGAGGCGACGCGCAGCCGCCCACCGCCGTTTTTCGCGCGGAGAAAATCGCCGCCATGGACCAAGCGATCGAATCCACGATTCGGGAAGGGCTGATTCCAGGAGGCGTGCTGTGGGTGGAGAGGAAGGGTCAGCGTTACGTGAAAGAGTATGGATCGAGATCCATCGAACCCGCTCGTGAAGCCATGACCCTCGACACCGTCTTTGACGCTGCTTCGCTCACCAAAGTCGTGGCTTGCGCCCCCGCCGTCATGCTGCTGGTTGAACGGGGGCGCTTGCGACTCGACGACCCCGTGGCCCGCCATATCCCCGAGTTTTCCAGCGGCGGCAAGGAGAAGATTACGATCCAACAACTCCTGACGCACACTTCAGGACTGCGTCCAGGGGTGGAAACGCGGCCCGCTTGGTCCGGTCGCGACACGGCGATCCGGATGGCTTGCACGAACGCGCTTCAATCCCCGCCTGGAACGGTGTTTCGCTACAGCGACATCAACTTTTTCCTGCTGGGCGAGGTGGTGCGGCGAATCACCGGCCAAGAGCTGAACACGTGGGCGGAGAAGGAACTCTTCCGTCCTCTCCAGATGCGGGACTCGATGTTTCTGCCGGCCGCGGAAGCGCTGAACCGGATCGCCCCCACGGAAAAGGTGGACGGCCGTGTGCTCCGCGGCACGGTTCATGATCCCACGGCCCGTTTCATGGGTGGGGTGGCGGGCCATGCCGGCCTGTTCACCACCGCTGCGGATCTGGCGCGGTTTGCCCGCATGATGCTGCGCGAGGGCGAACTCGACGGCGTCCGGGTTTTCCTTCCGGAAACCGTGCGAGGGATGACCTCCGTGCAGACGCCGGAGCACATTTCGGCGCGACGTGGATTGGGGTGGGACATCGATTCGGGCTACAGCCGACCGCGGGGCAAATGGTTTACGCTGGGTTCGTACGGCCACACCGGATTCACGGGAACATGCCTTTGGATCGATCCCTTCTCGGAAACATTTTGGATGTTTCTCTCGAACCGGGTGCATCCAGACGGCAAGGGCAACGTATTGCCACTGCAGGCGAGGCTGGCGGATCTGGCGGCGGAGTCGATCGCGGATTTCAACTTTGCCGGAGTGCCCGGCTCCCTGCCGCCGCGACCGGCGAGCGAAACTCCAACGCGCCCTTCAAGCGGCGCATCGAATTTGCAAGTGCTCAACGGGATCGATGTACTGGCGAGGGACGGCTTCCGGCCGCTGCGGGGCAAGAAGATCGGATTGATCACGAATCACACGGGTCATGATCGCAATCGAAGATCCACCATCGACCTGCTCTTCGAGGCCTCTGAAGTCAAGCTGGTGGCCTTGTTCAGCCCTGAGCACGGCATCCGTGGAGCACTGGATAGCAAGGTCCCCGATGAGGTGGATGCGAGAACGAGCCTGCCGGTCCATAGTCTCTACGGTGATCGCCGCGCTCCTTCGCCGGACCAACTCAAGGGGTTGGACATGCTGGTGTTTGACATTCAGGACATTGGGTGCCGGTTTTATACCTATATTTCAACCCTTGGATTATGCATGGAAGCAGCCGCCAAGGCGGGGGTGGCGGTGATGGTTCTGGACCGGGCCAATCCCATCAACGGGCGCCTGGTGGAGGGGCCGGTCTATACGGGGCCGTCTTCATTCGTGGCCTTTCACCGCTTGCCCATTCGGCACGGCATGACGGTGGGAGAGTTGGCGCGGCTCTTCAATGGGGAGAGAAATTGGAAGGTCGCGCTTACGGTGGTGCCTTGTGAGGGATGGAGCCGTGAGAGGTGGTTCGACGAGACCGGCCTGCCTTGGACGAATCCGTCGCCTAATATGCGCACCCTGACTGCGGCCATGTTGTATCCGGGAATAGGACTCCTGGAAACCGCGATTTCGGTGGGACGGGGAACCGACACTCCTTTTGAAATCGTGGGAGCGCCGTATGTGAACGACAGGCAGTGGGCGGCAGAACTCAATGCGTTGAGGCTGCCCGGGATTCATTTCGTGCCCGTTCAGTTCACACCGAAAGCCAGTGTGTTCAAGGACCAGCTTTGCGGAGGAGTTCGGATGATCGTGCTCGATCGGGAAGCTCTGAGTCCGGTTGAAATCGGCCTCGCCCTCGCGCTGTCACTTCAGAAGAACTATCCAGGCGAGTTTGCCTTGGGGAAAGTCTCAACCCTTCTCCTGCACGACCCCACCCTTCACGCCCTCGGTTCACAGAAATCACTTCCGGTCATCAAACAGGCCTGGAACGAGGAACTCGAAACCTTCAAGACCCGACGCCAAGCTTACCTCTTGTATCGTTGAGTGAGGCGAGGTGACTCCCAACGGCTTACTTCTTGTCAGACCTTCTTCGGGCCAAGAAAAGGAAGGACATAAGCAGCATGGCGCCCGCGCTCCCGGCATCGGGCACTGCGGGCTTGACCCCGTAAATGGCTTGGATACCCGCAATGTCGTCCGCGCTCAGAGTTCTTCGCGCGCCGGCATAGACGGGCTCCATGACGGCTCCGAAAACTCCGGTATGGGCCAGACCCAGAGCATGCCCCATTTCGTGAAGCGCCACGGTGTAGATATCGATGGTCAGGTCGCCAGGAGCGTCGAAAGGATCATCCACCCAGAGCCAAGGAACTCCCGGAGCCGCGAACAGATCGAAATGGATGTCCCCCGCAATCGATCCACCGGGACCAAAAATGGCTTCCGTTCCCGGTTGAAAGGCGTGGGCGAGCACTCCGCTAGCGCCAATTTCCCAGGCCGCGACTCGAATATCACCGAGGTGGCCCCCAGCGGCATCCAGAGCACCGGCATCAGCGCCACCGTCCGCAACTTCACCCAGATTGGTGAGATTCGCGACCGAAGCCCACACATTGAACACGTCGTCGATAAGATCTTTGTAA
>Ga0194132_10000775_pt1 | contig 64914 bp, 56 predicted proteins | sample TA2KigOf80mmetaG_FD_148612 | JGI IMG/M metagenome (GOLD analysis project Ga0194132, IMG submission 148612) | Freshwater microbial communities from Lake Tanganyika, Tanzania - TA2015054 Kigoma Offshore 80m | ecosystem: Environmental > Aquatic > Freshwater > Lake | place: Tanzania: Lake...
GCGCTCATGGCTCAGCCCGATGCCCTGCTCGCGTAACCAGCCGCTGATCTGCTCGGGCGACCAGCGCATCTGGCGCAACTTCGCTTCGACCTTGCGCCGCACGGACGCCGTCAGCTTGCGGGGCTTATGTCGTATCGCCTGCCGCGCCTGAGCTTTTGTTTCTGCCTGCTTGAACCGATAGCCGCGTTGACCCCGATTGCGGCGCAGCTCTCGGCTGACCGTGCTTTGGCTTAAACCCAAAACCCTGGCAATAGCTTCTTGGCAGGCACCGTCCTGGCTCAGCGCATAAATCTGGCAGCGGTCCTCATAGGTAACTCGCCGGTATCGGCTCATCAGTAACCTCGCGTGAGTGCAAGAGGTTACCCCTTCGCCCTTCCATAAAATTATGCACTGGCTACTTGAATCCGCGAAAATTAACTGGCGCTCAGAGAAGAAGGATTGCTCAAGGCGTAATCGTGCGCCCTCTCCCGGCGAAGCCGGGGGAGGGTTGGGGTGGGGGCCGCTCCGCGCAAGCGGAGTCGTGGCGGACAATGCCGATCTCGTTGTTGCTGCCACCCTCGCTTCGCTCGGGCCCCCACCCTGCCCTCCCCCGCGCTTCGCACGGAAGAGGGTTCTCCGAACGAGGTCTACGTCCCCGCCGCCAGCACCGACTTGCGCTCGTCGGTCGGGGTGCGACCGAAGATGCGGCGATAGCATTTGGTAAAGTGCGAGGCCGAGACGAAACCGCAGGCCATCGCCACGTCCAAGATCGAGGCGCTGGTCTGGGTCAGCAGGCGCCGGCCGCGCTCCAGGCGCAGCTTCACGTAGTAGCCGTGCGGCGTGGTCTTGAGATAGCGGCGGAACAGCCGTTCGAGCTGGCGCGGGCTGAGCTCGACCGCATCCGCGAGCTCGTTCATATCGAGCGGCTCTTCGATCGCGCTCTCCATGCGGATGATCGTCGTGAGGAGGCGCGGATGCGAGATGCCGAGCCGCGTCTGCAGTTCCATGCGCTGGCGGTCGTCATGCTCGCGGATGCGCGGGTGGATGAAGTTCTCGGCGACGCCGTTGGCGAGCGCGCGGCCCTGCTGGCCCGCGATCACGCTCAGCATCATGTCGAGGGCGGCGATGCCGCCGGAACAGGTCAGCACGTTGCCGTCGATCACATAGATGCCCGAGGTGGTCATGGCGGCAGGGAACCTCTCGGCGAGCGAGGCAACGTGCTCCCAATGTACGGTGCAGCGCTTGCCGTCGAGGAGGCCGGCGCGGCCGAGGATATAGGCGCCGGTCGAGAGCGCGCCGACCTTGACGCCCGATCGCGACAGGCGCCGGAGCCAGGCGAAGACGCGCTTGTCGTCATAGCTCTCCGGATTGTACCCGGCGCAGACCAGCATCATGTCGACTTGCGCGTGCTCCTCGATGCCGCCATGGACGTCGAAGCCGATGCCGTTGCTTGCCAGCACGCGTTCGCCGTCGCGCGAGAACAAGCGCCAGCGATAGAGCGTCGACTGCTTGATCCGGTTGGCCGAGCGCAGCGGCTCCAGCGCCGCGGCGAAGGCCATCATCGAGAAGTCGGGAATGAGGAAGAAGCCGACCGTGAACACATCGGCTTCGGCCCGGCCGCCGTCCAAACGCGCGCTCCCTCTGGTCAAAATCCGACATAGGAGAGCATGCGGCGACGGAAATGGAAATCGTCTTTGAGCAAGAGGCTCGGCGGTCGGGTCTAAAGCCCTTCTGCCACCGGAGAAAGGCGGGGACGAGGGGCCGCGGCAGCGGCGAGACTGTGCGTGAAACGCAGAGCGGGTGAGAGAAAGCCCCTCACCCGCTCGGCTTCGCCTCGCCCCCCCGGTGGGAGAGGGTCGTAGATACTGACTTAAGCCTCGAGCCAGATCTCGTTGCACTCGATGTACTGGGTCGGGTGCATCCGAAAGCCCTTCATCTTCTTGTCGCAGTAGGTGAAGACCTTGCGGAACAGCGGCTGCACCAGCGGCCCGTCATTCTGAAGGATCTCCTGCAGCCGCTTCACATGCACGCGGCGCTTCTCGACATCGGCGGTTGCTTCCGCCTGGTCGAGGACCCGGTCGAACTCGGCGTTCGAGAATCCGGACTCGTTCCAGGGAACGCCGGTGCGGTAGGCGAGCGCCAGGCACATGACGCCGAGCGGCCGGTGGGACCAGTCGCCGCACGCGAAGGGCGCGGTGTTCCAGACCTTGTTCCATTCCGGCGAGGGCAGCACTTCGAGCCGGGCCTTGATCCCGACCTCGGCCCATTGCTGGATCATCACCGTGGCGACGTCCTTCGTCCAGTTGTTGGAAACGGTGAGCGGGATCGGGATCTCGAGCCCGTTCGGATAGCCCGCCTCCGCCAGCAGCTTCTTCGCCAGCGCCTTGTCGTGCTTGAACGGCGGCATCGGCGCGTATTCCGGGTGCACCGGGGCGACATGATGATGCTCGGCGCGCGAGCCGATGTCGCCGAAGGTGATCTCGGCCACCCTGTCGTTGTCGGTCGCGTGCCGCATCGCCTTGAGGACGCGGTTGTCGTCGAAGGGCTTCACCGGATACGCCCGCGCATGAACCGTGGCGCCGGTGCCGACCGAGTAGAAGTCGAGATCGGGCAGGCGCTTCAGGATCGGCAGCTGCGAGGGGTTGGTGGCGACGATCGAATGGACCTGCTTGGAGGCCTGGGCCGCGACTTCTGCGGCCGGGTCATCGCCGAGATCGACGAAGATCACCTCATCGAGATACGGCCCCTTGCCCCAGTAGTCCTTCCGCGCCTTCATCACCGCGCGCTTCGAGATGTCGTACTCGACCAGGTCGAAGGCGCCGGTGCCGTTCATGCCGACACCGAGCTTGCCGTTTTCGGTCGGGTCGACGATGAAGAAGGGATAGTGGAAGAAGTGCTCGGGCACCGCGAGCTGCGGCGCGCGCAGGTTCATGCGGACGGTGAAGTCGTCGACCTTCTCGATCGCATTCGCATCCCAGAGCTGAGAGGACATCCGGGGCTTGCCCTGCGCGTCGTTCTCGCCCGTCGGCACATCGACAGTCATGTAGCCCTTCATCAGGCCGAGCACCGACGACCCGGTCTTCGGATCGAGCACGCTCTTGATGTTCCAGATCACCTGGTCGGCGGTGAGCTTGCCGCCCTTGCGCCAGGTCACGTCCCGGCGGAGCTTGAGCGTCCAGGTCTTGAGGTCCTCGCTCGGCTGCCAGCTTTCGAGCAGCATCGGCCGCGTGACGTTGTCGGGGCCGGTGTTGGCAAGGTACTCGACCATCTGGCGTGCGAGATTGCTCGTCGGCACGTTGCCGGTACGATGCAGATGCGCAGTCTCGCGCACGCGCGCGCAGAGCCGGAGCGAGCCGCCCTTGCGCGGTGCGCCCTGGGCATAAGCCGCAGGCGCGACCGCGCCTTTGTCGATCTTGCCCGCGAAGGCGTAAGCGGCCGAAGCGCTGACGCCGAGCAGCGTCGCGGTACGCAGGAACTCGCGGCGGTCGCATTTGCCCTCGGCAAAGAGGGTCTTCAGCTTCGGGATGTAGGAATGCTCGCGGTCACGGGACATCGTGCGTCTCCCCAGGGCGCAAAGCCGGGGACGGCCACCTCTCGGCCGCCCTCCTTCTTTCTGATCCGAAAGCGTCGCCTCCGGCGCCAACCGAAAATATATCAAAGACGACGTTTCGTGGTCGAGAGGCGACCACGGTAGGCTTGCGAAGTGCGAAGCCAGAATCCGACACCGGGCCGTCGCATTCGGCTGACCGACGCAGACCACCTAGCGTAACATCCGCCGGGTTTCCGATCGGGGAAAAGGGGGGCGAGTCCCGGCGATGGCGCGGCTGATTGCACAGCGCTTGTTCAACTCGGCCGTCTCGATCGCGCTTGTCTCGATCGCGCTCTTTCTTATCTTCGAGCTCTCGCCGGAGACCGTCGCCGCCGACGCCCTCGGCCAGTATTCGACGCGCGAGCAGCGCGACCTGTGGCTCGCCGCCAACGGCTATTTCGAGCCGATGCACGTCCGCTTCCTCGACTGGGTCCGCCGCTGCGTGACCGGCGAGTTCGGCCAGTCGCGCCTCTACAACCGCCCGGTCTCCGACGTGCTCGGCCCCCGCCTCGCCGCCTCGGCGACTCTCGCGGCCCTGTTCTTCTCGGTCCTGATTCCGCTGTCGCTCGGCCTCGGCATCGCCGCCGGCATGCGCGAGGGCTCGATGCTCGACCGCGGCATCTCCTTCGCTTCGATCCTCACCACTTCGGTGCCGCCTTTCGCGAGCGCCGTGCTGCTGACTGCGATTTTCGTCTTCTGGCTCGGCCTGCTGCCGGGCACCTCGAGCATGGTCGACGGCTTTCGCTGGAAGGAGCTGATCCTGCCGGCGGCCGTGCTGCTGCTCTACGATTTCGGCTACCTTGCGCGCATCACGCGCGCCTCGATGGCCGATGTCATGCAGACCGCCTACATCCGAACCGCGGCACTGAAGGGCCTGCCCGACTGGTGGATTATCTTCAGGCACGCGCTCAGGAACGCGCTGATTCCGCCCTTCACCGTCATCATGCTGCAGATCAACTGGCTGATCGGCGGTGTCGTGGTCGTCGAGTTCTTCTTCGCCTACAAAGGCTTCGGCTCTCTGATCCTCGAAGCCTCGCTCACCCACGACCTCTTCCTGCTGCAAGCCTGCACCGCCGTCTCGGTTCTGCTCGCCGTCGGCACCCAGACCATCGCCGACATCGGCTATGGCCTCCTCAACCCCCGCATCCGCGTGGCCGCGGCCAAATGACCGACGCGACCAAAGCGCAGACGACACCGACGCTCCGCTCCCTGCTGGCGGAGAGTCCGATCCTGATTGCCGGCCTGTCGATACTCGGGTTCTGGCTGATGGTGGCGATCCTCGCGCCGTGGATCGCGCCCTTCCGTCCCAACGAGAACCTGGTGCCGATGGCGCTGCCCGGACAACGCACGCCGGACGGCCGGCTGATGTTGCTCGGCGCCGACCATCTCGGCCGCGACGTGCTTTCGCGCATCATTTATGGCGGCCGCACGGTGCTGACCTATGCGCCGCTGGCGACGCTCTGTGCCTACTCGGTCGGCGTCACGCTCGGGCTGATCGCCGGCTACAAGGGCCGCTGGATCGACGAGCTGCTGTCGCGCTTTGCCGACCTCGTGCTCGCCTTCCCGGTGATCGTCCTCTACATCGTCATCATCCAGAAATTCGGCGCTTCCGGGCTCAATATCCTGATCGCGGTCACGCTCGCCTCCAGCCCCGGCATCATGCGGCTGGTGCGCGGCGTCGTGCTCGATCTCCGCACCCGCGCCTATGTCTCGGCAGCGCAGATGCGCGGCGAGTCGACTTTCTACATCCTCTTCGTCGAGATCCTGCCGAACGCGCGCGGCCCGCTGATCGTCGATGCCTGCCTGCGCCTGGGATACGTCACCATCACCATCGGCACGCTGGGCTTCCTCGGCCTCGGCATCCCGCCGCCAACGCCGGATTGGGGCAGCATGATCAACGAGTCCCGCCACTTCGCCCTGGTCTTCCCGCACATGGCGGTGTTCCCGTGCCTCGCCGTCTCCTCGCTCGTGCTCGGCTTCAACCTGATCGCCGACGGCCTGCGCGAGCTGTCGCTGGCGGATTGATGACCGAGCCTCTTCTCCAGCTCGACGGTCTCTCGGTCTCCTATCGGACGCGGCGCGGACCGGTGCCGGCTGTTGTCGACGTCTCTCTCAGGCTCAACCGCGGGGAGAGCCTCGGCCTCGTCGGCGAGTCCGGCTGCGGCAAGTCGACGATCGCCTTCGCCATCATGCGCTGGCTCGCCGGGCGCGGACAGATCGTCGGCGGCCGCGTGCTGTTCGAAGGCCGCGACATGGCCGGGATCTCGCGCGAGGAGCTGCGGCGGATCCGGGGCAAGCGCATCGCCATGGTCTTCCAGGAGGCCATGTCGGCGCTCAACCCGTGCCTGACCATCGGCGCGCAGCTGACCGAGGTGCTGAAGTTCCACGAGAATGTCGTCGGACCGGGGGCAGAGCGGCGCGCGAAGGACATGCTCGCGGAGGTCCGCATCCCCGATCCCGACCGCGTCTTCCGCGCCTTCCCGCACGAGATCTCCGGCGGCCAGCAGCAGCGTGTGGTGATCGCGATGGCGCTGCTCGCCAATCCGGCGCTGCTGCTGCTCGACGAGCCGACCACCGGCCTCGACGTCACGGTGGAGGCCAGCGTCGTCCGCCTGATCGCCGAGATCAGCCGGCGCTTCGGCACCTCGCTCCTCTACATCTCGCATAACCTCGCGCTGATCTCGCGCGTCTGCGAGCGGATCGCCGTCATGTATGCCGGCGAAATCGTCGAAGAAGGCCCGACCCGACGTATCCTGACCGCGCCCATCCACCCCTACACGCGCGGCCTGATCCGTTGCCTGCCGGAATCGGGCGCCGACAAGATCGCGCGACCGCTCTCGCCGATCCCCGGTCAGATCCCGGCGCCATGGGAACGTGCCGCCGGGTGCTTCTTCCAGCCGCGCTGCGGCTATGCGAGGGACGGGCTCTGCGACGCCTCGCATCCGCCGCTCATCGGCTACGGCAAGGGCTCGACCGTGCGCTGCCTCCGCGCGAGCGAGATCGAGCCCGGCCGCATCGACGCCGTCGCCGGTGAGGCGCCGCCCGCAGCAGACGGCGTCGCCGTCTCCGTGGATCGGCTCAGCAAGGACTACCGGCTGACACCACCGGGCCTGCGCGGCCTCCTCCCCTTCGCCGATCCGCTCAGAATTCGCGCCAACGATCACCTGACCTTCAACGCGGCCTCCGGCCGGACGCTTGCCATCGTCGGCGAGTCAGGCTGCGGCAAGTCGACCTTCGCGCGCGTCCTGACCGGCCTCGAGCGTGCCACCGGCGGCCGTATCGAAGTCGCTGGCACCGATCTCGCGCAGCTTTCGGTCATCGATCGCAGCCGCGAGCAGCTTCGCGCGCTGCAGATGGTGTTCCAGAACCCCGACGAGACCCTGAATCCGAGCTATCGCGTCGGCCGCCAGATCGCACGGGTCGCCAGCCGCCTGCTCGGCCTTGGCCGCAGGGAGCGGGCGCAGCGCGTCCGCGACCTCTTCGCCGAGATCCGCCTCCCGGCCGGCATCGCCGACCGCAAGCCGCGGCACCTCTCCGGCGGACAAAAGCAGCGGATCGCCATCGCCCGCGCTTTCGTCGGCAATCCGGAGATCGTCGTCGCCGACGAGCCGGTCTCGGCGCTCGACGTCTCGGTGCGCGCCGCCGTGACTCAGCTCCTGATGGAGATCCAGCGCGCGCATGGCACGACGCTGATCCTGATCAGCCACGACTTGGCTCTCGTTCGATATGTCGCCGACACGGTCGTCGTCATGTATCTCGGCCAGGTGATGGAGGTCGGCACGACGAGCCAGGTGTTCTCGGCACCGCACCACCCCTATACCGAAGCGCTGCTCGCGGCACAGCCCAAGCTCGAAGACGACCGCGGTCTGCACGCGCCGGTCGAGGGCGAGACGCCGAGCCCGCTCGATCCGCCGCAGGGCTGCCCCTTCCATACGCGCTGCCCGCGCAAGGTCGGGACGATCTGCGAGATCTCGCGTCCGTCCGAGCAGGTGACGCCGGCCGGACACCGCATGGCCTGCCACATCCCGATGGACGAGCTCGTCCGCGCCCAAGAGAGAGCGACGACATGATCCGGAGCGAGATGATCGCCACCCGTACCGAGGTCTCAGGAACCAGGGGGGTGTGCACGGGCGGCCATCCGGCCGAGGCCGCTGCCGGCATCGCCATGATCGAAGCCGGCGGCAACGCCATCGACGCGTTGGTCGCCGCGGCCTTCGTCGGCTTTGTCGTCGAGCCTTCCTCCTGCGGGCTCGGCGGGTACGGTCACCTCGCCGTCTGGCTCGGCAAGGAAAAGCGCTTCGTCACCTTCGATCACTATGTCCGGGCACCGGGTGCCGCCCGGCCGGACATGTTCGAGATCGATCGCACCAAGCCCATGAAATACTACGGCTTCCCCTACACGGTCGGCATGAAGGCGGAGCAGGGGCCGCTGGCGCCGGCGGTGCCGGGAGCGGTCGCCGGGCTCTGCGATGCACACCGCCTGCTCGGCAGGCTGCCTTTGTCTCAGGTGCTGGAGCCGGCGATCGCCGAGGCCGACGCCGGCATCGAGGTGACATGGCAGCTTCTTCTGCCGATCGGCGACCGGCTTGCCGCAATCCAGGCGCTGCCGGATACCGCCGCCTGGCTCCTGCGCGGCAACATGCCGCCCAAGGCCGCGGGCCAGCTCGGGTCCGGCGATCGCCTCGATGGCACCGATCTCGCCAAGACGCTGCGGCGCATCGCCGCCGAAGGCAAGCGCGGCTTCTATGACGGCTTTGTTGCCCAGGCGATCGAGCGCGCCTGCGTGAGCCAGGGAGGAGTCCTCACCGCCGCCGATCTCGCCGCGTACAGGACGCGCATCCTGGAGGAGAAGCCGACACGCTATCGCGGCCTCGGCTGCAACACGGCCTACGACCAGGTGACCTATGAGGCGCTGAACATCCTGCAGTGCTTCGACTTGAAGGCGCTCGGCGCGGACAGCCTCGCCTTCCGCCATCTCGTCGCCGAGGCGTTGGCCTGCGGCTTCATCGACAGCATGACCCATTACGGCGACCCGGATTTCGAGCGCGCCCCTGTCGAAGGCCTCGCCAGCCCGGAGTTCGGCCACATGCGCGCCCGGCAGCTCCGCATGGACAAGGCGCTGCCGCGCCCGGTCGCCGCCGCCGATCCCTGGCCCTTCGACAATTCGGCCGAGCGGCCGACGCGGATCGCAGGCGAGCCCGGGATGGCGAAGCTCTCCGGCACCAGCCAGATGGCGGCGGCCGATGCCGAAGGCAATGTCTGCGCTCTGATCACCAGCCTCACCAGCGGTTTCGGCTCGCTGATGCTGGTGCCGGGCACCGGCGTCGTCCTCAACAACTCGATGCAGAACTTCGACCCGCGCCCCGACCAGGCGAATTGCATCAAGCCCGGCAAGATGCCGATTTTCGCTGCGCCGTCGCTTGTCGCCGAGAAGGACGGCCGCGCCGTCTTCGCAGGATGCGGCTCCGGCGGCTATCGCATCACCACGGGCGTGCTGCATGCCTTCCTGCACGCAACCGATTTCGGCATGGGGCCGCAAGCCGCCATCGACGCGCCGCGCGTCCACTGCCAGGGCCAGGAGACCTTTGTCGACCCGCGCATTCCGGCCGAGCTCCGCGACGGCCTTGCCGCCCTCGGCCATAAAGTCGTGGTGCAGGCGGAGTCGCCGGGGCTGAACGCCTTCGGCCGCGTCAACGCCATCACCGTCGCAAAGGACGGCACCTTGCGCGCCGGCACCGGCCCCGCCTGGGCGACGGCGGCAGCAGCGTGCTGAGAACGAGGATGGCCTCTGACGCCTTCATGCCCCCTCTCCCGTGCGAAGCGCGGGGGAGGGGGCATGAGGACGGTTTCGTGCTGAAGCCCGGCTCGGTCTTCCTCAGCCGCACGCCAATCGCCGGCCGCAAGGGCGCGGTCGCCTGCGGGCATCAGGAAGCGGCGGAGCTTGGCCTCGATGCGCTAAGGCGCGGGGGCAACGCCATCGATGCAGCGATTGCCGGCGCCTTCGCCTCCTTCGTCGTCGAGCCGCAGATGTGCGGCATCGGCGGCCATGGCCGCCTGTCGGTCTATCTCGCCGACAGAGGGCAGGCGATCGGCATCGACCACTTCATCCGCGCGCCCAAGGCGGCGACGCCGGAAGTGTACGCGGCGGCGCTAACGCGCTGGCGCAACGCCGGCTGGGGCGGCACCGAGGGCGCGATCAACACCACCGGCCACCTTTCGGTCGGCATCCCCGGCACCGTTGCCGGCCTTTGGGAGGCGCATCGCCGCTTCGCCAGGCTCCCCTGGCGCTCGCTGGTCGGCCCGGCGATCGAGCTCGCCCGTGCCGGCATTGCCGCCGATGCGCGCCTGACCCTTTCCATTGCCGGCCGCACCGGGGAGATCCGCCAGCATCCGGAAGCAGCGGCGCTACTGCTGCCGGACAATGCGCCGCCGCGACCGGCAAACGCCGGCGGCGCGCTTCATCGCTTCGACTTCTCCGACATGGCAAAGACGTTGGAGGCTATCGCCGAAAAGGGCGCTGCCGCCTTCTATGACGGCCCGCTCGCCGCCGCGATCGATGCCGAGATGAGAAAGGCCGGCGGGTTGCTCACCGCCGAGGATTTGGCCGGCTACAAGCCCGACACCTTCCAGCAGCCCTGGTACGAGTATCGCGGCCGCGGCTATGTCACCTGCGGCGATCTGATATTCGCCGAGACGCTCAACATCCTCGAGCGCTTCGACCTCGGCAGCCTCGGTCAGGGAAGCGCCGAATCCTTCCACCTGATCGCCGAGGCGCTGGCGCAGTCTTTCGCCGACAGTTTCGCGCACGCCGCCGACCCCCGGCACCTGAAGGCACCGCTCGAAGGACTGGCGAGCAAGGCCTTCGCCGCTGTGCAGGCGGCGCGCATCCGCACGGATCGCGCGCAACGGACGTACGCCCCGGGCGATCCCTGGCCGCATCAGGGCCCGACGCCCTCGGTCCCGCCTCCGCCCTTCGAAGGCACGACCCAGATCGCCGCCGCCGACGCCGACGGCAACATGGCGAGCCTGATTACCAGCCTCGGCAGCGCCTTCGGCTCTCTGGTTCTGATCCCCGGCACCGGCGTCTTCCTCGGCAATGCCATGCAGTGGTTCGACCCGACACCGGGGCGGGCCAACTCGGTCGGTCCGGGACGCATGCCGCTCTATGCCGCGCCGGTCGCGATCTTCCGCGAAGGAGGACGAGCGCTCGGCGCCATCGCCGGCTCCGGCGGCTACCGGATCCAGCCCGCGGTCCTCTTCGCGGCAATCAACCGCCTCGACTACGGCGTTGATCCCCAACGTGCGATCGACCTGCCGCGAATTCACACCGAAGGTGAAGGGCTGGAGGTCGACACGCGCATCGCCGCATCCGTAACCGAGCGGCTGAAAGCGCTGGGCCATTGCGTGCGGCCCGTCGACGGCTCCGGCTTGCCTACGGCCTTCGGCCGTCCTTCGGCCGTGTGGCGTGCCGCCGATGGCAGCCTGATTCCGGCCAGCGACGCCCGCTCCGGCGGCGTCGCCGCCTTCTGACCGATGCCCGTCGCTTTGCGGCACGTTCCGGCCACCCACGCGACGTGAGATGAACCGACCCACCAAGAGGAATTGAGATGGCCCTTCCCGCCAAAGCCAAATATGTCGTCATCGGTGCCGGCGTGCACGGCTTGAGCACCGCCTACCACCTGGCGACCGAGCTCGAATCGAGCGGGCGCGGCTCGGGCAAGGATATCGTCATCCTCGACAAGACCGGGATAGCTGCCGGCGCCTCCGGCATCGCCTGCGGCGTCATCCGCAACAACTACTTCCAGCCGGCGATGCGCGAGCTGATGGCCGAGTGCGTCGCGGTCTGGGAGAGCGACCCGAAAGCCTTCAGCTACCACCCGGTCGGCTACATGCAGATCTCTCCTGAAGTGATGCATGAGAATGTCGGCACGATCGCGAAGCAGCAGAAGGACATCGGCTACGACTCTGTTTTCATTGAGGGCGAGGTAGACTGCACGAAGTACATGAAGGGCCTGTTCGACGATTGGCAGGCCAAGGGCATCACTTCGGTCCTGCACGAGAAAAAGGGCGGCTACGCCAATAACCGCGCCTCGATGTACGGGCTGGCGAAGAAGGCCGAGGCCAAGGGCGTCCGGATCGTCGCTCCCACGAAGGTCACAGGCTTCAAGTTCGGATCGAACAGCAAGGCAGTTTCGGCGGTCGAGACCGATCGCGGCACCATCGCCTGCGACTATGTCGTGGTCGGCGTCGGCCCCTGGATCAATCAGATCTGGGGGATGCTGGAGCTGCCGAAGAGCGTCGACATCAAGGGCCGGGACGGCAAGATGCACAAAGGCGTCGGCATGTGGACCTATTGGTGCCTGGAGGAAGGCACGCTCGGCGTCGATCCCAAATACGGGCTCATGAACGACGGCAGGATGGGCCCGGTGATGCATGTCGACACCGACGCGCCGCTCCACTCCGATGAGGACGGGTCCCTCATCACCGACAAGCTCTGGGGCATCTACTACAAGCCCGACTTCAACTTCGACGGCATCCAGGGCGGCGCCATGCCGTACAAGGTGGAGACGCCCGTCGACCAGGTGAAGATCGACCCCTATGGGCCTGACTCGCCGGAGTTCATCGTCGATGCGAACTTCGCGCATATGTTCACCTCGGCGCTCGCCTTCTGCCAGAAGCGCTACTCTGGGCAGGCGCACAAGTGGAAGCACGAGCCCTCGGGCGGTCTCGGCTGCTTCACCCCGGACAGCTTCCCGGTTTTTGATGTCTTCCGCGAGAACGTCTATGTGCTCGCCGATTCGAACCATGGCTATAAGATGATCGCGGTCGGCAAGCTCGCCGCCGGAGAGATCGTCAGCGGCCAGAAGAATCGGCTATTGGAACCCTTCCGGATCTCGCGCTTTCCAGAAGGCAAGCTGCATCCGGTGTCGAATTCTCCATTCCCTTGGAGCTGACATGACCAGCCGCGCCGTCGCCTTCACCCGCAAGCTCCGCTTCCAGGACCTGCCGGAGACGGTGGTCGAGCAGGCCAAGCTCTGCCTCGTCGATCTGATGGCAGCGGCAGCCGCGGGCATGGAAACCGCGATGTCGCGGATCATCCGCAAGCACGCGGCGGAAGTGTTCGGCGGCGGCAAGGCCGGCGTTCGCATGCTGCTCGACGGCAGACGCACGAGCTGGCCGGGCGCGGCGCTGGCCGGCGGCATCACCATCGATGCCTTCGACTCCCATGACGGCCATGTGCTGACCAAAGGCCATGCCGGCGTCGCTATCCTGCCGACCCTGCTGGCGCTGGCCGACGGCGAGACGAGAGTCTCCGGCCGCGAGTTCCTCACCAGCCTCGTGATGGGCTACGAGATCGCGATCCGTGCCGGCATCGCCACGCACCGGACCTGCAAGGACTATCACACCTCCGGTTCCTGGAACGCGCTCGGGGCCGCTGCGGTGGTCGCCCGCTGGCTCAGGCTGTCGCCGGCGGTGACGCGCGAAGCGCTCGGCATCGCCGAATATCACGGGCCGCGCAGCCAGATGATGCGCTGCATCGACTTCCCTACCATGGTCAAGGACGGCTCCGGCTGGGGGGCGATGGCCGGCGTCAGCGCCGCGCTGCTGGCGCGCGACGGTTTCACCGGGGCGCCGTCGCTGGTCTCCGAAGCCGAGGATGTCGCCGACCTCTGGGCCGACCTCGGCACGCGCTGGCGGATCATGGAGATGTACTTCAAGCCCTATCCGGTCTGCCGCTGGGCGCAGCCGCCGATCACCGCGAGTCTCGGACTCCTGGCGCAGCACGGGATCAAGGGCGCCGACGTAACGGGGATCGAGGTCGAGACCTTCCACAATGCCGTCAGGCTCGCGACCCGCGCCCCGAAGACGACCGAGGAAGCGCAGTACAGCCTCCCCTTCCCGGTCGCCGCCGCGATCGTCCATGGCCGCGTCACCGCGCGCGAGGTCGACGGTGCTGGATTGCGGCACCCGCGCGTGCTCAAGCTCGCCCAGGAGATGACGCTGACCGAGGACCTGGCACTTACCGCGGAGTTTCCGGCCCGCCGCATCGCCCGCGTGAAGCTCACGACCAAGGACGGCCGCGTACTAGCTTCCGAGCCGACCGAGGCTCTCGGAGATCCCGAGCGCCCGCTCGGGCCCGAACGCATCCTTGCCAAGTACCGCGAAACCGCCGAGCCGGTGCTCGGCGCCGCTCGTGCCGGGAAGATCCTCAAGGAGGCGATGCAAATGGATGGCGCCAAGGCCGATGCCCGCGCCTTCGTCGACCTGGCGCTGGCGCCGGTGAAAGCTCAGCGTGCGACAAAGCGCCCCAGCAACAGCCGCACGCTCGCCATCGCTGCCGACGACTGACAGTCCCTATTCGGCCGGCCCCTTCGACGGCGCAGCGGCACCCTGATCGAGCATCCGGTCACGGTCGGCCATCCAGCCGTGGAAAATCCAGACCAGGCCGAACATCGTCAGAAGAGTGAAGATCATGACCATGATCAGCAGAAACAGCTCATGCATGAACGCCTCCTCAACAATTTGAGAAGGCTCTCGCCGCGCGGGCCGATCGTCATTGACTCAGATCAAATTTGCGCCGCCGCCGAAACGTAGCGATGGCGGGTGTGCATGCGGCGCTCGCGCGGATCGGGGCGCGGCACGGCGGATAGCAGCGCTTTGGTGTAGCTGTGGACCGGATCGCCGCAGACCTGCTCGGCTTCGCCCGTCTCGACCACCTGGCCGCGATACATCACGGCAACCCGGTCGCAGATGTAGCGGATCACGCTGATGTCGTGGCTGACGAAGACATAGGCCAGTTTGAGCTCGTCCTGGAGCTGCAGCATCAGGTCGAGCATCTGCGCGCGCAACGAGACATCGAGCAAGAGGTCGCCTCGTCGGCGACGATCAGGCGAGGTTCCAGGGCGAGGGCTCGGGCAATGCCGATGCGCTGGCGCTGGCCGCCGGAGAAGGCGTGCGGGTAGCGTTCCGCCCAGTCGGGATCGACGCCGACGCGCTTCAGGAGATACGCGACGCGGTCATGCAACGCCGAACCCTCGGCAATACCGTTGACCAGCAGCGGCTCGCCGATGGTCGGCACATGGTCCGGCATGACCATGTATTTGTACCCGGCATCCCGATAGAGACGGAGCGAGGCCGGCATGTCCATGTCGTCGTCGTCGGTAAAGGTCTCCATGAAGTCGAGCTTGCGCCCGCAGATGTTGAGGAAGTGGACGTTGAAGATCTTGCCGCGGCTGCCGAACCAGCGGATGACCTCCCCCACCTCCGATTTCGGGTCGTCCAGCATCTCGCCGATCGTGCCCTGGCAGAAATTGCGGCCGTGATAGGGGCTCGCCTCGATCTCGACGAAGCGCTTCAGGCCCTCGACCGTACCGAGAACGCGCGTGACGCCGCGCCAGCCGGGTGGCGTGTAGGGATCGTGCGGATGGCAAGCGAGCCGCACCTTGCTGGATGTCGCGACCGGCACGACGCGCTTCAGGAAGTATTCGATCCGCGCCCAGTTCTCCTCGGGATGGACGATGCCGGCGACGCCCGGCGGCGCCTTCTGATCGGCCTCCGCCCAGCGGAAGGACTCGTTGCGCGATCCTCCGCGCCCTAGGGAGGGCTTGGTACGCGGGATGCCAATGATGTTGAGATTGTACTTGGCGGCCGGGATTCCGGCTTTTCCGATCCGCTCGATCAGCGCGCAGATCGAGTCGATCTGGCGGTCGCGATCGGGGCCGGCGGTCAGGATGTCTGGGCTGTCCTGCTTCTCGATCGGCAGCGAGTTCATCGGCAGCTGCACCATGTCGAGGACGAGGCCGAAGCTCTCGACCTTTTCGCGGTGCCTGTTCAGAACGTCGAGCGACCAGTGATGCGGATTCCCCTCGGGGTCGGCGCAGATGTGGCGCACGCCGAGCTGTGCCCAAACGCGATAGTCGCTATCGTCGCGAGCCTTGACCTGGGTTCCGAGATACACCGCCCCTCCCCGCCGCTCCGCTTGCCGCCGAGGATAGCGGACATGCCCGAGGCCCGGCACCGGGCTTTCGGACCGTTGCAAGGCCTGCACGGATGGTAGGCTAGGATCGACGCCCGTTGACACAGGGGAGCCCCATGGATGTAGAGGCGCTGGTCTTCGATGTCTTCGGCACCTGCGTCGACTGGCGCGGCACCATCATCCGCGAGGCGGAGCGATGGGCGCGCGCGTATGGCCGCCCCATCGACGGCGCCGGCCTCGCCGATGCCTGGCGTGCCGCCTATCAGCCGGCGATGGAGGAGATCCGCAGCGGCCGGCGGCCTTTCGCCCATCTCGATACGCTCCATCGCGAGAACCTCGACCGGATTGCCGCCCGCTTCGGTCTTTCCGGCCTCGACGAAGCGACGCTGTCTCATATCAACCGTGTCTGGCATCGGCTCGATCCCTGGCCGGACACGGTGCCGGGACTCCGGCGGCTGCGCGCGCGCTTCCTCCTGGCGCCGCTCTCCAATGGCGGCGTCGGCTTGCTGACGCGCATGGCCAAGCGCGCCGGCCTGCCCTGGGACCTGATCCTCTCCGGCGAGCTGTTCGAGGGCTACAAGCCCGAGCCCAAGGTCTATCTCGGCGCCGCGCGGCTTCTCGACCTGCCGCCGCAGAAGGTGATGATGGTCGCTGCGCACAATGGCGACCTTGGCGCCGCCGCGGCGCTCCGCCTGCGAACCGCCTTCGTGCGCCGGCCGACCGAGCACGGCCCGGCCCAGACGACCGATCTCACACCCGCGCAAAAGTGGGATTACGCCGTCGACAGCATGGAAGACCTGGCCGACGCGCTCGGCTGCTAACCGAGCTCGAACTCCGCGAGCGCGCGCGTCACTGCCTGGTCGACGATATCGCCGATCGTCTTGGGCTGGCGCGCGAAATCCGGCACGGGCGGCATCACCGTGGCGCCGTAGCGGGTCACGCGCTCGATCAGCTCGATATGCCCCAGGTGCAGCGGCGTTTCGCGCAGCATCAGCACGACCCGACGACGTTCCTTCAGGCAGACATCGGCAGCGCGAACGACGAGGTTATCGTCGTAGGAGTTGGCGATGCCGCTCAGGGTCTTGATCGAGCACGGCACCACCAGCATTCCGAGCGTGCGGAAGGAACCGCTCGACATCGAGGCGCCGATGTCCTTGTAGCTGTGCACGACCGAGGCGAGCTTGCGGACCTGAGCGGCGCTGCGATCGGTCTCCTCCTCGATGGTGCGGAGCGCCGAGGGCGAAACGATCAGATGTGTCTCGACGAGCTGCTTCTTCAACAGCTCCAGCGCACGGATGCCGAAGATGGCGCCCGAGGCGCCGGTGATCGCGACGATAAGGCGCCTGGGCGCCGGCGCTTCCGCCTTCCTCGCCATGCCGCCTAGCCGACCTCCTTCACGAGCTCATCAAGCGCGTGAAAAGCGGCGTTGGCGGCCGGCACGCCGCAATAGATCGCCTGCTGCAGCACGATCTCCTTGAGATCGGCAGCCGTCATTCCGCCTTCGGTCAGCGCGGCACGCGCGTGCATCCTGAACTCGTCCCAGCGTGACAGCGCCAGCAGCGTGCCGATCACCAGTATCCGGCGGGTGCGGACATCGAGGCCGGGACGCGTCCAGATCTCGCCCCAGGCGTAGCGGGTGATAAGGTCCTGGAACTCGCGCGTAAGATCGCTGGTTTTCGCCGCCGCCCGGTCGACATGGGCGTTGCCGAGCACCTTGCGGCGCAGGCTCATGCCGGCGGCATGGCGCTCCTTCTCATCCATCCTTCTTCTCCCGAGCCAGCGCGCGTGCAACGTACGCCGCTGCCATGCCAAGATAGGCTTCCGGCATCAGCGCCGTCTCGATATCGATCGGGCTCAGATATCGGCTGACTTGCGGATCGGCGGCGAGCACCGCTTCCAGGGGCATTTTCTCTTCGACCGCACGGCGGCAGGCCGCCGCGACCACCGCGTGAGCCTGGACCTTACCCATTCGGCTCGCGAGGGTCGCCGACACCGACTCCGCGAGCGCGAGACCATTCGTGGCATCCAGGTTCGCGCGCATGCGTTCGGCATCGACGACGAGGCCGGTCAGTGCCTCCGCCATCGCGCGCGCCGCACCGCCGACAACGCGCACCAGCTCGGGCAGCGTCTCCCACTCGGCCTGCCAGCCGCCGAGGCCGCGCTCATGCTCCTGGTCCATCGCGCCGAGCAGCGTGGCGACCAGCCCGGGCGCACGTTTCGCCGCAGCGAGCACAACGGCAGCCGAGACGGGGTTGCGCTTGTGCGGCATCGTCGAGGAGCCGCCCCGACCCGCGGCCGGCGCCTCATAGGCCTCGCCGATCTCGGTCTGACCCAGCAGCGCCAGGTCATGCGCGATCTTGCCGAGCGTTCCGGCGGCGATGCCGAGCGCGCCGGCAAGACCGGCGAGCCGGTCGCGATGGCTGTGCCAGGGCATGTCCGGAACCGGCAAGCCGAGCCGCTTGCCGAGCTCCTCGGCAAGATCGAGCCCTTCCGATCCGAGCGATGCCAGCGTGCCGGCAGCGCCGCCGAGCTGAAGCACGCAGGCGGCGTCGCATTCGGAGGCGATCCGTACGCGGACGCGGCGGAGCGCCGAGAGCCATCCCGCCGCCTTGAGCCCGAACGTGACCGGAACCGCCTGCTGCATCCAGGTGCGTCCGGCCATCGGCGTCGTCGCATGCTTGCGCGCATGACCGGCGGCGGCAGCGGCGGCGCGATCGAGCTGCGCCAGGATCGGCGGCGCGGCGCGGCGAAGCTGCAGCACGAGCCCGGTATCGATGATGTCCTGGCTGGTCGCGCCGACATGCACGAAGCGCGCGGCATCCGCGTCGGCCTCGGCTACGCGCCGGGTCATCATTCGGACCAGCGGGATGAGCAGGTTGCCCGCCTTCGCTGCCTCTTCAGCCAGGGCGCCCAGATCATAGAGCGACGCCGTCGCCGCGGCCCGGATCGCCGGCAGAGCGTCGCGCGGCACAAGCCCGATCTCGTTCGCGGCTTCAGCAAGCGAGACCTCGACATCGAGCATCGCCTGCACGCGGGCTTCGTCGGACAGCGCCTGCTCGACCTCGGGATCGCCGAACAGGCGGGCGTGAATCCTGCTCACGGCGCGAAGAACACCGTCTCGTCTTCGCCCTGCAGGGCGAGGTCGAAGCGATAACGGCCGTCGCCGGTGCGCTTCGCCACCAGCGTCTTCACGCGATCGGCGGGGACGCGCTCGAGGATCGGGTCTTGGTCGTTAGCGGGTTCATCCTCGAAATAGATCCGCGTCACCAGCCGGGTCAGCACGCCGCGAGCGAAGACACCGACGACGAGATGCGGAGCTTGCTGGCGGTTGCCGGGTCCTGGCACCGCCCCGGGTTTTACCGTGGTCAGAATGAACCTTCCATCGCCATCGGTCGCAGCTCTCCGAAAGCCGTCGAAAAACCTATCGGTCCCGGCGCGTCCATCCTCGGGATGGTGATAGCGACCGGCTGCATCCGCCTGCCAGGTCTCGATCAGCGCGTCCGGCACGGGAGCGCCGGCACCGTCCTTGACCACTCCTTCGACGACGATGCGGTTGCCTTCGGTTGCGCCGACCGGTCGGTCGCAGCCCTCGAAGATGAGCCCGAAGCGGAAGAACGGGCCGACCGTCTGGAACGGCGTCGCTCCGCTCATGCCTCGACCTCCGTCGGCGTCGCGTGGCGTCCGCGCAGGATCATGTCGAAGCGATAGCCCAGCGCCCATTCCGGCTTGGCCAGAGAAAAGTCGAAGGCGGCGATCATGCGCGCACGCGCCGCTTCGTCGCTGAGCGAATTGAAGATCGGGTCGTGCCTCAGCAGCGGATCTCCGGGGAAATACATCTGGGTAACCAGGCGCGTGAGGAAGCTCGGGCCGAACAGCGAAAAGTGGAGATGCGCCGGCCGCCAGGCATTGGCGTGATTGCGCCAGGGATAGGCGCCGGGCTTGATCGTGACGAAGCGGTAGCGCCCCTCCGCATCGGTGACCGCACGCCCGGCGCCGGAGAAGTTGGGGTCGAGCGGCGCGTCGTGCTGATCGGCATCGTGGCGATAGCGGCCGGCAGCGTTCGCCTGCCAGAGCTCCACCAAGGTATGCGGGATCGGCTTGCCGTCCTCGTCAAGCACGCGCCCCTCGATGATGATCCGCTCGCCCTGGGCCGGCGCCTCATGCTGCATGGTCAGGTCGATCTCGACCGGCCCGAAGCGCTCGAAACCGGAAACCGGGCCGGTGATCTCCGAGAGCGTCTGCGGGATCGAGACCGGCGCCTGTTTCGGGTGCCGCAGCTTGGTCGACCCGTATTCGACGAAATCGTTCGGCGGGTGCGTTCCCTGGGGGATAGGTCGATAGCGCCTCAAGCCGGTCATGGTCCTAATCCTGGGTTCGAGCGTGAGCGCATGTTAGCAGCCCGTTCGCGCTTTGCGCCCGGCAATTGCCGCCCCTTTGAGCCCGTGGCAGGGTGGCCGCCTTCCACTCCTCCCCTTCAGCGAGCTCTTCATGGCCGAGACGACGCGCTATCACCGGATCGCGCCCGCCGATCTCAAGCGGGCGATCATGCGGGTTTTCCAGCAGGTCGGCAGCAACGAGCGGGAGCAGCAGCTGACCGCCGATCACCTGGTCGCTGCCAACCTGACCGGGCACGACTCGCATGGCGTCGGCATGATTCCCGCCTATCTGCAGGCCTGGCGCGAGAAAAAGCTGACGATCAACGGCAAGCACACCGTGGCCGTCGATTCAGGGCCGATCCTGACCGTCGATGGCGGCCTGGGCTTGGGCCAAGTCATTGCCTATGACGCGATGAACCTCGCCATGGAACGGGCGAAACATGTCGGCGTCTGCATCCTCGGCATCCGCAACGCGCATCACACCGGGCGCATCGGCCACTGGGCCGAGCAATGCGCCACCGGCGGCTTCGTCTCCATGCACTATGTCGCGGGCTTCGCCGGCGTCACCAGCGTCGCCCCCTTCGGCGGACGCGAGACGCGCTTCCAGACCAATCCCTACTCCGCCGGCTTCCCGCTGCCGGGCCGTCCGCCGATCATCCTCGACTTCGCGACATCGAAGATCGCGATGGGCAAGGTCCGCGTCGCCCTCAACAAGCGCGAGCAGGTGCCGGAAAACACGATGATCGACGCCGAGGGCAGGCCGACGCGCGATCCCGCAACCATGTACGCGCCGCCCGGCAAGCGCGGCGCCCTCTTCGCCTTTGGCGAGCACAAAGGCTCGGGCCTGGCGATGATCTGCGAGCTCTTCGCCGGCGCCTTGACCGGCGGCGGAACCACCTATCCAGGCAACTACGAGAACCGGCCGATCATGAACTCGATGCTGTCGATCGTCGTCGAGCCGTCCCGGCTCGGCGGCGGCGACAAGGTCGGCAGCGAAGCGACGCGCTTCGTCGACTGGGTGAAGTCATCCAAGCCGCTGCCCGGCGTCGATGAGGTTCTCGTCGCCGGCGAGCCTGAGCGTAAGCGCCGGGCCGAGCGCGAGCGCGACGGCATTCCCGTCGACGTCAACACCTGGAACGGTGTCGCCGAAGCGGCCGAGGCTGCCGGCCTCAAGCGCGCCGAGCTCGACAAGGCGGCGGGCCTATGACCGCCGGCTCATCGGGCGAAGGGATTTAGCCGAGCGCGCGGAACGCGGCGGCAAGCTCGACCGGGCGCTGGGTCCGACCGGCTTCGGTCACCGCCAGCGTGGCCGCCAGCGTGCGCGCGCCGTCCTCGGCCGAGACCAGCGGCGCCTCGCCCTCCTGGATGACCCGGCAGAAATGCCGCAACTGCTCGATATAGGGGTCGTGCTCCGGCACCTTCATCGGGGTGCTGGCGAGCGGCCTGTCCCAGGCGATCTGCTGCGGATCGCGCGCCGACCATAGCTTGAGGTTCGGCAGCTCGAGGCTGCCCTCGGTGCCGATGAACCGGTAGGCGTTCTCGGCCGTGTATGCGAAGGCGGGATTCTCGGCCGTGCCCTGCTCGATCGTCCAGGGCGACAGGCCGGTATCGGTGCACAGGATGGTGCCGAGGGCGCCGCTGGCGAACCGGATCACCGCGCCGGACGTATCCTCGACCGCAAAGCCGCGCACGCCGTTGCTGACCTGGCCGGCGATGCTCGCGATCTCGCCGCCGAGATGACGCAAGAGGTCGATCTCATGAATCAAGTTGATCAGGATCGGTCCGCCGCCGGGTTCCTTGCGCCAAGCGACGTCGAAATAGGCATCGGGCTTGCGCGTCGCCCAGATGACGGACACGCCGACCAGCCGGCCGATCCGCCCTTCGCTCAGGATCTGGCGGGCGCGACGGACCGCCGGCAGGTAGCGGCGATGATGGCCTGTGAGCGTCTTCACGCCGGAGGCGCGAACCGCACGCAGCAAGGCGGCCGCGCTCTCCAGCGACTCCGTGACAGGCTTCTCCACGATGAAGTGAACGCCGCGTCGCGCGCAGTCGATGCCCTGCGGCGCATGCAGGCTGTTGGGCGTGGCGATGACCACGGCGTCGGGTTTCTCCCGGTCGAGCAGCTCGTCCGGCGTCGCGAAGAACGGTGCCTTCACCTGGGGGAATCTGTCGGGGCCGATGGCGGGATCGGCGACACCGACAAGCACGGCATCGTCGGGACAGGCGAGGATCGTGTCGATATGGCGCCTGCCGATCAGCCCGGCGCCGAGCACGCCGATTTTCAGTTTTGCCATGCGCTGGATCTCAATCGGGTAGTCGCTGAGCCTTCTGAAATTCGACAGCATCAAGCGCGCCAGAGGCGCGCACTACGCCATTCCTGCCAACACTCTCCTCATCCCCACGATCGCCTTTTTCGCCCGTTCCGCCGGCATCAGCCCGCCCGCCATCGGCACTTCGAGGCTGATCGGAAAATGCGCCGGCACCGCATGCACCAGGGCAGCCAGCGGCAGCGCGCCGTCGCCCGGCGCCCGCCGCTCGCCCCGGGCTTCTCGGAGCTTCCCCGGATCGTCGCCCGGAATGTCGGCCCCGGCATCGCAGAGCTGGATATAGCCCATCCCTCCTCCGTTCAGGGCCGCGACGTCTTCCGGCCTGCCGCCGGAGCGCGCGAGGTGCAGTGCGTCCACAAGCAGATTGCCGTTGGGCTGTGCCGCCGCCCGCACCACGCGTACCGCCGCGTCGAGGCTTCGTATGCCGAGGAACGATACGAATTCGAGGTCCGCGGTCAGGCCATAGGGCGCAGCCGCACGGCATATTTGCGCGAACTTCTCGGTCATCAACGCTTCGTCGCTTTCGATGCCGATCGTCTTGATGCGCTTCGCGCCCAGAGCCGCCGCCGCCTCGAACAACCGCTCATACTTTGGCGCTTCGGTGTCGCGGGTTAGACGGATGATCTCGACATCGTAGACGCCGACCCCGGTGTCGCTCATGCGGCTTAGAGCCTCTCTGCGCATCGCCGTGTCGCCGAACATTGGGTAGTCGACATCGGTGGGCGTCGCGGGAGCGAGGCGGAGATCGACCGACCTGTAGCCGCACTCGGCGGCGACCGCGATCATCTGCGGGGGCGCCAGCTCTAGGCAGGTGAGATGGGCGAGTGAGAGCAGACGGGGCATGGGCGCCCACTATCCGATACTCTCCGGACGGACTCCAGATCGACCTGGGAGTTTCGCCGACGCGTGCCCGAGCTTGACGAGCTTGCCGTCGCCTAGCCACGCTTTTGCATACCATAGATGCGGAAGGCGGCAATGGCGAAGCAGGCGCTGTCATGGTCAGAATGGGCGGCGAAGGATGCGCTCGGACTCGCCGGGCTCGTGCGCACGAAGAAGGTCTCCGCCAAGGAGGTTGCGGCTCAGGCGAAAGCCGGCATCGAGGCGGCAAACCCGACGCTCGAAGCCGTGCTCGAGATATTCGAGGATGTCGTCGCCGACCCGGATCACGACAAGCCGTCGAAGGACGGCGCCTTCTACGGCGTGCCGCTGCTGCTCAAGGACATCGGCTCCGGGCTCAAGGGGCGCAAGCAGGAGTCCGGCTCGAAGCTGCTGCGCGGCTTCGTCGTCGCCGAAACCGATCCGCTGGTCGAGAACTTCCTGCAAGGCGGTCTCATCCCGATCGGGCGTTCGACCACGCCCGAGTTCGGCATGACCTTCGACACGACCACCCGCTATCTCGACAAGACCATCACCACCCGCAACCCCTGGAACCTGAAGCACACGCCCGGCGGCTCCTCCGGCGGTTCGGCGGCGATGGTCGCCGCCGGCGTGCTGCCGACCAGCATGGCCTCCGACGGCGGCGGCTCGACCCGTATCCCGGCCTCGTTCTGCGGCCTCGTCGGCCTCAAATCCTCGCGCGGCCTCGTCGCGCGCCAGCTCGCCGGCAGCGACTACGCGTCCCGTCACGTCAATGAAGGCGTGGTCACGCGCAGCGTGCGCGACACCGCCGCCACGCTGGATGCGATCGGGCAAGGCCCGCAGGGCGGCTTCTTCGTCCGCTTGACGCCGGCAGTGCCTTCCTTCCTCGACTGCCTCAAGGATACGCCGAAGGGCTGGCGGATCGGGCTCTCGACCGGCCCCTGGGGCCGGTCGACGCCGGTCGATCCTCAGGTCGCCGCGCGCATCAAGGAAGTCGGCAAGCTGCTCGAATCCCTCGGCCACAAGGTCGAGGAGGTGAAGGACAGCCAAGTCTGCGACTGGCAGGCGATGTGGCGCGGCTACATCGCGCACTGGGTCGCGAGCCGCATGGCGCATCAGGGCTTGGCGCGCAGCCGCAACGTCGATGTCTCACGCATCAAGGACTTCATGGTGCCGATGGTCTGGCGCCACTTCGAGGCGGCGCAGACATACAAGCTCGTCGACCTGATGAACGCGATGAACGACAACAACTCGGTCACGCGCAGCTTCGGCAAGCTGATGGACAAGTACGACATGCTGCTGACGCCAACACTCGCGGTCCGCGTGCCGGAAGCGAACGGCCCCTATTCGCTGCTCCGCGACGAGCCGCTCGAGACCTGGATGAACCGGCTGGCGGATGCCTGCCGTTTCACCATGCCGGGCAACGAGACCGGCGTGCCGGCGATCTCGGTGCCGGCCGGGCTGGACAGCGAGGGCCTTCCGATCGGCGCGCAGCTCCACGGCAAGTTCGGCCGCGACGACATGGTGCTCAGGCTGGCCGCGCAGATCGAGGCGGCGAAGCCCGAGTGGTTCACCGCGCGCCCGCAGAACCACATCGCCGCGGGCACATGGAAGGTGTGAGGCCGATCTAAGCCGCCAGCGTCTTGAGCAGCGCCAGGGCTTCCTTCTCCAGCGTCTCGGCGGCGGTCGGCGCGTAGGGCGTCGCCCACTCGGTCTCGTAGCCGCCTTCCGAATAGGCATCGGCGACCGGCACATAGCCCTGCCAGCCGTTCGAGTAGCCGGCGAGCTGGACGACCGGCAGCGGCGCCTGCTCGCGCACGCGCGTACCGATGCGCGAGAACGGCTCCAAGGGCGCCCCGACGAGACCGACCGGGCCGAGGCGGATGCCGTGCAGATCGACGCTCATATGCGTCTGGCCCTGGGTCAGGCGGGCCCAGTGCGCGTTCATCGCCGCACGCTTGTAGCGGGCGTTGGTGTCGGAGATCTGCTGCGGCGTCGCCTTGCTCTTGTCGAGCGCGACCATCGCCTTGCCGAGGCGTTCCTGCTCGGCCGTCGCATTCTCGGCCGAGCCGTAGTTGCGCACCGGCAGCTTCGCCTTCCGCGTCGCCACCGCGAGCTTGGTCTCGGCTTCAGGCCCGGTGTCCTCGGCCCAGAGACCGAGCGGCGCCCCCGACTCCACGACCTTGTCGAAGCGGCGCACGATCGGCCGCGTCCTCAGGGCCATGAGCACGCGCGCCGCTTCGGCGCCAAGCCGCGTGCCGATGCGCCGCGGGATCTGCACGTCGCCGGTCAGTCCCTGCTCGGGCATCTGGTCGCCGGCGCAGCCTTGCAGGAAAAGGCAGGGAGCGCCGGTAAGCTGCTCGACCACGCGTTTGACCGTTCCGGGATAGTCCGGGCTGATCAGCCGGTTCTGGTGCGCAAGCGTAATCGGATGCGTGCCGTATCCGACGATCGAGGCGATCGGCTTCTCCTCGAGATCGTCAATGCGGACGACCGTCACCGTCTGATCGATGTACCCGTCACGATTCTCGGCAACGAGCACCGCGCCCGACGGCCCTTTGAAGCGCCGGTTCACGGTGACGTCGCTCTTGCCGTAGCCGCCGGTCACGCGTGCTTTCTTCGGCGCCATCATCGCCTGGCGCACCGAGCCGACGAGCTGGGCGCGCACATAGTCCTGATAGGCCGGCACCAGCTCGGCTCCGGGAAGCTCGCTGTTGCCGCCGAAACCGCCGGCCACCGTCCAGGGCGGCCCGGCATGGGTGTGCGTGTAAGCGAGCCGCACCGCCTCCTTGGGCACGCCGGCGGTGCTGCCGATCAGCGCTCGCAGCTCGTCGGACTCCTCCATGCCGAAGGAACCGAAATCGACATCGACCAGCACGACCGTCGTGCGATCGTCGGCGACGATCATCGTCGTCGCCCATAGGTCCAGATCGATGCCCTCGGCGCGATCGTGGATGCGCGCGCCCCAGTTCACATGGGCGATGCCGACCGGCGGCGTGATGTCGGTACGGCCGACGCCGACGCGAAGCGAGCTCATGCTCTTCCCTCTCCTAGCTGCGCGGGCGGATGCCCTGCGCGGCAAGCCGTTCCTTCATGCGGTCGGTCGCCGCGGTGATCGCGGCGGCGATGTTGGCCTCGACGCTTTTGTGGCCGGCTTCCAGCACCCAGGTGAATTCGGCCTCGGGCCAGGCCTGCTTCAGCTTCCAGGCGATGTAGGGGCGCGTCGTCTGGTCGTAGCGGCCCTGGATGATCGCGCCGGGCAGGTGACGGATCTTCGAGACGCCGTCGATCAGCTGGTTGGGCTTCAGGTAGAACTTATTGGCGCAGTAGTCGGTCCAGAAGCGCGCCAACGGAATGCAGGCCTCGGGCGCGAGCAAGGCCGGAAGCGCGCTCGGGTCCTCGCGGAAGGGTGTGGTGAAGCAGCTATAGGTCGCAATCGCGCGCGCCGCCGGCAGGTGCACCGCCGGGTCGGGGTCGAGCGCGCGCCTGTGATAGGCCTTGAGCAGGTCGCTGCGCTCGGCTTCCGGGATGAAGGTGGCGAGCTCGTGCCAGCGCTCGGGGAACATGTTCTTCTGGTGGTTCCACCACCAGTCGACCTCGTCGTCGCCGCCGGTGAAGATGCCGCGGATGACGATGCCGTGGCAGCGATCGGGATGGTTCTGGCCGTAATGCAGCGACATGAAGCTCGACCAGGAGCCGCCGGTCACAAGCCATTTCTCGACGCCCATCTCCTTCCGGATCTTTTCGTAGTCGGCGAGGATGTGCGCCGTCGTGTTGTTCCTGAGCTCGCCGTTGTTGCTCGACTTGCCGGTGCCGCGCTGGTCGAAGACGATGATGTCGAAGAAGTCGGGATCGTAGTTGCGCCGGTTATCCGGCACGGTGCGGCCGCCGGGGCCGCCATGGGTGAAGACCACCGGCACGCCCTTCGGATTGCCCGACCGCTCCCAGTAGATCTCGTGAAGATTATCGACCTTGAGCATGCCGGTCGTGTGCGGCTCGATCTGCGGGTAGAGCGCGGGCGAAGCCATATCCGAGTGCCTCCCTGACGTGAGACCGGCGGCGCACCGAAGCGCGCCGCCGGCTTTAAGCAGACTATGCGACGAGGTCAGTTCTTGGCGATGTTGAACAGCACCAGCTTGGAGGTCGGCAGCACGCCGGAGACGTTCTTCCTCCAGGCATAGGGCTGGTCGTACTGCCCGGTCATGACGTAGGGCACGACCTCCCAGAGCCGCTTGTGCAGCTTGTCGAGGGCCCACATGCGCTGTTCCTTGGTCTGCGCGGCGATGAAGGCGTTGCGCAGGCTCTCGGCTTCCTCATCCGAGGCCCAGCCGGCCCAGGTGCCTTCCTTGGCCATGTTCACGCCGAGGTTGGTCAACGGGTTGTGCCAGGTCGACCACGAGCCCGAGGCCGACCACAGGTGCCAGCCGCCCTGCTCGCCGGGCTTGTTCTTGTTGCCGCCGAAGCGCGTGACCATCGTGCCCCAGTCCATCATCTCGAGCTCGACGTTGACGCCGCTCTTCCTGAGACCGTCGACCAGCACCTCGGTGATGGCGCCGATATGCGCGATCTCTTTGGTGCCGATGACGTAGATCTTCTCGCCCTTGTAGCCGGCTTCGGCCAGAAGCTGCTTGGCCTTCTCGCGGTTGACCTTGCGGTAGGGCTCGGAGCCGACCTCGGTGCCGTAGGCCGACTTGCACACGAAGTAGCTGAAGCACTCGTTCCACCACTTCTTGTCGCCGAAACCGGCGGCAAGGAAGTCTTCCTGCGAGGCGATCAGCGCCAGGGCCTGGCGGGCCTTGATGTTATTGAAGGGCGGATGCAGCGCGTTCGGGCGGAAGAAGCCGAAGCCGCCGACCGGATGCACCTTCTGGACGACGATGTCCTTGTCCTTCTCGAGCAGCGGCAGAATGTCGCCGGCCGGCATGTCGATCATGTCGACCTCGCCCTTGAGGAGCGCATTGGCGGCGGTGTTGGCATCGGGAATGACCTTGAAGACGAGGCGGTCGACCTTGGCCTGCTTGCCGCCGGCCATCGCATCGGGCGGCTCGGAGCGCGGTACATAGTCGGGGTTCTTGACGTAGACGACCTCAGAGCCCGGCTTCCACTCCGCTGCCACGAACTTGAACGGGCCGGAGCCGATCTGCGAGTCGTTCGGGACGGCGGTGAACGGATCGACCATCGCCTCCTTCTCGCGCATCATTGCCGGGAAGTTGCCGGCATGGTTGCCGAGCGAATACTCGACCCAGGCATAGGGCGCCTTCAGCTTGATGACGAAGGTATTGGCGTCGGTCGCGGTGATGTCAGCGACGCTCTCGCCCATCTTGCGGCCGATCGGGTCGCGCTTCATCCAGCGGTTGATCGAGGCGATGATGTCCTTGGTGGTGACCGCCGTGCCGTCATGCCATTTGAGGCCGGGGCGCAGCGTCATCGTGTAGGTCAGCTTGTCGGCGGAGACCGTGTGGTTGCCGACCATCTGCGGCTTCGGCTGCAGGTCGACGTCCCAGGCGAAGAGCTGGTCGTAGATGTTGGTCGCATGCATGGTGGTGATCGTCGCCGCCGCCTGCAGCGGATCGAGCACGCGAAGATCGGCATGCGGGATGATCGTGAGCGTCTTCTGCGCCGATGCCGGCGTTGCGGCCGCCCCGAGGCCCAAGGCCAGGGACATCGCCGCCAGAGCGGCAAGCCGGCCGTTGATGAATTTCATGTGCTACGCCTCCCAGTTGAGATCCGTCGCAGCGCCGGAGCTTCTCTCGCCCCGCCTCTCGGATCGGAAATCGACCCCAATGCTCAACTGTCCGACCGCCCTCCCCTCCTGTCAATTGCAGCGCGGCAGCCCCGAAATCCGGTTCCCGGAAAAGAAAAAGGCCGGCGGTACGCGAACGCGCGCCGCCGGCCCGGATCGGCTCTCGCCTACTCCTTGCTGATGTTCCAGAGCACCAGCTTGGAGGTCGGCAGCACACCCTTGATGTTGTTGCGCCAAGCATATTGCTGGTCGAACTGGCCGGTGACGACGTAGGGCATCACCTCCCACATCCGCCGGTGCAGCTTGTCGAGGATCTCCATGCGGGTCTTCTGGTCCGTCGCCTCGATGAATTGGACGCGGAGCTTCTCGCCTTCAGGATCGGTCGGCCAGCCGGCCCAGCTGCCTTCGGGATTCAGCACGACGCCGATATTGGTCAGCGGGTTGTGCCAGGTCGACCAGGAGTTGGTCGTGGTGAAGATGTTCCAGTGGCCCGGCTGGCCCACCGGGTTCTTGTTGGTGAGGAAGCGGGTCAGCGTCGTGCCCCAATCCGCCCACTCGACCTCGGCCTTGACGCCGATTGCGTTGAGACCGGCCGCCAGCACCTCGGCCTGGGCGCCGATCTGCGCGATCTCGCGGGTCGAGGTGATGACGATCCGTTCGCCCTTGTATCCCGCCTCCTCGAACAGCTTCTTGGCGCGCGCCGGGTCAGCCTTGCGGTAGGGCTCGGAACCGACCTCGGTGCCGTAGACCGATTTGCAAACAAAGAAGGAGAAACACTCGTTCCAGTTTTTGTTGCCGAACGCTGTCCGCATGAAGTCTTCCTGGGGGACGACGAGAGCCAGCGCCTGGCGCGCCTTCGGGTTGTTGAAGGGCGGGTGCAGCGCGTTGGCCCGGATCGCGCCGAAGCCGCCGACCGGGGCCAGCTTCGAGACCGTGATCTGATTCGAACGCTCGAGCTGCGGCAGCACGTCGGAGGCCGGGCCGTCGATGAAGTCGACCTCGCCCTTGAGCAGCGCCGAGGCCGCGGTCTGCGGATCGGGGATGACCTTGAAGATCAGCTTGTCGACCTTGGCCTGGCGGCCACCGGCCATGCCGTCCGGCGGCTCGGCCCGCGGCACGTAGTCGGCGAATTTGGCGTAGACGACCTCGTCGCCGGGCTTCCACTCCTCGCGGACGAATCTGTAGGGACCCGAGCCGATCTGCGCATCGGCGCCGACCGCGGTCATCGGATCGATCAGCGCTTCCTTCTCGCGCATGATTGCCGGGTAGTTGCCGGCATGGTTGCCGAGCGAGTACTCGACCCATGAATAGGGCTGCTTCAGCTTGAAGACGAAGGTCTTGTCGTCCACCGCTTCCAGCGAGGCAAGCACGCCGGCAAGCCTGCGGCCGATACCATCGCGGATCATCCAGCGTTTGACCGAAGCGACCACGTCCTTGGTGGTGACGTTCGAGCCGTCGTGGAACTTGAGGCCGGGGCGCAAGGTCATCGTGTAGGTGAGCTTGTCGTCCGAGACCTTGTAGTCCTGGATCATCTGCGGCTTCGACTGCAGATTCACATCCCAGGCGAAGATCTGGTCGTAGATGTTCGAGGCATGCATGGTCGTGATCGTCGCCGCCGCCTGCAGCGGATCGAGGATGCGGAGGTCGGCATGCGGGACGACATACACGACCTTCTGCGCCTCGGCCGGCATGGCCGTCATGGCGAGCGCCGCCAGCGGGGCGGCAAGGAACGCCAGGCGCTTGCGATTGAATGCCTTCATCCGTTTCTCCTGAGATCCGTCGGCCGCAAAGCGCGGTCAATCGTGAGCCCACTGTCTAGCCGCCGGCGCTCACCTGTCAATTTCGCGGTCGGGCCGGCGAAACCCGGCGTTTCACCCGCCGGGCTGGGGCCTTGCCCGCGTCCTTGAGCGCCCCCTAGGCTCGCGCTCTCGAATCCTCCGGAGACCTCCCTCGCCATGGCCCAGACACTTCGTGTCGGCGTGACCCGCGATGCCCTGCTCGACGGCACCAAGCCCTTCTTCGATGCCTCGGCGCTCAAGATCCTCGACGGCGCCAAGGAGATCGCCTGGGAGTATCTGCCGGATACGAAAAAGGTCCTGACGGCCGACGACGCCGCCAAGTACGACATCATCAGCGTGGTCGCCGCCGGGATCGGCGCCGATGCGCTCGGCCGGGCGGACCAGAAGCTGAAGCTGGTCGCCGGGTTCGGCGCCGGCTACGACAACCGCGACGTCAAGGCTCTGACCGCGAATGGCGTGCTGATCACCAACAATCCCGATGCCGTGCGCCGGCCGATGGCGACGACGCAGCTCACCTTCATCCTGGCGCTCGCGCACAAGCTCAACCACAAGGACCGGATCACGCGCGCCGGAAGATGGACCGATCAGCGCCAGTACTACGGCGTCGGCCTCACGGGCCGTACCCTGGCGACGCTTGGCTTCGGCAACATCGCCAAGGAGCTGTTCCGCATCTGCAAGCCGCTCGACATGAAGTTCATCGCGCACGACCCCTATGCCAAGCCGGACGACGCAAAGGCGCTCGGCGTGACGCTGGTCGACTACGACACGCTCTTTCGCGAAGGCGACTTCGTTTGCGTCAACGTGCTCCTGAACGACTCCACGCGGAAGCTGGTCGGCGAGAGGGCCTTCAGCCTGATGAAGCCGACCGCCTACTTCATCTCGGCGGCGCGCGGGCCGATCGTCGACGAGAAGGCGATGTACAAGGCGCTCTCCGAGAACCGCATCGCCGGCGCCGGCATCGATGTATTCGAGCAGGAGCCGACGCCGCCGGACAACCCGATCCTCAAGCTCGAGAACGTCTTCGTCTCCCCGCACTCGCTCTGCCACACCGACGAATGCAACCGGCTACTCGCCGAAGGCTCGTTCCGATCGGCCACCGCCTATGCGCGCAAGGAGACGCCGCCGAAGCTGATCAATCCCGACGCGCTGCAGCATCCGCGCCAGAAGGAATGGTTCGGGAAGTAGGGCCTGCTAAGGCGAGCGGAAGAACAGCATCAGCGCCAGGGTCAGCAGGAAGAGGTTCACCGTGAAGGTGATCTGGACGCCGGGCGAGCGTCCGAGCGAGCCCAGGCGGAAGTAACCTCGCCAATAGGCGAAGCGCGCAACCAGGAAGACGACGCAGACGATCGGAACGAGCCGCGCCTCCGCCGGCGTCAGCATCGGCGCCACGGCGAGGAGGCAGATCGAGAACCAGACGAACTGTTCGAGCGTGTTCTGCATCGCCAGCCGATGCACCTGCAGACGATGGCTCTCCTCGCCTCGCATCGGATCGTGCGAGCCCTCGAAGAAGCGGATGCCGGCGATGACGAGGCAGACGACAACGTAGGGCAACATCGCGACGACGAGCCAGCGTGCCGCCAGGGCCAGCCGCGCCGCCGGGTCGTCGACGCCGGAGAGCGCTGGCGCCAAACTATAGGCGAGCCAGATGACGGCAAGCGTGCCGGGAACCGTGATCCACGCCGGACGGAGGATGATCTGCTTGCGCTCCGCCTTGTCCGGGCCTTCGCCGCTCATGGCGCGAGTGTAGGAGAACGCGAACCGCACCCCAAGGCATCCCCTATCGCGATCCGCTCGCGAGCGGTACGCGTTCCACAGGGACCCGCGGTGCCGCAGCCGGAACGCCCTCGGTGCGGCGGAGCGCCGCCTGCTGCTGATTGACGAGCTCGAGCGCCTCGATCAGGCGGTCGTCGATGGTGTCGCCGGCCGGAAGCCCCGCGCCGCGGCGGAAGGCGACAATCGACTGCTTGGTGCGTTTGCCCATGACGCCATCCGGATTCCCGGAACCGTAGCCGACCTGTTCCAGCAGGTACTGAACGCGGATGATCACCTTGCGGTCGACGACCAGAGGCTCAGGCGGCGGCGGTGGCGGCACCGTCGGCACGGCGGCGACAATCGAGGGTGCGAGAAGCGGGGCCGGAGGGGCAACCGCCACCGGTGCGGGCGGCGGCTCGGCGCGTGGCGGCGGCTGAGGTGCCTGCGGCGGGACAGCCACGGTCACCGTCGGTGCTGACGGTTCCGGCAGAGGACGCGGCCAGACGGCCCACAGCGCGATCGACGCTGCGGCGCCCAGAACGACTCCGATGACCCAAGCTGCTCGTCTCACGGAGCCATTCTAACGCGGGACGCGGCGCTTTCTTGTCCTCTTACGTCGCCGGCGGCAGGGATCTGGTGCCGACGCCGTCGACCAGCCTTTTCGCCTCAGCCATGTCCATCTGCGTACCGGCGGGCTTGCACACGATCGCCGTCACCCGCTCGGAGATCTGCGATCCCGACCGGGCATATTGCGCGACCACGCAAGGGCGATCCGTTCCCTGCGGCCGGTAGGTGAAGAGGCGGAACTTCCCCTCGGCATTGCCGCGGAAGTACGGATGCTCGGCGCGGCTGAAGACGAGGTTCTTGTCGGCGATCCAGTCCAGGTCCTCGACCACGGCCCGCAACCCCGCATCCCGCCAGGTCGCCGGACTGCCGAGGAATTCGTACCAGAAGACGCCGAGCGTGCCGGCGGCGGCATAGCCGGCCTTGTCGGTGGTCGGCATCGCCGGCGCACCGTCCTTCGCCGGCTGCCCTTCGGCGCGGTCGAAGTAGGTCGGCTTCGCATCCTTGAGCGCCGGGATTGCCACGACCAGAGCGGACTCAGTCGGCTCGATCCTCTTCCACTCCTGGGCCGCCGCGGAAGCGGAGCCGACAAGAAGTGCGAACAGGATGACGAAGGCGCGCATGCGATGACGGTAGCGACGCCCGCTGCTGCTGGCTACCGCCTTCCCGCGCGCAGCCTGCCGACGATGCCGGTCGGGAAGAAGTAAACTGAGAGCACGAAGAGGATACCGAGCCAGAGCAACCAGCGGTCGGGATGCAGGAGCTGCGGCAGCAGCGGAATCCCCGATGTCGCCGCCGAGAGCTTCGCCATTACGAGCTGCAGGTAGTTCTGCGCCAGGATGAAGATCACGGCCCCGAGCACGGCGCCGTAAAGCGTGCCCATGCCGCCGATCACCACCATGAGAAGGATGTCGATCATGATGGCGAAGCTGAGCGTAGTGTCGGGCCCCGTATAGCGGAGCCAGAGCGCCATCAGCGCACCCGCCAGCGTCGCCATCGCCGCGGAGAGCACGCTCGCGACAGTGCGATAGACGACGACACGATATCCCAGCGCCTCGGCGCGGAACTCGTTCTCGCGGATCGCCTGCAGCACGCGCCCGAAGGGCGAGTTGACGATGCGTAGCGCCGCGAGGAACAGGAGAAGCGAAGAGAAGAAGACGATATAGTAGCTCAGCATCCGCCCGGTGATCGAGACACCAAGCACCGGCTCGTCGAACAGGCGGAATGACGGGCGAAGTACCATCGGTACGCTGTAGCTGCGGCCATCCTCGCCGCCGGTGATGTCGCGGAGCTGGGAAGCGAGCACGGCGAAGGCCGAGGCGACGGCGAGCGTGATCATGGCGAAGAAGATCGCGCGCACCCGCAACGAGAAAAGGCCGATGATCACGGCCAGGATCAGCGAAGCCAGGAGCGCCAGCGCAATGCCGATGCCCATGGCCCCCCAGGTCGCGCTGATGCCGTGCATGGCGATCGCGATGCCATAGCCGCCGATGCCATAGAACATCGTGTGCGCGAACGACACGATGCCGGTATATCCCAACAGCAGGTCGTAGCTCGCCGCCAACACGATGAAGACACAGATCTTGGCGGCGACGTTGAGCGACTGGCTGCCGGGGAAGAGGAATGGTGCGCCGGCGAGCGCGACAAGGACGATCATGAGCACGGCGCCGAGCGCGTGCGAACGCGGAAGATCGCCCGATAGCAGGTGACGCAGCATCAGCGCTTCGCCACCGGATAGAGGCCCTGCGGCCGCCACACCAGGATCGCCAGCATCAGCAGAATATTGGAGACCGGCGCCAGCTTCGGCATCAGGAAGCCGGTGTAGTTGGCGAGCAGCGCCAGGAGGATCGATCCCGCGAAGCAGCCGCCAACCGAGCCCAGCCCGCCGATGATGATGGCGATGAAGATCAGCACCATCATCTCCATGCCCATCGAGGCGACCAGGATCTGCCGATAGAGGGCCCAGAGCACGCCGCCGAGGCCGGCCAGCGCCGATCCGGCGACGAAGACGCCGATAAAGATCTTGCGGATATCGTAGCCCAGCGCCTCGACCATCTCGCGGTTCTCGACGCCGGCGCGGATCAGAAGACCAATGCGCGTGCGGTTGAGTCCGATGTACATCGCGGCGAACACCGCGAGCCCGAGCACGATGGCGAAGACGCGAAAACGCTCGACCGCGGCATCGCCGATCAAAAAGGAGCCGCGCAGCGTCTCCGGTAGGCGAAGCGGAATCGGGTTGGCGCCCCAGAGCGCATGGATCAGCTGCTCGGCAACGATGAGGCCGCCGGTGGTGATCAGGATCTGCTTCAGATGCTGGCCGTAGACCGGACGGATCACCACCCGCTCGAAGGCATAGCCCAGTGCGCCGGTCGCGGCCGTCGCGACGAGGATCGCCAGTCCGACCAGCGAGAGGTTGAGCACGAGCGAATCCGCCGCGCCCCAGGCCGCCAGCGGTACAAAGACGAGCAGCGCCACATAGGCGCCGATCGAGATGAAGACACCATGGCCGAAATTGATGACGTCCATGAGGCCGAAAACCAGCGTGAGGCCTGAGGACATCACGAAGATCATCATGCCCATGGCGAGCCCGGCCGCGGTCAAGGTCAACCAGGCCGCCGGATCTCCGACTAAAGGCAGAGCCAGCAGAGCCATGCCGATGATCAGGCCCAGCGGCACCCAGTCGATCTGCTTGAGATCCGTCATTGATGGCGGTCCAGGCTGAGACCAAGCAGGCGATGCTGCAGGTCGACGTCCTCGGCAAGCTCGCCCATGGCGCCGGCGTGGACGATGCGACCGTCATCCATGACCGCGACCGTGTCGCCGAGCGCCTTGGCAGCGGCGAAGTTCTGCTCGACCAGCAGGATGGTCGCGCCGGAGGCCTTCAGCTCGCGGAAGGCCGAGATCATGTTGGCGACGATCGCCGGCGCCAGCCCCTTGGTCGGCTCGTCGACCAGATAGAGCGTCCTCGGCTCGATGATCGCGCGTGCGATAGCCAGCATCTGCTTCTGGCCGCCCGAGAGCGCTCCAGCGGCGAGCTGGAAGAACTTCTCCAGCGCCGGGAACAGGCCGAACACCCATCTCAGGCGCTCCGCATCGATCTCTCCCGAGCGTGCCGCCAGCACGAGGTTCTCGCGCACCGTGAGGTCGGCGAAGATGCTCATATTCTCGGGAACGTAGGCGAGGCCTGAGCGCGCGATCGCGGGCGTCGGCCGCTGCGTCACGTCCTCGCCAGACAAAGTCACGCGCCCGGCCGAGGCACGCCATAACCCCATGATCGTGCGCAAGGTCGAGGTCTTCCCTGCCCCGTTGCGCCCCAGCAGCATGGTGACGCCGCCCGCCGGCACGACGAGGTCGACGCCATGCAGAATGTGATAGCGCCCGACATGGGTGTGGACGCCAGAGAGCGAGAGAAGCGCCGTGGTCATGCCACCGCTTGGCCCAGATAGGCTTCCTGCACCACCGGCGAGGCGATCACCTCGGCGGGCGGACCATCGGCGACGAGCTGGCCGTTATGCAGCACAATGATGCGGTCGGCGAGCGAGCGCACCACGTCCATCTTGTGTTCGACCAAGAGGATGGTCGCGTCTGAGCGCGCCTTGATCCCCTGGATCAGCTCGAGGATCGTCGGCACCTCATCGACGCTCATGCCGGCGGTCGGCTCGTCGAACATGAAGATGTCGGGTTCGAGCGCCAGCATCAGCGCGACCTCAAGCTTCCTCTGGTCGCCGTGCGAGAGGGACGCCACCGTCGCCAGACGGCGCTCGGCGAGCCGGACGCGATCCAGCATGGCTTCGGCCTTCTCGATCAGGATCGCGCGATCACTCCAGAGGCTCACGAGGTCGAGCCCGACGCCGGCGCGGCTCTGCACGGCGAGACGCACATTCTCGGCGACTGTGAGGTTGGGAAAGAGATTGGTGAGCTGGAAGGCGCGGCCCATGCCGCGATGCGTGCGGGCCGAGACCGAGAGGCCGGTCATGTCCTCTCCCTTCAGCAGGACCGTGCCGAACGTAGCCTTGAGCTGGCCGGAGATCAGGTTGAAGTAGGTGGTCTTGCCCGCTCCGTTCGGCCCGACGATGGCGGTCAGCGTACCGGCGCGGAAGCTGCAGCTCACCTTGTCGACGGCGACATGGCCGCCGAAGCGGATCGTGAGCTCGCGCGTCTCCAGTGCCGGAGCGTCCATCGTCCTCCCCTGAAGCGAGCGGAGCGGCTCTTGAGGCCGCCCCTGCCCTTCTCAAGCCTAGCGCTTGTTGCGGATCGGCACCGGGATGGCCGAGGCCGGGATCTCCTGCACGAGCTCAAGCAGGTCGTACTGGTCCTTGCCGTCCTTCTTGACCCGGAAATGATACATCGACTGCATCGCCTGATGGTCATCCTTACGGAAGGTCATCTTGCCCTTGGGCGTGTCAAACTCCATGCCTTCCATGGCGGCGATCAGTTTCTCGGTATCGGTGCCGCCGGCCTTGGTGATGGCGGCGAGTACCGCTGAGGCCGCGGCCATACCACCGGCAGTGAAGAAGTCGGGCGGCGCGTTGAAGCGCTTCTGGTGTTCGGCGACCAGCCAGTCGTTCATCAGGTTCTTGGGGAAGCCATAGTAGTAGTAGATGGCGCCTTCCATCCCCGGATAAGCCTTGTAGGGCGCCATCGCCGGCAGGATGTTGCCGCCCGGCGCGATCTCGATGCTGAAGCGTTCGGGCTTAAGGTCCGCGATCTTGGTCAGCGGATGCGGTCCCGCCCAGATGATCACGATCACCTTGCGGCCCGGCTTGTCCTTGAGTGCATCGAACAGGCGCTGCGCCGAAGCGGTGAAGTCGGTGGTGTTCTGCGGCGCGTACTCCTCGAACACGACCTTGGACGGGCTCTTGACCGCTTCCAGCGCCTCCTTCATCGCCTTCACGCCGTCGCGGCCGAAGGCGTAGTCTTGGGCGAGCGTGGCGATCTGCATCGGCTCCTTGGAGAGCGCGACCGCGGCGGCAATGCCGTCCTGGCTCGAATTGCGGCCGGTTCGGAAGATGTAGCGGTTCCACTTGTCGCCGGTGATCGAGTCGGCGACCGCCGGCTCGACCAGCAAGACCTTCTTGTATTCCTCGGCGACCGAGAGCGCGGCGAGCGCCGCGGCCGAGGAGGTGGTGCCGACGGCGATGTCGACCTTGTCGTCGCCATAGGCCTGCTCGAGCAGCGACTTGGAGAGATCGGGCTTTAGCTGGTCGTCCTTGACGATGACCTGGATCTTGCGCCCGTTCAGGGTCATCGTGCCCTTGGTCAGGAACTCGAGGCCCATCATGAAGCCGGCCTCGGTCTGCTTGGCATAGGCCTCGAACGGACCGGTCTTGCCGGCGATCAGCGCGATCTTGAGATCCTGCGCCGCGGCGGCGCCAAACGAGAGCGCGAGCGCGGCGGCTCCGCCCACGACGACACGAAGCAATCCGGAAATTTCGCTCATACTCACCTCCCTAGATGGGCCATCGATCATATGACGACTAATTCATGTTTGACTTGAACATAGAATGCCGCGCTGCGTTGCGTCAATAGTGTTGTAAACATTGACTTATGCGCCGTTCGGGCGCAGTTATATGACGACCTCGTCATATTAAATCCGATGACCGCACGCGCGAGCCAGAAACCCCAGCCCAAGACTGACCGCGGCGAGCGCACGCGGCGGAAGATCCTGGACGCCGCGGCGCTGGCGATCGGCAAGCGCGGTTTCAGTGCGACCTCGATCAGCGACATCACCGCCGCGGCAGGTGTCGGCCAGGGCACCTTCTATATCTACTTCCAGAGCAAGGAAGAGGTGCTGCGCGAGATGGTCCTGCAGATGGGCCGCGACCTCCGCCAGCACCTGACGCAAGCGATCGCCGGCACCAAGAACCGGCTGGAAGCCGAGCGCGAAGGCCTCCGCGCCTTCATCGACTTCGTTCGCGGAAATCCCGGCCTCTACCGGATCGTCGAGGAATCCCAGTTCGTCGACGAGGCGATCTACCGCCGCCACTATATGGACTTCGCCGCGACCTATCGCGCCGCGCTGGAGGCGGCCGAGGCGCGCGGCGAGATCCGCAAGGGAAGCGCCGAAGTCCGCGCCTGGGCCCTGATGGGCATGGCGGTCCTCCTCGGCCAGCGCTATGGGATTTGGGACGTCGCGACCCCTCTCGACGACGTAGTCGGTCCCGCCGTCGACCTGATCGGACGAGGCATCCGGCCCTGATCTTGTGTAGCGTTGGCGGCGATGTTCGACTTCGCCCGCCGACGCGCCGCGCTCTCGCCGGACCGCCTCGCCTTCGTCGAAGCCGCAGGCGGCCGAAGCTTTACCTATCGCGCTTTCGACGACCGGGCGGAGCGGGCCGCTCAGCTCCTTCGCGAGCTCGGCATCGGGCCCGGCGACCGCATCGCGCTGCTGATGCTGAACGAGGTTGCCTTCTTCGAGTTCATTTTCGCGACCGCCCGCGTCGGCGCCATCGCCGTGCCGCTCAACTGGCGGCTCGCCGCAGGCGAGCTTCGCGCGATCCTCGCCGACTGCGCGCCTCGTCTGCTCGTGCATGACGCAACGCACCGCGATACGGCTGCACAACTTGATCTGCCTTCGCTTTCGCTGGCCGAGTACGAAAGGCGGATCGCGAAGGTCGAGCCTGACCGTCTCGGCGACAGAGCGTGGTCAGCCGACGGCATCTGGTATCTGCTTTACACCTCCGGCACGACGGGACGGGCGAAGGCTGTAATCCAGACCTTCGGCATGGCGCTCGCTAACTACGTCAACCTCTCCCAGGCGATCGGCCTCACCGCGGCCGACCGTACGCTCAACTTCCTGCCGCTCTTCCATACCGCGGGCATCAACCTCCACACGCTGCCGACGCTGATCGCCGGCGGCATGGTGACGATCCTCCCGAAATTCGACGCCGATCAGGTCCTAGCGGCGATCGAGGGTGGCGCTGCCACCTGCTTCTTCGGCGTCCCCACCGTCTACCAGGCCTTGGCGCTGCATCCGCGCTTCGCGGCTGCCGACCTCAGCCGCGTGCGCTCCTGGGCCTGCGGCGGCGCACCGCTCTCGGAGCCTCTGCTCCGTACCTTTCTCGATCGCGGCGTGCGCGTCTGCGCCGGCTACGGCATGACCGAGACCGGCCCGACCCTCTGCCTGATGGATCCTGCTGCGGTCGAGGCGAGGATCGGATCGTCAGGCAAGGCCCAGATCCTCTCGTGCCTGCGCATCGTCGATGCCGAAGGCAAGGATGTCGCGGCCGGTATCTCCGGCGAGGTGCTGGTCAAGGGCAGCAACGTGACGCCCGGCTATTGGAACAACGAGGGCGCGACCCGCGCCGCCTTCACCCCGGAAGGCTGGCTCAAGACCGGCGATGTCGGCCGCCTCGATGCCGAGGGCTACGTCACCATCGTCGACCGCATCAAGGACATGTTCATCTCGGGCGGCGAGAACGTCTACCCAGCCGAGGTCGAGCATGCGCTGCTCGCCCATCCTGAGGTGCTGGAGGCCGCGGTGATCGGCGTCGCCGACGAACGCTGGGGCGAGGTCGGTCGCGCTTTCATCGTGCCACGAGCAAATGCTCGTCCGGAGCCCGAGCGGCTCCGCGCCTTCTGCCGCGAGCGCATCGCCGGATACAAGGTGCCGAAGATCATCCTGGTCGTCGCCGACCTGCCGCGCACGGCTGCCGGCAAGGTGCAGAAGCACGTGCTGCGCCAGCAGGCCGTCTAAGCGAGCAGATCCTTCAGCGTCAGCGAGATCACTTTGGTCGCCGCGTTGAGGTCGTCGAGCTTGATCCGCTCGTCGGCGCGATGCGCATTGGCTTCGAGGATCGAGCGCGGTCCGGCGCCGTAGAGGATCGTCGGGATTCCCGACTCGGCATAGTGGCGCGCATCGGTGTAGAGCGGCACGCCGGTGATCGGGATCGTCTCGCCGAGAACCTCCGAAGCGCGCTTCGACAGAGTCTCGGCCATCTTGCGGCTGGCATCGGTCGATGTGAGCGGCCGCGCCAGCAGCACGCGGCGGATCTCGACCGTCGCGCCGGCAACCGCCACTGCTTTGGCAATGAGGTCGCGCAGCTCGGCCTCGACCGCAGCGGGGTCCTCCTCGGGGATCATGCGGCGGTCGAGGCGAAGCGCCACCGCGTCGGGAACGACATTGGTGTTGATGCCGCCCTTGATCAGCCCGACCGTCATCTGCGCCGCACCAATGCCCGGCGTCTTCGACACACGCGAGGCCAGCCCCTTCCGCCAGGCATAGAGCGCCGAGAGCACTTGGCTCGCGGCTTCAAGCGCATCGACGCCGGTCGAGGGCGAGGCGGCATGCGCCGAGCGGCCGCGCAGCGTCACTTCCAGATGCAGGCATCCGTTGTGCGCGGCGACGACGGCATAGGAGAAGCCGGCGCAGATCGCCATGTCGGGCTTCGACAGCCCGGCCTGCAGAAGGTAACCGGGACCGATCTCGCCACCGACCTCCTCGTCATAGGTGAAGTGAAGCTCGACCGTGCCGCGCGACGGCTTCGCGGCTTCCAACGCCATCAGTGCGAAGGCATAGGTGGCGAAATCGGATTTGGAGACGGCGGCGCCGCGCCCGTACATCCAGCCATCGACGACCTCCGCGCCGTAAGGATCGCGGCTCCAGCCCTCGCCCGGCGGCACGACATCGCCATGGGCGTTGAGCGCGATCGTCGGGCCCGGCCCGAACTTTCGGCGGACGATCAGGTTGACGGCGCTCTTCATGCCGTTCGCGGCGACCAGATCGGCCGGCACGGGATACGACTCCGGCTCGAGGCCAAGTTTTCCGAGAAGCTGTGCCGCCTTCGCCGCGGCCGGCGCCAGGTCGCCCGGCGGATTGTCGGAGGGAATGCGCACGAGCTCGGCGAGGAAGCGCTCCGCCCGCTCGCGGTTTTTGTCGATGAAGCCCAGCATCTCCGACGTCATGCACGCTCCCCCATTTGCCGCTGCCATAGCACGATCCGGCCGTCACGAAGCCGTGTTTCCGATCGGGACGATCCCGATTGCCAATCCTCCGACGCGCATCATAGGCTTTCCTCATCGATATCTTTTTCGGGGAGTTCGCATCGTGTCTAGGTTGACCCTGCTGTCGACCGTAAGCGCTCTTGCGCTTGTGGTCGCCGTATCGCCGGCATTGGCCCAGAAGAAGGGCGGCAACGCCGTTGTCGGGACCTCGTCGGCGCCGCCGCTGACGGATGCCCAGGCCTCCACGGCCGAGGCTTCGCGCAACATCTCGCTGCACTGGATCGAGACGCTGTTCGCGCGCGACGAGAACGCCAATGTGATCCCCGATCTCGCCACCAAGGCCGACATCTCGGCCGACGGCAAGACCTACGTCTTCACGCTGCGCCAGGGCGTCAAGTTCCATAACGGCCAGGAGATGACGGCCGAGGACGTGATCGCCTCGCTCGAGCGCTACGGCAAGGTCGGCGGCTCCGCCCAGATCATCAAGCCGATCACCAAGATGACGGCGACCTCGAAATACGTCGTGACGGTCGAGCTGTCGCAGCCCGTGCCGGGCTTCCTCGACCAGCTCTCCAGCCCGCGCGCCCCGGCCGGCATCATGCCGAAGTCGGAAGCCGGCAAGGAGCGCGGCAAGATCGACCATATCGGCACCGGCCCCTACCAGTTCGCAGAGTTCGTGCCGGACAGCCACGTGCTGGTGAGGCGCTTCGACGGCTATACCCAGAACACCAATTTCCAGAAGCGCGACGGCTTCGGCGGCAAGAAGACCGCCTATTTCGACAGCGTGCGCTTCCGCCACATTCCCGAAGGCGGCGCGCGCTCCGCGGCGCTCGAGGCCGGCGAGATCCACGCGGTCGATGCCCTGCCGCCCCCGGCGGCCAAGCGTCTGAAGGACAACCGCAACATCAAGATCATCGAGGCGATGCCCTGGGCCTTCCAGACCATCATCGTCAACGCCTCCTTCGGGCCTACCAAGGACCAGAAGGTGCGCCAGGCGATCCAGGCGATCATCGATGCCGAGGAGATCATGGCAATCGCCGGCGAAGGCCTCTATCGCCTGACCCATGGCTGGCAGCACCCCGGCACCACCTACTTCGCCGGCGACATCGGCAAGTCCGACTACAACGTCAAGGACGTTGCCAAGGCGAAGCGGCTCCTGGCGGAGGCCGGCTACAAGGGCGAGGAAATCGTCATCCTCACCGACTCGACCATCGCCAACCACCAGTCGACCGGCGTCGTCGCCGCCGAGCAGCTGAAGAAGGCGGGCCTCAACATCAAGCTCAACACCGTCGACTGGCCGACCGCGTTCAACCTGCGCGCCAAGCCGGACGGCTGGAGCCTGTGGACGCTGGGCTTCGGCATCGAGCCCTACGAGGGCCCTTACAACGTGACCTCGTTCTTTGCCACCGACTATGAAGGCAAGGGCGCTCAGTGGATGGCCGATCCCGAACTGCAGCGCGCCAACACCGCTCTGAATACTTCGCTCAAGCTCGAAGACCGGCAAAAGGCCTTCGCCGACTTCCAGAAGCGGTTCTTCGAGTTCGTGCCGGCGATCAAGGTCGGCGACCTCGGCCGCTACCAGGCGGTCCGCGCCAACGTCCAGAACTACGCGCCGGGCCGTATCCCGCGCATGTGGGACGTCTGGTTCGAGTAGGCCGGACCGCATCGGCTCAAACGACGGGGGGCTTCGGCCCCCCGTTCTGTTTCCGGCCTCGGACGATCTAGACTGGTGCCCCACCCGAGGAGGAGGACCTATGTCATTCTATCGAGGCATGAGCTGCGAGAACGTGACGCTCAAGGGCCATGGCGGAACCCCGATCACCGCCTATGTCGCCAAGCCGAGCGTTGCCGGCAAGCTGCCGGGTGTCGTGCTGATTCACCACCTTCCCGGCTGGAGCGAGTTCTACATCGAGACGACGCGCCGCTTCGCTCATCACGGCTACATCGCGATCTGCGCCAACCTCTATGAACGCGAGGGCGGCGGCAGCGACGGCAATCCGGACGATGTCGCCGCTAAGGTCCGCGCCCAGGGCGGCATTCCCGATGCGCAGATGGTCGGCGACACGGCGGCCGCCGTCGCCTGGATGCGCTCCCAGCCCAATCTCAACGGCAAGGTCGGCCTCTTCGGCTCCTGCTCCGGCGGCCGCCACGCCGTCATCTACGCCGCGCAGAAGAAAGACGTCGATGCCTGCATCGACCTCTGGGGCGGCCGCGTGGTGATGGCCAAGGAGGAGCTGAGCGCCAAGACGCCGATGGCGCCGATCGACATGACCAAAGACCTCGCCTGCCCGCTGCTCGGCCTCTTCGGCAACGAGGACCGCGCGCCCAGCCCCGAGCAGGTCGACCAGCACGAGGCCGAGCTCAAGAAGCACGGCAAGACTTACGAGTTTCACCGCTACGACGGCGCCGGCCACGGCTTCTTCTACTGGCACCGGCCGATCTACCGGCCGGAGCAGACCATGGATGGCTGGAGCAAGGTCTTCGCCTTCTTCGGCAGGCACCTGGCAAAGTAGGAGGCGCGAGAATGTGCACCTCGATCATCGAGATCGCTCGCGCCGAAGGCATGGCCAAGCGCGGCGGCGACTGGTTCCCGCTGACCCAGGCGGTGGTCGCCTATGACCATGCGCGCCACGCGCCGCTCGGCGACGTCATCACCCTCGACTTCGTCAACGTAACCCTCGATGCCGGCGCGCGGGCCGGCGTCGAGCTGACGCTGGAGTCGGCGAAGGCGCTGCTCGCCGCGCTCGACCGCGTCATCGCCGCGGCCGAGTACGAGGAAGCGGAGGTGCGGGGCGCGGGCCGATCGGCTGATGCAGTTGTGATCGCCGCATAGATCGCGGCTCCGCTTACGATGGGTCAAGACAGGGAGCTGGCGAATGCGTCGTCTAACCGTGATCCTGGCCGTTATGCTTTCGGCGATACCGGCCCTGGCCGCCGAGATCAAGGTGCTGAGCGCCGGAGCCTTCAAGCCGGTGGTGGTGGCGCTGGTGCCTGAATTCGAGAAGCAGACCGGGCACAAGGTCGCGGTCGACAACGACACCGCCGGCGGCCTCGCCCGTCGCATCACGGGTGGCGAGGCCTTCGACCTCGTCGTCATCCCTCCCGGCGGAATCGATCCCCTGGTCAAGGCCGGCAAGGTGGTCGACGGCTCGGCCGTGCGCCTGGCGCGCGTGGCGATCGGTGTCGCCGTCAAGAAGGGCGCGCCGGCGCCGGACATCAGCTCCGTCGCTGCGTTCCAGGAAGCGCTGCTCAAGGCACGCGCCGTCGCCTATATCGATCCTGCCGCCGGCGGCTCGAGCGGCATCTATCTGACGGAGCTGTTCGGGAAGCTGGGCATCGCCGAGCGGATCAAGCCCAAGGCGGTGCTCGTCCCCGGCGGCCTCGTCGCCGAGCGGCTGGTCAACGACCAGGCCGATATCGCGCTGCATCAGATCAGCGAGATCCTCGCGGTGTCGGGGGCGACGCTGGTCGGCCCGATCCCGCGCGAGATCCAGAACTACACGGTTTATGCCGGCGCGCTCGGAACCGCCGCGCGCGACGTCGCGGCGACGCGTGCCTTGCTGGCCGCGCTGCGGGGATCATCCGCCGAGGCGATCCTCAAGGACAAAGGCATGGAGCCCGTCCCCGCCAATTGACCCGGCTGCCTAGGAACCTCGCGCCTTCCGCGTCGCCTCGGCGTCGATGCGCGGCGGCTCGCCGGCGATGACGACGCCATAGGCCTCGCGCGCATGCGCGCGCGTGACCTTGCCCAGCCTGACATCCTCCAGCACACGGTCGGAATCGCGTTCGAACGGCTCCCCCCAGCCGCCGGCGCCGGGCAGCACATGGCGGAAGAGATCGCCCTTCCTCAGCGTCACCGGCTCGGTGATCAGCACCGGCAGCGAACGTGCTTCCCTGTCCGGATTGACGATGGAGAGGCACGGTGCCCCCGGCTTGCCGCCGGCGAGCCCGTAGGGCGGGAAACGCCGCTTGTCGGAGCGCAAGGTCATGGTCCCGGCATCGCCGAGGAAGCGATAGTCGCGGATCATGCTGAGGCCGCCGCGATGCTTGCCGGGGCCACCCGAGTCCGGCACGAGCCCGTACTGCTCGATGCGGATCGGGTACTCGGCCTCGATCATCTCGACCGGCACGTTCGACTGGTTGGCGCCCATATGGGTCACGCCCTCCTGGCCGTCGCCGATGGCCGAGCCGCCCCAATTGCCCATGAAGGTCTCGACGAAGACGAAGGGCTTGCCCTGGTGCTCGCCGCCGATCGCCGGGATCGAGGAGCCGCCATTGCCGTCGGCCGGCACGCGGTTCGGCACCGCCTGCGCCAGCGCACCGAATACCGTGTCCATGGTGCGAAAGCCGGTGATGCCGCGCGCCCCGCAAGCGCCGGGAGGCTTGGGATTGACGATCGATCCCAGCGGGGCCTTCACATGAATAGGTCGGGTGAAGCCTTGAGCGTTCGGAATCTCCTCGCCCATGATCGAGCGGATCGCGGCATAGCAGGCGGCCTTGGTGAAGGGCACCGGCGCGTTGATGCCGGCCGGCACCTGCGGCGAGGTCCCCTCCATATCGACGGTGATCTCGTCGCCGGCGACGGTCACCGCCGCGCAAAAGCGGATCGGCTCCGGCGTCTCGCCGAAGCCGTCGATCCAGGATTCGAAGCGATAGGTGCCGTCGGGGATCTCGGCGATGACCGAGCGCGCCAAGCGCTCGGCATGGTCGTGGATCTCGGCGAAGGTCGCGCGCAGCGTTGCCTTGCCGTACTTGGCGAACAGCGCCTGGATCTCGCGCACGCCGATCGCCGTCGCCGCGATCTGGGCGTTGAGGTCGCCCAGCACCTTCTCCGGCACGCGCACATTGGCGGCGAGAATGTCGAGGATCGCCTTGCTCTCGACGCCGGCCGAGGCGAGCTTCAGGAACGGCAGGCGCAGGCCCTCCTGGTAGATCTCGGTCGAGCCGATGGAATTGCTGCCCGGCACGATGCCGCCGACATCGTTGTGGTGCGCCACCGTCGTCGCCCAGGCCTCCAGCGATCCACCGACGAAGACGGGGCGCACGATGTAGAGGTCCGGCAGGTGCTGGCCGGCGGCGAGGTAGGGATCGTTGAAGAAGAAGACGTCGCCCTCGGCGACATCGCCCTCGAAGCGCCGGATCAGCGCCTGCATCGCGTCGTGGAAGCTGCCGAGATGCAGCGGCGTGGTCAGGCCCTGGGCCAGCGTACCGCCCGCCGCGTCGCAGACCGCGGTCGAATAGTCCATCGAGTCGCGCACGATGCCCGAGCAGGCGGTGCGCAGCACGATCAGCGCGATCTCGTCGGCGATCGCATCGAGCGCGTTGCGGACGATCTCGGTCAGCACCGGATCGGTGTTGGGCTGGGCCGCGTCCATCTCAGCGCCCTTCGAACACGACGTTGATGTTGCCGATCGCATCGCGCGACGCCGACGCACCCGGCGGCACCACGGTCGTCCCCTCATACTCTTCGACGATCAGAGGGCCGGAGCGTGGGGCCGGGCCCAGCCCGGCTCGGCCGAGCACCGGAGTCGCGACCCAGCCGTGATCCGGCCCGAAATAGGCGCGGCGCGTCTGCTCGGCCTCTTCGCCGCGGCCTGAGGAGACGCGCAGCGACTCCGCCGATCCGCCCGCCGGCGCCGTTGCCGTCACCGAGAGCGCGACGATCTCTGTCGGCACCGTGCCGCGAAAGTTGTGGCCATACGTGGCCTGATGCTCGGCCTCGAAACGTCCCGGCAGCGCCTTCACCGTCTCGGCCGTCACGGCGTCGCCGGGGATCGAAACCGGCAGCTCGAAAGCCTGGCTCGAATAGCGCATCGAGGCGACGCGCGAGAGCGTCGCCGTCTTCTGCCAGGGCCCGAGCTTGGCCATGACCTCTTCTGCAAGCTCGCCAAGCAGGCGCGCAACCTCCTCCGGCTTCGCGTCCAGCGTCTGCTTGAGATACCCGCGCGAGCGTCCGAAGGCGACGTCGGAGACCAGCAGCCCGATCGCCGAGAGCACGCCGGCGGCCGGCGGCACGATCACGCGCCGGATGCCGAGCTCTTTCGCCAGATGCGGACCGAAGACGCCGCCATTGCCGCCGAAGGCGACGAGGCCGAACTCGCGCGGATCGCGGCCGCGATAAGTCGAGACCGCCTTGAGCGCACGCATCATCGTCGATGAGGCGACCTCGAAGACGCTCCATGCGGCCACCTCGATCGAGCTGCCGAGGCGGTGCGCGACCTTGTCCTGGATCGCCGCCTTCGCCTTCGCGGCGTCGATCGGCACCCTGCCGCCTGCCAAGGCGTTCGGATTGACGAAGCCCAGGATGACGTTCGCGTCGGTCACCGTCGGCTCGCTGCCGCCGAGGTTGTAGCAGGCAGGCCCCGGCTCAGCTCCGGCGCTTTCCGGTCCGACCTTGAGCCCCCCGCCGCGGTCGAACCTGACCAGGCTGCCGCCGCCGGCGCCGACCTCGGAGATGTCGATCACCGGCAGCTTCAGCGCATAGCCGGCACCTTTGACCAAGCGGCTCGACAGCGAGATGCCGCCGCCGACCTCGTACTCGTCGGTATGCGCGATGCGGCCTGCCTCGATCAGCGATGCCTTCGCAGTAGTCCCGCCCATGTCGAGCGTCAGCACGTCGTTCATGCCGGCCGCCGATGCGACGCGCGCAGCGCCGATCACGCCCGCTGCCGGGCCGCATTCGACGATGCGTGCCGGCTGGTCCATCACCGTCGGCGCATCGAGGATGCCGCCCGAGGATTGCATCACCAGCAGCCGTCCCGCGACGCCGTCGCGTTTGAGCCGGTCGGCAAGCGCGCCGACATAGGCTTTGACCGGCGGGCCGACATAGGCATTCACCACCGTCGTGCTGGTGCGCTCGTATTCCCGGATCTCTGGCAGGATGTCGACCGAGAGCGTGACGAAAGCGTCGGGGAAAGCCTTTCTCAACTTCTCGCCGACGCGCCGCTCATGAATGGGGTTGGCATAGGAGTGAAGGAAGCAGACGGCGATCGCTTCGACCTTCGCCTTGCCGATCTCGGCGATGACGCGATCGACATCGGCCTCGTCGAGAGGCGTGACCACCGTACCGTCAGGGCCGAGCCGTTCCGTCACCTCGAAACGGAGACCGCGCGGCACCAGAGGCGGCGGCTTGATCCAGAGCGGATCGTAGAGCTTCGGCACGCGCACGCGGCGCAATTCCAGCACATCGCGAAAGCCGCGGGTGGTCACCAGCGCGGTCCTCGCTCCCTTCCCTTCGAGGATCGAGTTGGTCGCGACGGTGCAGGCATGCAGCACCTCCTCGACCGCTCTGCCCTTGACGCCGCGCCGGGCGAGCAGGTCGCGCACGCCGTCGACCACCGCGGCGGCATAGTCGGCCGGCGTGGAGAGCACCTTATGCGTGGCGATGGTGCCGTCGGGAAGCGTCGCGGCGATGTCGGTGAAAGTGCCGCCGATGTCGGCGGCGACGCGGATCGCAGTCATGACGCCGAGCCTAGGGCGGCTGCCTGAGCGGGTCGAGTTGGGCTTCTCGATACAACCCGATAAGTTCGGCTGATGGCCCGATAGGCCTCGTTTCGCCTCGGCGCAACGCGCCTTGGCCGCACGCGCCAGCACAACTAGCCTCGCGCCCATGAAGCCCGTCCGCACCAAATACCCCCGCGGGGTGAAGACGATCGAGAACGTCTTCATTCCGATGCCGGGCGGCCATCGGCTTGCCGCGCGGATGTGGCTGCCGGAAGACGCCGAGGCCGACAAGGTGCCGGCGATCTTCGAGTACATGCCCTATCGCAAGCGCGACCAGAGCCGCGCCCGCGACGAAGCGATCCATCGCTACATCGCCGGCCACGGCTACGCATGCCTCCGCATCGATACGCGCGGCTCAGGCGATTCCGACGGGCTGTTGCGCGGCGAGTGGGAACAGGGCGAGCTCGACGACGGCATCGCCGCCATTGAATGGATGACAAAGCAGCCCTGGTGCTCCGGCACTGTCGGCATGATCGGCAAGTCCTGGAGCGGTTTTTCGGCATTGGCGATTGCCGGGCTCGCTCCGCCGGCGCTCAAGGCGATCGTTCCGGTCTGTGCCGGCGACGACCGCTATCACCAGTCGCTGCATTGGACGGGAGGAGCCTTTCTCTGCGAGCAACTCTGGTGGACCGACACCATGGTCCAGTTCAACGCCCGCCCGCCCGATCCCGCCATCGTCGGCGAGCGCTGGCGCGAGATCTGGAAGGCCAGGCTCGCGGACAATCACCCCTGGCTGATCGATTGGCTCAAGCACCAGCGTCGCGACGACTTCTGGAAGCACGCCTCGCTCTGCGAGCGATTCGACAAGGTGAGCTGCGCCGTCTTCGCCGTCGGCGGCTGGGCCGACTACATCTCGCGCGCGATTCCGCGCCTGATGGCGAACCTCAAAGGACCGCGCTTCGGCCTGATCGGTCCCTGGGGGCACCACTACCCGCATGACGGCGTGCCGGAGCCGGCCGTCGGCTTCCTTCAGGACTGCGTCCGCTTCTTCGACCGCTACACCAAGGACATCCTCAACGGCTGGGACGCAGGCCCGAGCTATCGCGCTTATCTTCAATCCTTCTCGAAGCCATCGCCGAAATACGCGGCGCAGCCCGGCCGCTGGATCGCGATCGAGGGCTGGCCATCAGAGAAGGTGCAACCGCTCCGCTTCCATCTGAATCGCGGCCGCCTCGACAAGCGGCCGAAGCCCGAGCAGGCCCTGCCCCACTCCTCGCCGCTCGCGACGGGCCTTGCCGCCACCGAATGGCTCAGCATGGCGATCGAGGGCGAGCAGCCGCGCGACCAGCGCGAAGATGACGGCCGTTCGCTCGTCTTCGACTCCGAGCCGCTGAAGCGCTCGCTCGATATCCTCGGCCGCGCCAACATCGAGATCGACCTCGCCGTCGACCGTCCGGTCGCCCAGCTCTGCGCGCGGCTCTGCGAGGTCGCGCCCGACGGCACTTCGGTCCGCGTCGCCTTCCAGGTGCTGAACCTGACGCACCGGAACAGCCATGAGAGTCCGGAGCGGCTGATCCGCGGCCAGCGTATCCGTGTCCGACTCGGGCTTCCCGATGTCGGCTGGACCTTCGCCAAGGGCAACCGTATCCGGCTTGCGCTCTCGACTTCCTACTGGCCGATCGTCTGGCCGGCGCCGGAGCCGGTGACGATGACCGTCTTCACCGGTGCCAGCACCGTCTCCCTGCCCGTGCTGCGCGGTCCTGTCCGGACGCCGAGATTCGGCCCGAACGAGCGAGGCCCGGAGATCGAGGTCGATGTCGTCCACCCGAAGCAGATCGAGCGCCGTATCATCCGGGACGCGATGACCGGCGAGATCACCGTCGAGACCGAGGGCATCGGCGGCTTCCTCGGGCCCGGACGCCAGTGGCTGATCCGCCCGATCGAAACCTTCATCGGCCACGAGCTGACCAAGCGCTTCACCATCACCGAGGGCGACCCAGCCTCAGGCAAGGGCGAGTACAAGCAGACCTACGAGCTTTCACGCGGCGACTGGCGCATCCGTCTCGAGACGCGCACGCTGTTCCGCGGCACTGAAACCGATTGGGTACTGACGCAGGAGCTGGTCGCGTACGATGACCACGAAGAGGTCTTCCGCAAGACCTGGTCGAACACCACGCCACGGGATCTGATGTAGCCATCATGCTCTACGACCGCGCGCCGGAGAACGGGATCGTCGTTGCCGAGGACGTCATGGTGCCGATGGCAGACGGCGTTCGCCTGGCGACAGACGTCTACCGCCCTGCCCTTCCGGACGGATCGGCGACGCCAGGCCGTTTTCCAGTCATCCTGACCCGGACCTCCTACGACAAGTCGAACCCGGTGATGCAGGTCGAGCCGGTGGCGCGCTTCTTCACCAAGCGCGGCTACGTCACCGTGGTTCAAGATCTGCGCGGGCGCGGCAAATCGGAAGGACATGGACAATACTTCCATGTCGCCAATGTCCGCGAAGGGCTCGACGGCGCCGACACCATCGCCTGGATCGCGGCTCAGCCCTGGAGCGACGGCCGCGTCGGCATGGTCGGCAGCTCGCATTCCGGCATCGTCCAGAATGTCGCCGCCTTCCATCGGCCGCCGGCGCTGAAGGCGCTCTGGGTCGATGTCTGCCCGACCTCGGCCTTCGATTGGGAGGCGCGCACCGGCGGCGCCCAGGCGTTGCAGATGTTCGCGGCCCTCTTCCTCCACGGCTGGGACGTGCCCGAGATCCAGGGCGACGCCGAGGCCAAGCGCCGGATCGAGGAAGGCGTCGAGAACATGCGGACCCTGCTGACTCAAGGGCCCTGGAAGACGGGTGAGAGCCCGCTGACGGTCGTGCCGAACCTCGAGCAGATCCTGATGCGCTACCAGAACAACGGCATCAAGGACGCGTGGTGGATGCAGGAGGTGCTGGAGCACAAGGCATACTTCGACCGCTTCGCCGATATCCCCTGCGTCGTCTCTTCCGGCTGGTTCGATCCCTTCTCCGCCGATGTCGCCGGGCAATACGTGACCTTGTCGAAGCGCCTCAAGTCGCCGCAGCGCCTCATTCTCGGTCCCTGGGGCCATGCCGGCATGCGCGCCGGCGGCACCGCCTCGATCGAGGTCGATTTCGGCGGCGGTGCCGACTGGGGCTACCGCGTCTTCAATTCCGAACGGCTGCGCTGGTTCGACCGCTGGCTCAAGGACATGCCGACCCGCGTCGAGGACGACGCGCCGGTGCATTACTTCGAGATGGGCGGAGGCTCGGGCAAGCGGACCAGGCGCGGCCACTTCGCACATGGCGGCATCTGGCGCGACGATACGGCCTGGCCGCCGACCGGGATGATGCCGACGCCCTACTACCTCGCGGCTAACCGTGTGCTTTCGACGACGCCGGCCGATGCCTCGCCGATCGCCTGGACGCACGATCCCGATCATCCGGTGCCGACCGTCGGCGGCGCCGTCGCAGGCTTCCTCGAATGGGTCAAGGTGCCGGAGGGCATGGACGCCGCCTATATCAGCCCTCGCGCGCGCATGCGCACCGTCGTACCCGACGGGCCGATGCACCAGAAGGAGCGGCCCGACCTCGTCGGCTGCCGCGCGCCCTATCCGCTGCTCGCCGACCGGCCGGACGTGCTGGTCTTCCAGACCGAGCCGCTGCGCGAGGACGTGGCGATCGCGGGCCCGATCGAGGCGCGCATCTGGGTCGCCTCCTCCGCCGTCGACACCGACGTGACGGTGAAGCTCCTCGACGTGGCGCCGCCGACCGAGACGGAGCCGGAAGGCTTCCACATGCTGCTCTGCGACTCGATCCGCCGCGCCCGCTTCCGCAACGGCTACGACAAGGAGGAGCTGCTGAAGCCGGGCGAGGTCGTCGAGTTCGTCGTGGAGCTGCCGCCGGTCGCCAACCGCTTCAAGAAGGGCCACCGCATCCGCGTCGACATCGCCTCCTCGAACTTCCCACGCTTCGACATCAACCCCGGCACCGGCGAACCGCTAGGCCGGCATACGAAGAAGATCAAGGCAACGAACACGCTGCACATCGACAAGACGCATCCCTCACGGATCGTGCTGCCGGTTATGAAAGGTTGAAAGGCCGAGATACCACCTCACCCTTCGACAGGCTCAGGATGAGGTGGACTGCAAGGTCGTGCCTGTCGACCCACACTCTCAGTCGCACTCATCCTGAGCCTGTCGAAGGGTGAGGGCGCACAAAGGATCACGCATGCGCATCGCGACCATTCATGTCGGGCAGGAAACCAACGACTTCAATCCGCTGCCGACGACGCTCGACGACTTCAAGGCCTTCGGCCTGTTCGAGGGCCAGGAGATCATCGAGAAGATGCAGGGCAAGGGCCAGGTCGGCGGCTGCGTCGACGCCGTCGCCGCCTCCGGCATGAATGTCGAGTGGATCCCGATCGTCTCCGGCTGGGCGATGGCCGGCGGCCGCATCTCAACCGAGGCCCGCCTGTTCTTCGAGGAGCGGATCGGCACCGGCCTGCGCAAGGCTGGACAGATCGACGCGCTGGCGCTGCATCTGCACGGCGCCGCCGCGGCGGAAGGCGTCGACGATGTCGAGGGCGCGCAGCTCGCGATCTGCCGCGCCGTGCTCGGGCCCGACGTGCCGATCGTGCTCTCCCTCGACCACCACGCCAATGTGACGAAGCAGATGGTCGAGCTCTCGACCGCGATCGTCGCGCATCGCACCCAGCCGCACGACACCTACGATACCGGCCGCCTTGCCGGCGAGATGCTGGTTCGTATCCTGCGCAAGGAGATCAGGCCGGTGATGGCGTGGCGCAAGATCCGGCTGATCACGCATCAGGAGCAGTTCCTGACCAGCCAAGGCCCGATGAAGGCGTGGTTCGACCAGGCCCGCGCCTGGGAGGCCAAAGACAAGCGCGTGCTGCACGTTGCGCTCTGCCCGATGCAGCCTTGGCTCGACGTCGCCGAGGGCGGCTGGACAACCATCGTCAATGTCGACGGCGATCGCTACCTCGCCGAGCGGCTGGCCGACGAATCCGCCGACTATGCGTGGTCGATGCGAGCGGCGTTCATGAAGAAGGAAGCGGTCTCGGTCGACGACGCCGTGCGCCGCGCCGACCAGGCGGCGAAAGGCGTCGTCGTTCTCAGCGACACCGGCGACACCGTCTTCGGCGGCACCGCCGGCGACTCGAACCTGATCCTGGAGGCAATCCTCCGGCTCGGCATCAAGAGCAAGGCGCTGATACCGCTGATCGAGGCCGAGACGGTGGCGAAGCTGGTCGCCGCCGGCGAGGGCGCCGAGGTCACTCTGCGGGTGGGCGGCCACAGCGCGCCGAGATTCTTCAAGCCGCTGACCGTGACCGGCCGCGTCAAGAAGATCGCCGGCGGCCGAGTCAAGGTGCCGGTGTTCCAGCAGCCCGAACACGAGATGGGCCGCACCGTGTTCTTCGAGGTCGGTCCCGCGACGCTGATGGTGAGCGAGAAGCCCGGCGCCGCGGGCAACGTGCCCGAGGTCTATCGCTGGTTCGGCATCGAGCCCGCCGACTACAAGATGGCGGTGCTCAAGACCGCGTCGAACTTTCAATTCTTCCGGCCCATCACGTCGGAGGTCATCCGCGTCGACACGCGCGGCCCCGGCCAATCCGACGTCGTGGGTCTTCCCTGGGCCCGCGTACCGCGGCCGATGTACCCGATGGAAGAGCCGAAGAGCTGGCGCGGATAGCCATCGCGTATGATGCTGCCTCGATATGGAGGACTGGATGAGCACCCCTGAACCGATGAACCGAGCCGAGGTCGAAATCTGCCTGAAGCGCGCCGGCCTCACGCTGTCGCCCGAGCAAATCGACGACATCCACCGCGTCTCCGGCTATGTCCGCGAGTACCTGGCGCAGCTCGGCAGCGACCGGCCGATGGCGGTCGAGCCGGCGCTGACCTTCAAGGTGACGCCATGAACGACGCGACCGAAGTCGGCCAGGTCCCGACCATCGCCGAGGCCTCGCGGCTGATCGAGACCAAGGCGCTGTCGCCGGTCGAGCTCACCGACCTGCTGCTCAAGCGCATCGAGAAGCTCGACCCGAAGCTGAACAGCTTCCTCCTGGTGACCGAGAAGCTCGCGCGCAAGGCGGCAAAGAAGGCCGAGGCCGAGATCATGGCGGGCCGCCGGCGCGGGCCGCTGCACGGGATCCCGATAGGGCTCAAGGACATCTACTCGACCAAGGGCATCCGCACGACGGCGCATTCGAGGGTGCTGGAGGACCATGTACCGAAGGAGGACGCGACCGTCACCGCCAAGCTGGCGAAGGCAGGCACCGTGCTGCTCGGCAAACTCGCCACGCATGAATTCGCCATCGGCGGCCCGTCCTTCGATACGCCCTGGCCGCCGGCGCGCAACCCGTGGAACACCGATCTCAGCCCCGGCGGTTCGTCCAGCGGCAGCGGCGCGGCGATCGCCGCCGGGCTTGTGCTCGGCGCCACCGGCTCCGATACCGGCGGCTCGATCCGCTCGCCCTCGGCCTTCTGCGCCGTGGCCGGCATGAAGCCGAGCTACGGCCTGGTCAGCCGCTACGGCATCCTGCCGCTTGCCTTCACCCTCGATCACGCCGGGCCGATGGCGTGGACGGTCGAGGATTGCGCGATCCTGCTCCAGGCGATGGCGGGGCACGACAAGAGGGACGCCGCCAGCGCCAAGGTGAAGATTCCCGACTATCGCGCGGCGTTGCGCCGGGATCTCAAAGGCGTGCGCATCGGCTACATCCGCCACTGGCATGACGGCGAGTATCCGGTCGAACCGGAGATGAAGGCGGCGATCGAAGCCGCGCTCGACACCATGCGCGGGCTCGGCGCCGAGATCCGCGACGCGCCGATGCCGGCGCTTTCCGACTTCGCGCCGGCCGGACGGGTCATCATCCTGAGCGAGACCTTTGCAGTTCACGCCAGGACCATGCAGACGCGTTACAAAGACTATGGCGAGCGCTTCCGCAGCAACGTCACGCCGGCCGCGCTGTTCTCAGCCAACGACTACGTCCAGGCGATGCGCTCGCGCCAGCAACTGATCGAGCGCACGCGTGCCGCCATGGCGGGCTTCGATGTGATGATCTCCGCCGCGGCGGTGGGGGCGCCCACCAAGATGGAAGGCTTCGACCGCGACGCCGCCTTCAAGCGCCCGTCGATCACCATGCCGTTCAACCTGACCGGCCTTCCGGTGATGACGGTCTGCTGCGGCTTCACGGCCTCAGGCCTGCCGCTTGGCATGCAGGTGGTCGGCCATCCCTTCGGCGACGCCGCCGCCATGGGCGTCGCCCATGCCTATGAGCGAGCGACGAGCTGGCGGGCGAAGCGGCCCGCGATGGCACGCTGAGACAAAGGAGTCTTCCCGATGGATCGCTGGCTTGGCGCCGCCCTCGACTATGTGCCGAAGTGGATCGACCACCAGATGCGGCTATCGGAGCAGCCCGGCTGCGTGATCGCCGTCGCCCAGAAGGGGCGGGTGCTGCTGGAGCGCGCCTATGGCTATGCCGATCAGGCGCGCGGCACGCCGTTGACGCCGCGGCATCGCTACCGCGTCGCCTCGCACTCCAAGAGCTTCACCTCGGCCGGGATCATGAAGCTGCGCGAGCAGGGCAAGCTCCGGCTTGACGATCCCGCCGGCCGCCATGTCGAGGGCCTGCATCCGGAGATCGCCAAGGCGACGCTGGCGCAGCTCCTGTCGCACACCAGCGGCATCATCCGCGACGGCACCGATGCAGGCCAGTGGACGGAGCGCCGATCGTTCAAGAACGAGGCCGAGCTTCGCGTCGATCTCGGCGAGGCGCCGATCATCGAACGCAGCACCCGCTACAAGTACTCGAACCATGGCTTCGGCCTTCTCGGTCTCGTCATCGGGTCGGTGACGGGCGAGACCTACAACAAGTGGATCAAGCGCGAGATCGTCGACGCCGTCGGCCTCGAGGAGACGCAGCCGGACGTTCCACTCAAGCGCTCGACGCCCTTCGCGCGCGGCCATTCGGCCACGCTGCCGGTCGGCGAACGGCTGGTCATCCCCGGCACCAACTCGACCCACGCGCTGGCGCCGGCAGCCGGCTTCATCAGCACCGCCGCCGATCTCGCCCGCTTCTTCAACCAGCTTGCGCCGCGTGCCAGGAAGAGCGTGCTGTCGGCTTCCAGCCGGCGCGAGATGGTGCGCGGTCAGTGGCGTATCCCGCACGTCCCTGCCGAGCTTTACTACGGGCTCGGCGTCCGCAGCGGCAGCACCGGCGATTGGCCGTGGTTCGGCCATTCCGGCGGCTTCCAGGGCTATGTCACGCATACGGGAACCTACGCACCGCACGACATCACCGTCTCATGCCTGACCAACGCCGCCGATGGCCGCGCCGTCACCTGGGTTCAGGGTACCATCCACATTCTCCGCCATTTCGCCAGGTACGGCGCCCCGTCGCGCCGGCTCGCGGATTGGAGCGGCCGCTGGTGGAGCCTCTGGGGCGCCTTCGACCTTCTGCCCATCGGCGAGCGCGTCGTCGTCGTCAACCCCGGCATGGCCGACGGCTTCCCCGACGCCTTCAAGGATGCGACCGAGTTCGAGGTCACCGGGCGCGACCGCGGCCGCATCGTGCTTGCCGCCGGCGGCGCCAGCTACGGCGAGAGCGTCAGCCGGAAGCGCAATGCGAGCGGCCGTGTCACCGAGATCATGCTCGCCGGCAACAAGTACCTGCCCGAGGCCAAGGTGGTGGCCGAGATGCAGGCGCGCTACGGTAAACGGAAGACGCGCTAAACACGCTCCGCCATCGCCTGAGCCGTAAGCGCGAGTTCCGTAGCGCGGAAGCAATGCGCCTGCGATATCGCGGTTTCGGTGCGGTTCTGGATGTCGTCGAGGAGCTGGCGGCCGTAAGGCGGCGCGATGCCGGAGCAGTCGATGCGCTGCACGCCCTTGCCGTCGACGAGGAAGAGGTGATCGCCGCCCGGCGCTCCGCCGATATCCAGGTTCTTCCGTAGCTCCATGTAGCCCTCGGTGCCCATCAGCGTGAGCCGCCCGTCACCCCAAGTGGGCAAGCCGTCGGGGGTGAGCCAGTCGACGCGGACATAGCCGGTGGCGTCATGCGTGCGCAACAGGATCTCGCCGAAATCCTGGAAGCTCGGGAACTCTGGGCTCGCGCGGTTGGCGACGCTGGCCGAGACGATCTCGGCATCCGACCCGCCGGTGAAGAAAAGGAACTGCTCGCATGCATGCGAGGCGATGTCGGTCAGGATGCCGCCGAATGTTGAGCGCCGGAAGAACCAGTCGGGACGCCGGTCGCGGTTGCGGCGATGCGGCCCGAGCGAAACCGAATTGACGAGCCGGCCGATGGCGCCGGCCTGCAGCAGCTCTCCCGCCTTGATCGTCGCCGGAGACTGGAGCCGCCCGTAGCAGATCGAGTAGATGCGGCCGGTCTCCGCCTGAACCTTGCGGACCTCAGCGAGCTGGTCGAGCGAGGTGATGCCGGGCTTGTCGACCATGAAATCCTTGCCGTGTCGCATGACCTCGATCCCCAGCGGGGCGCGCTCGCTGTTGACCGCGGCGCTCAAGACCAACGCGATGCTGCCGTCCTCGAGGATGCGGCGCCGATCCTCCACCTTCTTCGCCTGAGGGTAGGTCGCCGCAAAGGGTTTCTTGAAGAACTGCTCCTCGGTGCCGCAATAGGCGACGAACTCGCAGCCCAGCTTCAGCATCAACTCGATCTGGGCGTGGATGTGGAAATGATCGAGGCCGATCGCCGCGAACCTCACCGGCTTCATCGCATCGGGCTCCGAATCCTCTTGGCGGCCAGCGCCGGGCTGCCGATGATAGGCATAACGCAACGCGGAGGGCGAACATGCCACGCGCCCGCGCCGCCACGGCGCGCAAGCCGGCATCGCCGGAACGTCGTACCACGGTGAGCCATGCCGAGGGGGCTGCCTTCGATGGCGGGCTTCGCGCCTTCTTCGCCTATCGCGAACTCGGTATCGCCAAGGCCAGCGGCGGCGGCTTCATGGCGCATGTGATCCGCGCGATCCCCGGCAAGCATGCCGAGCCCAAATGGCATCGCCATCATCTCGACTTCCAGATGGTCTTCGTCACGCGCGGCTGGGTCCGCTTCGAATACGAGGATATCGGCGAGGTGATGCTGAAGCCCGGCGACAGCGTCTACCAGCCGCCGATGATCCGCCATCGCGAGCTCGCCCATTCCGAGGATCTCGAGCTGGTCGAGATCACCTCGCCCGCCGCGTTCGAAACCACCGACTAGCCGCCACCCACGGTCTCGTGAATGCGCCGCCGGTGCGGGCCAAATCCGCGCCTGCTATGGTTCCTCGTCCCTGGGGGCAGAGCGGAAGAACCTAGGCTTCACGCTCGGCGTAGGCCGATCACCGGAGGAAACCAGAATGACCGATCAGATGTATGTGGAACAGCCCGAGACGGTGACCCAGAGCCGGATCGACCAGCGCGTGTTCGACCTCTATGACGAGTACTGCCACGGCCGCATCGACCGGCGCACCTTCTTCGCGCGCGCCGCGGCGGTCACCGTCGGCGGCCTCGCCATGGCGCAGGCGCTGATGCCGAACTACGCCAAGGCGCAGATGGTTCAGTTCACCGACACCCGCATCAAGGCGAGCTATGTCAGCTACCCCTCGCCGGGCGGCACCTCGGATCAGATGAAGGGCTATCTCGTGCGGCCGACCGCCGGCAACGGTCCGTACGGCGCCGTGCTGGTCGTGCACGAGAACCGCGGCCTCAACCCCTATATTGAGGACACGGCCCGCGCCGCCGCGGTCGCCGGCTTCTTGGCACTGGCGCCGGACGGGCTCTCGCCGGTCGGCGGGTATCCGGGCAATGACGACGACGGCCGCGAGATGCAGGCCAAGCTCGAGCAACCCAAGCTCCGCACCGACATGCTGAACAGCGCCAAGTTCCTGAAGGCGCATGCGCTCTCGAACGGCAAGCTCGGCGTCACCGGCTTCTGCTGGGGCGGCGGCACCACCAACTGGCTCGCGGCAACAATGGGCGCCGACATGCAGGCCGGCGCTCCTTATTATGGCGTCGTCGCCGCGGCCGATCTGGTGAAGGACGTCCGTGCGCCGCTGCTGGTCCACCTCGCCGAGACCGACCCGAACATCAACCCGGGCTACCCTGCCTATGAGGCGGCGCTGAAGGCCGCCGGCAGGTCGATCGAGGTCCACACCTATCCGGGTACGCAGCACGGCTTCCACAACACCTCGACGCCCCGCTACAACGAAGCGGCGGCGAAGCTCTCCTGGGAGCGCACCGTCGCGCACTTCAAGAAGCATCTCGCCTAGAGTCTAGCGTTCGACGCCTCATCCCCCCTCTCCCGCCGAGGGCGAGGGAGGGTCGGGGTGGGGGCCGGCACGAATCGCCGGTAGGCCTTCACTTCCAACTCGGTTCCCTCGCTCCGCTCGGGTCCCCACCCTGCCCTCCCCGTCTGCATCGCAGCCGGGAGAGGGTTCCGCATTTCAGAAGAGGTTGAACCATGCCGCTCGCGCCCGAAGCCGCCGCCGGAAAACCGCGCTGGACCGGCTATGTCGAGCCGGAACCGGGCTTGAGGCTTCCTTGCACGATCATCCGCGGCCGCGTACCCGGCCCGAAGTTGCTGATCACCGCCGGCGTGCACGGCGCCGAATACACCTCGATCGAAGCGGCACGAAGGCTCTGCGCGCTGGCGCCGGATAGTTTCGCCGGCGAGCTCACCATTCTGCTGATCCTCAATATCGGCGCCTTGTTTCAGCATCGCGCCTTCCACAACCCGTCCGACGGCAAGAACGTGAATCGCGTCTTCCCCGGCGATCCCAAGGGCACCGCCAGCGACCGGCTCGCGCACTGGGCGGTAAGCGAGGCGATGAGCGGCATGGACGCCTATGTCGACCTCCATGGCGGCGACATCGTCGAGGCGCTGATCCCTTTCTCGATCTATCCGGCATCGAGCGCACGCGGCCGCGACCTCGCGCTCGCCTGCGGGCTCTCCTTCGCCGCCGCCAGCACCAAGCGCGGCCACAGCTACGGCGCCGCCGCCGATCTCGGCATCCCCGCGGTGCTGCTAGAGTCCGGGCAGAACGGGCTGATGACGGAAGAGACCGTTCGTCTGCTCGAAACCGGCGTGAAGAACATCATGGCCGAGCTCGGCATGATGGCGAAATCGAACCGCCCGGCAGGACCCGCGCCGCGGCTCTGCCGCATGGAAGTGGCAATGGCACCCGAAGCCGGCTACTGGCATGTCGAGACCAGGCCGGGCGCCGATGTCGTGAAGGGCCAGCGCGTCGGCATGATCCGCGACCTGATCGGCGAATGGGAGAAGCCGGTCCTGGCCGAGCACACCGGCCCGGTGCTCTACAACCTCACCAGCCTCGCGGTGAACAAGGGCCAGGCGCTGATCGGCATCGCGGTGTAGCGTTCAGGCGAACTCACGCTCGATTGCAACCTCGATCAGGCTCGGGCCGTCCTTGGCGAGCCCGGCCTTGATGAGATCCGCGGCCTCCGCGACCGTGCGCGCGCTCTCGGCCTGGACGCCGAGGGATCGCGCCATGCCGACGAAGTCGATCGCCGGCTTGTCGAGCTCCATGCCGACGTAGCGGCCGCTCTGCGCCGCGTGCCCGCGCAGGTTCTGCACGCGCTGCTTCAGGATTCGGTACGAGGCGTTGTTGAGGATGACGAAGACCACCGCGACCTTCTGGTTCGCCGCGGTCCACAACGCCTGGATCGTGTACATGGCGCTGCCATCGCCGATCAGCGCAACGACGGGCCGCTGCGGCAAGGCTAGCTTGACGCCGATCGCCGCCGGCAGGCCCCAGCCGATACCGCCGCCGCGAAGACCGTAGAAGCTCTGCGGATCGTCGCTCCGGATGAGCTGGCGCATGCCGGTGCCGGAGGAGAGCGCCTCCTCGACCACGACCGCATCATTCGGCAGCAAATCGGCGATCGCCTGCAACAGCGCCAGCGGCTTGATCGGACTCGCACTTGCCCCCGCCTCGGCGCGCTTGCGCAGCCCCTGCCGCTCCGCCAGCGTCGCCGCGCTCGTCGCCTCGAAGCGCCTGCGACCTTCGGCGCGCGCCTCGACCGACATCGCGCCCTCTATTGCAGCCGTCAACTCCGGCAGGCTCGCTTTCGGGTCGGCTAGGATCGCGACCGAGGTCGCGAAGTTCTTGCCGAGCTCCCACGGATCGATGTCGAGATGCACGATCGGCAGGCCGGGCGGAACCGGAACGATCTCCGAGGGCAGCGACTGCGTGAAAAGATCGCCGCCGACCGAGAGCAGCAGGTCGTGGCGGTCGAGCACCTGGCGGATCTGCGGCGCCAGCCGCACCAGCGCGCCGCGGAAGAGCGGATGCGAGGCCGGAAACGAGGCGGTATTGGCGACCCCCTCGGCATAGACCGGAGCGCCGATCAGCTCGGCCAAGCCGACCAGCTCGGCATGGGCGCGGCTCTGCGCCACGGCATCGCCGGCGACGATCACCGGTCGCTCGGACTTGGCAAGCAGAGCCGCCGCGGCCTCGATCGCCTCGCGGTCGCCGCGCAGCCTGGGCGCCACGCGCGTCGGCGTCGAGAGATCGACCTCGCCCTCCGCCATCAGGATGTCGCCGGGCAGCGACAGGAAGACCGGCCCGGTCGGCGGCGCCAGCGCGGTCTTGGCGGCGCGATGCACCATCCGTGGCAGGTCGGCCAGGCGATGGACCTCGGCGGCCCATTTGACCAGCGGCCGCGCCAGGGTCGGAAGGTCGGCCCAGAGGATCGGCTCGGTGACGTTGAAACCCTGCTCGTGCTGACCGGCCGTGACCAGCACCGGCGCCGCGCTCTTCTGCGCGTCGTAGAGCATGCCCATGGCGTTGCCGAGGCCGGGGGCGACATGAAGATTGACCACGGCGAGACGGCCGGAGGCTTGCGCGTAGCCGTCGGCCATCGCCATCACGGCCGCCTCCGACAGGCCGAGCACGTAGCGGATGCCGTCATCGACGGCGAGCGCATCCATCAGCGGCAGCTCCGTCGTTCCCGGATTGCCAAAAAGGATGTCGACGTCTTCCTGCTTCAGGAGCTCGAGGAAGGCCCGCCGCCCCGTGATCACGTCTGCCCGATCTTGGCGATGTCGAAGGGCGTGGTCTGGTAGAGGTGGTTGATCCAGTTGCCGAACAGAAGATGCGCGTGGCTGCGCCAGCGGTTCTCGGGAGGCTTGCTGGGATCGTCGCCGGGGAAATAGTTGCGCGGCAGCGCGATCGGCGTCTGCGCGGCGATGTCGCGGAAATACTCGTCGCCGAGCGAGCTCGAGTCGTATTCGATGTGGTTGAACATGTGTAGCGCGCGATGCGCCGGGTCGTCGATCATGCAGAGTCCGGCCTCGTCCGACTCCATCAGCACGGTCATGCCGGTGCCCTTCGGGATGTCCTCGCTCCGGCACTCGGTCCAGCGCGACACCGGGATCTGGAAGTCGTCGGAGAAACCGCGGAGAAACGGCGAGGCCGGCGCCAGGTTGCGGTGGCGGTAGACGCCGAAGGCCTTCGCCGGCAGCGGGTACTTGGGCATGCCGTAGAAGTGATGCACGGCCGCCTGCGCGCCCCAGCAGACATTGAAGGTCCCGTGCACATGCGTCAGGGTCCAGTCGAAGAGGCGGCGGAGCTCATCCCAGTAGGTCACTTCCTCGAACGGCATCTGCTCGACCGGGGCGCCGGTGACGATGAAGCCGTCGAAGCGCTCACGCCGCACATCCTCCCAGTCGCGGTAGAAGGAGATGATATGGTCGTTCGGCGTGTTGCGCGCGACGTGATGGGTCATCTTGACCAGGGTCAGCTCGACCTGCAGCGGCGTCGCCCCGAGCAATCGGGCGAACTGCGTCTCGGTCCTGATCTTGTTCGGCATCAGGTTGAGCAGCCCGATGCGCATCGGACGGATGTCCTGGCGCACGGCGTCGGCCTCGCGCATCACCATCACGCCCTCTTCGGTGAGCGTGGCGCGGGCGGGCAGGTCGTTCGGGATCTTGATCGGCATCGAGTCTCTTACGGGTCCGGCAGGTCGGGAGGGGCTAGAACATCGCAGGCGGTTCGCGACGCTTCTTTCTCTTCGGGCGTTCCCATACCACGCCCGGGTAGCCTTTGAGAGGGCCTAGCTTCGCCCCGGTATAGATCCAGTCCCGAAGCTCGCCGATATTGAGGTGGTAGAGCGGCTGGCGGCCGGTACGGGCGAGGAACAGGGCGCGGGGGACATTCACCCATTTGGGTGCTTGCTTGCGCTCGTAGTAGACCGGCGTGCCGCAGCGGCCGCAGAAGGCGCGGGTATCGCCGGTCTTCGGGTCTTCGAAGCGGGCGACGCGTCGGGTACCCTTGACGATGCGGAAGCGCTTGCGCCAGGTGCCGATATAGGTGGCGTAGGCGGCGCCACGGACAAGCCGGCTCGATTTCGAATGATCGTGCCAGGCCCAGAAGGCCGGGTACTGTATATCGAGCCGGACCGCGCCGCACAGGCACTGAGCCGGGACGCGGTCGGGTTCCTCGTCGGTCGCCTGCCGTGCCGGCTCAGCCGGCGACCTTTTCTTCCCCTTCATCGGCGTGCCTATAGCA
>Ga0194132_10000776_pt1 | contig 64839 bp, 50 predicted proteins | sample TA2KigOf80mmetaG_FD_148612 | JGI IMG/M metagenome (GOLD analysis project Ga0194132, IMG submission 148612) | Freshwater microbial communities from Lake Tanganyika, Tanzania - TA2015054 Kigoma Offshore 80m | ecosystem: Environmental > Aquatic > Freshwater > Lake | place: Tanzania: Lake...
CCGCATGTGCCGCGGTCGGCGTCGCATGCCGCGGCTGCGGAGCGGCGGGACCTGCTGCGGCCGGATGCGCCGTGGCTGCGTCCGCATCGGGCCGCAGCACCGCGCCGTGCGCGACCAGCGAGCCGCGCACCAGGTGCTCGGTCTCCGCGTCGTCGAGTCCGAGGGCGCGCGCGATCAGGAACAGCACCTGCGACTCGCGACGCGTGAGGGCGCGGTCGGCGAGCGCGATCTCGGCGAGTGCCGCGACGATGGTCGCCGCGGCCTCGCGCGACAGCGGCGTCAGCTCACCACAGACGGCGACCGGGTCGATCGGCTCGCGCATCGCGACCTGGATCTGCTCGCGGACCGGACCCGAGAGGTCGCCGAGCCCCAGACTGTCGAGGTGCGACACGACCTCCATCTCGGTGGTGGTGATGCGCCCGTCGGACGCCATGACGGCGACCGCGAGACGCGCGACGATGCTGCGGGGATCGGTGGCTGCCATGGCCTCACACTATCGCGGTTCGGCGGGTGCGTCATCGCGCGAAGTGCGTGCCGTGCGCCGCTCACGCTCTGCGGTCGAGCTCGACCTCGTAGATCTCGGTGTGGGGCCGGCCTTCTCCGTCGCGGACGGCGTGGCGCAGCGTGAGCCGCAGCCCGAGTCCGGTCGCGACCCGCTCCGCTACCGCCAGACAGCTCGCGCAGATCGCCACCTCCGGGACGTGCGCGAGGAGGACCGTGCCGGGCGCGAGGAAACCTGCGACGACTCGGGGGTAGCCCGCGCTCGGCACGGGGCGGAACTCGTGTCCTTCGTCGACCCGGCGCCGGAGCGCGCTGAGGAACTCGATGCTGCGTGCGAAGCCCCAGTCGAGCGCGACGACGGGCTGCTGCGAGTGCTGCTGCTCGAGGATTGCGGTCGTGCGATAGATCGCGTCCGACCACTGGCCGCGCCCGCCCGTGCGCGAGAAGAACCGGAGCAGCGCAACGTTCGTGGCGACGTGGCTCAGGAGCAGCACGGCGAGCAGCGCCAGCGCGCCGCCCCGGATCGCGCGCGACCGTGCGCCCCGTGTGGGGGCCGGCGCCGAGAGGTCGGCGATCATCACGGCGACGAGCAGCCAGACCAGCGGCACGATGAGAAAGGTGTACGTCGAGGACACGACGCTCGTCGTGACGGCGCTCTGCGGCAGGACGGTCAACGGCACCAGGACCAGGAAGGTGCGAGTGGCGAGCCCGTCACGATCGACAGGAGAGGGGAGCGCCGACCAGCGTCGCCGGAGACTCGGCAGCACGCTTGCGACCCCGTAGAACAGCGCCAGGGCGAACGCGATTGCACCGATCCGGCCGCCGAACCGTGGCGACGCCATGAGCACGTCGCCGTCCATCTGGTCGAGGAACGACGTCACCGCTCGGGCGACGTTGCGGGCGAACGCGAGGTTTTCGTGACCCCAGGGATTGCTCACGGCGTTGCGTTCGAGGTGCTCGAGCAGCGTGGCCCGCGCGATGTTGGCGGCGATCAGAGGGCCGAGGCCGAGAGCGAATGCCGCCGCAGCGACCGCGAGCACCCACCACGGCGTCCGTCGCAGCGCGGCGAGGATGTCGCGCGGGCCGACGACGAGAAGTGCGGTGAGCACGACCGGCAGGACCAGCCAGACGAACAGGATCTTGGTCGTGATCCCGATCCCGAACGCGAAGGCGCCGATCCACAGGGCCGCCGGCTGACGGGAGCGCCGCCAGTGCGTCGCGCCGAGCAGTGCTCCGAGCGCTGCGGGAAGGAGCGGTACCGTCCAGTTCGCGCCGCCGCGGCTCCACCAGATGAACCCCGGCGCACTGCCACAGAGCAGGACCGCGATCGCCGCGGTACGCGTTCCGAACCATGCGCGCGACAGCAGGAAGAGCAGGATGAGCGCCAGCGCCCCGACGCAGAGCTGGCTCAGGCGCAGGATCTCGACCGACGGTCCGACCAGCGAGATGCCGGCGAGGCTCGTGTAGACCGACGTCGAGCCGATGTGCGGGTGGACCATCAGAGGCAGCTCGAGCCCGAAGAGGCGGGTCGAGTAGGTGCATCGCGGCGGGAGGTCCGCTGCGACGTCGAGTGCGACCACGGCGTCGAACGCCTCGTCGTACTGCAGGCCCGGCTGGCGCAGGGCGTGGGCACCGACCCCGAAGAAGACGACGAGGCTCGCCAGCAGAGCCGCCCGCGCACGACGGGCGGCGCGCGCCGGGATGGGCATCGTGTCGGTGGGAACACGGTGTGTCGCAGCCATGTTGCACAACCGACGCTCGCCCGCCGGGTTCGTGTCGTGGATTCTATTGTATGCCTGTCGCGGCCGGGTTGGGTCAGCGCACGTAGCCGAGCGCGCGCAGCTTCGCTTCCTTCTCGGCGTCGATCACCGGGCGTTGCGCGATGTTGACCGGTCGCTCGAGTGCCGTGAACCGGGTGAGCTCGTCCGCGAGCGCGCGCACGTCGTCGCCCATGCTGCGTGGCTTCGACTCGTCGGGGTCGCTGGCCAGGTCGTACAGCGACACCTGCGTGGCCCCGTCGAGCCTGGTGACGGAGACCAGCTTGTGGTCGCCGTCGTAGGCGATGCGGACGCGCTGCCCCACGGGATCGATGTCCTCGACGAACACCGGGTGTGGCTGATCCAGAGGGACGGCTTGCGTGCCGGGCGGCGTCGGGATGCCGAGCGTCTGCAGCACGGTCGCGAAGATCGCCATCGTGGTCACGCGGCGCTCTTCGCGTGTGCCACCGCCACGATTGCCGGGATACTTGACGAGCAGGGGGACGCGGATCAGCGGCTCGAGCGGTGCGATGCCGTGCCCGGCGAGCCCATGCTCGCCCAGCAGCTCGCCGTGGTCGGAGGTGATGAAGATCAGCGACGAGTCGTAGCGCCCGACCTTCCGCAGCCGGTCGAAGAACGTGCCCAGCGCCTGGTCGGTGAACGCGATCTCGCCGTCGTACTGCGAGACGAAGTGCGCGATCGCCTCGGGCGTCAGGCGCTCGTGTCGGACGTTGACGAGCTCGTTCATGGACGCGCCGAAATCCGGATTTCGCCCCGGGAACATGGTGTCGAACGGCGGCGGTGGCTCGTACGGCTCGTGCGGATCGAGGATGTTCACGAACACGAACGCCTTGCCGGGTTCGCTTGCGAGCCAGTCGCCCACGTCCCGCGTGATCTGATCGGCGCGGACGAATCCGTAATCGCTCGCGTAGCGCTGGAAGCCGCGATCGAAGCCGAACAGGGCCGACAGGTACGTCGTGTTCGCGACGAAGCCGCCCGTACGCCAGCCGCCTGCCGCGAGCGTCGTGGCGAGCGTCGTCACTTCCGGGTTGATGGGCAGGGCAAGCAGCCGGTCCCCGGGCACGCGCTCGGCGCCGTGGAACGACGGCCAGCGTCCGGTGAGCAGCGAGGCGTGCGCCGGGACGCTCCACGTACCGGGGGAAACGGCGTTCTCGTAGGTGACCGCGTCCTTCGCGAACTTCTCGAGGGCGGGCGAGGTGGCTCGATCGTAGCCGTAGAGCGAGAGGTTCTTTGCGCGGAGCGTGTCGACCACAAGCAGGATCACGTCGGGGTCGCGCGGCGTGCGCTGGCAGCCCAGCAGCGGCAGGAACACCATGGCGAGGAGGCCGATCGTTCGGCCGGCGGTGCGCTGCGATGATCGCATTCTAGGGGCTCTCCTCCACCTGGACGTGCTGATCTGCGGGGATGTCATGCAGGTTCTGTTTCGTTCCCGACGGCCAACGGATCTCGATCGAATCGATGACTTCGCATGGGCCGAGGCCGAAGTGGAGCGGCGTGATCGACTGCGAGAAGTAGCTGGTCCCGCCGTTCTGATATCGCGTCCGACGCTCGCCGCAGGCTTCGACGACGACCGTCGCACCGAGCCCGTCGCGGTTCGATGAGCGCCCGCGCAGCGTCAAGGCGAGCCAGTGGCCGGTGGCCCCGACGTTGCGTAGCAGGCGGTAGGGGCCCTGGTCGAACGGTGGCGCGCCCCATCCGTTGGTCAGGAAGAGGTCGAGGCGCCCGTCGCGGTCGTAGTCGAAGAAGTGTGCGCCGACGGCACGACCGGCTCCGCTGTCCGGCGTCGCGCCGGAAACCGCCGGGACGGCGACGAAGCGACGTCCGCGGTCGTTCAGGAGCAGCAGGGAGGAGCTCGACTCCCCGTCGAGGCCGCTGTTCACGAGGTAGAGGTCCAGCCATCCGTCGGAATCGACGTCGGCCCACTGCACCGCCTGTCCGTTCACGCCGGACGCCTCCGGCAGACCGTGCTGGGAGTCGAGGTCGCGTACGAACACGCCGCCGTCGTTGCGCCACAGCGCAGCGCCGCGCTGCACGTCGGTGCGCAAGTCGACGGGCGCCGGATCGCGGCCACCACGCACGATGCCGCTCAGGTGGTGGTCGCCCCGGCCCTGCCACCGCAGGTGCCAGAGCTGGCGCGCCGGGCAATCGTCGCAGTCGCGCCGCTCGCCGGCGTCGCGCCACACGAGAAAGAGCGGCACGTCGGACGCTTCGCTGGCCACGGTCGCGGTCGCCGGGCAGGTGAAGCGCCACGACGAAACGCCGTCGGCACCGCAGCGGATACGGTCCGCGGCAACGGGGGAGCCGTTCTCGTACAGGTCGAGGTCGACGCCGGTCGCGTCCGCGGCGGCGGTGAAGTCGAAGCCTGCCGGGTCGTCGTGCGCGAAGAACGCAAAGCGCAGCGTGCCGTGCTGGTCGTCGACGATGCCCTCGTTGAAGTCAGCGCCGAAGCTTGCGGCGAGGTCCAGATCACCGTCGTTGTCGTAGTCGCCGAACGCCATCCCCTGGATCGGGTCGTGCATCGGCTCGAGCCCTGCGTCCCGCGTCGCATCGACGAATCGGCTGCCGCGGTCGTTGCGCAGCAGGCGCAGGCCTTTCGGCGTGCCGCTCAGCAGCAGGTCGGGGAAGCCGTCGCCGTCGTAGTCGCCCCACGTGATCCGCGTACCCGACAGGGAGGCGATGCCCCATGCCTCGGACGCGTCTTCGAAGGTGCCGTCGCCGCGGTTCAGAAAGAGCCGGTTCGGCGAGGCGAAGTTGATCACCGCGAGGTCGAGGTCGCCGTCGCGGTCAACGTCGAGCCACGCCATCGCACGCGAGCGCCCGCTCGGATCGCTCGCACCCGAATCTGCGGCGACGTCGACGAATCTACCACGCCCGTCGCCGCGGTAGAGCCGGTTCGACTTGGTAGCGAGCCCGCGTCCGGCGCCGAGGGTGACGTAGAGATCCAGATGCCCGTCGCCGTTCGCGTCCGCCCAGCCGGTGCCGTGCTGATCTCCGCTTGCGGTGATGCCTGATTGCGGAAGCACGTCGCGGAACGTGCCGTCACCCTGGTTGCGCAGCAGGGTGGCTCCGCCGGCGTGGTTTCCGACATAGAGGTCCGGCCAGGAGTCGTCGTCGAAGTCCGCGATCGCGGCGTCGTAGGTCTGGGTGGCGCGCGCGATGCCGGCGGTTTCGGTCACCTCCGTGAAGCGGACGCCCTGTACCCACTTCTGCTCATCGGGGCGCGGGCTGTCGTCCCTGCGCTCGCAGCCCGCGAGCAGCAGCACGGCAAGCAACCTCAGGAACAGCCATCCCCAATGTCGAATGCCGGGGCGCAGCCCCGGTGCGCGAGCATCCATCGCGGCAGTCTACGGCGCGGGTCCCCGGGGCACCAGCGTCATGGGGAAGTGCGCCGGGCCCTATCGCACTCACGGCCCGCTCCTGCCCCTGACAGGGCGTCGGGGTGCCGACGACGCCGGACGACGTGACAACCGCGCGGCCCGCTGAGGTCGTGGCTCTCGATCCCCTGGGCACGCAGCCGGGCCACCATGGCGCGCAGCTCGGCGCACCACGGTGTGACGAGATCCGACGAGTCGTCGGTCACGCGATCGCGCGTTTCTTCGGCGCTCAGCGGCTTCGATCCGCGATCGCACCGTTTCGGCGGGACGAAATGGAAGAACGAGCCCCCCCGGCTCCAGCTCAAAAGTTCCACCGCGCCCCGCCGCTCAGCGAGAAGAAGTACAGATCCGAAGCGTCGCCCGCGGCCATCGTGAACGCGTTGTCGACGAACACCGAGATGTGCCGCGTCACGTAGAGGTCGATGCCCGCGCCGATGCGGCCCGCGAAGCCGACGTTGCGGTCCTCGCGGCCGAAGCCGTCGCCGTCGTCGACGCGCAGGAAGCCGAAGCCCGACTCGAGGTACGGCTGGAAGCGGTCGAGCGGCAGGATCAGCTTGCCGTTGACGGTGGTGCTGAGCATCGAGAGGTTGTCCGCCGTCGTTCCCGGCCGGCGCGGGCCGAAGTCGTCGGCGTACTCGACGATCGCCTCGGCGGCGAGCCAGTCGTAGAAGCGATAGCCGCCGCGCGCGTTGAGGCCCCAGCTGTTGCCGTAGTTCTGGTCCCGGTACGGCGGCTGAAAGCCCGGCACCTGCCAGTTGAAGCCGAGCCCGACGAAGGCGCCCGCGCGCGTGAAGCTCTTCGGGTCGCCCGGCGCGATGGACCAGGGATCGTCCTCTGCCGCGTCCTGCGCGAACGCGAGACGCGCGTCGAAGGTTCCCGCAACGATCGCCGCGACGGCGATCATGCTGCACACAGCCGACCGAATCCTCATCGTCCCCCCCTCGGCGGAGCGCCCCTCCGCGGTGTCGCCGGCGGTCTTTCGGCCGGCCCTCGCGTCGGCATTAGCCCCGCTCCTGCGTCGGGTCAACGGGGATCCGGACCGCGGATGTCGCGTTCGGGCTGCCTCAGCCGCCGCCCAGGCGCGCGTCGATGGCGGCGAACAGGTCGGCGAAGCGGTCGACCGGCGGATTCACCTCGCCGCCCGAGAGCAGCGCGATTCCGGAGTTGGACAGGGTCGCGGCCACGGCGGGCGACTGGGTGGCCGCAGCGTCGCGGGCCTCGCGGTAGATGGTCTCGTCGCCACCGGCGAGTGCGTCGAGCCCCAAGAGGGCGGCACGCGCGAGGTCGGTGAGCTTCTGCGACCACGGCGCGATCTCGGCGAGCAGCGCGGCGTCCTCGACCGTCGCCTGAAGGGTCGCGCGGTTCGCCACGAGGTCCTCGAGGTACGAGCGCAGCTCCGCGAGCGCGGCGGGGGCCGTGTCGGCGCCGGGCCAGGCCGCGGCGACGAGCCGGCCCAGCTCGGCCGCCTCGTCGGCGCCGGCCAGCACCGGGTGGCCGCGATGCTGCGCCGCGAACAACCCGAGTGCCGCCGCACCCGGCCCGCCGACGTCGGCGATCGCGCGGCGCCACGCGGCCTCCGGGTCGTAGCCGTGCGGGTCCGCGAAGTACTCGGCGGCGGTCGCGACCGCGATCAGCCCGGCAACCGGCTGGCTCATCAGGTTCAGCACCACGTCCGCGGCTTGCCCCAGGTCCGCGTCTCGGCCGAGGTACGGACCGAGGAACAGCTCGCGCGCGATCGAGTCGTTGACCGGGAAGTTGTCCCAGATCACGAGCGGCCGGCCGCTGGCGAAGCCGCGGAAGTCCTGCGCGTCGGCCCGCGTGAGCCGTGCCGAGAACACGCCCGGACCGGTCCACATGATCGGCAGCACCGGCGGGACCATCGCCGCGTAGGCGTCGTAGTAGACCTGCGGCGGCTGCGGCGACAGCTCCGCGAAGAGGCCGCGATTCGCGCGCAGGTCGGCGGCGAGCCCGGTGTACACGTGGCCGATGAACCAGAGGTCCGTGTCGGGACCGAAGCTCGCCACCAGCTCCGCGACGCGCGCCGTGAGCCCCGCCTGGAGCTCGGGATCGAGGGCCGTCGACGCGGGATCGAGCAGGTCGTCGAACAGCAGCGCGAAGCCGGTGACGCCGCGCTCGTGGACGCCACGCAGCTTGGCGGCGAGGCGCTCGAAGTCGGCGGGGTCGTCGCGGTCGTAGGTGATGCCGGGCGCGATCGCGAAGTGGAAGCGCACGCCGCTTTCGCGGCCGACGCGCGCGAGCTCGCCGAAGTCGGCGAGCTGCTCCTCCGGGTACGGATCGCGCCACGCGTCGCGGTGCAGCGGGTCGTTCTTCGGCGCGTAGACGTACGCGTTCATGCCGCGCGCGCCGATGAAGCGGATGATGCGCGCGCGCGTCGCGGTGTCGTACGGCTCGCCGTAGAAGCCCTCGATCACGCCGCGGCGGCGGAACGGGGACGACCCCTCGGGTGCGGACGCGTCGCTGCACCCGGCGAGGGCGACGGCGGCGAGGACGGCGAGGCGGGCGAGCAGCGGAGCGAGCGGACGGCGCGCGGTCGTCATGCGCGGACCTACCACGGATCCTGCCGCACGCGGGAGCCCGATCCGGCTCGGCGCGGCGCCCGGCGGAAGGCCCCGAGTCCGCGAGTCGCGCCCGTCGGGCTCCGTCCGGGGAGCGGCTCGAGTCCACGAGTCGTGCTCGCCGGGCTCTGTCCGGGGAGCGGGTCGTGCGCGCTCACTCTCGCGCACGACCCGGGGCGTGCGCGCTCACTCGCGCCCAAGCCCCGGGGCGTGCGCGCTCACTCGCGCCCAAGCCCCGGGGCGTGCGCGCTCACTCGCGCCCAAGCCCCGGGTCGCGCGCGCGCAGCTTCTTCCTCTCCGACTGCGCGCGCTTCTGCTCGAGCCGGCGCTCCACCGCGCCGCGCGACGGGCGCGTCTTGCGCCGCGGCCGCGGCGGGGTCGCCACGGCTTCCAGCATCGCGTCGAGCTTGGCGAGGCAGTCGGCGACGTTGCGTCCCTGGTCGCGGTGCCGGTCGCTGGTCAGCAGCAGGTCGCCGTCGGTCGTGATGCGCGTCGCGAAGCGCTCGGCGAAGCGGGCGCGGACGTCGGCCGGGATCGCGCGCGACGCGTGCACCGGCCAGCGCAGCACCGCCTTGGTGCTCACCTTGTTGACGTTCTGCCCGCCGGCGCCGGAGCTGCGCGCGAAGGTGATCCGGAGCTCCCTCGCGGGGACGCGCAGGCGCTCGGACACGTCAGGCGGCCGCGCGCGCGTCGCCTGGATCCTGGGCGCGCAGCACGATCTCGGTGATCTCGCTCGGTGCTGCGAGACGCATCGGCGGCCCCCAGTATCCGGTGCCGCGGCTCACGAAGAGCTGCGCCGCGCCGCGCCGGTAGTGCCCTGCGACGTAGCGCACCGCGAGGCGCACGAGGTAGTTGAACGGCCAGATCTGGCCACCGTGCGTGTGTCCCGAGATCTGCAGGTCGACGCCGAGGGGCGCCGCGGTGCGAAAGGTCGTCGGGTCGTGCGCGAGCAGGATCACCGGGCGCCCGGGGTCCCGCCCGGTGAGCGCCCCGGCGACGTCCTCGCCGTGTCCCGGGCCGAAGAGGTACCCGCGGTGGTCGTCGACGCCCGCGAGGTCGAACGCCGCGCCGTCCTGCCGGATCTCCACGCGCTCGTTGCGCAGCGGCCGCATGCCGATCTTGCGGATCTCCGCGAGCCACGGGTCGGCGCCCGAATAGTAGTCGTGGTTCCCGGTGACGAAGAAGACGCCGTGCCGGGCGCGCAGCTCGCGGAACGGCGCGATCTCGGGCCCGAAGTGCTTGACGCTGCCGTCGACCAGGTCGCCGGTCACTGCGATCAGGTCGGGGCGCAGCGCGTTGACGCGCTCGGTGATCGTGGCGGCGAAGCGCCGGTCGAGCAGCGGTCCGATGTGGATGTCGCTGATCTGCACGATGCGGAAGCCGTCGAGGGCGCGCGGCCAGCGGTCGAGGCGGATCTGGACGCGCGCGGTGCGCGGCGCGCGCAGCCCGCAGACGAGGGCGAAGATGCCGACCGCCAGTGCGGCCGTCACGACCATCGCCGCGCGAACCCCGGCCGCCGCCTCGGGATCGCCGCTGCGGAACGCGGCGCCGAGGAGGCCGACGAGCACCTCGGATGTGCCGAGGCTCAGCTGGAGAAAGAACGCGAAGCCGATCCACGTCGACGCGGGCCAGACGACGAGCCGCGCGATCCGGGGCGGCATCCAGCGCTCGGCGACCGGCTGCAGCAGCACCGACGCGCACAGCACGACGAGCAGTGCGGTCGCGAGCGTCGCGGGCGCGCCGGTGAGGCCCGGGTCGCGGACGAGGCGGTCGAACATGTAGACGTGGCCGCCGATCCAGACCGTCAGGACGACGATCGCGAACGTGGCGAAGACGGCGATCCTCTGCATCCGCGCTGATTCCCCCCGACACGGCCCCCGTACCGGACGACACGAGCCTAAGGCAGCCGCGGCGGCCGGTCCAGGGGGGCGTGGCGGATGGTTCGTCAGGTTCGTTGTCCGCCGAGCGCCGCGAGTTGCTCGACGCGCCGCTCGGCAGTCGCGCGCTCCGAGCCGGGGCGCTCGTGCCCGCCGCGCGGCGCGGTCGCCTCGTCCCGCGGCGGAGCCTCGTCGTCCTCCAGGTAGAAGACCTGATTGACCGACGTCCCGAGCGCGTGCGCGATGCGTAGCGCGGTCACGAGGTTGGGCCGCACGCGGCCGTTCTTGATGCGGTTCAGGTGTCCCTGGTCGAGTCGCGCGACCATCGCGACCTCGCCCTCCGCGAGGCCGCGGTCGTGCAGGATCCGGTTCAGCCGGTTGCGCAGGACCATCATCCTCCTCTCTTCCCCGGGCGCGTGGGGAGGCTGCGCCCGCGGACGCCAGACAGCAGGAGTCGCGCGTCGCGCGTAAGTGCGACGCGAGCTATTCGCCCGGCAGGGCGACCGCGGTCGGACGGCTCGGAGGCACGGGCCGGTCCGAGCGGCCCACGCAGCGCCGCAAGCCAGCGTGCCACCGCGGCGACGAGCCAGCGGTGCGATGGAAAGAGTCGATGCATGCGTCGCATCGACCCTTTCCATCCTTGAGGTCGTGACCGCGCTGGCCTAGTCGCGACGGCCAGCCCCGTGGCGCGGCGTGCAGCCCGCAGGGGACCCGCGCATGTCTCTCCGCTTCGTCATCCTTGGCCTGCTGACCGAGCTGCCCCGGCACGGCTATGCGATCCAGCGCGTGCTCGAGGAGCGCTTCGGCGAGCTCTGCGATCCGGGATCGGGCGACGTCTATCGTGCGCTCGCGGTGCTCGACCGCGAGGGGCTGGTGCGGGCGTCGGCGACCCGCGTCGGCCGCCGCCCGCGGCGCAAGGTGTACGAGCCCTCGGCGGCGGGGCGCCGCGAGCTGCTCGGGTGGCTGCGCGACGGGAGCAAGCAGGGTGGTCGCGTGTCGCGCGACGAGCCCTTCCTGCGTCTCCTCGTCGCGGCGCGTTCCGCACCCCAGCTGCTGCCGGGGCTGCTCGACGGCGAGGTGCGGCATCGGCGTCTGGTTCTGTCCGCGCTCGAGTCGCAGCGCGGGCCGCTGCGCGGTGCGACGAGCTTCCTGGCGCTGGTCCTCGGCCTGCGCCACGAGGCCGCGCTCGAGGAGGCGCGGGCCGCGCTGCGTGCGGCGGATCTCTGTCGTCGCGTTCTGCAGCGCCAGCGCGCCGGCGCTGCCGTATCCGCGCTGCTGCAGGGACTGGCGCGCGGCACGGAGGGCGGCGCGGCCCAGCCGCCGCGGCGGACCGGCGCTACTGCATGATCCCCGGCATCCGCAGGCTGAAACGTGGGATGTCGGCCTTGAAGACGCCGCCCTCGCCGTCGTGCATCTCGTAGGTGCCTTCCATCGTGCCCACCGGCGTCGCGATCACCGCGCCGCTCGTGTAGCGGTGCGAGTCGCCCGGAGCGAGCACCGGCTGCTCGCCGACCACGCCCGGTCCCTCGACCTCCTCGACCTTGCCGTTGCCGTCGGTGATGATCCAGTGACGGCGGCGGAGCTGCACGCGTGGCGCGCTCTCGTTCGCGATGGTGACGAAGTAGGCGAACGCGTAGCGGTTCTCGTCCGGGGACGAGTGCTCGTCGAGGTAGGTCGACTCGACGGTCACCCGGACGCCGGAGGTCACTGCGGTGGGCATGGCGCGCCATGGTTAGCAATCCGGCCGCCGGGAGTTCAATCCGGGCCCCGGCGCGGCGCGACGCCGACGTTTGCAGGACCGCGCGACCGAGCGCTATCCGATCGGGATGGCCGACGAGTACAAGGCACCCCTGCCGATCGCGACACCCGACTCGAAGCCCTTCTGGGAAGGCTTGAAGGAGCACCAGCTCCGGATCCAGCGCTGCAAGGACTGCGGCACTGCCTACTTCTACCCGCGCGACGTCTGTCCCGGCTGCCTGTCGGGCAACGTCGAGTGGTTCACGGCGAGCGGACGCGGCAAGCTGCACACCTTCTCGATCGTCTACCGGCCGCTCAAGTACCCGCCGCTGCCGGCGCCGTACGTGCTCGCCATGATCGAGCTCGAGGAGGGGCCGCGCATGATGAGCAACCTCGTCGGCGTCGAGCCCGATCCCGCGAAGATCCGCTGCGAAATGCCGGTCGTGATCGAGTACGCGGACGTGACGCCCGAGGCCACGCTGCCGCGCTTCCGCCCCGCCTCCTGAGCCGCCGTCCCCGAAGGAACAGACCATGGCACTCGAGAAGCTCCACGCACAGCGCGGCTCGGTCGCGATCGTCGGCGCCGCGGAATCGGACCGGGTCGGCAAGCTACCCGGCAAGTCGGCGCTCGCGCTGCACGCCGAGGGCGCGCGCAACGCGCTCGCCGACGCGGGTCTGAAGGCGAGCGACGTCGACGCCGTGCTGTCGACCGGACGCTCGACCGCGAACGACGTCCCGGAGTACCTCGGCATCCGTCCGCGCTACATGGACAACACGCAGATGGGCGGCTGCTCGTTCATCGCCCACCTGCAGCACGCGCTCGGCATCATCAACGCGGGTGTCGCCGAGGTCGTGCTGATCACGCACGGCGAGAGCGGCTACTCGCGTGTCGGCGTCGGCGGCGGCGACCGCTTCGCACCCGACACCCCGCCGGGGCAGTTCGAGATGCCGTTCGGCATCGGCGGTCCGGCGACGCGCTACGCGCTCGCCGCCGTGCGCCACATGCACGAGTACGGCACCACGAAAGAACAGATGGCGCAGGTCGCGGTCGCGACCCGCAGGTGGGCGACGCTCAACCCGCGCGCGATGATGCGCGATCCGATCACCGTCGCCGACGTGCTCGCGTCGAAGGAGATCGCCTGGCCGTTCAACCTGCTCGACTGCTGCCTCGTCACCGACGGCGGCGGCGCGCTGGTGGTGACGTCGGCCGAGCGCGCGCAGGACTGCGCGAAGAAGCCCGTGTACGTGCTCGGCACCGGCGAGGCGACCACGCACTCGATCATCAGCCAGATGCCGCGCTTCCACGTCTGGGACGCGGCGGTCATGGCCGGCGAGCGCGCTTTCGCGATGTCGGGCGTCGAGCGCTCCGAGATCGACCTCGCGATGTTCTACGACGCGTTCACCATCGTGCCGATCCTGGCACTCGAGGCGCTCGGCTTCTGCAAGCCGGGCGAGGGCGGTGCGTTCGTCGAGGACGGGAAGACGGGACCGGGCGGCAGCTTCCCGATGAACACCAACGGCGGCGGACTCTCGTACACCCACAGCGGGATGTACGGCATGTACCTGCTGGTCGAGGCGGTGAAGCAGCTGCGCGGCGAGTGCGGCGAGCGCCAGGTGAAGGACGCGAAGACGACCATCTGCCACGGCACCGGCGGCATCCTGGCGGCGTCGGCGACCGCGATCCTGTCCGTCGAGCGTTGAGCGGCGCCGAGCGCACGCCGGGTCCGCTGCCCGTCCGCGAGATCGTGTCGGGCGGGCAGACGGGCGTCGACCGTGCGGCGCTCGACGTGGCGCTCGAGCTCGGACTCCCGTGCGGCGGCTGGTGTCCGAAGGGGCGCCTCGCCGAGGACGGTCCGATCCCCGAGCGCTACCCGCTGCGCGAGACGCGTAGCGCGCGCTACCAGCGCCGGACGCTGTGGAACGTCCGCGACTCCGACGCGACGCTGATCCTGGCGCACCGTCCGCTGAGCGGCGGCACGGCCTACACCGAGCGCTGCGCGCAGGACGTCGAGCGTCCGTGCCTCGTCGTCGCACCCGACGCCGGCGACGCCGCGGCCGTCGCGCGCGTGCGCGCCTGGCTGGCGGAGAACGAGGTCGAGGTCCTGAACGTCGCCGGGCCGCGCGAGAGCGGTGCGCCGGGGATCCACGCCGCCGCGACGGCGTTCCTGCGCGCGCTGCTCGCCCCGGCCGACGCGTCGTCGCGCTGAGCTGACGCGCGCCGCGCGCCGCGCGTCAGCGCGGCGCGACGGCGAGCGCGGCAAGGTCGGACAGCAGCTCGAGCGCGCGTGCGATGCGCGGTCCGTGCCAGAACGCGAGCGTGCCGTCGATCACGTGGATCCCGCCGGCCCGTGCGGCGCGCGTGGCCGACAGCGCGCCGCGCGCCAGGTCCGCCGCGTCGTCGGCCGTGAAGCGGTACGGCTCGTCGGGCAGCAGCACGAGGTCCGGGTCGCGCGCCGCGATCTCCTCGAGCGTGACGCGCGGGTAGCGGTCGGTCGCGTCCGCGAAGACGTTCGCGATGCCGGCGCAGGCCAGCAGGTCGTGCGCGTAGGTGTCGCGCGACAGCGACATCCACGGGTCCTTCCACACTGCGACGAACGCACGCACCGGCTCGCGCGCGGCCGCGGCGCGTGACGCGCGCTCGAATGCGCTGTGCACGGGGGAGAGCACGGTGTCGCGCAGCGCGGCGTCCGCGCCGAGGCGCGCGAGCCCGTCGAGGTGCAGGACCGCCTCGTGCACCGTGCGCGGGTAGTCGACCCAGACCGTCGCGCCGCGCTCGCGCAGCCGGCGCACGTCGATCTCGCGGTTCTCCTCGTGGTTCGCGAGCACGAGGTCGGGTGCGAGCGCGAAGACCGCGTCGCAGTCCGGGTTCTTGGTGCCGCGCACGCGAGCGACCCGCGGCGGCAGGTCGGCCGGATGGATGCACCAGTCGGTCACCCCGACGACGCGCTCGCCGAGGCCGAGCGCGAACAGGCTCTCGGTCACGCTCGGCACCAGCGACACGATGCGCCGCGCGTCCTCCGGCAGGGGAATCGCGGCGCCGGAGGCGTCGACGCACGTCGATCCCGGGACGAAGCCCGCGCGCGCGTCCGATGAAGGCGCCCGGCGCGGGCTCCTCCCCTCGTGGCCGGCGAGGCCGTCAGCCGTGTCGGACATGGGGCGACACGGTAGCAGGCGCGCGCGGCTTGTCCGCCGGGGCAGCGCGTGGGAGCTTTGGCCGTCGTCGAAGCACGGGAGGGACCCATGTCGCGTGGACACGAACAGCGGCTCGCCGAGCGGGGCATCGTCCTGCCGCCGGCGTCGAGGCCGGTCGCCAACTACCTGTCCTGCAAGCGGACCGGCGACCTGCTGTTCGTCGGCGGGCACGGGCCGGTCGGTCCCGAGGGGATCATCCGCGGCAAGGTCGGCGACACGGTGTCGCTCGAGCACGGGCGCGAGGCCGCGCGGCGCACCGGGCTCTCGATCCTCGCGACGGTGCGCGCCGAGCTCGGCACGCTCGACCGCGTGCGCCAGGTGGTGAAGGTGCTCGGCATGGTGAACTGCGCACCGGGCTTCAACCGCACGCCCGAGGTCATCGACGGCTGCTCGGATCTGCTCGTCGAGGTGTTCGGCGACGCCGGACGCCACACGCGCTCCGCGGTCGGCATGGCCGAGCTGCCGTTCGACATCGCGGTCGAGATCGAGGCGATCTTCGAGGTCGACGGATGACGCACGCGCGTCACGGAGGTCGACGGCTGACGCGCGGGCGTCACGCGTGACGACCGCGAAGCCCGACGCCGGTGAGGTGCGTACGCTCGCGCCCGAGGGCGTCGCCGGCCGCTTTCGCGCGACGTTCGGCGGCGCGCCGCGCGTGTATCGCGCCCCCGGCCGCGTCAATCTGATCGGCGAGCACACGGACTACAACGACGGCTTCGTGCTGCCCGCCGCGATCGACCTGGCGGCGTTCGTCGCCGCGGCGCCGCGCGACGACCGCGTGCTGCGCGTCGCGGCGGCAGACCTCGGGCGCCACGCCGAGCTGGCGCTCGACGCGGCGTCCGAGCCGCAGCCCGCCCGCGACTGGAGCGACTACGCATTCGGCGTGGCGCTCGAGCTCGAGCGCGCGGGGCACCGCCTGCGCGGCGCGGATCTGCTGGTGACGAGCGCGGTTCCCGTCGGTGCCGGGATGAGCTCGTCGGCGGCGTTCGAGGTCGCGGTCGCGCTCGCGCTGCTCGACCTCGCCGGCATCGCGCTCGACCCCGTCGCGGTCGCGCGGCTCTGCCAGGCGGCGGAGAACCGCTTCGTCGGCACGCGCTGCGGCATCATGGACCAGTTCGCGTCGTGCCGCGGCCGCGCCGGGCACGCGCTCTTCCTCGACTGCCGCTCGCTCGACGTGCGCGAGGTCCCGGTGCCGTCCGACCTCGCGATCGTGGTGTGCGACAGCGGCGTGAGCCACGCGCTCGCCGACGGCGCGTACAACGAGCGCCGCGCCGCCTGCGAGGAGGCCGTCCGGATTCTCGGACGCGGGCGTCCGGAAATCCGGGCGCTGCGCGACGTCGGCGAGGACGAGCTGGAGCGCCGCCGTGGCGAGCTGTCCGAGGTCGTGTGGCGACGCTGCCGCCACGTCGTGCGCGAGAACGCCCGCGTGGTGGACGCGGTGCGTGCCCTCGACACCGGAGATCGAAATCGGCTCGGTGCGTTGCTGCGTGCTTCGCACGAGAGCCTCCGGTCCGACTACGAGGTGAGCTGCGTCGAGCTCGACCTTCTCGTCGAGGCGGCGTCCGGCCGTGACGGAGTCGTCGGCAGCCGCCTGATGGGCGGTGGCTTCGGCGGGTCGACGATCAACCTCGTCCGTCCCGACGCGGTGCCCGAGGTGGAGGGCGAGCTGCGCGACGCCTATCGCAAGCGCTGTGGCAGAGACCTCGGCGTCCACGTCTGCCGGGTCGGCGACGGCGCCGGGCGCGTCCTCTGACGGGCGCTCCGCGGAGGGGCGCGTGGCATCGGCGCCGCCGGGGCGCTGGCAAAAAATTGCCGGGTGCGTCACGAGAGCAACGCTGAATCATTGCATTTTGGTCACGCATACGGCAGAAAGATCAGCGAAGACGGGGTTCCGGCGTCTGGTGCGCGAATTGCTCGATGACCAGGCGTCGCGACTGAGCCGAACGCGCGGGGAGGTGAGCGGCGGATGGAGGTGAGAGTCATGCGCAAGGCTACCCGGACCTGGTCGATCTTCACGCGTCGCTGGACTAACGGCACCGGCTCCATCGTGAGCCGTGCGATCCTGCTAGGCGGCGCATTCCTCGTCGGAATGATCGCGGCCTGATCGCAGCCAACCGGGGCGTCGCGGCCCGAGCGCCCCGGGTCGAGCATCGCTACGGGCCCCGGCTTGCCTCCGGGGACTGCCCTCGCATCGTGGCGCCACGAGGTCGATGCGGCGTCCGCCAGGGTGTTCGCCCCGGAGATGCCACTCGCCGTCCGCCAGGGGCCTCGCCCCGGAGATGCGACTCGCCGTTTCGCGGACTCGCTCCCGCGCTCGACCGACCGAGGCACCCCGGGAAGTTGCGCGGTGGACACGATGCCGCCGGCGCGGCTAGGACAGCCGCGCTGCCATGCGCATTCTCACGCTGAACTGCTGGAACATCTCGCCGCCCTACCACGAGCGGCTCGCACTGCTGCGCGACGAGATCGCGCGCCTCGCGCCGGACCTGATCGGCATGCAGGAGATCATCGTCCGGCGAGACGGGTTCGACGAGGGCGCCGAGATCCTCGACGGGCTCGGCTACGCGTCGGTGTTCGGCGCCGCGTTTCGCTGGGGCGAGGCGGGTGGTCCGCTGCCGTACGACGCGGACGGCGACGGCTTCGGCAACCTCGTCGCGAGCCGCTGGCCGATCGAGCGCAGCGCCGTGCACGAGCTGCCTGGCGTCGAGTCCGGCGAGCGGCGCAGCGTGGTCGCGGCGCACGTCGCCACGCCGCACGGCCGCCTCGCGTTCCTCACCACGCACTTCAACTGGCGGCTGCACCACGGCTTCGTGCGTGAGCGGCAGGCGATCGCGCTCGCCAAGCTGATCCGCGCGTGGGCGGCCGAGACCGACCTGCCGCCGGTCGTCACCGGCGATCTCAACGCGGAGCCGGACGCGGCGGAGATCCGCTACCTGAGCGGACTCCAGTCCCTCGCCGGCACCAGCTTCTACATGCAGGACGCGTGGCGCCTCGCGGGCGACGGCGGCCCGGGCCACACCTGGGACAACGCGAACCCGTTCGCGGCGCCGTCCTTCGAGCCCAGCCGGCGGATCGACTACGTGCTGGTCGGCCAGCCCGACGCGACCGGGCGCGGCGTGATCGAGTCGGCGCGCGTGGTGATGAACGAGCCCCGGGACGGGGTCTTCCCGAGCGATCACTTCGGGGTCGTGGCCGACGTACGTGGCTGACGGCCTCACCCGCTTCGCCGACCACAAGGGATGAATCCGCAGGGCGTGCTCATCCGAGCGGCCCTCGCGCCCGGCGCCGTGCCGGCGGTGGCTCGCGCCAGGGCAGCCGACGCACCGCTCGGGACCCGCGTGGGTCGTACCCGTACTGGACGCGCTCCGCGGTGAGCAGTGCCGTGGTGCGATCGAGCGACATCCGTTGCACGACGATCGACACCTGGGTGAGCGTCGGGTCGGCGTCGAGAATGCGGCGCGCGAGCTCGTCCGGTGGGCGGAGAGCGCCGACCGCGTGATGCCCCGCCTCGAAGCGGCGCATCGCGCCGCGCAGCGCGGCATCGAGCGTGGCCGGGTCGAGCCGCACGGGGTGTCGCTCGCGCAGCCCGTGGATGGCCAGCGAGAGCGGCGGCGTCGGTACGGTGTACATCGCGAACCCGCCGAGCTTCCACGGATTCGGACTGGCAACGGCGACCAGCGCGCGGTGCGCGAGCGGCTAGAGCCCGATGAGCAGAACGATCGCGAGCGCGACGTGAACCTTCCACGTCGCCTCGCCGGCCGTCTGCCGTGCGGCTTTGGCCGGCGAGCCGGACCGAGCGCCGTGATCGCGTCGCCGTGTCACGGGTTGAAGCCCTCGAGGACGCTTCGCCCGGGGAGCCAGTCGAATGCCGCCGCCACTGCCCATGCGAGCAGCGCGAGCAGGGACGGCAGCAGCGCGCGCGTCGCGGAGCGGAGCGTGGCAGCGATGCCGTGAGCAACGCCGCGAACAGGGCCGCGAAGCCGGCTCCCCGTGCGGCGAGCTGCAGCACCAGCTCCAGCACGAGCACGAGAGCCGCCGTCGCGGCCGCACCGCGCGTCGCGCGCGGCAGCAGAAGCAAGCCGAGCGCGATCTCGGCGATCCACACCAGATTCGATGCGGCGACGAACGGCAGCGCCGTCGTGCGGAAGGGGCCGGCCCCCGGCGCGGTGGTGGCGAGGCTCGCGAGCCGCTCGAGCTCGTCCGCCGGCAGCAACCAGCGAAACAGGTCCGCGAAGCGATCGGCCTGCGCCGTCATGAAGGCGAGGAACTCGCCGCGGAAGTAGAGCCCGTAGAGGACCTTCTGCAGTCCCGTGTGAAAGAGCACGAGGGCCGTCACCCAGCGGATCGCCGCGAGCGCGGTGCGCTCTCCGTCGCGCTCGCGGCCGACGAGCGCCAGCAGGGCCACCACCACCAGCTCGAGGAAGAAGTGGTTGTTCGTGAACGGCAGCGTCCACCAGAGCCGCAGGGCCAGGGCAGGCAGCGCGAGCCGCGGCGCGAGAGCTTCCGTCCGCGGCTCGAAGGCGAGCGCTGCACAGACCGTCGCGGCGACGGCCGCCGCCACCAGAACCGGCACCGCCTCCGGCACCAGGGCGACCCACAGCCAGCCCCGGGGCGGCGCCGCGGACCAGGAGGAGCCGACGGAGGAGGTCGACGCGCGCGCGGACCTCCGCGTCGGCGTCCCCGCCGGTGATCTCCATGAGTCGAGTCGCCGCGGGGACGGTCACGGCGTGTCGTGCGCGTCAGGCGCCCGCGATCAGCTGTCGCAGCACGTAGGGCAGGATGCCGCCGTGCTGGTAGTACTCGATCTCGATCGGCGTATCGATGCGCACCGTGACCGTGACCTCTTCGGAGGCCCCGTTCGCGCGGTGAATGACGAGCTCGACGTCCTGGCGCGGCTTGAAGCCCGGCGCTTCGAGCCCGAGCAGGTCGAAGGTCTCGGTGCCGTCGAGGCCGAGCGTCGCGACGCTCGCGCCGTCCTTGAACTGGCAGGGCAGGACGCCCATGCCGACCAGGTTGCTGCGGTGGATGCGCTCGAAGCTCTCGGCGACGACCACGCGCACGCCGAGGAGCCGCGTGCCCTTCGCCGCCCAGTCGCGCGAGCTGCCGGTGCCGTACTCCTGGCCCGCGAAGATGATCAGCGGTGTCTTCTCGGCCTGGTACTTCATCGCGGCGTCGTAGATCGCCATCTGCTCGCCGCCCGGACGGTGGATCGTCACGCCGCCCTCGACGCCCGGCACCATCAGGTTCTTGATGCGGACGTTGGCGAACGTGCCGCGCGTCATGACGCGGTCGTTGCCGCGCCGCGCGCCGTAGCTGTTGAAGTCGGCGACCTCGACGCCGTTCTCCTGCAGGTAGAGCCCGGCGGGTGAAGTCTTCTTGATAGCACCGGCGGGGCTGATGTGGTCGGTCGTGACCGAGTCGCCGAAGATCGCGAGCGGGCGCGCGCCGCGCACGTCCTCGAAGCGGCCGGGCTCGAGGCCGAAACCGGTGAAGAACGGCGGCTCCTGGATGTACGTCGACGCGCGGTCCCAGTCGTAGACCACGCCGACCTTGCTCGGCACCTGGTCCCACAGCGGCGTCGCCGACGCGAAGTCCGAGTAGAGGCGCCGGAACGTCGCCGGATCGGTGGCGGCATGGAGGCAGTCGCGGATCTCGGCGCTCGTCGGCCACACGTCGCGCAGGAAGACGTCCTTGCCGTCCTTGCCCTGGCCGAGCGGCTCCTTCGACAGGTCGACGTCGACCTTGCCCGCGAGAGCGAACGCGACGACGAGCGGCGGGCTCATCAGGAAATTCGCCTTCACGCTCTGATGGACGCGTGCTTCGAAGTTGCGGTTGCCGCTCAGCACGCTGGCGACGATCAGGTCGTTCTTGACCACCGCGTCCTCGAGCATCGGGTCGAGCGGGCCGGAGTTGCCGATGCAGGTCGTGCAGCCGTAGCCGACGGTGTTGAAGCCGAGCGCGTCGAGGTCCTTCTGCAGGCCCGTCTTCTCGAGGTAGTCGGTGACGACGCGGCTGCCCGGAGCGAGCGACGCCTTCACCGCGGGCTGCACCGTCAAGCCGCGCGCGACGGCCTTCTTCGCGAGGAGGCCCGCCGCCAGCATGACGCTCGGATTCGACGTGTTGGTGCACGAGGTGATCGCCGCGATCACCACGTCACCGTCGTGCAGCTGCACCGGCCGCGACGCCACGCTGGCGGCGGCGCTCCTGCGCGCCGCGTCCTGACGGCCGTAGCCGTTGTTCGCCGGCGCGAGCGTGAGCAGCTCGTCGAAGCGGCTCTCGAGCGAGCCGAGCTCGATGCGGTCCTGCGGGCGCTTCGGTCCGGACACCGCCGGCGTGATGGTCGCGAGGTCGAGCTCGAGCACCTCGCTGTAGTCGCACTGTCCGGCGCGCGGAATGCCGAACATGCCCTGCGCCTGGTAGTACGCGCGCACCAGGTCGACGTGCTCCGCGCTGCGGCCGGTCGCGAGCAGGTACTTGCAGGTCTCCTCGTCTACCGGGAAGAAGCCCATGGTCGCGCCGTACTCGGGCGACATGTTGGCGATCGTCGCGCGATCCGCGACCGGCAGCGTCGCGGCCCCCTCGCCGTGGTACTCGACGAACTTGCCGACGACCTTCGCCTTGCGGAGCAGCTCGGTGAGGCGCAGCACGACGTCGGTCGCGGTGACGCCTTCCTTCACCGCGCCCTTCAGGTGCACGCCGACCACGTCGGGCGTGAGGACGTACACCGGCTGGCCGAGCATGCCCGCTTCCGCCTCGATGCCGCCGACGCCCCAGCCGACGATGCCGAGGCCATTGATCATCGTGGTGTGCGAGTCGGTGCCGACCAGAGTGTCGGGGAGTGTCACACCGTCGCGCTCGAGCACGCCCTTGCCGAGGAACTCGAGGTTCACCTGGTGGCAGATGCCGATGCCCGGCGGCACGACCTTGAACGTGTCGAACGCCTGCATGCCCCACTTGAGGAACTCGTAGCGCGCGGCGTTGCGCTCGAACTCCATCTGCATGTTCTGCGCGAGGGCCGTCGGCGTGCCGGCGAAGTCGACCTGCACCGAGTGGTCGACGACGAGGTCGACCGGAACCAGCGGCTCGACGATCTTCGGGTTCTTGCCGAGCTTCGCGACCGTGGAGCGCATCGCCGCGAGGTCGACCAGCAGCGGCACGCCGGTGAAGTCCTGCAGCAGGATGCGCGCAACGACGAACGGGATCTCCTCGGTGCGCTCGGCCCTGGGCTGCCACGCGGCCAGCGCGCGGACGTCCGACTCGCGGCAGCGCTTGCCGTCGACGTTGCGCAGCACCGACTCGAGGACGACGCGGATGCTGACCGGCAGGCGCGACACCTTGCCGAGCCCGGCCTTCTCCAGCGCGGGCAGCGCGTAGAACCTGGCCGTTCGCTTGCCGCCGATGTCGAGGGTCTGCAGGGAATCAAAGAGGTTGTGAGCCCGCGCGTCGTTCGCCATGCCGGTCGTTTAACGCTCGACTCCGGCCGGTGCGAGCCCGGTCCGGTCGCGCACCGCCGCGCACGGCGACCGCCGTCGTACCGCACCCCGCGCCGCTCGCCGGGCGCCGCGGCGTGCGGTAGGACGTCGCGCGCATGAGCCTCGTCTGGTACTTCGCCTACGGCTCGAACCTGCAGAGCGGGACCCTGCGGGGCCGGCGCGGCGTCGAGGTGCGGCGCGCCGTCCCGATGCGGGCGCCGGGCTGGCGGCTGGTGTTCGACAAGCCGCGCCTCTTCGGCGGCGGCTCGGTGGCGAACATCGTGCCCGACGACCAGAGCCACGTCGTCGGCGTGGCGTTCGAGATCTCCAAAGACGACCACGCACACGTCGAGCTCACCGAGGGCGTTGCGATCGGGCACTACGCTCGAGTCGAGCTGGCGATCGAGCCCATCGGCGTCACCGATGGCGCGCCGCGCGCGGCGCTGTCGCTCAGCTCGAACGCACGCGATGCCGCGCTGCGCCCGTCCACCCGGTACATGGGCCTGGTCATCGACGGCGCCGTCGAGCACGGGCTGCCCGACGGCCACCTGGAGTTCCTCCGTTCGGTGCCGACGTGCGAGGAAAGTGCCGCGGCGGCGGCGCTGCGTCCGATGATCGACGCCCTCATGAAGCGTCGCTGATCCCGTGCTCCCGCGTCCGGCGCGGGGATCGATCCCGGCGGCCACACCGCGCGACCGCGCGTGGCGACGCCCCGACTACCCTGCTTCGCGGATCCTCGGCGGCGCTGCGAGGTCGACGACCTTCGCGCGCTGCCTCGCCAGGCGGTCGCGCACCAGCGGGTCGAAGGTGAAGTAGAGGATCTGCCAGCCTTCGCTTGCGAGCTCGGCGATCGCGTCGGCGAGCGCCTCGCGGCGCGTACCGTCGGACGACATGAAGGCGTCATCGAGGACGAGGAAGCCCGGCTCGCCGAGGACGCGACGCACCAGCGCGAGCCGCACGGCGAGAGACAGCTGGTCGCGGGCGCCGCGGCTCAGTGCCTCGCTGCCGAAGCGGCTGCCGTCCTTGCGCTCGACCGCGAGACGTCCATCGGAGTCGAGCACCACCGAGCGGTAGCGGCCCGAGGTGAGGTGCGCGAGGTATGCACCTGCGCCGCCGGGACCGGCGCCGAGCGCCTCGCGCAGCGGCCGGTCGATGTCCTGCGCCAGGTCGCCGAGCGCGGTCAGGCACAGGCGTGCCGCCGTAGCGTCGCGGTCGACGGCGGCGATCGCGGCGACGAGGCGCTGGCGCTCGGCTTCGGCCGCGCTCAGGTCGGGCAGGCCGATCGTCGCGAGCGTGCGCTCTCGGCGATCGGAGAGCTCGGTCTTGAGCTGCAGCAGGCGCAGGTCGAGCTGCTCGATCTGCTGCTCGGCGGCGGACAGGTCGGTCGGATCCGCCGAGACGCCGGGGTCCGCGACGGCCAGCGCCTCGATGCGGTGCTCGATCTCGCCGTCGGCCACCTGGCCGAGCAGCGAGGTCAGGGTCGAGCGTGCCTGCTCGCGCGCCGATGCGGCCCGCGTGCGCTGGCGGAGCTTGTCCTCGAGCTGCTCGATGCTCGCCAGGCGCACGCGTCCGCGCACATCGGCGATCGAGCGCTGTGCCTCTTCGAGGCGCTGCAGGCGCTCGGACTCGATGCGCTGCGAGACCGCAAGCGACGCCTCGAGCTGCCGCTTGCGCTCCTGCGTCGTCTGGCGCTCCGCCTGCGCGCGGTCGGCGCCGCTGCTGATGGCCACCAGCTGCGTCGCGCACTCGTCGAGCGTGTTCGCACGCCGCAGCAGCAAGCCGCACGCAGCGAGAGCGCGCTCCTCAGCCTGGACGGCGGTGCGCATGCGGCTCGTCGCGAAGATGGCGAGCCCGCCGGCGAGGAGCCCGGCGAACGCCGAAGCACCGGCGAAGAGGCCGAGCGACGCGCCGCGCGACGGGTTGCCCTGCTGCGCCAGCGCCTCGATGCCGATGCCGACTGCGAGCAGCGACAGCAGCGCGCCGACCACGCCGAGCGGCGTGCGCCAGAGCGCCCAGAGCCGGGCCGCCGAGCGCAGCATGCGGGCGCCGTTCACGGTGGCTTCGACGTCGCGTCGCGCGCATTCGGTGGCGAGCGACGTCGCGTGGTCGGCCGCCAGCTCGCGCTTGCGGACCTCTTCGGCGATCAGCGTCAGCTCGTCGCGCAGGCGGTGCGTGTCGTGCTCGGCACTCTTGGCGACGGCCGCGGCGGCGCGCACCGCGGCGACGCCCTCACGCCACTGGCCCATGTCCTCGTCGCCGTAGCTCTCGAGCTGCTCGAGCTCCTGGCCCGCGGCGCGCCAGCTGCGGAGCGCTTCACGCGCGACCCGGTAGCGGTCGTGACGCTCGGCGAGGCGGAGCTTCTCGCAGCGCGTGCGGGTCTGCTGCCGGAGCGTCTCGGTGCGCTCCAGGTCCTCGGCCAGCAGCGCGATGGCCGGCAGGTCCTCGAGGAAGGCTTCCACGCGCGCGAGGCGTTCGGTGAGGCGCTGGCGCTCGTCCTGCTTGGCCTCGCGCAGCGCGCCGGTGGTCACCAGGGACGCCGCGATGCGCACGCGCTCGGCGACGCGGCCGAGGTCGATCCCGATCAGGCGGCCGCGGATCGCGTCGAGCCAGTTGCGGCCGCTCTCGAGCGATGCGTCGCCGTCGCGCACGATGAAGAGCCGTGCGAGCGACGGGTGGTCGCGCAGCAGCTCGATGAGCGTGCCGCCATTCTCGGGCGACAGCTTCAGGTCGATGTCGCCGGTGAAGCCGGGTCCTTCGCGGAATCCCTCGATCAGCTTGCGGTTGCCCGAGCGGACGCGCTCGCGCAGCGCGCGCACCAGCGCGTCGATGCACGAGGTCTTGCCGGCCTCGTTCGGGCCGAAGACGACGGTCACGTCGGCGGGCTCGAGCAGAAGGTCGCGCAGCGGGCCGAAGTCGCGGATCGCGAGGCGCTCGATGCGAACGCTCACGGCAGGGCCTCGACGAAGGATCCGAGGCCGATGCGCAGCGCCGTCTCGAGCGTCCGGGGATCCTCGACATTGCCGCACTTCGCGGCAGCCACGAGCCTGGCGACGAACTCCGAGACGACCGCGATCTGCGCGAGCTGCGGATGGCTCGCGACCGACAGCTCGAGCACCGCGGTCGGCGTCTGGTCGCTGGCGCCGGCCTCGGCGGCGATCGCCGCCGGAGTGGCGAAGGCGCGCTGCAGCTCGCGCTCGGCGATGGCGCGCAGCGCATCCGCCGGCTCCGTCGTCGCACCGGTGAGGCGTGCGATCACGCGCACCCCCGAGGCCTTCCTGGCCGCGGCCTCCTTCGCCAGCCGCTCGATCGCCTCCAGCTCCATGCCCGGCATGCAGACCACGTGCACCAGGTCGTACGAGGGGGTCGGCAGCGGGACGACCTCGTGCGCGAGCACGCCGACGCCGGGCTCGAAGTCGACCACGAGGACGCTGCGCGGCCCGAGCTCGCGCGAGCTGGTCGCCACCGGCGAGCCCGCGTAGGCGACCAGGCGCTGGTCCTCGCGCCGCACGAGGCCATCGCCCGCGTGCAGGTGGCCGAGGGCGGCGTAGCTGAAGCGGCGGGTGAGATCCTGCGCGAAGATCGGCATGAAGGCGCCGTCCTCGCCCTCACCGGCGAACGCCGTGCCCGCCGCGTCCACCAGCGAGCCGTGTGCGACGAGCACCGTGTGGCGAGGCTCGCAGGCGACCGCCGTCAAGCACTCGGCGAGGCTCCGCCCGGCCTGCCACGGCACGCCCACGAGCTCGAGTCCCGCGATGCGCGCCCGCGTGTACGGCGCCTTCGCCAGCACGAGCGCGTTCGCGCCGAAATCGGCGCTTGCGGCGTAGGCGTCCTGATCGGCGTTGCCCGGGACGAAGATCACCGGCCGGGGCGCCAGCTCCTCGACCATCTTGCGCACGGCCGCGCGCTCGGCCTGCGCGTCGATCGCGCGGTCGAAGAGGTCGCCGGCGATGAGGACCACGTCGGCGGCGCGTGCCGCGGCCTGCGCGAAGACCAGCTCGAGCGCCCGCCGGCGCTCGGGGCGGTCCGGACGCAGGTGCACGTCCGAGGTCTGGACGATCCGAAGCCGCGGCATCCCCGCCGGGTTAGCATCCCGTCCTCTCCCCACAAGACGCGCGGCAGCCGCGCTGCCGTGGGCCCGGGCGTCACTCGCGAAAGGCCGCGCCGGCCGGGGCCGCGATCCGGATCCGCTCGGGCTCGTACAGCCCCCAGACCGTCGGCACGAAGGCGCGCAGGTCCGCGCTGTAGGCCATCGCCTGGCGTTGCCGGACGGTCTCGATGAGCGGCAGCTCCTCGTGCAGGATCGCCTGGATGCGGAAGTAGGCCCGCCGGCGCTTCTCGAGATCGAGCTCGGCCGCTCCCTCGTCGAGCAGCCGGTCGATCTCCGCCTCCCACGGCGTCGCCGGCGTCTTCTGCGCCGGGTTCCACAGGTGCAGGTTGCCGCTCGAGCGCAGCAGGTTGGCGCCGTTGTTGGGGTCGAGGCTGCCGGTGAAGCCCATGATGACGGCGTCCCAGTCGAAGGTCGTCGTCAGGCGCTCGACCAGCGACTGGAAGGTCTGCGGCCGGTAGTTGATCTTGAGCCCGAGCCGCGTCCAGTCGTCCTGCAGGATCGAGCACATGCGCTCGCGCAGCAGGTTGCCGGCGTTGGTGACCAGCCCGAACTCGATCCGGTTGCCCTGCGGATCCTCGCGGAAGCCGTCGCCGTCGCGGTCGACGTAGCCCGCCTCGTCGAGCAGCCGCGCCGCGAGCTCGAGGTCGTACGCGTGGTCCTTCAGGTCCGGATTGTGGAACACCGGGTTCGCCGGCGAGATGTACGCCACCGCCGGCTCGCCGAAGCCGTAGTAGATGGTGTCGATCATGCCCTGCTTGTCCACCGCGTGGGCAAGCGCCGTCAGGAAGCGGCGGTCGGTGAACCACGCGAGGCGCGGGTCACCGTCGGCGTAGCGGCGCGGGTTGCGGTTGAACGCGATGAACAGCGTCCCCGAGTCGACGCCCACCTCCGCGACGACGATGCCGAGCTGCGCCGCCCTGTCCTGGAGGTCGGCGATCTCCTCCGGCCGTGGTGCGTAGTAGTGCGTCTGGCCGTCGAGGAAGCGCAGGCTCGCCGCGTTCTGCTCGGGGACGATGAGCGTCACGCGGCGCTCGAGGTACGGCAGGCGCTCGCCGGCGTCGTCGCGCCGCCAGTAGCCGTCGTTGCGCGCGTACTCGAGGTACTGCGCCGACTCGTAGCGGCGGAGCCTGTACGGACCCGTCCCGACGAGCTGCTCGGGTGGCGTGTCGATGCCCCAGGTCTCGGCGAAGCGTCCTTCGCGCAGCGCGTGGCCGAGGATGTGCTCCGGCAGGATGCCGATCCCGACCGCGGACAGGAACGGTGCGAACGGCTGCGGGAGCACGAAGCGCACCGTGTGCTCGTCGACCGCCTCCGGGCGCACCGGCTGACCGGCGACGGTGAGCGTGAAGCGCGCGCTGTTCGGGACCTTCTCGTCGAACACGGCGTCGAAGGTGAACACGACGTCCGCCGCCCGGAGCGGGCGGCCGTCGTGCCAGTGCACGTCGCGGCGCAGGTGAAACGTGCAGATTTTCCCGTCTGCGCTCCACTCCCAGCGCTCGGCGAGCTGCGGCCGCGGCAGCGTCGTCAGCACGTCGGTGTCGACCAGCCCCTCGAAGATCGGACGCAGAACGTCCGACGACGTCGCGTCGGTCACCAGCACCGGGTTGAAGGTCTTCGGGTCGCTCAGGACGGCGTTGACCAGCCGGTTGGTCGGGCCGCCGGCGCGGCGTCGTCCGCCGCTTGCCGGGCTGCGGTCACACGCGCTGGCGAGCAGGAGCGCGGCCGCGACGGCGAGCGCGAGCGTCGCGCGGGGCGGGTGGGACATCGACGCGTGTTACCGCATCGTCCCGCCGAGGACGAGGAGACCCCTGCGCACGAGCCCGGGCTCCCGCGCGGAGCGCGGGCCGAGCGCAGCGAGCAGAGGAGTGGGGCCCCGTTCGGGCTTCGCCCGAACGGGGCGAGGAGACGGGTCTCCTCGCTGGAATCACCCGTCGGCCGGCGGCAGCAGCGGCGCCTCGCGCATTCCGGCCGGGGTGGGCAGGTGGAAGCGCCCACGATCGAGCGTCGGGTTCAGCGTGACGTCGGCGTACTGCAGGATGGCCTCGGCCTTCGCCGTCCGCACGGTGACCGCGCTCGCGAAGGGCACGCCGGCGATCGTGCGGAAGTTCCCGAAGCGTGCCTCGAGGAGCTTCTCGCCGTCCGCGGAGATGCGCTCGAAGAGCACCACCGCGACCGCGTCCTGTCCCGCCAGCGGAGCGAAGCCGATGACGAACGTGTCGCCGGGCGCGGCGTCGCTGTAGGCGTGGAGCAGGACGGTCGGCTCGATCTCGCCCGGAACGTCGCCGGTCGCGAGGCCGGCCTCGCGACCGCGTGACACCCACGCGTTGCGCAGCGAGAGCGCCGGCACCGGCGGCAGTCCGAGCAGGACCTCGGCGACCTCGGCCGAGCTGGCGGCGACTCCGGTCGCCATGCCGAGCGTCGGTGCGGATGCCGTTCCCCGGTAGATCGTGCGCTCGCCGGGGATCAGGATCGAGAGCTGCATGCCGTCGCTCGCGACCGCGTAGGTCACGCCGAACGGCGACAGCGCCTCGAGGCGGAACGACGCCGGCCGCTCGACGACGATCGCCTGCGATGCGCGCAGGCGGTCGCGCACGGTCTCGCCGTTGCGCCACTCGTCGACCGACACCTGCAGCTTGCCGGTGCCGCTGAGCCCGCGCAGCGCCGCGCGGCGCGCGTCGATCACCTGCCCGAGCGCCTGCGGCGTCGCCTCGTCGAGCGTGTTGCTGCGCAGCCGTGCGCCGTCGGGTCGAACCGCGGCGCAGCCGGCGAGCAGGGCGAGCATGGCGAGCGCGCGCAGGGCGGAGGCCGCCCCCGGCGCCGCTGCGGCGCGTGCGCTCACAGGCGCGGTGCGCTCGACTTGCCGGCCCGCTCCATCGCCCGGACCTTGTCTTCGATGCGCGCGCGCTGCGCCGAGTCCCCGGTCCGGCGGAGCGCATCGCGGTACAGGCGGACCGCCTCGAGCTCGCGGCCGACCTGGGTGTACGCGTCGGCCAGGTGCTCGGTGATCGTCGGGTCGTCCCCGGTCAGCTCGACCGCGCGCTCGAGCTCCTGGACCGCGAGCTCGAACTCACCGCGCTGGAAGTGCACCCAGCCGAGGCTGTCGATGTAGAAGCCGTCGTTCGGGTTGATCGCGAGCGCGCGGCGGATCAGACCTTCCGCCTCGTCGAGATCGCGCCCCTCCTCGGCGAGCGAGTACCCGAGGAAGTTGAGCGCCGCCGCGTTCTTCGGGTTGATCTCGATCGCGCGGCGCATCTCGTCGAGCGCGGCCGACCGGTCGCCGGCGTCGTTGTAGAGCGCGCCAAGCATGAAGCGGTAGCGGTCGCTGCCGGGATCGACCTCGACCAGCTGCTGCGTGTAGCCGATCGCGGACCGGAGCTGCTTGCGGTCGCGCTCGAGCGAGACCAGGAACTCGATGGTGGTGGTCGAGCCCGGCCGTGCCGCGAGCGCGGCGCTCGCGTACTCGGCGGCGGCGCTCAGGTCGCCTCCGCTCTGCGCGAGGTAGGCCAGCTGGAGCTGCGCGTCCGGGTGGAACGGCGACCCCGCGGGTACCGCCGACAGGTTCTCCCGTGCCCGGGCGAGCTCGCCGGTCTCGCTGAAGACGACGCCGAGGTAGTAGCGGACGCGTGCGTTGTCCGGGTCGGTGCTGAGGACCAGGCTCAGCTCGGTCGAGGCACGGTCGAGTTCGCCCTTCTCGAGGTAGATGAGCCCGATCTTGACCCGCGTCTCGGTCGGGTCTGCCTCGATGCGCTCGAGCTCGCGGAACTCCGCGATCGCCTCGTCGAGACGCTTCTGGCCGACCAGCAGCGACGCCAGCCGGTTCCGCGCGACCACGTTCTCCGGGTCGGCGGCGAGCGCCTTCCGGTAGAGCGCGCCGGCCCTCTCGGGCTGCTGCTTCATCTCCTCGACCAGGGCGAGGTCGGTCATGACCAGGGCCGAGCGCGGGTTGCGCTTGAGCGCCTCGTTGAAGTTGTACTCTGCCTCGTCGAGACGCCCCGCGCCGGCGTGCAGGCGGCCGAGGTAGTAGTAGCCCATGATCGAGTTCGGATTGGCCTCGATCAGCGTCTCGAGGGTGGTCGTCGCGAGCATGTCGTCACCCGACTTGCTGCTCAGCGCGGCGAGGAAGAGATACGCCTCCGGGGTGCTGGGGTCGCGCTCGATGATCTCGCCGTACTGGGAGGCGGCCTCGCTCTCGCGTCCGAGGCCGGCCAGCGTGCCGGCGAGGAGCAGGCGCGACTGGATGTCGTCGGGGTCGCCGGCCACCGCGGCGCTGGCCTGCTCGTAGCCGCGCGACAGGTCACCCTGCCGCACGTAGAGGTTGGCGAGGCGCGCGCGCAGTCTGGGCTCGTCGGGGTCGAACTGCGCCGCCGCCCCGAACTCGCGCGTCGCGACCTCGTAGTCGGCGTTGTGCATGGCGACCTCGCCCTTGAGGAAGTGCGCGAGCGCCAGGTCGTCCGAGGTGAGGCCGAGCTGCTCGGCGGACAGCTTCCCGGCGGGCTTCGCGGGGCTCGTGCCGCGGGTCAGGTGCAGGGTGGAGCAGGCCGGAAGGGACACCGCCGAGGCGAGCAAGAGCAGCGCGAGCGGGTGCTTCATCTTCGTGCTCCAGCGGTAACACGACCCCCCGACTACGGCAAAACGCGCGCCGCGTCGCGCTACGGCCCCACGGGGGCGCACGGTCGCAGGGCACGGTCGTCTCGATTGACTCGGGTAGCCGGCGGGATGCACAGTCCTCGCGCCATGCGAGGTTGGCTGGTTCGCGATTCCTGGGAGCGGATGTGCCGCGGCGACGATTGTCCGCTGTGCGAGGCGATGGCGCTGGAACACGACCAGGACCGCTACGGCGTCACGTTGCTGCGTACCGAGAGCTCGCTGGTGCGACTGTCGCGCAACCAGAGGCAGCGCGGCTACTGCGTCGTGGTCTCGGTCAAGCACGTCGTCGAGCCCTTCGAGCTGCCGCGCGACGAGGCGCGCGCGTTCTTCGACGACGTGATGGCGGTCGCGAGCGGCGTCCGCCGGACCTGCGCGCCGGTGAAGATCAACTACGAGATCCTCGGCAACGTGGTCCCGCACCTGCACTGCCACGTCTTTCCGCGCTACGCCGACGACGGCTCGCCGCCTGGACCGCTCACCCTGTTCGCCGAGCCGCCGGTCCACCTGCCGGACGAAGAGGTGCTCGAGCTCGCGACGCGGCTGCGCGCCGCGATCCTGCGCGACATGGGCGGCGACGCGCAGGAGCTGCGCTTCGAGCCGCTGCAGCGCGAGCAGCTGCCCGCGCTGCAGGCGCTCTGCGAGGCGTGCAGCGACTACTTCCAGCTCATGAGCGGTTCGCCGCCGAGCAGCACCGAGGCGCTGTCGCTGATGCAGACCGTGCCGGAGACGGCATCACCCGCCGGCAAGCGGCTGATCGGCGTCCACCAGGGACGCGAGCTGATCGGCGCCCTCGACCTCTACCGCGACTACCCGAGCCGGAAGCTCGCCTGGATGGGCATCCTGCTGCTGCACCCGAAGCTGCGCGGGCACGGGCACGGCGCTGCGATGATCCGCTGGATGATCGACTGGGCACGCGAGCAGGGCTGCGTGCGCCTCCGGCTCGGGGTCGCCGACGACAACGCGCGGGGTCTCGAGGTGCTCGCCCGGCACGGCTTCCGTCCGACGGGCGAGCGCATCTCGCGCGTCAGCGGCGCTCGCCGCCTCGTTCTGCTGCCGCTCGAGCGCGAGCTCTAGATCGAGCAGCCCGTCGCCCAGCTCTCCGCGACCGCCGGGCGTCGAGGCGTCCCGCCGGCAAGGCCCGCGACCGCGGCGGGGCGCCGGATCGGATCGACGCCCACCTCGCCGTGCAGGCGCTGCTCGGCGCAGCGAGTCCCGTCCCAACGCACGACGGGTGAGCCGGTCCGGTGATCGCCGCGGCAGGCATCGCGACGGGCAGCGCGATCACGGTCGCGGTCGCGGCCTCACCCGTCTCCCGGCGGCCGCGGTGGGGCGTCGTGGCCCTGCGCCGCGTCGCCGGCGCCCTGCTGCTGGCCGGACCCGAAGTGCTCTCCGGGGTGCCCCCCGAAGCCGCCCTCCTGCGAAGCTCCGCCGCCTGAGCGACCGTCGGCCGCCCCGCCGAAGCGACCGCCCTCGCCGGCGGCGGCTTCGCCCTGGGGCCACTGGCCCTGGAACTTCCGGGCGGCGAAGCCGCCGCCGCGCGCGTCGAAGCGTTGCGCCTCTGCGGTCGTGGCGAGGAGGAGCGTCAGCGAGAGAGAGGCGAGCGACGTCGTGCGGCGTGCGCGGACGATCCGGGTCATGACCCGCTCCCCTGCGCCGCCAGCAGGGCAGCGCCGTGGACCTCGCTGATCGGTGTATCGTGCGCGCGTGCCGCGCGCAGGCAATCCTCGTACTCCGGTGCGGCGCGCCGGCTCCCGTCGGGCAGCGTGACGACCTTGACGCGGATCGCCCCGTACGGCGTTTCCACCGTCCGCTGCTCCCGCGGCAGGACCAGCCGCTCGACGGCGTGCGAGCGCACGCCGATGGTGCTCGTCTCGCGCAGCATCACGCCGGCCAGGCGATCGCGCTCCGCCGGCTCCGCGATCACCCGCAGCAGCGTACCCGGACGGCCCTTCTTCATCTGGACGGGTGCGAGCGTGACGTCGCGCGCGCCGGCCGCGAACAGGGCGTCCACCGCGGCCGGCAGGAACTCCGGGTTCATGTCGTCCACGTCCGCCTCGAGGACGACCATCGTCTCGCGCCGCAATCCCGGACCGGCACCTGCGGCGGCTGCGGGCGCCGCCGCGGCGGCGGGCCGCTCGCCGAGGACGACGCGCAGCAGGTTGGGGCGATCGGTGAGCTCGCGCGTGCCGGCGCCGTAGCCGACCGCGCGCGGCACGATCTCGCCCGGTGTTCCCGGGCGGGCGAGCGCCGCGACGATCGCGGCTCCGGTCGGCGTGACCAACTCGCTCGCGCCGTCGTCCGGTCGGACCGGAAAGCCGGTCAGCAGCTCGAGCGTCGCGGGCGCCGGCACCGGCATCACGCCGTGCTGCGTCCGGACGAAGCCGGAGCCCAGCGGCAGTGGCGAGACGAGGATCTCGTCGACGCCGAAGTGCTCGAGGCAGAGTGCCGTGCCGACCACGTCGACGATCGCGTCGAGAGCGCCGACCTCGTGGAACGTCACCTGGTCCGGTGGCAGGCCGTGGATCTTGCCCTCCGCCACCGCGAGCCCGCGGAACACCCGCTGCGCCCGGTCGGACGCGCGCGGCGGCAGCGCTGCGCGCTCGAGGAGCGCGCGGATCTCGCGATAGGGCCGGTGCGGTCCGTGCGTGCCTTCTGGGTTGCGCAGTGCGCCGTGGCCGCGCGGCGCCACCGCCGGCACGAACCCGCCGGCATCGGGCCCGCCGGCATCGAACTCGCCGGCATGGGGCCCGCCGAGGGCGACCGAGAACTTCGTCGCCGCGATGCCCGAGCGGACGCGCCGGGCGACGTCGAGCCGCCAGCCGCGCACGCCGAGCGCGTCGAGCCCCGCCTCGAGGGTCGCGAGCGGCATGCCGAGGTCGAGGAAGGCGCCGACGGTCATGTCGCCGCTGATGCCGGAGAAAGCGTCGAGGTACGCGATCGCCATCACGCCCGCCGTGCGCCGCCCGGGACGCGTCCGGACCCGGCCGGGGTGCCGGCGGTGCGGCGCTCCGCGTCGGAGATGCACTCGAGGAACAGGCGGTGGAAGTTCGCGATGGTGCCGAACCGCTGGATGTACGAGTCGAGTCCCATCAGGGCGCGCATCAGGAAGACGCCGTGGCCCGGCGACCGGAAGACGCGCTTCTCGAGGCTGATGGCCGCGATCTTCATCGCGCGCTCCATGGTGTTGTAGTCCCGCGGGTCGTAGACGCGATCCTCGTAGACCGGGTCGAAGATCTGGTCGAGCATGTCGAGCATCGGCTGCGGGTCCTCGGCTTCGTCGAGGTAGCCGAGCGCAACGCAGGCGCGCGCGGCGGCGTCGCGCCGGCGCGAGAGCAGCGCGCGCGCCAGCTTCAGGTACTGCGCGCGGGTCTCGTCTTCGAAGATGCGGATCGAGCCGAAGTCGAGGATCGCCAGCTTCGGGTGATACGTGACCAGGTAGTTCCCCGGGTGCGGATCGGTGTGCAGCGTCCCGAACTCGAAGACCTGCCGCCACAGGGTGCGAAAGTACTTGACGGCGATCCAGTCCTTCAGCTCCCGGTCGACACCGGGGTTCAGCGTGTCCGCCAGCTTGTAGCCCTCGACGAAGCTCATCGTGAGCACGCGCCGCGAGACCAGCTTCGGGAACGTACGCGGGATGACGATCTCGTCGTCGTCCGCGAACATCGTGGCGAAGCGCCCGGTGTTGCGGGCCTCGTTCTCGTAGTCGAGCTCCTCGCCGAGGCGCTCGGCGAGCTCGGTGTAGACGCCGTCGACGTCGATCTTCTGGCGCAGCACGTCGCGCGCGATCAGCGTGAAGGTCTGCAGCAGCGCCTTCACGTTCTTCAGGTCCTGCGCGACCGTCTGGTCGACTCCGGGGTACTGCACCTTCACCACGACGTCGGTGCCGTCGTGCAGCGCGGCACGGTGCACCTGTCCGAGCGACGCTGCGGCGAACGCCTGCTCCTCGAAGTGCGCGTAGAGTTCCTCGGGGGGCGCACCGAGCTCGTCGACGATCTGCGCACGGATCATGTCGTACGGCATGGGCGGAACTTCGGACTGGACGACGGACAGCACCTGCAGCACGTCGGGCGGCAGGAGATCGCTACGCATGCTGAGCATCTGCATGAGCTTCAGAAACGTGCCCTTCAGCTCCTGCGAACGCTCGACGATCAGCAGCGCATTCTTCAGGTGCGTGTCGAGCAGGTCCTTCTGTCGGTCGTCGACCGACTGGAAGGGGCGCTTGAGCGCGCTCAGCAGGTAGCTGCCGCCGACCTGCGTGGTGAGCGTACCGACCTTGAGCGCCCGTCGCGTACGGCCCGTCGTGAGATGCCGCCTGTCCGGGGTCCTGGGTGACACGTTCGACCACAAGTAGCACCGCTCCACCAGGCAGGCGAGGCACCGCGCGCCGACAGGCCTCGCGCACCGTCAAGGAACACGCGACGACTCCGCGGACTCTTGGTTCTCGTCCCGGGCCCTGTGCTAAGACGTCGCCCCGAACCGGCAAGCCGCGCGAAGCGACCAGAGGCGTGGGGCCTCGGGTTTCCCCCCCACGGCGCGAGGAGACGTTCTCCTCGTCGAGATCACCGGGTCTTCCGAGATCGGAGGAAGTTCTTGGCAACGCACGCTCTCGAGTCGCTCGTGCGCTCGTTCGTCACCCAGCATCCCGAGGGCGCGGCGCGCTCGCTCGAGAGCCTCGCGCCGGCCGACGCGGGCGAGATCCTGCGGCGCCTGCCGCCGCGCTCGGTCGGCGCCGTCCTCGAGCGCCTCGCGGCCGAGCCCGCCGGCGCGATCCTGGACGAGATCGGGGCCGAGGGGTCGCGCGAGCTGATCGACCACCTGCCACCGCGGCACGCGGCCGCGATCCTGCACCACGTCGACGAATCGCTGCGCGCCGCCACGCTCTCCGGGTTGCCGGCGCAGCGGGCGCGGCAGATCCAGAGCCTCCTCGTCTACCCGTCGAGCTCGGCTGGCGGGATGATGGAGCCGCACGTCACGTCGATCGCGATCGATCTGACGGTCGGCGACGCGATCGCCGCGATTCGCCGGGCGCCGCGTCAGACGCTGTACTACCTGTACGTGACCGACCGCGAGGGACGCCTCGCCGGCGTGCTCAACATGCGCGAGCTCCTGCTCGCGCAGCCGTCGGACGCGGTCGCGACCATGGTGATCCGTGACGTGGTGTCGGTGCCGGCGACGATGGACCGCGAGGAGCTCGCGGCGCTGATGCGCGAGCGTCGCTTCATCGCACTGCCGGTCGTCGACCAGGACGGTCGGCTGCTGGGCATCGTCAAGCACGACGAGGTCCTCGATGCGGTGCAGGAGGAAGCCTTCGGCGACCTGCAGAAGATGTCCGGCGCCGGCGAGGACGAGCGCGCACTGTCGCCCGTGCCGGTCGTCTTGAAGAAGCGCCTGCCGTGGCTGCTGGTGAACCTCGCGACGGCGTTCCTGGCCTCGGCGGTCATCGGCATGTTCGAGGGGGTCATCGAGCGGGTGACGGCGCTCGCGGTGCTCCTGCCGATCGTCGCGGGGCAGGGCGGCAACACCGGCGCGCAGTCGCTCGCGGTGGTGATCCGCGGCATCGCGCTGCGCGAGCTGGTGACCGGCACGGCGCGGCGGGTGATGCTCAAGGAGACGCTGGCGGCGCTGCTCAACGGCGTCGCGATCGCGGTTGCGACGGGCTTCGCGGTCTACCTGTGGGACGGCCGCATCGGCCTCGTGCTGGTCATCGGGCTCGCGATGATCGTCAACATGGCCGCCGCGGGGCTCGCCGGCGCCGGCATCCCGCTGCTGCTGCGCGCGGCCGGCCGCGACCCGGCGCAGTCGGCGTCGATCTTCCTCACCACGGTGACGGACATCGTCGGCTTCAGCGCCTTTCTCGGCTTCGCCGTGCTGTTCATGCCGCTGATCGAGTAGGGCGGAAGGCCGGGCGGAGCCGGGGGGCGGTCCACGGGCGGCGAAACCCTTCGCTTTCGCCGCTACTGCCTTCGTGCAAGAGGAGCGGCGCATGAGCGGAGCGAGATCGCGCGGCGTCGGCCTCGCGTGCGCGGTCGCGGCGGTGGCCGCTGCGGCCGCGGTCGCGGGCGGGCTCGCGGCGGGCGACGACGCGGCCGAGGGCTGGCAGCTCGCCGCGCGCTACACGGCGCGCCTCGCGTTTCCGATCTTCCTCGCGGCGTTCGTCGCCGGCCCGTGGCACCGCCTCCGTCCGGGGGCGGCGTCGCGCTGGCTGCTGCGGCACCGGCGGGCCGTCGGGCTCGCGTTCGCCACCGTGTTCGCAGCCCACCTGGTGAGCCTCGTGACCTTCAACGTCCTCGAGAGGACGCTGCCGGTCCCGCCGACTCTCGTGGTCGGTGGCGGCGCCCTGGTGGTCGCCGCGCTCATGGCCGCGACCTCGAACGACGCCGCGGTGCGGCGCCTCGGCGCCAAGCGCTGGGGGCGCCTGCACACGGTCGGCATGTGGTGGCTCTGGCTCGTGTTCACCATCACCTATGGCGGCCGCCTCGCGGGCTCGCCCGACTTCTTCGCGCTGTTCGCGCTGGCCTGTGTCGCGGCGGTCGTGTTGCGGGTCGCCGGGCGCCGCCGGCGCACGCCGGCGCGTCTCGCCGACGCCGCCTGACGGGGGCCGGCCGACCGGCCGCGCTGGTGCAGCACGGTGAGGCCGTGCGGGCGGAGCACGGTCCGGCCGCGCGAGTGCAGCGCCGGTGTCGTCCGCCGCGCTCGGGCCCGGCCAAAGTTTTTCTCTTGCCTGCGCCTCGACGGGACCGCTACCACGGACTTCCCTGTCGGGGCGACCGTCCCACCGTCGTCCTTCCCCCGAGCGCCCGCGGGATCGTTCGAGCTCAGTTCGACCGAAGAGGCGTTCCGTGAATCTTCTCCTGTCCTTCATCCTGATCTGCGCTCTCGTTGCGCCCGCACGGGCTGCGGCGGAAGACGAGCCCGGCAAGGCCAAGATCTGCGGCAACGGCGTGGCCTGCCGCTGCAACGCGACCGTGCGCGGCGCGGCGACGCTCGGCGGCGACCTGACCGACTGTGGTCGCGTCGGGCTGCGCATGACCTCGGGCGCCGTCCTCGACTGCGCCGGTCACGCGATCCGCGGCAAGGGCACGACCGAAGGCTCGGACTACGGCATCCGCATCGACGACGTGAACGACGTCACGGTGAAGAACTGCACCGTGAGGGGCTTCAAGCGCGGCATCCGGCTGCGCGGCGGACAGCGCGTCAAGCTCGAGGCGAATCGCGTCGAGCGCAACACCATCGGCATCGAGGTCGCGGGCAACACCGACAGCGGGCAGGCGATCGACCACCGCATCGAGCGCAACTACGTGACGGCAAGCGAGCAGGACGGCATTCACGTCGGATCGGGCAGCGTGCGCGCACAGGTGCTCGAGAACCAGATCATCCGCAACGGGCAGGAGGGTCTGTACGTCCTCTGGTGCACGGACTGCGTGATCGCGCGCAACGTGATCGAGAACGCCGGGACGTCGGCGATCTACCACAAGCACACCAGCCGCGCGCAGTACCTCGACAATGTCGTGCGCGGCTCGATCGTCCACGTGCGCGGCGAGTCGGTCGAGAACCTGTTCGCGCGCAACGTGCTCGAGGGCTCGGCCTACGTCTTCGAGGGCTACACCAACGAAGGCTACGCGAACGATCCCGGCTGGGTGCGCGTGCCGCACCACAACGAGATCGTCGGCGGCTCGATCGCGGGGTCGAAGTTCTGCTTCCGCTTCCACGGCGCGCACGACAACCACGCGCGCGGCGTGCTGACCCAGGGCTGCAAGCCGTCGAGCGCCCAGCCGTACGGCAGCCTCGAGCCGACCGGCAACACCCTCGAGCTCGAGCAGGTCGACGGCGACTGGGACGCCGACCGGATCGCGAACGTCTCCGACCCGTGCACCGACCGCGACGGCGACGGCTTCGGCGATCCGGGCTTTCCCGCCAGCACGTGCCCGCTCGACGGCTGCCCGGGGGTCTGGAACCCCGACCAGGCGGACGCCGACCGGGACGGCGTCGGCGACGCCTGCGACGCGTGCCCGCTGACGGCGGATCCCGGGCAGCGCGACGCCGATGCGGACGGCAGCGGCGACGCCTGCGACGGCTGCGTCGATCCCGACGGTGACGGCTTCGGCAGCGGTACCGCGTGCCCGGCCGACAACTGCCCGCGGCGCGCGAACGCCGGCCAGGCCGATCAGGACCTCGACGGCGTCGGCGACGCCTGCGACCGCTGCCCGAGCTTCCCCGATCCCGAGCAGGACGGCGTCGCGAGCTGCGGCGTCGCGACCATGGCCGGGCTCACACCCGAGCAGCAGCACGCGTTCCACGCGGCACTACTGGCGTTCACGCGCGTCGAGACGCCGGAGTCCGGCCTCGGGCCGGTGTTCAACGGCGCGAGCTGCGCCGAGTGCCACGCGCAGCCGACCGTCGGCGGGTCGAGCGCGCGCGTGGTGACGATGATCCGGCGGCCGGGCGACGGGCCCTACGATCCGCTCGAGGGTCGCGGCGGGCCGCTGATCCAGGCGCAGGGCATCCGCACGCCGGAGTGCTCGGTGCCCAACGAGCCGGTGCCGACGGGCTCGGTGCAGAGCCGGCGCGAGACACCGCCGCTCTACGGGCTCGGACTCGTCGAGGCGATTCCCGACGACGCGATCCTTGCGCTCGCCGATCCCGACGACCGCGACGGCGACGGCATCTCGGGCCGTCCGAACCGCGCCGGCGGCAAGCTCGGCCGCTTCGGCTGGAAGGCGGAGCAGGCGTCGCTGCGCGACTTCTCGGCGAAGTCGCTGGTCGACGAGGTCGGCATCACCAATCCGGTGCGACCCAGCGAGGTGAAGCGCGAGGGCAAGGACGCGCCCTGCGACCGCGTCGCCGACCCGGAGGACGACGGTCGCCAGCTCGATGCGCTGGTCGAGTTCATCCGCCTGCTACCGCCGCTCGATCCCGGCGCTGCGGATCCGCGAGGGGCCGCGCTGTTCCGCGAGACGGGCTGCACCGGATGTCACGTCGACAGCCTGCGCACCGGCGCGAGCGAGGTCACCGCGCTCGCGAATCGTTCGGTCCCCGCTTTCTCGGACTTCCTGCTGCACGACATGGGCCCGCAGCTGGGTGACGGCGTGGTGGCGGGGGAGGCTGGTGCGAACGAGTTCCGCACCGCCCCGCTGTGGGGCGCGCGCGCGAGCGCGCCGTACCTGCACGACGGCCGCGCCCCGACCATCGAGGAGGCGATCGCGCTGCACGCGGGCGAGGCGACGCGCGCCCGGGACCGCTATCGCGCGCTCGCACCCGGCGACCGCGAGGCGCTGGTGCTTTACGTCGAGTCGCTGTGACCACGGCAGGGAGACACGGAGTCGAACCATGAGACATCGCATGGAACGCAACACCCTGGTGGCGCTCGCTGCGCTCCTCTTCGCGGCCCTCGCGCCGCAGGACGCGGCGGCGCAGACGCCCGGCCGCGTCGACCGAGCGAGCGCCGACTCGCTGGGCGGCGAGGCGCTCGGCGACTCCGGCGCGCCGTCGCTGTCGGCCGATGGCCGCTTCGTCGCGTTCGCGAGCGACGCCGCGGACCTCGTGCCGGGCGACACCAACGACGACACCGACGTCTTCGTGCGCGACCGGCAGGTCGGCGTGGTCGAGCGCGTGAGCCTCGCCTGGAACGGCAACGAGGCGCGCGACGACAGCGACTGCCCCGCGGTGTCCGACGACGGCCGCTGGGTCGCGTTCCTGAGCCGGGCCTGGAACATGTACCCCGGCGGCGCGAACCTCGGCAGCGCGCGCTGGAACGTCTACCTGCGCGATCGCCAGACCGGGACGACGACGCGCCTCTCGGTCGCGACGGACGGCGGCGACCCGAACGCCGACAGCGGGTGTCCGTCGATCTCGGGCGACGGGCAGCGCGTCGTGTTCGACAGCCAGGCGTCGAACCTCGTCGCCGTCGACGGCAACGGCGCGCACGACGTCTTCCTGTGGAGCGCCGACAAGGCGAAGCTGAAGCGCCTCAGCCGCGCGGCCGACACCGGCGGCGACGCCGATGCCGGGAGCCGGGATCCGACGATCTCGCGCAGCGGCCGCTTCGTCGTGTTCACCAGCCGGGCAAACAACCTGCGCGAGACCGGCGTGCCGCAGCCGCGGCTGCTGCCGGACGCGTCGGCGGTGTACGTGCGTGACCTCGACGCCGGAATCACCGAGGCGGCGAGCCTCAAGGACGACGCCAACGTCGACTGGCCCTACTCGCCTCAGGAGAACAGCTACTTCGGCAGCATCTCCGACGACGGTCGATTCGTCGGCTTCTCGAGCGATGCGTGTAACCTCGTCGTGCCGCGGCCGCCGCGCCGCGACAACGTCTACGTGCGCGACCGCGCCACCGGCCGCACGATCCTCGCGAGCCCCGTGAACCCCGGCGAGACCGACTGCGGACGTCCCGGCATGCCGTTCGTCTGCAAGGACGAGATCGAGCTGCCGTCCGGTCGCATCTCCGGCGACGGCCGCTGGCTCGCGTTTGCGAGCCGCTCGCGCGAGATGCTGCCCGCGAACCTCTACCACGGCGACCAGGTCTACCTGTTCGACGTCGAGGGGCGGCGGCTGCGTCGCGTGTCGGTCGAGGAGAGCGGCTGGGAATCCGACTCGTGCAGCGTCGATCCGGTGCTGTCGTCGGACGGGAGCGTGCTCGCGTATCGCAGCACGTCGACCAACCTCGTTCCGGACGATGGCAACGGCAAGGCCGACGTCTTCGTGCACGAGTGGACGTGCGACGACGCCGGCCGCTGCCGCACGCTCGCGGCGTGTCCCGCCGAGCCGCAGACCTGCGCCGATGCGACCGCGTCGGTGCTCCGTCTGCGCAAGCGTCCGCCGGGCGGAGTGCACGACGATCGGCTGTTCTGGAGCTGGAGCGGTGACGCCGCGGCGCCGGAGTTCCCCGACCCGACTGCGGGCGGCGACTACCAGCTCTGCGTGTACGCCCGCGCGCTCGCACTCGACGCGTCGCTGCCCGCGGCGCCGGCGTGCGGCGGCGACGCGCGTCCCTGCTGGCAGGCCTTGTCCGCCGGCCACCGGCTGATCGACCCGAAGGGTGGTCTCGCGAGCGTGCGCCTCGCGCGCAGCGGCGGGCGGCCCCGCGTCCTGGTGCGCGGCACCGGCGCGTTGCTCGACGCGCCGTACCTGCCGATGGTCGCGCCCGAGGGCTTGCAGGTGCAGCTGCAAGAGACCGGCACGGGCCGCTGCTGGGGGGCGGCGTTTGCCGCCGGCGACATCGAGCGCAACGTCGCGGGCACCACGGCGAGGGGCAGCGGGCGCGACGGCCATCTGGTGGCAAGGGTGCCCTGACGCGACCCGATCCGCGCCGCCGTCCGGGTCGCCGCGCCCCCGTACTGCGCGCGGGGGCGCGGCGTGGCATACCGCGGGCATGGAGCCGCACCGCCTGCTGATCGTGTTTCATTCGCAGGGCGGCAGCGCCCAGCGCCTTGCCGACGCGGTGCTGCGTGGCGCGCGGCGCGCGGACGGCGTCGAGGTGCGCGGCCTGCGCGCGCTCGACGCGTCGCTCGACGACCTGCTGTGGGCCCAGGCGGTCATCTTCGGCACGCCCGAGAACTTCGGCTACATGTCGGGCGCCCTGAAGGACTTCTTCGACCGCACGTTCTACCCGGCGCAGGGGAAGGTCGCTCAGCTGCCGTACGCCCTGTTCGTGAAGGCGGGCAACGACGGCACCGGCGCGGTCACCAGCGTCGAGCGGATCGCGCGCGGCTACCCGCTCAAGAGGATCGCCGAGCCGGTCGTCGTGCGCGGCGAGGTCGGCGAGCAGGACGTCCTTCGCTGCGAGGAACTCGGCGAGACCGTCGCCGCGGGCCTCACGCTCGGCATCTTCTGAGAGCCCGGTGGGCCTGCGCGCGGAGTCGCGGCGCGACGCGACGGCCGGTCGACGTCAGGGCCGGTTGATCGCGGCCGCCGCGACCGCGGCACCGAAGCCGTTGTCGATGTTCACCACGGTCACTCCGGCGGCGCACGAGTTCAGCATCGCGAGCAGTGCTGCGAGGCCGCCGAAGGATGCCCCGTAGCCGACGCTCGTCGGGACGGCGATCACCGGTCGGTCGACGAGCCCGCCGACCACGCTCGGCAGCGCGCCCTCCATGCCGGCGACGACGATCAGCACGCTCGCCGTCACGAGCTGGTTCTTGCTCGCCATCAGGCGGTGTAGCCCCGAGACGCCGACGTCGTGCAGCCGGTCGACGGGGTGTCCGAAGACCTCGAGAGTGCGCGCCGCCTCCTCGGCGACCGGCAGGTCCGTCGTGCCCGCTGCGATGACCAGGACCGTGCCCCGCGCCGGTACGGGCTCCCGCTTCACCACCAGCGCCGCGGTGCGCGACACGGGGTCGTAGTCCATCTCGGGCAGCAGCTCGCGAAGGCCCGCGGCGGTCGGCGCGTCGAGGCGGGTGACCAGCACGTTCTGGCCCGCGTCGCGCAGCCGTCCCGCGACCGCGGCGATCTGCGTGGCACTCTTGGATTGACCGAAGATCACCTCGGGGAGACCGACGCGCAGCTCGCGGTGGTGGTCGACCCGGGCGAAGCCGAGATCGTCGAACGGAAGGTGCTTCAGTGCGCGGAGGGCCGCGTCGACGTCGAGCGCCCCGTCCTTCACACCGGCGAGAATCTCCCGGAGTCGCTCGGGTGTCACGTGGTCCTCCCGAAGTGGTCGAAGCCCCGCGTGCGGACCGCGTGCGGCCGGCCGCCCTCGTCCTGCAGCACGACGCCGTGGGCCGCGTCGACGCAGCGTCCGACGATCGCGAGCGGGGTGTCCGTCGCGCGCGCGAGCGCGTCGAGTCGTGGCAGCACCTCGTCCGGGCAGGCGACGAGCAGCTCGTAGTCCTCGCCGCCGGTGGCGGCGAAATCGTGACCGGCTGCGTCGAGCCGGGAGACCGCGGGCAGGCGCGGCAGGCGCGCGCGCTCGACCACCGCTCCCACGCCGCTCGCGGCGCAGAGGTGGCCGAGGTCGGCCATCAGCCCGTCGCTCAAGTCGATCGCGGCGTGCGCGCCCGCCGCGGCGAGCGCGCGGCCGGCGGCGATGCGCGCGACCGGAGCCACGAAGCGCGCGGCGAGGCTCGCGTCCGGACGCTCCCCGGCGAGCCACGCGGCGACGGCGGCGGCGGAGCCGCCCAGCGTGCCGGTGACCAGCAGGTGATCGCCGACTCGCGCCCCGCCGCGGGTGAGACACGGGCCGGGCAGCGTCCCGCCGGCGGTCACGGTGATCGACAGGACGGGGGCGGTCGTCAGGTTGCCGCCGGCCACGACGGCACCCGCGTCCGCGGTTGCATCGGCGCAGCCGTCGAGGATCTCGTCGAGCGCGTGCGCGGGCAGTTCGGCCGGTGCCGCAACCGCGACCAGCGTCCATGCGGGTATCGCGCCCATCGCGGCGAGGTCGCTCAGGTTGACGGTGATGACGCGGCGTCCGAGCTCGCGCCATGCGAGCCAGTCGCGCCGGAAGTGGACGTCATCGACCAGCGCGTCGGTGGTCAGCGCGAGCGGGTGCGGGCTCGGGGCCGTGACCGCGCAATCGTCGCCGGGCGGCACCAGCAGCTGGACCGGAGCGGCCGCTTCCTGACGCGCCCGGATCCGCGCGCAGAGCCTCGCCAGGAAGGGGTGCTCGCCGGTCTCGCGGAGCGTTGGGCCTTCCGTCGAAGGTCTCCCGGCTGGCCCGGGCGTCAGCCGAACTTCTCCCGGACCTTGTCGAAGAAGCCGCGCGACACCTGGACCTCCTCGCCCGCGATCTGGGCGAACTCCTCGAGCAGCTCGCGCTGGCGGGCGTTGAGCTTGCGCGGCGTCTCGACGAAGACCCGTGTCAGCTGGTCGCCGCGGCCGTAGCCGTGCAGGTCGGGTACGCCCTTGCCGCGCAGGCGAAACACGCTGCCGGACTGCGTGCCTTCCTTGATCTTCAGCTTGACTGGTCCATCGAGCGTCGGAACCTCGATCTCCGCGCCGAGCGACGCCTGGGGGAAGCCGATGCGCACGTCGCACACGACGTCGTTGCCGTCGCGGCGGAAGACGTCGTGCTCCTCGACGTTGATCACGACGAAGAGGTCGCCCGAGCCCGCGCTGCCGGCCTCGCCCTCGCCGCGCAGCTTGAGGCGCGTACCCGTGTCGACACCGGCGGGAACCTTGACGTCGAGCGTGTGGTCCTTGCGAACGCGGCCGGCGCCGCTGCACGTCGCGCACGGGTCCTTGATGATGCTGCCGCGGCCGTTGCACTGCCCGCAGGTCTTCGCGATCGAGAAGAAGCCCTGCTGGAAGCGGACCTGGCCGGCGCCGCGACAGGTGCCGCACTTGGTGGGCTGCGCGCCGCCCTTGCCCCCGGTGCCACTGCACTCGTTGCACTGTACCGCGCGCGGTACGGAGATCTCCCTGTTGCAGCCGAACGCGGCCTCCTCGAAGCCGATCGTCAGCGTGTAGCTCAGGTCCTCGCCGCGGCGGCGACGGTTTCCCCTGCGGGCGCCGCCGCCGAAGAACTCGCCGAACAGGTCGCCGAAGATGTCCTCGAAGCCGCTGCTGCTGAAGTCGAAGCCGGCGTTGCCGCCCTCGAAGGCCGCGTGCCCGAAGCGATCGTAGCGCGCGCGCTGGGCCGCGTCCGAGAGGACCTGGTAGGCCTCCGAGCACTCGCGGAACTTGCCCTCCGCGAGCTTGTCGTTCGGATTCCGGTCGGGGTGGTACTTGAGCGCGAGCTTGCGGAACGCCTTCTTGATGGTCTCCTCGTCGGCGGTGCGCTCGACCTCGAGGACCTCGTAGTAGTCGCGTTTGGCGGACACGGCGGAATCCGGGCGCGATTGTCGGTCAGTTGGCGCTGCGACGCAAGAGAAGACCCCCCGGGCCGAGGACGGCGGGTGCCGTCCCGCGGCCCGCGGGATGCGTCAGCCTTCCTTCACTTCCTCGAAGTCGGCGTCGACCACGTCGTCCTTGCGCGACGACTCGCCACCGCTCGCGGCCCCGGCACCGCCGTCGCTGCCGCCGTCGGCCGACGGACCGCCCTGGGCCTGCGCTGCCTTCGCGTACATCGCCTCGGCCAGCTTGTGCGACGCCTTGCTCAGGTCGTTCGCTGCGGCCTTCAGGCGCTCCGCCTCGGCGCCGGTGTCCTCGATCACCTTCTTCGCGTCGGCGATCGCGGTCTCCACCCCGAGCTTGCCCGCGGCGTCGATGCTCGCACCGTTCTCCGCGAGCGACTTCTCGGTCTGGTAGATCAGCGAGTCGAGCTGGTTCCTCGCCTCGATGGTCTCGCGACGCGTCTTGTCCTCGGCCGCATGCGACTCCGCCTCGCGGATCATCTCCTTGATCTCCTGATCGGAGAGACCCGAGGACGCCGTGATGCGGATCGACTGCTCCTTCCCGGTGCCGAGATCCTTCGCGCTCACGTGCACGATGCCGTTGGCGTCGATGTCGAAGGCCACCTCGACCTGCGGCATGCCGCGCGGCGCCGGCGGGATCCCGACCAGGTCGAACTGGCCGAGCAGCTTGTTGTCGGCCGCCATCTCGCGCTCGCCCTGGAACACGCGGATGGTCACCGCCGTCTGGTTGTCCGACGCCGTCGAGAAGACCTGGCTCTTCTTGGTGGGAATCGTCGTGTTCTTCTCGATGAGCTTGGTGTTGACGCCGCCGAGCGTCTCGATGCCAAGGGACAGCGGGGTGACGTCGAGCAGCAGGACGTCCTTGACCTCGCCCTTGAGCACGCCGCCCTGGATCGCCGCGCCCATGGCGACGACCTCGTCGGGGTTGACGCCGCGGTGCGGGTCCCGGCCGAAGACCTTCTTGACGCGCGCCTGCACGGCCGGCATGCGCGACATTCCGCCCACGAGCACGACCTCGTCGATGTCCTTGGTCGCGAGGTTGGCGTCGCGCAGCGCCGTGACCGACGGCCCGTCGAGCCGGTCGAGCAGGTCGCCGCACAGCGCCTCGAGCTTCGCGCGCGAGAGCTTGATGTTGAGGTGCTTCGGGCCCGACGCGTCGGCGGTGATGAACGGCAGGTTGATGTCGGTCTCGGCCGAGCTCGACAGCTCGATCTTGGCCTTCTCCGCCGCTTCCTTGAGACGCTGCAGCGCCATGCGGTCGCCGCGCAGGTCGATGCCCTGGTCCTTCTTGAACTCGTCGGCCAGGTACTCGATGACGTGCTGGTCGAAGTCCTCGCCACCGAGGAACGTGTCGCCGTGCGTCGACTTGACCTCGAACACGCCGTCGCCGACCTCGAGGACCGAGATGTCGAACGTGCCGCCGCCGAGATCGAAGACCGAGATCTTCTCGTCCTTCTTCTTGTCGAGGCCGTAGGCGAGCGACGCAGCGGTCGGCTCGTTGATGATGCGCAGCACCTCGAGGCCGGCGATCTTGCCGGCGTCCTTGGTGGCCTGCCGCTGGCTGTCGTTGAAGTACGCCGGGACGGTGATGACCGCCTGCGTGACCTTGTCGCCCAGGTAGTCCTCGGCGGTCTGCTTCATCTTCTGCAGGACGAAGGCCGAGATCTCCGCCGGGCTGTACTTCTTGCCGCGGCACTCGACCCACGCGTCGCCGTTGTCGGCGCGAACGATCTTGTACGGTAGGACCTTGGACGCCTTCTGGACCTCCGGGTCGTCGTACTTGCGCCCGATCAGGCGCTTGATGGCGAAGACCGTGTTCTCGGGATTGGTGACCGCCTGCCGGCGCGCGATCTGACCGACGAGCCGCTCGCCGTTCTCCGCGAACGCAACCACCGAAGGCGTGATGCGACTCCCCTCGGAGTTGGTGATCACCGTAGGGTCACCGCCCTCCATGATCGCCACGCATGAGTTCGTGGTCCCCAGATCGATGCCAATGACTTTGCTCATTTACTCCCCTCGCGGGTGATTTTCGCGGCTTCGGACGCCACCCTCGTCCTCGGCTGAAGGGCCCGCGATCAGCCTTGGATTTGCTCCGGATTTCTCGAAGGCAACGGACACGTAATCACGATGCGGGGTGAATCAACCCCGCGTCGTCGGAAATGCCGGCGAGCCGCTCCTCGAGGTGGCCGGGGAGCGGGCGAGGGGGCGTGTGCTCGGGAGGTGCCCCCTCGCGGCGATCGCTCACCCCTTCGGCTTCGCGACCGTGACCTGCGCCGGGCGCAGCAGGCGCTCGTGCAGGCGGTAGCCCGGGGCGTGCTCGTCGACCACGGCACCGGCGGGGTGCTGCTCGGTGTCGACGTGCGCGACCGCCTCGTGGTGGGCGGGATCGAAGTGCTGACCGGCGGCCGCCACGCGGGTCACGCCGAAGCGGCCCAGGGTCTCGGCGAACTGGTGCAGGACCATCGTGACGCCCGTCACCAGATTGTCGACGCGCGCGGCCTGCTCGGGCGATTCGCCCTCGGCACCCTTCGCGGCGGCGTCGATGGCGCGCTCGAGGTTGTCGATCACTGGCAGCAGGTCACGCAGCAGGTGCTCGCTCGCGTAGCGCAGCGCCTCGGACTTGTCGCGCTGCATGCGGCGCTTGAAGTTCTCGAGGTCGGCGCGCTCGCGCAGCAGCCGGTCCTTGCCCTGCTCGATCTCGCTCGCCTTCTCCGCGATCTCCGCGCGCAGGCGGTCGATCGTGTCGAGCGCGTGGTCGAGGTTGCGTGGCGTCGGCTCGGCTGCGGGGTCGTGCGCCTGCGGCGCATCGGCCGGGATCTGGCCGTGCAGGTGCGCGTTCCCCAGCGCGTCGTAGCCCTGCGTCCCGTCTGCGGGGCGCGGCCCGTCGCCACCTTCCCGGTGCTCCTTGCTCATCGTGTGCTCGAAACGCGTCTCGTCCCCGACCGGCCGGCTCCGGGAACCTAAGGAGCGACCTTTTCGGTGTCAATTCCCTGCGGCGAGAAAGAGTTGGTGTGGTACACGCAGCCCGTGCGGCTCGAATCCACGCCGGCCATCGTGCTGCGCACGCGCGAGTACGGCGAGTCCGACAAGATCGTCACCGTGCTGTCGCGAGCGGCCGGCAAGTTCTCGGGGATCGCGAAGGGTGCCATGCGCTCGCAGCGCCGCTTTCCCGGCACCCTCGAGCTGTTCTCGCACGTCACCCTGGACTTCAAGCGGCGTCCGCACAGCGAGCTCGCCTTCCTCGACCGCGCGGTGCTGCTGCAGCCCTGGCCGCGGCTCCTGAGCACGCTCGAGCGCTTCACCGCGGCGAGCCACGTCGTCGAGCTGGCCGACAAGGTGACCGTCGAGAGCGAGGTCGGCGACGATCTGTACGCCATCGTGACCTCGACCCTGGCGCGCCTGAACGCGGCCGAGCCCGGACCCGCGACGCTGCGTCTCTTCGAGCTCGCGGCGCTGCACGCGTCCGGCTACCGGCCCGAGCTGGTCGTGTGCCGCGGGTGCGCGGGGCCGCTCGCGTCGGACCGCGGCCCCGTGCGGCTGGTCGGCGGAATCGGCGGCGTGCTGTGCTCGCAGTGCCGGGGGGCCGAGGAGGGCGGCATGCTGCTCTCGAACGACGGGCTCGCGTGCCTCGGCCACCTGCAGGATGCCGTGACCCGCGCCGGCTTCGCCGGCGGACACGACTCTTCGGCCGGCTCTTCCGGTGGGCCCGACGCTCGCGTCGGCTTCGCCAACGGACGCGACGCGCACGGCTCCGCCAACGGACACGAGCCGCACGACCCGTGGGCAGTCGAACACGCGGTGGCGGCGCGGCTCACCTCGCGCGTCGAGCGCGAGATGGCGCTCGCGCTCGACATGCTCCTGGCGCCGCACCTGCGTGGTCGCCTGCGGTCGCTCGAGCTGCTCGGGCCGGTGCTGAACGACCGCGCCGGCGGTTAGGACGCCTTGCGGCGAGCGCGGTCGCGCCCGCCTCGCCGTGGACGGTCAGGCCAGCGCGTCGCGCAGGGCCGCCGCGAGCGATGCCTGCGTGAAGGGCTTGGTCAGGTAGCCGTTCGCCCCGGCCTCCTGCGCGCGCCGGCGATGCTTCTCGCTCGAGCGCGAGCTGCACACGATCACCGGCAGCGTGACGAGCCGAGGATCCGAGCGGATCTCGCCGAGCAGCTCGTAGCCGTGCATGCTTGGCATCTCGAGGTCGGTCACCAGCACGCGGTAGTGCCCGCGCCGGAGCTTCTCGAGCGCGTCGCGCCCGTCGACGGCGGTCTCCGCGGTCCAGCCCTCGGCGGCGAGGAAGTGACTGCCGAGCTTGCGCACGCTGATCGAGTCGTCGGCCCACAGGACCGTGGCTGCGTCCGCTTCCTCGGCGGCGTCCTCGGCAGGGGCGGACCTGGCGGCGGACTGCGCCGCGGCACGCGCCAGCTCCGAGCCGACGAGATCCGCGAGGCGACCGACGTCGAGAACGAAGATCACCTGCCCGTCGCCGGCGAACGTGGCGCTGTTCAGGAAGGGATGGCCGGCGAAGAGCCGTCCGAGCGGGCGGACCACCGCCTCGCGCTGCGCCTCGATGCGGTCGACCAGCAGCGCCATGCGGTGCTCGCCGCCGCGCAGCACGACCGCGGTCGCACCGGGGCCCGCGACGGCGCGCGTGGTGCGGCCCCGCTGGGCGTCGTCGCGGCCCGTCTGCCACGCGGTGCCCGTGCAGCTCGCGGTGAGCAGGGGCAGCGACAGCGCGGGTACGTGATCCTCGCCGACCTTCAGCAGGATCCCGTCCGCGGTCTCGCGCAGCATCTCGGGCTCGACGTTGAGCACCGACTCGACCGGTCCCTGCGACAGCGCGTAGGCCTGGTTGCCCGCGCGCAGCACGAGCACCTGATCGATCATCGCGGCGAGCGGCAGGCGGATCGTGAAGGCGGCGCCGCGGCCGTCGCGGGAATCGACCGTGACCGTGCCGCGCAGCTGCTCGACCTCGCCCATTACCACGTCCATGCCGATGCCGCGCCCGGCGAGATCCGTCACCCGGCTCTGCGTCGAGAAGCCGGGGCGGAAGATGAGCTTCGCGAGCTCGTCGCGCGACACGGTCTCGCTGGGCGAGATCAGCCCCTGTCGCTCGGCCTTGCCCCGGATCGCGGTGAAGTCGAGGCCGCGCCCGTCGTCGCGGACGGTGACCTCGACGCTGCCGTGCCGCTGCACCGCGCGCAGCTCGATGGTGCCCACCTCCCGCTTGCCGCGGGCGCGGCGCTCCTCGGCCGGCTCGATGCCGTGCGACACCGAGTTGCGCACGAGGTGGAGCAGGGGCCCGTAGAGCGCCTCGATCACGGCGCGGTCGACCTGGACTTCCCCGCCGACGCACTCGAGATCGATCTGCTTCCCGGTCTGCCGCGCGGCGTCGCGGATCGGACGCTGCAGACGGCGCAGCAGCGTGTCGATCGACAGGAGGCGCATGCCGGTGACGGTGCGCTGTAGGCTCGACGTCACCTTCGAGACCTGGCGGCTCTCCTCGGCGATCGCGTCGATCATGCCGCCGAGCTGCTCGACGATCTCGCCTGCGTCCGAGGCAAGCTCGACCAGCGTGCGCGTCAGCACGTTGAAGTCGTCGTACTTGTCGAACTCGAGCTCGCTGAACTCGAACGGGGCGTCGGCGGGTGGCGCGGCGTCGCCCTGCGCCTGCGCCGGATTGAACTCGAAGCCCCGGAATCCCTCGACCGCCTCGTGGATCTGCAGCTTGCCCAGGCGCAGCTTGTCCTTGAGCTCGTAGATCGCGCTCATCGAGTCCTCGATGCGCGTCCGGCTGACGACGAGCTCGCTCACGCGGTTCATCAGCAGGTCGAGACGGCTCGCGTGCACCCGCACGATCGCCGAGTCGATGTCGCCCGGGGGCGCCGGCGCCGCGGTCTCCGCGGCGGGTGCCGCTCGGGCGGACCCGGCGTGTGCCGCGGGAGCCTGAGCGACGGGTGACGGAGGGGCACCCGGATCTCCCAGCACCTCCGCGACGCGCGCGTCGACGTCGGGCAGGATGTGATGCTCGTGCGGCACGCCGCGGACCTGCGCGAGCAGCCCCGCGACGGAGTCGACGAGCTCCAGCAGCAGCTCGATGAGCTTGTCCGGATTGCGCTCGACCGGGCTCTCGATGACGGTCTCGAGCAGCGTCTCGCCCGCGTGCAGCTGCACGGCGATGCGCGTCAGGCCGACGGCGGCCGCGGCTCCCTTCAAGGTGTGGAAGTGACGGAACAGCGCTCGCAGCTGCGTGCGGTCGCGCGGGTTGCGCTCGAGGTAGAGCAGGGCGGTCTCCGACGCGCTCAGCGCCGCGTCGGCGTCGAGGGTGAAGGCCTCCATCATCTCGGGCTCGATCTGGGGCGCGTCGTCCGCGGCGTCCTCGACCTCCTGCTGCAGCGCGGATACGGGCGCGAACGCCGCACCGTCGTCGGCGAGGGCGTCGGGCGGCGGCGGGGCCAGCGCGTCCGCGTCGTCGGCGAGGAACGCTCGCGCGGTTGCGGCGACGAGCTCGAGCTGGATCATCGGGGGCTCGAGACCGGCCGCGAGGAAGACGGTCTCGATCGGGCCGCTCAGCTCGTCGATGAACTCCGGGGGCAGCGGCAGGGCGGCCTCTTCGGCGTGCATGTCGAACGCGTCCTGCAGGACCTTGCCGACGTCGCGCAGGTCGTTGCGGCCGGCGGTCGCGGCGCTGCCCTTGACGGTGTGGAAGATGCGTCCCAGGTCGGCGCACACGTTGGACTGCTGCGCCGGATCGGCGAGTCCGCCGAGCAGCTCGGGAACGGCGCCGAGCAGCTCGCGCAGCTCCTGCTGGAAGGTCTCGGCGAGGAACGCCGCGAGCTCGGGATCGTAGGCCGCGGTCGAGCCGTCGTCGCCCTCCGCTCCGTCGTCGGCCAGTGCGAGGGCGCCATCGAGGCTCTCGTCGAGCGGCTCGTCGCCGGTGAAGGGCGGCGGCGCTTCGAGCCCGGGCTCGTCACCGACCTCCTCCTCGAAGTCGGGCATCGCGGCCTCGGCCACCTCCTCGCGCAACAGCTCGCTCTCGAGCGTGGCGCGCGTCGCGGGCGCGAACGTGTCGAGCAGCTCGCCGAGCAGCCGCTCCTGGCTCAGGCCGCTGCCGTCGAGGCAGTCTTCCAGCATGCGCTGCGCGGGGCCGAGCGCGTCGCGCGTCGCGCGCATCAGGTCCTGCGCCGCTTCGCGGTTGCGCTCCGCCTCGGCGAGCGCGAGCTCCGACGCGCGCTGCAGGATCGCTCCCGCGTGGCTCAGGTACGGCAGCTCGGCGAGCGCGGCCGAGCCCTTGAGCGCGTGCCCGCGTGCGGCGATCTCGGTGAGGGCCGAGGGATCGTCCTCCTGCCCGGCGACCCGGCTCAGGCGCGCGCTCATTCCGGCGAGGAGCTCGCGCGCCTCGACGCGGAACAGGTCGCGGATGGTGCCGACGCTCGGTCCGATCGGCGCCGTGTCCGAAGCGCGGGGTCGCGACCCGGCCTCGGCGGAGGCGCGGAGTCGCGTGTCGGCCTCCTGTTCCCGGCCCATGCCGCCGTCGCTCCGCTCGCTCACGCCCGGGTCGCCCACCGGCCGCTACGCATGGAACTGGCTCGCACGGGCGCCGAGCTCCTCCGAAGCGCTGAGGATCTGCGCGGTGGTGCGCCGCGCCTGCTCGCTCGACTGCTGCACGCCCTTCGCCGCGTCGGCGATGCGCTTGAGGGTCGTGTCGATCTCCGTCGCGCGGTCGAGCTGCTGCGTGGCGGCACCCGCGACCTGCTCGATCAGCGTGGTCGCCTCGCCGCTCACCGTCGCGACGCGCTCGAGCGCGTGGCCGGCCTGCGACGCGGCCGCGGTCTGCAGGTCGAGCCGCTCGGCCTGGCGCTCCATCCCGCCGACGGCTTCGTTCACGTCGGACTGGATGCCGGCGATCAGGCGCTCGACCTCCTTGGTCGCGGCGGCCGCACGCTCGGCGAGCTTGCGCACCTCCTCTGCGACCACCGTGAAGCCCTGGCCGTGCTCGCCCGCGCGCGACGCCTCGATGGCCGCGTTCAGCGCCAGCATGTCGGTCTGCGCCGACATCTTGGAGATGGTCCCGGTGATCGCCGAGATCTGCATCGAGCGCTCGCCGAGACGCTTGATCTTGACGGTGGCGGCTCGGGTCTCGCGCTGCAGCCCGTCCATGCCGGTGATGAGGTCCGCCAGGGCCGTCTGGCCCTGGCGGCTCGCCTGCTCCGAGCGTCGCGCGGCGTCGACCGCGCCGGTGCACTGCTCGACGATCTGCTGGTTGCCCGAGCGGAGGGCCTGCGCGGTCGTGGCCAGGCTGCCGCACTCGCGTGCCTGCGACGAGGCGGTGGTGGCCGCTTGCTCGGCGCAGCCCTTGACCTCGCTCGCCGACGTGCCGACCCGGCTCGACACGTCGCGCATGCCGGTGACCAGCGCGCCGATGCCGTCGAGCATCTCGTTCATCGCGCGCGAGACGTTGCCGAGCGAGCCTCCCTCGACCCGGGCGCGCGGCGTGAGGTCGCCGCCGGTGGCGGCGCGCACGACGTCGAGCAGCGACTCGGCGTCGCGTGTGGAGCGCTGTCCCTCCTGCTCGAAGCGGGCGAGCGCCGTCGCGCGCTCGTCGAGGAGCCGGTTGATCACGGAGGCGAGCTCGGCGACGGGCCCATCCTGCTTGACCTCGAGCCGCGCCTGGCGATCGCCGCGCTGCGCGCGAGAGAGCACCGTCGAGAGCTCGCGCAGGCGTCCGGAGAACTGGCTCCACAGCCGCGCGCCGAGGAACCAGCCCAGAAGTGCCGCGACCAGCACCGCACCCGCGACGTTGAGCGCGACGCGGAAGAGCGGCGCCATCGCGGTCGCGCGCGGCATCTGCACCCCAACGGCCCAGCGCGCGTCGCCGACCTGTAACGGGGCGACGGCCGCGAGCACGTCTCCGGCGGCGCTGGCGTAGCTGCCCGCACCCTCGGTTCCCTGCAGGGCCTCGTCGAGCGCTGCGGTCGGAAGATCTCCAGCCGCGTCACCGTCGGCGGTGGAAGGCGGTGCTCCGAGCGCGGCGCGCACCTGGTGGCTTGGGTCGACGAGCCACGCCGAGCCCGCGTCGCCGAGGCCGAGCGACAGCGTCTGGCCGCTCGAGCCGCCCAGCGCCGCCTCGAGCTGCGCCTTTCCGATCGCGACCACCAGAGTGCCGAGGCGCGTGGCGCCGTCGAGCACGGGCGTCGCCGCGTAGAGCATCGTCTGCCCGTCGAAGGCGGGATCCGCGCCCGCGTCGACCAGCGTCACGGTGCCGTACTCGTTGCGGCTCTCGGCACGCTGCACCACGGCCGCGAGCCGGCTGTCCGGTGCGAGCTGCGGCGTGGCGCCGGACGCGTAGGCGACGCGTGCTACGCCGTCGTCGAGCAGCAGGACGTAGGTCCATCCGTTGTGCTCCGCGGTGGCCGCGAGCCAGCGCGGCGAACGCGGCGCTGCGGCGTCGTCGTTGCCGCCCTTGCGCGCGACGCCCGCCCGGCGCTGCGCGTCGCGGACCTCGCGAAGGAAGCCGGTGATGCGCGAGTCTCCCGCGAGCTCGCCGATCTCGTCGGAGACGGTGCGGGTGAAGCGCGCGACGTCGGCGTCGACCGCGGCGCGAACCGTCTCGAGCCGGGTGAGCGAGCCGTCGAGCAGCAGCTGCCGCGCCGCGAACAGGGTCGTGGCTCCTGCCGCGAGTGCCACGACCGCCGCCAGCAGCGCGATCCGGAGCGCGCCCGCGCGCGCCGGATCGCCGGACTGGCTCCGCGTCGCCGTCGACAGGCGTGGGCCCGCCGCGGCGATCGTTCGGGTTTGCGCCTGCATGTCCCTACCTCCCCCCGACGGGCGGTTCTTCGCCCGCTGCCGGCCCGTCCGGACTGGCGACGTCGCTCGTCGTCTCGGCGGCTCCCCCCGGAGCCGCGCCGCCAAGCGACGCCATCGTCGATCCTGTCGTCTTCGTGTCACGGAGCCCTGCGGCGATCCTCTCGGCCACGCCGACGACCAGCCGCTCGGCGTCGAGCACCATGGTTTGCTCGGCGTCGCGCCCGATGAGCCCGCGCACCAGCGGATTCGTCACCGACGGATCGAGCTTCGTGCGCCGGATCTCCCACGGCGACACGTGCTGGATGATCACCACCTGGTCGACCACGGCGGCCATCGTGAACTCGCCCTGGAAGAGCAGCAGCAGGGTGTCGCCGCGCGCCGGCGGACGCTCCTCGAGCTCGAGGAAGCGGTCGACGTTCACCAGCGGCACGACCTCGCCGCGCAGGTTGAACGCGCCGAGCAGCTCGCGCGGCGCGTACGGCACCGGGGTGAACGAGCGCGCCTCGAGGATCTCCTTGGCGACGGTCGTGGCCAAGGCGAACCGGCGTCCGCCGCGCATGAAGATGCAGTAGTCGCTGCGCGGCGTCGCTGCGGCGCCGGCCTGGGGCTCTGCGGCGGCGGCGCTCATATGCTCACGACCTCGAGATCCATGGCGTCGCCGGCGTCGCCGGCGCGTACGGCGTGCGGAGCGATGCCGGACAGCGTCTCGATGACCGCCTCGACGGTCACGACACTGGTCGCGTCGCCGAGCTCGCCCGCCTCCGCTCCGTCGGTCGCGAGCGCGACGAAGCGCGCTGCGGGCTCGAGCGCGCGGCTGCGCGCGAACGCCGCGTCCGCCGCAGCGCTGCGCCCGGTCACGGCGACGACCGCGCGCGGGCCGAGCAGACGCACGAGGTGCGGCGCCTGAGCGAAGTCCTCGGCGACGACGACGGGTACGAAGGCGGCCTCGCGCAGCGCGGCCGGAAGCTCGGTCGCGGCGGCGTGCTCGAGCGGACAGATCACGACGACGTCGGGTGAGCGCGGCAGCGCTGCGCTCGGCGCGCCAGTCGCCGCGAGCAGGATCGCCGCCTCGCACAGAGCGCGGTGCGCTTCGAGGAGAGTCGAGGCCACGTTCGCGAACGAGCCGTCGCCGCGCACGCGGTAGGGTACGACGGTGTCGCCGTGCAGGTGGTGCGAGATGTCGTCGAGACGCGCAGCGGCCTGCTTGAGACGCGGGCTCACGCCGGGAAACGCGCCGCGCACCCCGCCCGCGGGCAAGCGCTCCTCGCACATCGCCGCCTCGAGCTGCGCCAGCAGCGCCGCGAACGCCTGCTCGATGCTGGCCGGAGCCACCGTCCCGGATGCGCCGTCGAGCGAGCGCGCCCGCATCGCGTTGTGCGCCTCGCGCGTGACCGGCGCCGGGTGCATCACCGTCGCCGTGCCCGGCGCCGCGGCCGCGCCTGCGCGGGCGCGGGCGAGAGCGTTCTGTACGACCGACGCGACCACCTGCGGCTTGAAGGGCTTGGTGATGTAGCTCACCACGTTCGACGCATCCTGGTAGGCCTGGCGGATGGAGGCGCCCTTGGCCGAGACCAGGACGATCGGCGTGAACGCGGTGCTCGGCGTCGCGGCGAGCGCTGCGCACACGTCGGGAGCGCGCATGTCGGGCAGCACGTAGTCGAGCAGGATCAGATCCGGCGTGAAGGAGGTCGCGTGCTCGAGCGCCTGCGCGCCGTCGGCTGCGAAGTCGAGCTCGTAGCCGAGCGGCTTGAGGATCAACTCGAGGGCCCGGCGGATCGTCAGGCTGTCGTCGACGACCAGGATGCGCGAGGTGCTCAAGATGCCGAGGCTCCGGCGGTCGTCGCTTGCGTGGTGCTCACCTTCTCGCCCGACGTCTCGCTGCCGACGCGCGACACGAGGCCGCGCGGCTCGAGCATCAGGTGGGGACGCCCGTCGAGCATCAGGAGGAAGCACAGCGGGCTGCCCGCCGCGTCGCGCAAGCGGGTCGGCATCGGCGGCGTGCGTGCGAGCGACACCGAGCGCACGCCGAGGCAGGCGTCGATGCGCAACCCGACCGGACCCGCTGCGGTGCGCAGCACCATGATCTGACCCGAAGGCTCCTCGGCGGCAGCGCCGACCCCGGTCACGTCGCCCCAGTCGACCAGCGGCACCGTCGTTCCGTGGGCGAGGGTCGCGCTACTCGCCGACGCGGCACCGCCACCGATGTCGAAGATCCCTTCGATCGCGTCGAGCGCCACGCAGATGCGGCAGCCGTGCGCACGGACGAGCATCAGCCGGATGCCGCCACGCTCCTCCTCGGTCCCCTCGAGCTTTCCACCACCGAACATAAGCCACACGTTCCCGCGACGCGCCCCGCGCGCCGCGTCGTTCCGTCGGGTCTCGACCGATCCGCGCCGCGCAGAGCGGCTGCCTCCGCCTTCGACGCTGGATCGCGAGAACTTGAGACGCGGAAGCCCGCCGAGCGCAGAGCGCGTGCCACGGTGGTCGGCGCCATCAAGTCCGCGCGACGCAGTGCCGAAATCCGGAGCGGGACGCCGTGCGCGGGAGGGTGTGTCGTTGATCGCTGAGGCCGGAACGATGGAAATGCGTGCCGACGCCGGGGGCGCGTCCGGGAGGGAGTCCGAGGCGGCGCTCCACAAGGAGTCTGCGGCGTTCTTGTCGACGCACCTGCTGCGCGAGCTGGTGGTCGCCGACGCGCGCGACCACGGCCCTGCCGACGAGCCGGCTGTGCGCGCCGAGGCCCTGCTCGCCGCGGTGCTCGCAGGCCTCGACCTCACCGAGGGGGCCATCGTCCGCGCCGATCCGTCGGGCGGCGGCACCTGCCTCGCAGTGCGGGGCATTCCCGATCACGCGCGCCAGCTGCTCGAGGCTCGCGGCGCGCAGATCGAGCAGCTCGGACCGTCGCTGCTGCAACGTGCGCTCGCCGCGCATCGCGTGCTGCTGCTCGACCGGACCACGCGCGAGCCGCTGATGCCCGCGCTCCGCGACGGGAACCCCGGCATCGAGAGCGCGGTGATCGTACCGCTGGCCGATCTCGGCGTTCCCGTCGGCGTGCTGCTGCTCGCGGCGCGTGGGCGCAAGCTGAGTGCGCCCTTCCTGCGCTCGCTGGCAGTCGCCTTCCGGCTCCTCGGCATCCTGCTCGCGCCCGGACGGGGTGCGGCGGCGCGCCCGCCCGAGTTCGCAGAGGAGACGCCGCCCGCGGCCGACGGCGAGCGCTACCTGTTCGAGATCGAGGAGCTGACCGCGCGTCTCTCCGAGGTGCGCGAGTCGGCGCAGCGCACCGAGGAGCGCGCGTCGAGCGCGGAGACGGCGCTTCGCGCCGAGCTCGAGAGTGCCCGCGCGCGCGTCGCGGGGCTGGAGGCGCAGCTCGCGAGCGCTGCGGCGCCGGCACGCGCCCGCGAGCTCGAGCTCGAGACGCTGTGCGGCGACCAGGCGCGCGCCATCGCGGAGCACGAGCGCCGCGCCGCCGCGCTCGAGCGCGAGGTCGCGCTGCTGCTCGAGGGCGCCGCGCACCGCGACGCGGGCGACGTCATCGAGCTCGACGTCTCCGACAGCTGGCCCGAGGCGGCGCTGCAGGACGCGAGCCCGGCCGACGCGTTGCGCGAGCCCGGCGATGCGGACGGGCGGGAAGCAACCATCGAGCTCGAGGAGACCGATGACGAGCAGCTCGGCGCGATCGCCGAGGCGGCCGCCGCCGCGATCGCCGAGGACGCAGCCAGCCGGGACGCTGCGGCCGGCGCGCTGCGGTCCGACGCCGAGACCGAGGACCCGTCGGGTGCCGGCGGTGACCCCTCGCGCGAGCCGCTCTCGCTCCTCGAGGCCGCGGCGCAAGCCGCAGACCAGGTGCGCGACGAGCCCACCGAGGACCAGGTCGCGGCCGGCGAGGAGCTGGCCGCCCATGCGCCGTGGGCGGTGTTGCACGTCGACGGACGCGAGGGCGCACGGGTGCTCGCCCGCACCGCCGCCGAGGAGGGCGGGGCGGTCTACTGGTGCGGCGAGGGCGATCTGCCGGTCGCGGACCGCGCCCTCGTCGTGGTCAACCTGCTCGACGACGCGCTGCCGCGCGTCGCGAGCTCGCGGTCGGGCCTCTGGGATGCGTCGCGCTGGATCGTCTACGGCGCGACCGACGGCAACGCGGGCTTCGAGCTGCCGTCGTGCGGGCTGGTGCGGCGCCCGATCGACCCGCGCGGCTGTATCGAGCAGCTCCACCTGGCGGCGGGCTGCAAGCCGTCGGGGATGCTGCTGGTGAGCGCGCAGCTGCGCGAGGTGGTGCCGCTCCGTCAAGCACTGCAGGAGGTCGACGTCGCAGGGTCGGTCGCGTGCGACGTCCGCCAGGCCCTCGACCTGCTCGAGATCGTGCGCCGTCCCGAAGTGATCCTGATCGACCTGGCGCTGCCGCAGGGGCAGGGGCTCGGGCTGGCGGCCCAGCTGCGGCGCCAGCCGGAGACGGCCTCGCTGCCGCTCCTGCTGCTTCTTCCACCCGAGCCCGACCCGGTGCGCCTGCTGCGCGAGGCCGAGAAGGCCCGGATGCTCGTTCCGTTCGGTGACGCGGACGCGCACCGCCTGGTGCGCACGGTACTGGCCGGGCGCGCCTGACCGGCGCAGCCGCGAGCCGTGCGCTCGCGCACCGTCGCTGCGTCTCCTGCTGGCCTGGCCGCAGGGCACGTGCTAGCCGGGCTAGTTCTCGCGGCAGCGACGGCGCGGAGCGTTTCCCCGCCGTCCGCCGCGTCTCTCATCGCAGGAGCCCACGGTCATGACGGACGAGGCAACGGAGGCGCCGCAGGCGGCACCCGCGCACGACGCCGGTCGCATGGAGCGTATCGTCAATCTGGCGAAGCGCCGCGGCCTCGTCTTCCAGTCGAGCGAGATCTACGGCGGCCTGTCGAGCTGCTGGGACTACGGTCCGGTCGGCGTCGAGCTGAAGCGCAACGTCAAGGACGCGTGGTGGCGCGAGATGGTCTGGTCGCGCGGCGACATCGTCGGCCTCGACTGCTCGATCCTGATGCACCCGCGTGTGTGGGAGGCATCGGGACACGTCGCCGGCTTCACCGACCCGCTGGTCGATTGCAAGAAGTGCAAGGTGCGCTTCCGTGCCGACCACCTCGCGGAGGCGCGCTGTGGTCTCACGCCGACGCGCCGCGCCGGCGACTGCGGCGGCGAGCTCACCGAGGCGCGCCAGTTCAACCTCATGTTCAAGACGTTCATGGGGCCGGTCGAGGAGGACGCGAACGTCGTCTTCATGCGCCCGGAGACCGCGCAGGGCATGTTCGTGAACTTCGCGAACGTGCTCGACACCGCGCGGCGCAAGCTGCCGTTCGGCATCGCGCAGACCGGCAAGTCGTTCCGCAACGAGATCACGCCGGGCAACTTCCTGTTCCGCACGCGCGAGTTCGAGCAGATGGAGATGGAGTTCTTCGTCAAGCCGGGCGAGGACATGAAGTGGTACGAGTACTGGAAGCAGGAGCGCTACGAGTGGTACCTGCGGCTCGGCATCAAGCCGGAGAACCTGCGTCTGCGTGAGCACGCCTCCGATGAGCTCGCGCATTACGCCAAGGGCTGCGCCGACGTCGAGTACCGATTCCCGTTCGGCTGGTCGGAGCTCGAGGGCATCGCGAACCGCGCCGACTTCGATCTCAAGCAGCACACGCAGTTCAGTGGCAAGGACCTCTCGTACTTCGACGAGGAGGCGCGGGAGCGCTACGTGCCCTACGTGATCGAGCCGGCGGCCGGCGCCGATCGCGCGACGCTCGCCTTCCTGGTCGACGCGTACGACGAGGACGAGGTCGAGGGCGAGACGCGTGCCGTGCTGCGCCTGCACCCACGCCTCGCTCCGGTGAAGGCCGCGGTGTTCCCGCTCATGCGCAAGGCGGGCCAGCCCGAGAAGGCGCACGAGATCCTCACGAGGCTGCGCCCGCACTTCCCCGTGCAGTACGACCAGGCGGGCTCGATCGGCCGTCGCTACCGCCGCCAGGACGAGATCGGCACGCCGTGGGGCGTCACCGTCGACCACCAGACGATGGAAGACGGCACCGTCACCGTCCGCGACCGCGACAAGACCACGCAGGAGCGCATCCACGAGAGCGAGCTGTTGCCCGAGCTGCTGCGCCGCATCGCCGGCGCTTGACTCGCGGCGACCGGGCCGTCGAGCGGAGGGCGCGGCTGGTGGTCGGATGTGGCGGGTGGTCGGGTGTGCCGCCCGGTGCGCTCAGGGCGCCACGACCCCGCCGCACGACGAGCCCGCGCCCGCGGTGCAGCCGTAGCAGTGGTTGCCGGTGACGACCGTTCGCCGGCCGAGCCTGGCCGCGTCGAAGTCGCGCACGTGCTGCGGCGCGGCGCCGTCCACCGCGAGGTCGAGCATCTGGTTGAAGTCGCAGTCGTGCAGCGTGCCGTCCCAGGCGACCGACACCATGCCGCGGCACATCACGCCGGCCGCCGCTGCCGGGTTGAACGCGCCGGAGAGCCGCTGCAGGTACGCCGCGTCGTTTCCGCTCGTGACCAGGAAGTCGAGAAAGCGGCTGATCGGCATGTTGGTGATCGTGAACAGCCGGTCGAACGCGACGCCCCACCTCTGCTGCAGCTCGCGCCGGAACTGCGCCTCGATCGCACCCTGACGCGGCGGCAGGAACGCGCCGACCGGGTTGTAGACCAGGTCGAGCTCGAGCCCGCTCGACGGGTCACCGTAGCCGAGCGCGTTCAGCTTCCGGATCGCGGCGATCGACTTCTCGAACACGCCCTCGCCGCGCTGCGCGTCCGTCTGCGCCGGACGGTGGTACGGCAGCGACGCGATCACCTGCACGCGGTGCGCCGCGAGGAACTCCGCCAGATCGCCCTGCGACGGCAGCAGCAGCACGGTCAGGTTGCAGCGGTCGATGACGTGGCGGCCGAGCGCCCGGCTGCGCTCGACGAGGAAGCGGAAGCACTCGTTCAGCTCGGGCGCACCGCCGGTGACGTCGACGGTGTCGATCGACGGCGCCGAGGCGAGCGCAGCCATGCAGGACTCCGCGGTCTCCCGCGTCATGCGCTCGCGGCGGTCGGGGCCCGCGTCGACGTGGCAATGCCCGCAGGTCTGGTTGCACACCTTGCCGACGTTGATCTGCAGCACGCGAAGTCCGGTCGCACGCAGCGGGTGGAGCCCGGCGCCGGCGAGCGCCGTCGCGAACGGCGGCACCGCGGCACCCGCCAGGAGGCGCCGCTGCTCCGCCGGCGCGGCGAGCGGGCTCCGTCGTGACTGCAGGCTCGGCTTCACGTCACAGGCAGAGCTTGTCGACCACGTTGCGCATCTGCATGCCGTGGACGAGGGTCGCGCCGCCACGGATCGCACACGCGACGTGCACCGCCTCGGTCATCTCCTCGACGTTCGAGCCCTTCTCGAGGCACGACTTGCTGTAGGCGTCGATGCAGTACGGGCACTGCACCGCGTGCGCCACGCCGAGCGCGATCAGCGCCTTCTCGCGCTCGGTCAGGGCACCCTCGGCGAACACCGCCGCGTAGTACTCCTGGAACTTCTGCCAGAGCTCGGGATTGCCCTTGCCCATCTCGGCGAACCGGCCGAGGTCTGCCCCGTGGTAGTAGTGGTCCATGGTCGCGCTCCGTCGGTTCGACGCCGGCCGTGGCTCGACCGCGTCGCCGCCCCGAGTCTCGCCTCGGTCGGGCGGGGACGCAAACCTCCCGAGGCGCCGGCGGTGCCGATCGGTTCGTCCGGGCGGGTCGGCGCGCACCCGAGGTGGCTGCTATCGAGCCCCCGTGGCCGCGTCTTCTGCTCCATCGCCCGCTTCATCGCCCGCGCGCGAGGTCGAGGTCGTCGTCGGCCTCGGTGAGCCGGAGGACGACGCGAGCCTGCGCGTGCGGGTGGCGCGCAAGCTCGGTGTCGAGACCGTGGAGCTGCCGTCCCTGCGCCTGCTCAAGCGCTCGCTCGACGCCCGCGGCGGGCGGGTCCGCTTCCACCTCCTGCTCGAGGTCGGCGGCGCGCCGCCGCCGGCGCTGGCGCTGCCCGAGCCGCGCGAGGTCGGTGGCGCGCGCCACGTGGCGATCGTCGGCGACGGACCGGCGGGCCTGTTCTGCGCCTACCAGCTCGCGCGCGCGGGCGTGGCCTGCACGGTGCTCGATCGCGGCAAGCCGGTGCAGCCGCGGCGGCGCGACCTGCGCGGCCTCCAGCAGGAAGGCCGCGTGGATCCCGACAGCAACTACTGCTTCGGCGAGGGCGGCGCTGGAACCTACAGCGACGGCAAGCTCTACACGCGGGCGCACAAGCGCGGCGACGTGCGCGACGTGATCGAGATACTCGTGCGCCACGGCGCCCCCGACCAGATCCTGACGGACGCGCGCCCGCACATCGGCTCGAACCGCCTGCCGCGCGTGATCGCCGCGCTGCGCGAGCACCTCGAGGGCGTCGGTGTCGTGTTCCGCTTCGAGAGCCGTGTCGTCGCGTTCGCGCGGGGTGCGGGCGGCCGCGTGCGCGGTGTCGTGCTCGCGGACGGAGCCGAGGTCGGCGCCGACGCGGTGGTGGTCGCGACCGGGCACTCCGCACGCGACGTGCTGCACGCGCTCGACGACGCAGGAATCCGTCTCGAGGCGAAGGGGTTCGCACTCGGCGTCCGGATCGAGCACCCGCAGGCCCTGATCGACCGACTGCAGTACGGCCCGTGCGCGGGGCACGCGTCGCTGCCGAGCGCCGCCTACAGGCTCGCGTACGACGTCGCCGGGCGCGGCGTGTTCTCGTTCTGCATGTGCCCGGGCGGCTTCGTCGTGCCCGCGTCGACCGGGCCCGACGGCCTCGTGCTCAACGGCATGAGCCTGTCACGCCGCGACTCGCGCTGGGCGAACTCCGGGCTGGTGGTCGCGATCGAGCCCGAGGACTGTGCGCGCGCCGGCCTCGCGGGGCCGTTCGCGGGCATCGAGCTGCAGCGGCGCGTCGAGCGCGCGGCGCTGGACGCCGGCGGCGGCGGGCTCCGGGCCCCCGCGACGCGCGCCGACGACTTCCTGGCCGGCCG
>Ga0194132_10000777_pt1 | contig 64816 bp, 67 predicted proteins | sample TA2KigOf80mmetaG_FD_148612 | JGI IMG/M metagenome (GOLD analysis project Ga0194132, IMG submission 148612) | Freshwater microbial communities from Lake Tanganyika, Tanzania - TA2015054 Kigoma Offshore 80m | ecosystem: Environmental > Aquatic > Freshwater > Lake | place: Tanzania: Lake...
GTTCGCTGACCGTGTGCGTCTCCTTCACCGCCGCTAACGCCACCTTCGCCATGAACCCCGCATCATGCTTCCGCTTCCGAGGCATCCCTCACCTCCTGAACCACGCACCGCCAGGCCTCTCCCCTCCGGGCGAGTTTTGTATTAAAGACTATCTTACTCCGTGGTCCAAAAAATGGGGTCCATTACATCCCCACCGTGCCACTCGTTGCGACGGAGGGTCGCCACTATGCCGCCGCGAAAACGTCACGGCCATACGTCGTCTTCACTTCCCGATGCAAAAACGGCTGAAGACGCGGTCGAGAAGGTCGTCGGTATGCACGGCGCCGGTGAGGGCGCCGATCTGGTCGAGTGAGTCGCGCAGTTCCAGGGCGATGAGTTCTGCGGGGGAATCGTCGAGGGCCTCGGCGTGGGCGCGGCGCAGGTTGGCCAGGCAGGCCTCGACATGGTGACGGCACCGGCTCAGGCTCGGCGCCAGCGGCGAGCGCTGGGCCGCCCGGGCCCGCTCCACCAGGAGCTTGCGCAGACCGGCGATGCCCTGGCCGGTGACGGCGCTGGTGGCCAGTTCGCCGGGCCCCGCCGCCGCCATGTCGCACTTGGTGGCGACGCGAACCTGTGCCGTGCCTGAATGGGGCGTTGTCGCCGCGCCGTTCGTGTGAGGGGCGCCCGCCTCCCGGCACACCAGGATCAGATCGGCGATCTCGGCTTGCTTCTGTCCGAGTGTCTGGGCGCGCGATTCGATGTCGTCGTGACTGTCTCGCAGGCCGGCCGTGTCCACCAGTTCGATCGGCGTGCCGTCGATCTGCAAGCGCTCGACCAGGTAGTCGCGCGTCGTGCCTGGTTCGGTATGGACGAGCGCGGCCGGCTTGCCCGCCAGCGCGTTGAACAGGCTGCTCTTGCCGGCATTGGGCTTGCCGGCCAGCACGACGCGAAACGCCTGCCCGCTGAGCGCACGCTCGTCCAGTTGCTTGCGCAGCAGCGTGAGCAGGGCCAGCCCCCGGGTCAGGCGATGCAGCAACTGCTCCTGCGGCACGAAACGGATGTCCTCGTCGGCGAAGTCGAGGCCGGCTTCCACGTCGGCCAGCAGATTCAGCAAGTCTTCACGCAACTCGGCGAGCGGCCGGGCCACGCCGCCGGCCAGCTGAGCGAGAGCCTGCTTCAGTTCGTTGCGGTTACCAGCATCGATGACGGCAAGCACGGCCTCGGCACGCGTCAGATCCAGCTTGCCCGCGAGAAAGGCACGCATCGTGAACTCGCCCGGCAGGGCCGCGCGGGCGCCCCGGTCGAGACACGCCTGCACAAGCAACTCGATGAGCGGCGGCGCGGCGAGCGTATGAAGCTCCACCACGTCCTGCCCGGTGTAGCTGCGCGGGCCCGGCCAGAGGTAGACATCCGCGGGCAGGCGAATCGCCGACGGCAACTCGAGGCATGTTGAGATGCAGCGGCGGCGCCGTTCGGCAGGCAAGTCCGCAACAAACCCGGTCACGATGGCAAACGCGGTCGGTCCGCTCAGTCGCACGATGGCTCGGGCTCCCGGGCCCGGAGCGCTGCACAGCGCGACGATTGTCTCGGACGGGTTGGGGATCACCCGCGTGCCTCCGTGGCGCGATAGATCGTTGTCCGGGTACGCGCCAGCAGGTCGAGAAAGTACAGAAACAGCACGAGTTCGAAGATTGTCAATCCGATGGCCAGGATGACCAGCAGCACGCTCAAGGCTGCCTGGTCCGGCGGGCGGCCGGCGCTGCTCATGATGATGCTGAGAAACACCAGGAGCAGCAGAAAGCCGGAGAAGATGCCCATCATGAGCAGGTAGGTGCTGGCCCCGGATGAAAGCTGCTGATTGCGGAAGTAGCGGCCGACATTGCGGAGGAACAGCACGAACAGGGCATGACTGACGATGGCCAGCACGGTGGTCAGGAGCCACAGCAGGCCGGCCATGATCGCCACGCCCTCGCCCCTCATGCGGCCGACGCGTTCCGCGGCGACAATCAGAAACAGGAAACCGACCAGCCCCAGACCGATGCCGACGAAGAGGCAGATGACCGAGCCGACGGCCTGCCCCTTGGTGCCCGATTCCGGCGGCGCGGCGCAGCACATGCATTGACCGACGACGAACAGGATGATCGCGACCAGGCCTGTGAGCCCGCCCATGAGCGTGAAGATGACCAGCAGCATCTCTGCCTGGCGATTGCGCATGAGATTTCCGCGCGCCGCCAGCGACAGGATGAAGAACAGGACCATGACCAGGGCGACGATGATGAAGATGATCATCGCCGTGCGCATCAGCGAAATCCCGCTGGCGACCGTGCTCCAGCCCGGGGCCAGATGCGCCAGGCTGCGCGGCTCGCGATCGTATGGGGCATCGTAATCGTCATAATCATCGTCGCGCCGCGACTGGCGGGAGGCGGCGCCGCGCGGCGGGTCGTCGCTGACGTCGATCTCGCGCCAGCCGGCGCCGCCGCGATTGACATCCGGCGCCGCTGGCACGCGCAACGGCATGGTCGTGGGCGCGATGGCCGTGTGCGGATCCGGTATGCTGAAGATGGTCGAGCAATGGGGGCAACGGCCACGCTTGCCGACCATGTCCTCGGCCGCCATGATGGGCGCCCCGCACCTCTGGCAATCGAATGTGAATGCCGCCACGATGTCACTTTCCCGAAAACACGTTGCCTGGTTGCCCGTTCAAGCGCAAACCGGTGGGCTGCCGGCCTGAGGAATGTCACGCTCCACAGAGCATCTCGGCAGCCAGCCTCTGACAACTCCCCTGCGTCCGCATGGCCCTCAGGTTACTTCGTCTTGACCACGTTGACATTGAACTTGGCTTCCTGGACGATGGCCGTGCCGTGGAACGTGCCCGTGGCCCGGATGACAAGGTTCTGCCTCGTTCCCGGCGGCGCGTCGCCGTCGGCAGTCAGCAGAATCTTTGCCTCGTTCTGGTCGGCAGCGACACGGACGGCGCCGCTGCCTTGCAGTCCCTTGGTGTTCGGCGGCAGGATCAATTCCACCGTGAACGGCCCGTCAAACTCAAAGAGCCGGGCCAGCGTCACGGGGATCATCGTCTTCTGCCCGATATTGAGCTTGACGGTGTTCGGCACGGAAAGCTTCGCCAGCTGCTTGGGCAGCACGATGATGGAGATCGGCGTGGATGGCTGTGCCAGAAGCCGCGGCCCCTTGGGCGGGTTCGGCTTGCCGGGAATGCCCGTCTGGGCACGGAGCACGATGGCGTATTTCCCAGGCTTGGCGCCGTTGGGGATGTTCAGCGTGGCGTCGCCGCTATCCTTGCCGGCGGGCAGTGGGAAGTTCGGGAAGGTGAATCCCTGCGGCAGATTGAGCGCCGCCAGCTGCAGGTTCGCCTTGGCGGCGGCGCTGAAACGCGTCACCTTCACCGGAATCGTGATCTTGGCCCCCGCCGCCACGACGAACTGCTCCTTGCCCAGGGCCACGTTGAATGGGGCCTTGTCACGAACGGCCAGCACCAGCGAACGGTCAAGCCGGCTGACCGCCGGAATGTTCTGCTGCGGCACCGGGTACGTCATGGTGGCCGAGCGAACCTCGCGCACGAGCTTGTCGCCGTTGATGACCGCCGTGCCGACGATGCGGATGGCGCCGGTCCAGGGACGGGCGTCGCCGCCGGCGCTGAGCACGACGGTCGCTTGCTTCTGCCCCGCCGGAATCCATTGCGGCTTCATGGTCACGCCGGCCGGCAAATCGTCGGCTGTCAACGCGATGTCACCGTTGAACCCGTCCATGCGCCAGGCGTAGACCGTGAACACCTGGTTGCCTCCCTGGCCCAGGACGGTGGCTTCCGGATTCTGTGTCCCCAGCGGCATGGCGATCAGCCGAAAATCCGGTCTCTCGGCGGCGATCCGGATCCGGTACACATGCCGCGGACCGGCTTCCACGAACGCATCCCGGCTGCCGACCTGCAAGCGGTATTCGCCGTCCGCCGGCACCACGAAGCGATAACGTGGCGGATCATAGGTGCGGCTGAACAACACCGGGCTCAGCACCTCGGGCACGTCGTCCTGCTCCGTGATCGTCGTCCCCTTGGCGTTGCGCAGCAGGAAGAACAGATCCATCGGCACGCCCAGACGGTCGGCCCAGGCCTCGATCGTGTAGATATCCCCCTTCTTCGCGGAAAAGCCGTACCAGTCGGCGTCTCCCTTCTTCTCGATGCGGCCGACGATCTCGCAGGGGAGAGTCACTTCCTGGGCGGTCTCCGCAGTGTCGTTTTTCTCGTTGTCCACGATGACGGGCGCAGTGGCGAAGTCGAGGAGATATGGATTGGATGCGCCCGCCTGATTGCGCGCGCGGAACTCGAAGCCGTCCAGCCCCGAGGCCTTGGGCGGCACATAGCCGGTGAAGTCGAGGCGCGACGCGGCCCGTGGATCCCCCGGCGCCTTCACCGCCATCGTCGCCTTGTCGAGCGCCTTGTCGAGGTCCTTGCCGCTCAGCAGAGTGCTTGGATCGCGCGTCCCATCAGGAATGTTCCGGCCGTACACGGTCACCGACGTCGTCTTGCCCGCTTCCACCACCGGCGGATACACGGCGTCGATCCACGGGGCCGTGCTGACACTGAGCCGATAATAGTAGTCCGTGCCTCCCTGCGTGTATGCGAAACAGGCGACGCGGACATGATGCTCGCCGTCCTGGTTGATGGCCACGTCGATGAGCGCATCATTCTCCTGGTAGCCGCGCCCCTTGCCGATGTAGTTCCCCGCAGGGCCGTAAACCTCGACGAGCGCCGGCAGCTTGCTGTCAACGCTGGTCGTCAAGCAGGAGATGACGACGCGCTGTCCCTTCTTGCCATGGAAGGCGTAGTAATCGACGTCAGTGGCGGCGGAGATGACGCCATTGACCGTGGTGTTGATGTCGATCTTCTGAGCCACCGGCACATCGTCGTTCGGCTCGGCTTCACGCACTTCGGTCAGATCGCCGACGGCAAAAGCGCGCGGATTGCTGATGCCGCCTTTCGTGATGACGCGGACGTCGTGCACGCCGAGGCGGGCGTTTTCCGCCAGCGTGACCTTGAACTGGAACTGGTTCTTCTGTCCTTTCGGCGCCATCCCCTTGGGGCCCTTGGTCTTCTTGTCTTGCTTGTCCTTGGACGACTTCTCCGGCGGCGCTGGCGGTGAAATGAGCTCGGCCTTGATCCCGGCTGTGCTGAAGTACAGCCCTTCGGTGGTATCCAGGTTTTGACCGCTGACGGTGATCTCGAAACTCGTCCCGGCCTGCCCGCCCGCCGGTGATACGTTGAGGAGCAACGGCGGCAGCGCCTCCTGGGCGCCGGCCGTGTTCCAGCCCGCGTACAGTGCCCATGTTGTGAGGAATGCGACGCCAAACTTTCTCATCACGCCGATGCACCTGCGCATGATCTCCCCCCAGAGTCAGCATCCTTGAGATCGCCCGAACCTCATTTTCCCGACTCGCGGGGGGTAAAGCAAGTGGCTGGGAGCGCATTCGCGCACGTGCTGCCCGCACGACACGACACGGTCGCCGGCTGGGACTCCATATTCACGCACAGCCGTGATGGCACCTCTCTTTACCGGGCGTGCCGGTTCTTTGCATTATTCGGCCGGCAGGCTCACGGCGCAGGCCGGCCGGCGCTGACCTCCGCGTCGAAGTCAGCACTGTGGCATGGTATTCTCCATCCGTGGAGGGCAATGCCATGGACAACCTCGCGAGGATATTGCAAGCGGACCTGGCGACCGGCGACCAGCATGGCGAGTTGGCTTGCCTGGCGGCCCGGCGCAACTGGGGCTGGGCGTTGTTGCTGACCGGCTGGTTGCATCTGGCCGCCTTCTCGCTGTGCTATTATCTGACGATCGCCCGCGACTTCCACGAATCAGCCGGGTACATGGCGATCTGGATCGGCGAATTGCTGGGCGCGTGGGCCATCTTCCGGGTCGTGGGCGGCCGGCGCCGCACTGATGAGCCGGTGTTGCCGCTGGAGCGATTCGTCCGCCGAGTGTGGATCGCCTACTTCCTGCTGGCATTCAATCTCGGTTCGATGAACATGCTGCGCGGGCACGCGCTGTTCGAGTTCTTCCCCGCCGTGGCGTCGCTGGCCTCATTCGCGTTCATCATGATGAGCGTCGTCGTCAGCTGGCGATTCCTGGGTGCGGTGCTGGTGTTGTTCGCCGCCGGCTTGCTCAGCGCGGCGCACCTGCTCCATGCTTACCTGATCTTTGCGCTGGCGTGGTGGCTCGTGCTCAATGTCATCGGCTTGACGCTCATCGGCGGTGCGCGCCGGAACATGCGTGCCGGAATCGCAACACGCAGTCCCATCAGGCTGGTCCGGCGTCATGCCGAGCCGCAACCGGCCGAACCAGCAGATTGCACACGAAGCCGATGACGAGCAGTACCGCCATCAAGAGCATCGTGACGTTGTAGGCCTCGGCCCTCGGGATGCCGCGCTCGATCTGAAACTGGCGGATGTAGTTGACGAGCGCGGGACCGGCGACGCCGGCGGTGGACCAGGCCGTCAGGAGCCGGCCGTGGATGGCGCCGACAAACTGCGTGCCGAAGACATCCGCCAGGTATGCCGGGATGGCCGCAAAGCCGCCGCCGTACATGCTCATGATGATCGCGAAGCAGGCCACAAACAGCCAGGCGTTGTCCAGCAGCCCGGTGAGCGGGACGACCGCATACAGGACCGCGCCCAGTCCGAGAAAGATGGCATAGGTTGGCTTGCGGCCGATCTTGTCCGACGCGGACGACCAGGCGAAACGCCCCACCAAATTGAAGAAGCTCAGCAAGCCGACGAAATAAGCGGCCCGGCCAGGATCGATCGCATCGGGGAAGATCTCCTGGCTCATCGCGGATGCCTGGCCCAGCACGCCAATGCCCGCGGTCACGTTCACAACGAGCACGAGCCACAGCATGTAAAAGGAGCGCGTGCGAATCGCCTGATCTGGACGGACATCGGCCGCCGTGGACGGTGTGGACTGCGTGGACGACGCGGTACTGCCGGCCGGCGGAGCCCAGCCGGGAGGCCGCCAGCCGGGCGGCGGCACCCGAAAAGCCAGCGCACCATACAGCATCACGACCAGATACACGGCGCCGAGCACGCAAAAGGTCTGGGCCACGCCGACGGATTCGGCCGAGGCAAACCTGGACATCAGCCACTCGGAGAGAGGCGACGCCAGCAAGGCGCCCCCGCCGAAGCCCATGATGGCCAGGCCGGTCGCCATGCCGCGGCGGTCCGGAAACCACTGGATGAGAGTGGAGACCGGCGTGATGTAGCCGATGCCAAGCCCGCAGCCGCCGAGGACGCCGTAGCCAAGGTACAGCAGCCAGATGTTGTGGGCCGTGACGCCCGCGGCCGCGACAAAAAAACCCAGCCCCCAGCAGCAGGCCGCCGCCATGCCGCTTTTCCGCGGACCGGCCTGCACCACCCACCGGCCCCCCACCGCTGCCGACAGCCCCAGCGACACGATCGCCAGCGTGAACACCCACCCCAGTTCGGTCAATTGCCAGTCCGCTGAGGTCGAATGCGTGATGCCAAGAGCGCGGGTGAGCGGCAGGTTGAAGACGCTGAAGGCGTACACCTGCCCGATGCACAGATGGATGGCCAGCGCCGCCGGCGGCACCCGCCAGCGATTGAAGCCAGGCGGCGCCTGGATGTGATCCTTGGAGAGGGAAAAGGCCATGAGGCTCATGCTGCGCTCGACCAGCAAGGGATGCGCGGTCAGGGCAATATATGCTCGAAGTTCCTTTTATTCAGGGGGTGTGGTCTCGCTCCCCGAAAACGCATGAAGCTGGCTAAGCTGCGCAGGCCCGGAAACCGGCAGCCCGATTTCGCACAGACTCGAGAGTCCCCGCCGCAGCCCCATCTTGCCTGGCCAGCAGGGTCGCGTCAGCCTGTCCGGCTTTTTTCTCTTGGGGAATTGACCCGCGATACGGCGGCTGCCGATGTTGGAGGATGCACCACACCTGGCCTGCGCTTGTTTTTCCGCGCCTGCCCGTTATAGTCGGCGTGGCCGGTAGTGTCGCTGGGATGTGACTTTAGGATGCGACCCGAGTAGCGGCAAGGATGCGGTCATGACCCTTCAAGTTCATCAGGACCTCGATCTCACTCAAGACGGCGATCGGCTCGCGTATGGACGGCAGATCGTGCGCGCCGAGGCGGCTGCGCTGGAACTCGTCGCCGACCGCCTCGACGATTCGTTCTTGCAGGCGGTCGATCTCATCCTGCGCTGTCCGGGGCGAATCGCCATCACCGGCACCGGCAAGTCGGCGGACGTCGGCCAGAAGATGGCCGGCACTTTCAACTCGACCGGGACGCGCGCTTACATTCTCGATTCGACGCGCGCGGTGCACGGCGACCTGGGCATGGTCCACCACACCGACGTGGTGCTGGCGCTATCGCATAGCGGCGAGAGCGAGGAAATCGTCCGGCTCTTGCCTTCGTTACGGCAGATGGCGCTGGCCATCATCGCGGTCACCGGGCAGCCGGAGAGCACGCTGGCCCGCAAGGCCGACGTTGCCTTGGCCTATGGACCCATCGACGAAGTCTGCCCGCTGGGAATGGCGCCGAGTACGAGCACCACGGCGATGATCGCGCTGGGCGACGCGCTGGCGTTCGTTCTCTCGCGGTTGCGCGATTTCAGCCGCGAGGACTTCGCCCGCTATCATCCGGCCGGCAGCCTGGGCCGCAAGCTGCTCAAGGTCGAGGCCGTCATGCGCCGCGACGACGATCTGCGCATCGCCCATTTCGATGAAACGGTGCGTGCGGTGTTTGCGAAGGCCAGGGTTCCCGGCCGGCGCACTGGCGCCATCATGCTCGTCGACGATGCCGGCAAGCTGCGCGGCCTGTTCACCGATAGCGATCTGGCGCGGCTGTTCGAGGAGCGCCGCGACCACGCCCTGGACCAGGCCATCCGCACCGTGATGACGGCAGAGCCGATCACGCTGCCCCTGGGCACGCGCCTGGCCGATGCCGTCGAGGTCATGCGCCGGCACAAGATCAGCGAACTCCCCGTGGTCGATAGCAGCGGCCGGCCGGCGGGACTGCTCGACGTCACCGACCTGATTGGCCTGGTGCCGCGCCAGGAGACGGCCTGGTTCTCAAGAGTCGCGTGAGCAAGGGAGGCATGGGCGAGCGCAATCCGGGAGGGTGAGGCTCCTGCCGAGCCGGGGACCTATGGCGACCGTGTCATTGCAGGAACGCTGTGCAAAGATCGAGCTGCTGGTCCTGGATGTGGACGGCGTGTTGACGGATGGCCGGATCATCCACGGCGGCGACGGCGTCGAGATCAAGGAGTTTCACGTTCGCGACGGCTCGGGCATCAAGCTGTGGCAGAAGGCCGGCAAGCGGGTCGGCATCCTGAGCGGGCGGGCGTGCAAGGCGGTGGACATCCGGGCCGCCGAGTTGGGCATCGACACGGTCGTCCAGGGCGCCGCCGACAAGCAGGCCGCCCTGCTGGCGATGACCACGAGCCTGGGCGTGCAGGTGGAGCAGACGTGCTTCATCGGCGATGATCTGCCAGATGTGCCAGCGCTGCGCTGTTGCGGACTGGCCGTTGCGGTGGCTGACGCCTGCCGCGAAGCGAGCGAAGACGCTCAGTACGTGACGCGGCTGCCCGGCGGCCGCGGCGCCGTTCGCGAGGTGATCGAAGTCATCTTGCGCTGCCAGGGACTGTGGCAGAAGTTGGTCGACGCATATCGGCGATAGCTGCTTGCGAGCGAGGTGACGACACCGTGTGGACACCGAAGCGAATCCTGATCTTGCTGACCGGCCTGACGGTGTTCCTGTCCGGTTACGGCGTGTACGCCTTTTTCCTGGGCGGCATCGACGGCCTGCCGCCCTTGCCGCCGGACTACCTGCCGGGCGAGCGCATCGAACGTCCGCCCCCAGGACCGCTGAAGATCGACGAGAAGCTGGGCCAGGCGTTCGGTCCGTATTGCCCCGAGCTGAAGCGCCGCATCAAGCTCGACCTGGCGTCGAAGAACTGGGCGCTGGCCTCCGACGAATTCGATCCGCTGCCGGACGGCCGTGTCAAGCTGACGCCGTTCAGCTGCCTGATCATGCCCAAGAAGCAGAGCGGCGACAAGTTTCCGGAGATCAACTCGCTGCGTTGCGATGAAGCCTATCTGACGCTCGACCGGCCCATCAGCAATACCACCGAGCTCGGCAATCGCAAGGTCGTCGCCGTCGAGCTGAAGTGCAAGCCCGAAAACAAGCTGGGCATCGTCGTCAAGAACAACCGCGGCACCCCGGAAGAAAGCGATGACGTCGAGCTGTTCATCGATCCCAACAGCCCGGTGTTCTTCGACGAGAAGCGCAACCTGATCTGGACGGCCGGCATCGTCAAGCTGCTGGACAAGCAGAGCCGGCCGAACCCGACCATCATCACTGCCCGGCGCATGGAGATCCACCTGGTCAAGGACGCGCGCAACCAGCCGCAGCAGGGCCAGCCGCCACAAGGTAAGCCGGCGAACAGGAGCGGCGGACTCACCGGCATCGAGCAGCTTGTGCTCCGCTCCAACGTGGACATGCACCTGTGGGTGGATTCATCGTCCGGCTTCCTGGGCAACGACGCGCACAAGAAGAACCAGCCCGAACCGGAGAAGGCTCATCTATTCGTCAAGACGCAGGGACCGTTCGTCTACGACGTGCGCAACGACAAGGCCGTCTTCGAGAGCCCGCCGCCCAACCCCAAAGCAACGACTCCGGACGAAGTCCTGGTCATGCGTGAACACCGCATCGGCGAGAGCAAGATCAAGCGCGACCCGGACCAGGCCGCCGAGCCGTTGCCGACCCTTTACGACCAGCTGGTTTGCCATCGCCTGGAGCTGCAGTTCCGCCGCAAGCCGCCGGACAAGTCGGCCCCCGAATCGAAGGATCCCAAGGAAAATCGGGGACAGACGCTTGACAAGGAAATCGAATCCGCCCTGGCCACTGCCCTGCCCGGCAAAGAAATCAAGCTCACCATGGACACCGAGCAGCTAGAAGCGCTCGGCAGCGAGCTGATCTACTACAGCCCGACGGCGGACAGCGGTCCGCAGACGATCATCAAGGGCGACCCCATGAAGGCCATCAAGGAAGGCCACATCATCACCGCCAAGGAACTGTTGCTGGTCGGCGCCAACAAGGACGGCAAGGGCCAGCGCGCCTTCGCCAAGGGGCCGGGACAGATCGACATGTACGACAAGGCCAAGAGCACGCCGGACCACCCGCTCTATCCCTGGCACGCCTTCTGGAAGGACACGCTCACCTCGGTCAAGGACCAGGTGAGCGGCAAGACCTATGATCTGATCACCCTTTCCGGTGACGCGGCCTTCGTGGATGACGAGCAGCAACAGCAACTCCACGGGCAGAAGATCCAGGTCTGGCTGCAGCCGCCGAACAGGACCGACAGCGTTGCCAGGGTCGAGAACGAGACGAAGGGCGCTTCGCAGGCACTGTCCGGACAGCGGCCGTCGAAGATCGAGGCCTTCGACAACGTCTTCGTCATCGCCCCGGAACTCAAGGTTCGCAAGACCGATCACCTGCTTGTGCATTTTGACGACAACGGCCTTGCCCGCGAGCAACTCCCCGACGCGATCGCGCCGGCGTTGACGTTGCCGGCGGCCGACCCGCAAGGCAAGAATGCCGCCGCCCCGGTCCCGGGCACCGCCCCGGTACCGGGCACCGCCCAGGTCGGCGCGGCCCCCGCCAATGCCGCGGCCAAGCTGCCGGAGGATGCACGCGATACACGCCTCACCGACAAGTCCGGCAAGAATCGCAAGCCCTTCGACCTGGAAGCCCGGCAGATGGTCGTCTACGTCAAGCGCATCGGCGCGCGCAACCACATCCGCGAGGTCGTTTGCGAGGGCAATGTCGTCGTCCAGCAAGAACCGGCCACGCCCAAGGACAAGGGCGTGGACATCAAGGGCGAGATGCTCAACCTGCTGCACGACCTGCAGGGGGACACGATGCACGTCTTCGGCGACTCGCGCCGGCCGGCCAACCTGCAGATGGGCGAACTCATTCTCATCGGCCCCAAGGTCACCATCAACCAGCGCGAGAACATCGCCGAGGTCGAGGGTGTCGGCGCCATGCAGATGCCCAGCAACACGACCTTCAAGGGAGAAAAGCCGACGAAGGAAGGCACACGCCTGACCATCCACTGGAACAAGAACATGCTCTTCGACGGTAAGTATGCCCACTTCCACGGCGGCGTCGTCGCCTACCAGGACACCGCGTCGCTGCGTTGCCAGGACTTGCAGGTCACGCTCGACCGCGTCGTTTCCTTCAAGGACGGCGAGAAGGACGGGAACAAGGCCAAGGTCGAGATCATGGTTTGCGACCGCAAGGTCTTCATCGTCGATGAGAAGCGCGACGACAAGGGCGTGCTGACCGGCTATCAGCAGCTGGCCGCCACGCAGGTGCGCCTCGATAACCCGGTCGAGACCACCAACGCGTCCGGACCGGGACGGGTCATCATCGTCCAGAAGGGTGGCGAAGACACGGTCATCAACCCGGCGGCAAAGCCCGGCACTCAGGCCAAGGGCAACGACAAGAAGGACCAGATGCTGTGGACGCGCATCGAGTTCTCCGGCAACATGTCGTCGAGCAACAAGGACACTATTCGCACCTCGCGCTTCTATGACAACTGCCAGGTGTTTCACGCACCCGGCGACCGGCCCGACATGGAGATGAACCCGGATCGCCCCCCCGAGAACGGCTTTTACCTGAAGTCCGAGATGCTCAGCGTCTTCACGCGCAGCGAGGGCAAGGGCAAGAACACGCAGTTCATGCGCGCCGATCGCAAGGTCTTCTTCCGCTCCAAGGACTTCTACGGACGGGCCGACGTCGTCAAGTACAACCAGGAGCGTGAGATCATCATCTTCGAGGGTACGCCCGGCAACCCCGCCACGATCTACCAGGACCTCGGCCAGGGCCGCGACCCGCGGCAGATCCAGGGCATGAGCATCCTCTACAATCGCCGCACCGGCGAGTTCAGCCTCGAAGGCGGCAACAACATCCAGTAGCGGAGCATGCCGGCCGCCAACTTCCCCGTGCTGCGCATACTCGGCAGCCAAGGCGCCGCGCCTAAATAACTCTGAATGACATCTGATGGCAGCCCCAACGGGGCGACCGTCAATAGCCAGGGGCAAAAGCCCCTGGGACGAGACGATTCCCGGAACAAGTCCCAACGGGACGAGAGTGTCTTGCGCCCCGTTGGGGCTGCGACACTTTGCCTCGCTTGATTGATCTGGCGCGGCGCCTGATGTAAATCCATGCTGGCCGCCGGCGAATGAATAGGATGAAGCCAGCGGCGACAACGCGGTGTCAAATCCTGGTGTCAGATCCTTGAGGTGCTTGCATGGAACCCTGGGTCATTCCCGCCATCCTCGGCGGCGTGGGCTTGCTGCTCGTGCTCTGGCTCATCGGCGTCTACAACGGTCTCGTCACCAGACGCGTCGAGACGCAGAACGCCTGGTCGCAGATCGACGTGCAGCTCAAGCGCCGTTACGACCTGATTCCAAACCTGGTGGAGACGGTCAAGGGTTACGCCAGTCACGAAAAGGACACGCTGGAGAAGGTGATCCAGGCCCGCAACCTGGCGATGGGCGCGAAAGGCGTGGCCGAGCAGGCGGCTGCCGAGAACGTCCTGACCGGCACGCTCAAGACGCTGTTCGCCGTCGCCGAGGCCTATCCGGACCTCAAGGCCAACCAGAACTTCCTCGCCTTGCAAGAGGAGCTGACCTCGACCGAGAACCGCATCGGCTTCTCGCGGCAGCATTACAACGACGTGGTCAGCCAGTACAACACGACGCTGATGCAGTTTCCGGCCAACGTCGTCGGCGGCATGTTCGGTTTCCGCCCGGCCGACTTCTTCCAGCTCGACGCCGCCGAGGCCGCCGCCGTCCGCCAGGCGCCGCAAGTGAAATTCTGAAACCCACCACGGATAGCATTTGCCAACCGATGCCCGTCACCTTCCGCGACCTGATCGCCGACAACAAGCGCAAGAGCTTCTGGCTTGTGGCCGGCTTCTGCCTGTTCATCATTGCCGCGGCACTGATCCTGGCGCTGGGCGTGGCTGCCTACTGGTTTCCGGACGCCATCGCCCATCTCGACTTTCGCCAGGCAGCGCTGGTGGGCGCGCTGGCCGGCGGCTTCGCGTTCCTGGTGTCCACGCTGTCGTACTTCGAGGGCGATTCGCTCATCCTCGGCATCAGCGGCGCCCGCGAGATCGCGCATCGGGACGATCCGGAGCTGTTCAACGTGGTAGAAGAGATGGCGATCGCCGCCGGGCTGCCCATGCCGCGCGTCTATCTCATCCTGGACCCGGCGCCCAATGCCTTTGCCACCGGCCGCGATCCCGAGCACGCGTCCGTGGCCATCACCACCGGATTGCGCGCCATGCTCAACCGCGACGAGCTGCAAGGCGTGATCGCTCACGAGATGAGCCATGTTCGCAATTATGACATTCGTCTGATGCTGCTGCTCGCGGTGCTGATCGGCACCATCGTCATGCTCTCCGACCTGTTCTGGCAGATGCTGCGCTTCACCTCCGGCGGCAGCCGCGGCAGCAAGAGCAAGAGCGACAAGGGCGGCGGCGTGATCGTGCTGGTCATTCTCGTGCTGGCGCTGCTCTTTGCCCTCGTGGCCCCGATTCTGGCGCAGATCATCCAGCTCGCCGTCAGCCGCCAGCGCGAGTTCCTGGCGGACGCCTCCGCCGTGGAGTTGACGCGCAACCCGCTGGGACTGGCCGGTGCGCTGCGCAAGCTCGACGCCGACCCGCACGAGCTCAAGTCCGCCAATCGCGGCACCGCTCACCTGTTCATCGCCAACCCCATCAAGAAGTTCTCCGACCGCGGCCAGCATATCTGGGCCAGCCACCCGCCCATCCAGGAGCGCATCGCGCGGCTCGAAGCCCTGGCCGGAGCCGGAGCCACCCGCCAAGTTCCCGCAGCAAATTGATCCGCCAAGAGGCCCGAAAAGAAAGAGGACTGGATCTTTGGCTGTCGCTGAATAGCGTCGTTTCTGGGCGTTCGTAGAGGTCCTGTCCCCTTTCTTTTCGGGCCTCTAAGATGCAATCTGGCGAAAGCGAGCGCAATGACGTCCCGACGCGAGCCGCGCGTCCGCGAACCAGCGCCGGCCGGGGTTGTCCTGTCCCTCGAGATCCATAGCGTTTGCGCGTGAAGGCATCCATCGGCCGCGTGGTGGAATGGCAGACACTGGGGACTTAAAATCCCCTGGGGGGTAACCCCCGTGTGGGTTCGAATCCCACCGCGGCCACTAGAGTTACGTCGATTCCGGTTCGGGACTGGTGAGGCAAAATGTAGCCTAAGTGTAGCCAATCCGAGGCAGATTACGCATGCGCGGCCTTCCTGGGGCGGTGCGTCAGGATTTTTTCCATCTTGGACGCCGCCTGTTCCTGCATGCCTTCAAGCACGTGGCTATACACGTCCAGGGTCATGACCGTCGTGGAGTGCCCCAGTCGCTCCGACACCACCTTCACGTTTTCGCCCGCCAGCAGCAGCAACGTAGCGCATGTGTGCCGCAGGTCATAGAGCCGAACGTCGGCCAACCCCGCCCGCTTCAGGATCGGCTTGAATGAATGGCGGTGGAGGTCCTTGAGATGGATGTAATGCCCGGCCGTGTTGCAGAAAACCGGCGCGGCGGCGTGCCCCTCGGCGAGCATCTTCTTGCGATGATCCTGAAGCGCCGCCAGGGTGAATGCTGAAAGACGAATCTGCCGCCGCCCCTTCTGCGTTTTCACATCTTTGGCTTCCAGCTGGCCCCATTCGTTCGGAGCTACCGACCTCTTCACTGTCACGCGCCCGGCGTCGAAATCAATATCCGACCAACGCAGGGCGAAAAGCTCGCCCGGTCGCATCCCGGTGTCCACGGCCATGACGTAGAAGGCATAAAACCGATCCTCCTTCGCCTCCGAAAGGAAGGCAGCAACCTGGTCGGGATCAAGAGGGTGAATCTCCGGCTTAGCCGCCTTGGGCTTTCGCACGCGTGAGGCCGGATTGAATGCGATCATTTCCTTGTCAACGGCCGCCCCCAGAGCGATCGTGAGCGTCGTACCGATCTTGCGTTGCATGGCCGCCGACACCGCCTTCTTCGTCAGCGCCGCATAAAGCTCTTCGACATGGAATCGTTTCAGCTCGACAAGCTTCAACGTGCCGATGATCGGGACAATATGATTGTTGACGTGGTGCTTGTACGGCCTGTACGTCCCGAACTCGACCGTCGGCTTGACCAGATCCAGCCATCTCGTCAGGTAGCTTTCAAGCGTGATGCGGGCCAGTTCGCGGGGCAGGCTGGCCGCATCATACAGTTTGCGGAGCTTGGTCGCCACCTCTTGCTTTGTTGCACCGTAGACTACGCGGCGCTTGCGTTTGCCCTCCACACTGCACCCGAGGCTAACGCAGCCCACCCACCGGCCATCTCCGCGCTGGTAGATGCCGCCCTCTCCTCTGCCTCGACGCCTTCTGTTTTGCTTTTCCTTTTTCATGATGCACTTCCCTTCTGTTTGCTCAAGTCCACTAATCGACTTTGCCTTCGTCAACATCACAATCCTTAGTCCCGGTTTACCGTGTTTGTTTCGCGCGGGCCTGGTACGCCCTGACTCGGCACGATTCGCTATGGTATAGCTTGTCAGACCTGGCGATTGCTGGCGAAACCTCGAAGCTCTTGCCACATCCCGGTCCTTGGCAAACGCGGTATTCCTTTCGACCCGTGATACTCTCCTCGAACTGCAACCAAAGCCTGCCGAGGAGATGTTTCGGTGCGAAAGACCGAGTGAGTGTTATTGCATCTTTCCAATCGAGCCGTGGCTGCAAATATGTCCTGGTTCGGTCGTTGAGAACTTGAAGGAGGTACGCGCTCGCCACCGCCAGGGGATTCAAGCTCTCAGTCTGGCGATTCCATTCTTCCTGGGACAGGCAACGCAGGGAAATCGTTTCGGTCAATCGCTTATCAGGAAACTTCGCCTGCCTGCCGTGGGCCAGATCAGGGTGGCTGTCGAACTCCAGGTAGTTCCATTTTCCCACCGTTCCCGTCAACCACTCGTAGAGATATTCATTTGACAACGGCGCATGGCTTGGGTTTTTCAGATACTCGCGCAGCTCCTTGGGAAAAGGGCGCCAGCGAAAGTGCTTGCGGATATTGGCGGAGTTGTTCGCTTTCAGGCATTCCCAGATTCGCAAAGCCCAGCGCATAGCCACCACCTCTTCTTGCCACACCAGGATCGGGCAGTAGCCTTCGGTGAGATTCCCATATTCTCGTGCGAACTGAAGAATCCCTTCGGGGCTCGGCTCCATTGACGCAAACATCATGAACAGCGCGGTGTCGAGCATTACAGGGCGATCAGCCGCTCGATACGGTTTGTGATGATTGCTGCTCCAGGTATCCGCTAGAGTTTCCGCCTCGACGCGTTGGGGTGTTATCCACAAGGTCGATTTGCCGACGCCATCGCACTGATGCTTGTTCTCAAGAACGCGCGTCACCTCCTCCGTGGGCAAGCCGACATCATCGGCAGAATACGCTGGGCGCAGACAGATCTCCCCCACATCGGCATTGTCGATAGGCGGTCGTCCCGGAAAGGTGTCAAACACCACTCCGAAATATGGCAGATGCCAAACGGTTTCCAGCTTCTTGCCCTTTATTCTCTTCTTTTTCTTCATGACGTGCTTCCTTTCATTTTACGACTATGACGCAGTTATCACGAAACCGGCTTTACCGCGCATGCGCCGGAATTGTCGCCTTTTTTCTCAACTATACTGAAATTGCCACGATTGCTTCCAGGTGTTCGGCACCGGTAGAATTTACGGATCGTTATTTAATATCCGTTACCATTCTAGGCGTGGCGGCAAGGAGTCAAGCCGATGTTGGAAAAAAATGTGCGCGAAAACCTGGTATGCGACGGCCTGGTCCCCATCAAGGAGGCGGCCGGCTTCCTGGGGATTTCTGTCGGCAGTCTTTACGCAATGATGGGTCGGGGTGAGCTTGTTTACGTCAAGCTCGGCAGATCCAGGCGGATTCCCAGGCGCGCGCTAGTAGAACTCGCCGCAAAGTTCCTCGTGTCACACGAAGAGACCTAGCGCCAACGGCCCGAAGGTGAGCGTCGATTCCGGTGATTCACCGTTTTGCCGACACTGGGAAAGGTGACACCAAAGTGCAGCGGCAACATTAGCAGAGGAGGAAAAGAGACATGTCGAAGAACACAGCGAAACGACGAATGAGCCGGATGAATGTTCAACTTGAGGCATGGGTCGCGGCGGCTGCGAAAGAGGAGGCAGGGTTCTTGGGGATCTCGCTGGATCAGTTCATTCAGATTTGCACGACCAGCTTTCTTGTAGGAAGCCGCTTTCTTCCGGACGGTCAGGGAATCCCCATCGGCGCCGAGGACGCGGTAGGAGTGTTCCTTCGGGCCATCGAACGCGCAATCGACGCCTTGTCTTGCAGGCGTGACATTCTCCCGCTGGATCGGTCCCAGAAGGAAATCTTGCGACACGGCAAGCGTTTGATCGAGGCGATCTTGAGGCGGGCCGGCTCCAGGAGAGTCCGCCCGCCGAAGGAACGGAATACCAGGCATCATTAGCTGCAATGTCGGCCGAAACCTGCATCCGAAAGGAGGTGGTCAAAAGCCAAAAAAATTGTTCTACCGCTGACGGTTATCGTCGTCGCCGCCGTCAGCCGGTCCTCTGAAGATGTGCGACGGCAGAGGATTTTCTATTCAAGGAGCGAGTATGACACTCAATCAGATCGTCGAGCGGTTCAAAGAGAAAGCCGAACTGCTCCGGAAAAGTGATGAGGCGGCCGTGCTGGTCGTCATCGACCAAGGTCGCCTCATGGTCCAGCTGCGGACGAAGGCGCGGAAGAACTGGGAAAAGACCTGCGAAGAAAAGCTCCAGATCAACAAGCGCGTGGCCCGCCGCTATGTCAAGATCGGCGAAAAGTGGTCAAGCCCGGATCGGACCCCTGGGTCCGATATGGTTGGGAAGTTGCCTTCTGACCTGCACAAGTTGGAAGTGCTCTGCGACCTTTCGTTGGAGCAGCTCAAGACATTGGCTGACCAATCCGATCTGCGCAAGCGAGAGCGCACCGAAGTTATCGCAACGGTCAAGGCGTTGCTGGGCAAGACGGCCGAAGATCAGTCGGCCCCAAACCCCGTGCTCACCGTCCTCAACAGGTGGGATGGCTTTGTGGCCAAGCTTGTCAAGGATGTCAAGAAACTCGACGATGCCGGACGCAAAGAGTTCGCTGAGGAATTGGATGACCTCCTACAGCAGCTGCGCGAAGAGTTGGATGGTGCCTTTAAGGCGCCGCCTTCGGAGGACAGCGCCGAGCAGAGTGAAGGCGAGCCGGAGGACGAGACGGACGCTGACATGGATGATGATGACGAGGAGGAGGACCCCGAAGCTTCCGAAGAGGAGACCCCCGAGGAGGAAGATAAGGAGCCGGCGCCAAAATCGCCGGCCACCAAGGGTTCCCGCTCTCCCGTCAAGCAGCGTCCCAAGTCCTGACCGTCCTAGTCAAATACTCGCGGAGCGCGCTGCCCAGGCGCGCTCCCTGCCTGACCTCGGCCGCGTCCGTGTCACTGCTGATGATCTGCCCGAGCTTTTCGACTTGGACGGCCGGCCGATCAAAGGTATCAACTACGCCTGGCGCCCATCATCCGCTCTGGCAGCGTACCTGCCGGCTGACTTCAGCTTTCCCCTGCGCTGCGTATCGTGCCCGGACGGACTGCGCCGCTTCTATCCTTCCAGCTTTGAAGGGATGATCGCCAGGGGCTTCACCGGCGGCCTGGCCATTCTTTCGGTGCTATTCAACTTCACCGAGGCCCAGCGAAGTGCCTACGGGGCCATGTACCTGTTCTTCGAGAGGTTGCGTCGGAGCAGGGAACATCTTGGTAACAGGTTACTCAACTCAACTAGCCTACGCATCGCCAGAGCTGGACGCGACATCGCCGAAGAACGAGATATCCTACCCGCGTCGCTTGGCCAAAATGCCAAAGGTGAAGGGGATCCGTGGAGTCTCGAAACACTGCTCCGCGAGGGCAGAGTTGCCGCTAGCGGCGCTGGGATCGCACGGCCAACCGAAGAAGACTGCGTCCATTACGGGCTGGTCGCGGCCGCCCGGCTGAACCCTTCATACGTTCGTGACCAGGAGGTTCTTCCGTTAGTCCGAATGGCTCTGTACGAGTCCATTCCCTGGGACGAGAAAGAAATCAGAAAACCCACGGTACTGCGATACGTCATTCAGCGGGCCCTGACCGCGGTGCAAGAACCCGAGCATCTGGAGGAACCAGCCGCGGCCTTTACCACCTGGTTTGCCGGCCCCAAGAACAGCTTCGTGCAACAGATTGCGAGGCGAAAGCTTCGGCTCGGTGGCATTCTGGATTTGCGCCTCGTTCGCTGGGCACTCCAGGAACTCGGCTGGCAAGCTTACAGCCATTTGGCCGGCTGCATCCACGCCCAGATGTGGCTGTTCAGGCGCTTGTTCCCGGCTCCCCTCAGTGCCGACGAGCTGCGGTGGTTCGAGCAAATGCTCTGCCCGCAACCGTGTTTTGGAAACCTGCCGTTGGTCCTGCTAGTCGAGCGCTTCCCCTTCCTGCACAGCGTGCTCTGGGAGATATGGGAGAATCCCGGCGAGCCCGAGCCCATTGCCGTGCTCCATCGGCTCTTGGCCTACTACGCCGAGATGGCCTCGACGCGGCGTAATATCGACCGTCGCGTCCAGCAACGACGCGATGACATGCGGCTCGGCGGCGGACGAGTTCCTCTGATCGGGCCGCTGCCCCCCGAGAGTGCCGACGACGATTCTGACGAAGCGGGCCCTGACGAGGCCGGCGGCGAGGACGATATGAACAGGACGGTCGAGGGCAAGCCGATCTCATCGGCGGCTCGTTCTGGCACTTGGCCTAGAGAGTTCGTCGCAGCGCTGGCTGCATTGGTACGGAAGCAGAAGCAGGTCCGTTGCCCATGCGCCACTCCCTTCTGGGATGACCAGCTCATTTGCCAAGACGAAGTCAGTGCAACCTTCAAGCACTTTTGTACGAATTGCCGCTTCGCGGTCGAATCGACTGCATCTCTCGAAGAACTCACGCCCCTGGCAGCAAACGCACTGCCACAATGACCACGTCATCCCTTGCACAGTCCACTAATCGAGATTCCGCCCGCTTGGAATCCTGGGAGGTCGATTTTGACCGTCTGACACCTGCCGCGCCTCCTCACACGCCTACGACAGTACGGCTTCGTGGGCAGACGCACTCAGTTTTGTACGGCGTTCACAGGGAGGGTAGCGGAGGACATTTCGGGACAAACTCAGAAAACCCCGGATGTCAACCGTGACCCTTACTGCAAAGGAGCCAAGCATGTCCAACCTTGCAACCGACACGGAGCCTGGGGCCGAGATGCACCCCCAGCCGCTTTTGAAAATTGGCGAGCTGGAATACATCCTACGAATCGACCGCCGGACGGTTTTCCGCTTGTGCCAGACCGGGCAACTTCCGAAACCGATCCGGATCGGTGGCAGCCGCAGGTGGCGGAAACAAGATATTGACCGGCTGATCAACGAATCGGCCGAAGCTACGAAGCACGAAGATTGCTTACGGTAAGCAGTCTAACGCATGATGGTAGCCAGTGACTCAACACTGGTTACCAGGGCCCTTTTGTTTTTGGAGTTTTTGTTATGAGTAAGAAGAACGTAAGGCGAAAGCCCACCAAAATCACGCCGGACGTGATTGTCTGGGACGAGTTAGTTGCTCATGAGCCCAGGCTCAACGACCGACTAATCGAAGCACTTTCTATCCCGGATGATGGAGGTTATTTCTGTCGCGACGAAGCATGGCAAGGTCGTCGCGGCATCAAGGACAGCCTTTCCCATCTCGTGGGCTTCGGATCATGCCATCACGACTCGTTTCTGGCGACGCAGCAGGCATGGGATGTAGCTCGTGACGCACTGCTGGAAGCTCTGCCACCATGTCGCAACTGCGGCTGCTGCGTGAGTGATGGCAGCTTTTCATAATTTGCACACACCAACGCCAAGATGACGGTCTTGGCGTTGGTGGTTGTATTGATGGAGCTGAACAATGAGTTTACCAAATCTCGATGCCATTCCCAATGGCATCCAGCCTGATACCACGCAGCTTATGTCGAACGGCTGGCCGCTCGCTTGGCTCGCTGTTGATCCAGACGCTTTGGCAACATCACCCGAAGCTGTCTATGAGGCCGCCATAAAATACATCGAGGCCGGTCTTTCTGTGATCCCGATTGACGCCCAGGAGCCAAGCAAATCGCCGGACCCACGCAGGCTGAGATCGTGGCAGGTCTATCAAATTCGTCCGCCACGCCTGGATGAAGTGCGGGCCTGGTACGAACGCGGCGGCCCCTTCGGATTGGCGGTAATTGGTGGCGGCGTAAGTGGGAAAGATCGTGGCCACGGTCTTGAAATCATCGACTTCGACACGCTTGAACTGGCGGCACCGTGGATTGAGAAAGTCGAAGAGAGTATCCCTGAACTGACGGCGAAACTCGTAATGATTCAATCGCCACGGCCCGGCCTTCATTGCTACTACCGTTGTCGTCAGTTTGGCGGCAATCAGAAGCTGGCCTGTGCTGCGGCCGTAAGCAACCCACCAACAAAAAACACCTTGATAGAGTTGAAGGCCGAAGGCGGCTATTGCTTGGTGTGCCCAAGTCCACGGAGGTGTCATCCACGCAACGGGCTCTATCGTCTCCTTGATGGCAGCCCCGACTTGACTCAGATCCCCGTAATCACACCGGAAGAACGTGCTGTCCTTCTGGATGCCGCTCGCAGTTTTAATCGGTGGACAGAGCACGAAGCGAAGCCGGTTCGTCCAGTGGCGAGGAATGCAGCAAAGGATGGCAAACGGCCCGGTGATGATTTCGAGCGAAGGTCAACCTGGTCGGACATCTTGGTTCCGCACGGCTGGGTGCTCGTGCGACGACGCGGAGAGATTGAAGATTGGCGGCGGCCGGGCAAGGACGACGGCATCAGTGCCACCATCAATTACGCCGGGAGCGGGTTGCTCTACGTGTTCTCCACCAACGGCTACCCGTTCGAGGAAGGAAGGGGTTATTCAAAGTTCTCGGCGTTTGCCGCATTGAATCACGACAGCGATTTCGTGAAGGCAGCCCAGGCGTTGCAGGAGAAGGGCTTCGGCCCGCCGCAACTGCCGTCGGGTAAGCGGCACGTGTCGGGCGGCGTTCGGATTGCATCATCGGAAACTACGGTCAGGGAAGGACAATAACAATGGACTCACGCATTCAAATCAGTTACGAGCCGATTTCATCAAAGGGTCGGCTCCTGCTTCACGTCATGTTCGGTCAGGACGACAAGGAGATTTACGACGGCGTCATCCTTGGGAATGAACGAGACGAAGTCATCCGGCTTACGAACGAGGCATCGCAGGCGACGGGTATCAGCTTGAACGAGATCGAGCAACAACTTACGGGCGTCGTGCTGCAAGCACGGGACTGGTGGGCACGGTATCAGCAGTTGCAACCGGCAAGCGAGGGCTTCCAGGCCAACTTCTTGACCTCGGCCGCCCTTGAAAAGTTGGACGCCCGGCACCGCTGGCTTATCAAGCATGTGCTGGTCCGCGATCAGCCCGTGCTGCTAGGTGGACCGAAGAAGTCCCTTAAAACGTCGATCATGCTGGACGCAGCTATCAGCCTTGGGTCGGGCATGCCCTTTCTCAACAAGTTTGAAATCCCCGAGCGGGTGCGGGTGGCCGTGCTTTCTGGTGAGAGCGGCCAGATTACGATTCGCGAAACGGCACGCCGGATCGCCAAATACAAAGGCGTGCCGCTCGGTGCATGTGACGTGCTCTGGGGATTTGAGCTTCCCCGTCTCGGCGTCGAAGCGGACATCCAGGCGTTGGCGTCGGCACTTCGGGAGCAACAGGTGGCCGTCGTATTCGTCGATCCCGCTTACCTGTGCTTGCTGGCCGGAACGCCCGACCTGCAAGCCAACAATATGTTCCAGGTCGGACCATTGCTCATGCGGATTGCCAAAGTGTGCCAGGTGGTCGGCACGACGCTCGTGCTCGTCCACCACACGACCAAGCCGGCCGGCATGCTGCGAATGCAGGCGGGTGAGCCATTGGAGCTTGAAGATCTGGCGTATTCGGGCTTTCAGGAATTCGCCCGCCAATGGCTTCTAATCAATCGCCGCCAGAAGTATGAGCCAGGCACGGGCAAGCATCTGCTTTGGCTCAACCTGGGCGGCAGTGCCGGGCATTCCGGCTGCTGGGGCATCGACGTGGAGGAGGGCAAACTAAACGACAACTTCTCCGGCAGACAGTGGTTGGTGCAGGTGCGGTCGATGAATGACGCCATGAGAGTTATCCTTGAAGCCAAAGAGCGTAGGCAGGAAGCGACCAGGACCGCCAAGTTCGTCGAGGCGACCGAGAAGGTAATAACGGCATTGAGCACTGTTCGCGACGGCGAAACCCAGTCGAGCATTTGCAAGCTGACAGGGCTTCAAGCACGAGTCGTCGGGCCAGTACTGGCTAACTTGCTGGCCCGGAGTAAGGTCGTCCGCACGCAGATCAAGAAGAAATCCGGGCAGGGTGAGACGCCGTATGACGCATGGCGGTTAGCATCAGCGACCGAGATCGTGGCAGCCAGGATGAACGAGGAGGCAACTGCGTCGGCATCATCATCGGCTGACGGGCGAATTGCCAACCTGATGGGAAAGGGGGACGACACCGACACGGATTTCTTGGACGAGAGCCTGGAAACCAGTAGCTCGGCTTGAGCATGCTGAATCATGCCGTATCAAGCTTCGACTGCAACGACATGATTCGACATGCCATCACATCGTCGCTCCATTGGGAATGGTAGTGATCATGTTGTTGTAGCAGCAGCTATAGTATATAGCTGCTGCTACAACAACATCACTCCATTCCGCTGATTCATCGACATCCACTGTAGGCAATCCAGTTGCAGGCAGGCACCCTTTCACACACTGTCAGCCAATCGGATGTTGCGACCGCGATTGCATTCCACATGCCTGCGTGCCGATCCCGGTTCAGCCTGGGAAGGCTGGAATCAGAGCGGCTGTCACTCTTTGTCCGATATTGCCCCTAACTATCCGTTCCTTGCTTGGTTCGACACCCTGGCGGCGAGCGTTCAGAGGGGCCATCGCCTATGCTACGGATCCCCGTTTCGGCCATCCCTCGGTGACCTCATCGCCGCCGGTGCCCAACGCCATGCCCCGGCTGCCAACGGACCCAGCGGGCACAAGTGAAAATGCCCCTTGCCACACCCGTCTGCAATACCGTGGCCACACCTTTCCGCACCACCTCCGACCCCTCCTTCCGTTGCCTTTCGCGTACCCCTTCCGCCACAGCCCGCAGAACGGCTGCATTGCCGGCCCATGAAGGGACGATTTGGCAACGTCACGGCCCGCAAGCAGGGGCTTGAAAGCCAGTGCTTTGGGGCCGGTCAAGCCTTGCATCGGGGTAGGCGTCGGCCAGGACGCCGAGACCTGGATCGGCAGCAAGAACCGGGGTCAGCCAGGGCCTCGATTGGGCGGCCGAGATCACCTCCGACACCAGCCTCATTACCCCGCTCGACAGACTTGCGCGTGGCCCTTCGCCTGCACGTTTCTGCATGGGCCTTTCCTGATGACACCGCGCAGCCTTTGCCTCGGCCTTACCCACGCCCCGAATTAACTGGGCGCAAGAGGCACCGGGAGTCCCACCAGGAGGTGTGCCCGCAACTATTTCCGGCCCCATACGCGAACCCCGGCCGACCAATCGGCTGCTGCCCCGTCACCGTGCCGCCGGACTTGGCACCGAGCGCCAAACGGATTGCCCGTCGGCGCGGCTGAATGGGAGGATGGTGAAGTCCTCGCGGAATGCCGCAAGCCAGTGGCAAAACCGCGAAAAGCGGGTAAATTGGCATCATCGAGCCGGCGCGTGCCGGCCCATCAAGACAACCAGGAGAACGACACGAACCTGACCCGCGGCGAAAGCGATCGCTGCGGCAACAATCTGTTCTGACTCTTGCGAGTCAAGTTACTGCTTCAGGGAAACGACTAACCTGAGCCGAAAGGCTCTTGTATCTGACGAGGCAGTGCTTGGCCGCACCCGAAAGGGTGCCGGCCTCGCGCTGTTCGTCTGCGCCTTCGTCGGCGTCCTGCGAGCAGTGTCGAGGTTCGGCACTCTTTGCTTTCGGGGACGCAGATGGTCGAGAGCCAGACAACACGATTGCAATCCTACATCGACCGGCTGAAGGCGGGTGACGCGAAAGCCAAGGACGAGTTGATAAGCTGCGCCTGCGACCGCTTGCAACGGCTCACCCGCAAGATGCTCAAGTCATATCCCGGAGTTGCCCGCTGGGAGCAAACCGACGACATTTTTCAAAACGCCGTGATTCGGCTCTGCCGGGCATTGAATGACACTGCCCCCGAATCCGTGAAGCACTTCCTGAACCTGGCGGCCTTGCACATCCGCCGTGAACTCATCGACCTGGCTCGACACCATTACGGACCCCAAGGGCCGGGTGCCCATCACGACACAGGAGCAGGCCAAGCCGAGACGCCGATTGCGGTGGCATCAGAAACGACTATGGACCCTGGCAAGCTGGCGCAGTGGAGTGAATTTCACAAGCAGGTCGAAGCACTGCCGGCAGAGGAGCGGGAAGTGTTCAACATCCTCTGGTATCACGGCATCCCGCAGTCCGAAGCGGCCACGCTTCTGAATCTGTCCGAGCGCACGCTGCAACGCCGGTGGCAATCAGCACGGCTGAAGATCTTCCAGGCCATGAATGGTACGTTGCCAGAATGAACCACGATGGAGAAGGGCGTGTCGCAGAAACTGGATGACCTGCTGTTGCGATGGGAACTGGGCCGGCGAGGCGGTAATCCCGTTTCCGTTGACGAGCTTTGCCGCGACTGCCCGGAACTGCTCAGCGTTTTGCGGTCGCAGATCGCCGCGCTCGAAAAGATGGATGCCATGCTCGATTTTTCGCCGACTGACCAGGCCCCTATGAGCCCGAATCAGCGGCGCACCCGCTACGACGACCTACGACCTGGCTGGGAACCGATTAGCGGTTATCGTCTGGAGAAGAAGCTGGGAGCAGGCGGCTTCGGTGAAGTCTGGAAGGCCATCGGTCCGGGCGGCTTCGGCGTCGCGCTGAAATTTGTCCCGCTGAGCAGCCAACTCGGTGCCAGCGAGATTCGCTCGCTGGATGTGCTGAAGAAGGTACATCATCCAAATCTGCTTTCCATCCTTGGCGCATGGCAGGCTCATGGTTTCCTGATGGTTGCGATGGAACAAGCGGACAAGACCCTTCTGGATCGGCTAACGGAGGTGACCACGAACGGCCAGATTGGAATCCCGAAAGCTGAACTAATCCAGTACATGCAGGAGATCGCCAAGGGCCTCGATTACTTGAATCAGCCGAACGCCAATCTGGGAGACAGCGCGAAGGAAGCAATCCAGCATCGTGACATCAAGCCCCAAAACCTTTTCCTGATGGGTGGCGGCGTCAAGATCGGCGACTTTGGCCTCATGCGAATCCTCAAGAAGACGGTAACCGACCACACTGGTAGCCTCACGCTGAGCTATGCGCCGCCGGAGTTCTTCCAGGGCCACACCGCTCGCACGTCCGACCAGTATTCGCTTGCGGTCACGTACTGCCAGTTGCGCGGCGGCCGCCTGCCGTTCGTCGGCAATCCGGGGCAGGTCATGGAAGGCCACCTCAAAGGCACGCCCGATCTCACCATGCTGCCCGAAGGCGAGCGAGCTGCCGTGGCGCGTGCCCTTGACAAAGACCCGCATGCCCGCTGGCCGACCTGTTCGGAATTCGTAAACGCTCTGACAATCGACGGCTCAGCATCCATGACAAGCACGTCGTCGGCCAGGCGGCCGAAGGTGGCTCGACTCCTGTTGCCCGGCGTGCTTGTGGCCGTTCTGGTAATTGCGGTCATCTCGCTGGCATGGCGTTTCGGCCCTTGGCAGAACAAAGGGCCGCAGGTTAGCCCCGACAAGGATCGCGTTAGCCTTCCCGATGAAGGCGATGAATGGCCCGATGTCGAGATTGAGGACCCACGTCCCCCAAGCGTGGACCCACCCCTCGTCATGGCGGATGAATCCAAGCGGCTATCCGGCGTTTGGATCAGGCAGTCGATTACGTCAAACGGCAAAACGTCACAAACACCAACATCAACCCAAGTGCTCTTGAGCGGCGACAGGATGACTTACACCTATATCGCCAAACAAGAGGCTGTCTGGAGGTTCGTGATTGACCCCACGAAGAGCCCAAAGGCGTTCGACAGAATGTCCGGCACCAAGGTTGTGCTCGGCATATACAAGCTGGAAGGAGATCGGCTGACCTACGCGTTTTCTCCGACTGGCGACCGCAACAGGCCGACCGATTTCACGTCCCCAAAGGGCTCCAAGATAATTGTTCAAGTCTACAAGCGAAAGTGACCGCTGGCCGCTGCCACCGGCCGGATCATCGGTGGATCAGTACGTTGGTGTCCAGCGCTTTGGGAACGTAGAGGCCATTCGCAGCAACGCTGATCGTCTCATGCCGTTCCACAGTCCAACGTGCGTCGGACGGATCAAGCGTCTTCGTTTCCCCAGGACGCAACGAGCCAACTCTCTGCATCACTGAATTTCCGGTTGCATCGGTGTAAGTTACGGTCACGTCTGTGAGCGAGATGTGGCTCGACGTGTTCGTGACATTGACGTAGTATCCATTGAAGATCAGGTAGGGTGTGAGAGATACCTGCACCGGCGGCTGGACGGCCGCGACCGTCTGTTTGAATGCCTGCTTGCCTTCCTGCGTGTTGCTGCCCCACCACCAGATGAGTCCACCGACAATGAGGACGACAGCAATCAGGCCCCCGTTACCTTCACCGCGTCGGGACCGAATCTGACCGAGGGCGGAAGAGTTATTCTTTAGCATGATTTTCACTCCTAATCGTAGTTGTGTGCTTTGTCTTCTTGGGTCTATCCAGCCTTGCGGAGATGACCTATCAGATCCGCCACAATCACCGTTGAACTTGTTCCAATTTCTGTTTTGTGGCCCACTCCATGCGACATGCGAATGCCGTTCACCGTGCCGCCATTGAAACCGAGAAGGTCGCTTTCTGCTCAGCATGAATACAGGTGCCCGCGATGGTGTTCCCAAGCACGTCACCCTCATAGATGCACGGGATTCCAATTCCGGAGCCGGAAAGTAACTCGGTCTCGACGAAACGAACCTTGGTGCCGTAGATGGTGCCGCTGAACCGCGTCGTGCTGTTTCTAAGCGTGGGCCAGTGGATGGTCCCCGAAATCTCGCTGCCCTTCGTCGCCGACATGGACATGATCATTGGATAGGGAGCAAAGTTTGGCTGGGCACACATGCCTCGCCATTCGCCCACGACGCTATTCTTGGTCAGCATTCCCACATCACCGTTGGTCGGATTCACGACAGGGATCGGCCCGCCTTTTGGCGGCGGCTGATAAGTACCGCAGCCGTTGAACATGCAAAAAGCCGTGATGCCGACAAGCGTGAACAGCGAGCCGAACGCTTCCGCAAGCACCTTCCCCATCGACGATTCGTTGTTTTCCATGACCGCGCTCCCTTGTGTTGAAAGTTCCATTGGTTCCCGCTTCCACCCAGCCTTGCGGATGCCGCCTTTGTCGTCCGCCACGTTCTTCGCAAGAATTCTGAAAAGTTGGACCGGCCGCATTTACAGGCACTTGATCGGGTGCCGGCACTGGATGCAACAACGAGGCGTGGCGAGCGTCTCTGTTGTGGTTGTCGTCTGGACCGCCAGCCACACCAAGATGCCCCAGATGGAGATGGCCGTCCCCAGCCCAACCCAAAAGCTGCCGGCGAAGTACCAACCGATACACCCGATGATTACACCCACCCAGAATCCCAACCACGCCATCCCTTCGTCGATGGGGAACGTCGGGCGAGTGACAGGCCCTTCTTGGGAAACCATGACAGTGCAAGCCGAGCACAGTAGCTTGCCGTAACAGCTGCACGACTGGTCGGCACACTGGTACTGGTCTTCCTGCCTGCCCACGCGGGCACGGCACGTGTAGCAGAAGTAGATGCGGCATTTCGGACAGCGATAGGCGTCTTCATCGAGTCCCCAACCGCATGCCGGACATTTCGTTTTGTCGCCGCGACGCCGGATTGTGCATTCCATGACCCTGCTTGCGATATGGGGTGCTACAAACGGAACTTTGCATTCGGGGCAGGGCATGTACTGGCCGGCACTATGATCCGGGACCGGCAGCGCTTGGCTGCAATGCGGGCAAGCAATCTCCATGACAATTCTCCCCTTCGTTGAAAGCTCGTTCGTTTGGACTGACTGTCACTGCCCAGCATTGCGGACGCCGCCCAGTTCATCCGCCAAGTTCTTGTGAGAACCCGAAACCATCACTTCCACAAAATGTGGCGAATGAAGGGAGCGGTTCCCGCAGGGCTTGACAGGGGTGAACGAAACCAACGAACGTAAAGGGAGGGCAATATGGCATGGGGAATTGCGTTGCTAGTTCTGGCAATCATCATTGCGTCGGCGATGGGAAAGCCTCCTTCGGCCGTCCACGATCCGGCGGGTTACAAGGGATTTCAGGGTTGCATGTCCGTTCTGACAATCGCGTTCTTCGGCGGCATTCTCTTGATGATCGTGAAGGGCTGCAACTGAACCGTGCAATCGTGGCGTCGATGGCTAAAAGAAAAAGCCGGCCCAACGTCTGCTGGGCCGGCAAGACCACGATGAACGTGGCCACGACACCTAACCTTTCGCCAGCCCACGCTTGGCTATGCGACCAGCACGGCCGTTTGTCAGCGTTTCCGAATCGGCCACGGACTTGGTGCGGGCCGCTCGCCATGCCCGCCACCGTTCCCGAATCCACCTCGCGCTCCACATCGCGCCCAGCCAGCCGTGCTTGAGTGCCAGCCAGAGCCAGTACAGGATCCACGCGAGCGGCTTCGCCGTGACGAAGTTGACCGCCTTCTCGATGCTCACTTGCGACATACTTGTTCTCCTTGGTTCGTAGGTTCCGTATCAATCCTCGTGCGCCGTTATTTGCCCGGTCTGATGTCACCGTTGTTCACAGCCAGGCCGAGCAGCACCACCAAGGCGATGAAGAAGACCATCCAGGACTCGGTGGCCCATCCGAAAAGCCCGGCCACGGCAAGGCACCCCGTGGTGTAGGCGCTGTTGAGTTTGTCTCGTGCTCCCATTGTTGCCTCCTCCCCCATCTCTTTTGGGCGATCCGTTCATTTCACTTCGCAGTAGCCCTTGCCGAGCTTTTCGCGGATGAGCTTGTCGGCGTGCCTTTCGGCGGCCGCGTTGTCGGGGAACGTCTTCGTCGTCGTTTGGCCGCTGGTGCCGTTGCGGCCGAAGCGGACCTCGACTTCGCTGCCGTTGACGCCGATCTCCCAGAATTTGTCGCTCGATCCGCCGACGAACTCGAAGCGGCGCTTGCTGATGCTGGTTGGCATGATGTCTCCTTGTGTTGGTGGAATGTGGTCAGTAACCGGCAGATCGGCGCGGATGCCCCGGTAGGACGCGAAACGTGGAACGCAATTCTCGGTCAGGTCCTGGTAGGCAAACTTGACCGTAGCATTGATTGGCGGGGGCCGGTCTCGTTGGGAATCCGTGAAGCCGGTGCCGATCTCGAATTGCACACCGTTGGCCATCTCGACCACAATGGCACCCATCCGGCCTTTGTGCCTGCCGCTCCCTGGCTCGTAGCCGATCACGCGGGCCTCCGCATCATGGAACCGTTTGACTTTGAGCAAAATGGACGACCGACCAGCAGCGTAAACAGACCCAGGCCGGCGCAGCATCAGGCCCTCGCCGCCCAGTTGCTCAATGTGGGCCATTTCACGATCCAGCTGGTCACGGCCGGAACAAATGACGTGCTGGTGGGCGCTGGCAAACTCCGGGCGGTTGATATGCATGATCGTGTCGATCAGCTTGAGCCGCGTCTCGAACGGGCCATCATCGGCGGGGGCATCAAACACCAGAAAGCGGATTGCTCGCCACAGATCAGGCTCGTCATGCCGCCGAACGATGCTAACCGTACGCTGGAAGCTCTTACGGCCGATCCACAGCTCGCCATCAAGAGGTTCAAGGGGCAACCCTGCTGTGAACCAGGCCGGCGCGTGAAACCGGTTGCCCTGCCGTGACAGGAACTGCTTGCCGTCCCAGAAAGCGCAAACAGACTGCCACTCAAAAGACCTCTTGTCCGCCAACGGCGAAATTGCCCATAATCGCTATCCCAGCACTCTTGTCGCTGGCTGAATGGAGTCGGAAACGTCGCGACACTGCACAAGGAGGTGAATCGTGCGACCAGTCCCCCCCCGCCCCAGATCAACGACCAACCGAGTCTTCTGCTAAAGATCCTCTGGCAGCGGCTTCTGCCCGCCACTCGGGACAAGGTTCTGCGCGAGTTGGCTCGCGTGGTCGCAGAAAAGTTGTTCGTGCCACCGACCGAAAAAAGGGAGGTGGACAATGAGCAAGGCTAATGCAACCGTGGAGGGTCGAGCTGAGCAGGTGCAAGATCGCCGCGATCATGCGACAGATCGGCTCATCACCGGCTTGAGTTCCACGAAGATCGGCCCTCATCAGTTGGAGCGCCTGGCAGTCGTCTATGTCCGCCAGTCTTCGGTGCACCAGGTTCTCGAACATCGGGAATCAAAGGCCCGTCAGTACCTTCTCGGGGATTACGCAGTCCGACTTGGATGGACACGAGAGCGAGTCCTGATCATTGACGAGGATCAGGGCAGCAGTGGCACGACGGCTTACGAACGGTCAGGATTCCAGCGCCTTCTGACCGAAGTCACGATGGACCACGTTGGCATGGTGCTGGGGCTGGAGATGAGCCGGCTGGCGCGGTCTGACAAGGACTGGCATCATTTACTCGAAGTGTGCGCCGTCTTTGACACGGTGCTGGCCGACCAAGATGGGATTTATGACCCATCGGACCCTAACGATCGCTTGCTGCTTGGGCTCAAAGGAACCATGAGCACGTTGGAGCTGCACACCATGCGCAACCGTCTTGAGAAGGGCGGGCTCTTTAAGGCCCAGCGAGGCGAGTTGTTTCAGGATCTGCCATGTGGATATGTGAAACTCGAATCCGGCGGGATCGCTCTGGATCCCGACGACCAGGTGCGTGCCGTCGTTCACCTTGTCTTCGAGAAATTCACGGAGCTTGGTTCCGTGCGCGCCGTGTTCAGATACATGCTGCGCCACGGCATCTGTCTGGGCATCCGCCCGAATGGCGGGCCGAATCGCGGCCAGTTGGAATGGCGTCGTCCGTGTATAACCACACTGTATACCATGCTGCATCATCCCTTCTATGGAGGTGCGTATGCATACGGTCGGAATCCCGTGGACGCCAAACGCAAGCACCTCGGCCGTGCGGGCAGAGGTCGGCGGTGGGTTCCGATGGAGCAATGGAAGGTGCTCAAACGGGACGGCGTGCCCGCCTACATCACCTGGGATCAGTATCTTCGCAACCGGGAGCAACTGCGCCGAAATGGCTCGGGCTGGGAAAAGCCAGGCACGCCTCGTCAGGGCGAAGCCTTGCTCGGAGGCCTGGCTGTTTGCGGCCAGTGCGGCGCGCGCATGACCATCTTCTACACCTGCGTGCATCGCGGCCGTTACGAATGCCGCAAACAAGCACGCGAGGGGCTGGAGCGCACTTGTCGTGGTGTTCGTGCCACGGCCATTGATGCTCTGATCACGCAACAAGTCTTGACCGCCTTGGAACCAGCGGCGCTCGAACTCAGTGTTCGGGCAGCCGAAGACATTCAAGGTGAACGAGAGCGGCTGGCTCAGCACTGGAAACAACGACTGGAGCGTGCGCGTTATGAAGTCCGGCACGCCGAACGTTGCTATCGCGCGGTGGACCCGGAGAATCGCCTTGTCGCACGGACCCTGGAACAGAAGTGGGAGCAAACCTTGCAACAGCAACGCCAGCTCGAAGAAGAATACGATCGCTTTCAGCAGCAGATGCCGCCGATTCTGTCCTCCGCCGAGAAGGATCGCATTCAGTCCCTTGCCTCAGATGTGCCTGCCTTGTGGCACGCCTCGACAACGACGGCCCAGGACCGCAAGGCGATCGTCCGCTGCCTCGTTGATCGCGTTGTGATCGGTGTCCAAGGCGACACCGAGTACGTGGACGTGACGATTCATTGGGCCGGCGGCTTTGTAAGCCAGCATCAGGTCATCCGACCAGTCGCCGAATATGACCAGCTCCGTGACTTCGATCATCTGGCGAAGCGCCTTCGCGAGTTACACGAGGCGGGCAACACGTCGAGCAAGATCACTGAGCAAATCAATCGAGAGGGCTTCCGGGCTCCGAGGACACGCGCGCCCTATGGACCAGTCGTGATTCGCCAGTTGATGTTACGCCTGGGTCTCAATGGGGAAAGGCCCGGGACCATCGATCTGGCTCCGGATGAATGGTGGGAAAGCGATCTGGCGCGGCACCTGCAAATGCCTCGCGGGACCCTTCATGCTTGGGTCCTCCGGGGCTGGGTTCACTTTCGTCGCTCCCCCGTCCAGGGCTTCCGTATTCTGTGGGCAGATGCGGGCGAACTCGACCGCTTGAAACGCCTACGATCATTTGCGGAAGTCTCGTCTCATCATCGCGACTATCCGAGGGAACTCACCGTCCCCAAGCAAGCAGCAACTCGCGAGGGCAAGGGAAAGACCGACGATACGAAGCAGAACGATTCGGATTCCCGTCGCCAGAAACGATGACTTCTCCAAAGAAAGATGTGATGCCAGATGTACCCGCCGCCGATATGGTGCACATCACGGCGGCGTTTGTTCACACCATGACACCCTGTAATGAAGGAGGTATTCCATTCATGCCTTCCAGAAGGCGCGGACGCCGTCGAGCTTCTCGCTCAGCCACCAGCCGGTGGGGTCGGCCAGGAAGTCCCAGCTCTCGGCAAGCAGCAGCGGCGGTGCGGCCGTGCCTTCCTTCTCTTCACGAGCGCTGGCCTCACGTACCTTTAGAGGCGTGGCCCCGCCGACGCGTTCATCCTCGGCCGCGTCGCCGCGCAGCTTGCGGAGGTGCTTGCAGGTGCGCCTCTCGATGCCCAGCGACTGGTTGCGCCATGCCGGACAGGTACAGGAGTAGACGCCGCCGACGTTCTTGAGGACGTACGGCTTGGCGCCGGACCCCTTCATCTCCACCGATTCGCCGTCGGCCAGGTCCGCCATGATCGCACCCCGTGAGATCGGGAAACTCGCGAATGATCTGCTAACACGGATAAGACCTGTCGCAAACAAGGCAAGGCGCGATCCACGCCGGTGCATCGGCGATCGAGTATGATAATGCAAGAAACCAGGGGTGCTCATGGATCTCGACCGGATCATGCTGAGCGACATCGCCCATGGCCGCAGCGGCGACAAGGGCAATCATGCCAACATCGCCATCATCGCCTATACGCCGGCCGGCTATGACTGGCTGCGCGGGCGGCTGACCGCGGAGGTCGTCGGCGACTATTTCCGGCCGTTGCAGCCGTCGCGCGTCGAGCGCTTCGAGGCGGCCAACGTCCTTGGCCTCAACTTTCTTCTCCACGACGTTCTCGCCGGCGGCGCCAGCCGTTCGCTGCGCATCGACACGCAGGGCAAGACCCTGGCGCTGGCGCTCTTGCAGATGACGCTGGAACGGCCCGAGGGCTGGCGCGAGATGTTGCGAAAGGTGACATGATGAGCGATAGCCTTGTGCTCTACGAACTCCATCCCCCTGCCGCGATCATCACCCTGAACAGGGCCGACAAGCGCAACGCCCTGAGCCGGTCGCTGATCGCCGGATTGACGGATGCCTTCAGCCGTGCCAGGGAAGATTCATCCGCGCGATGCGTGATCCTCGCCGCCGCGGGATCCGTGTTCTGCGCGGGCATGGACCTGGCGGAGTTGCAGCAGTCGCTGGCCACCGCGGCGGAGAACACGCCCGTTTGGGATGATGCGCTGCGGCTGGCGCGGCTCTACGATCTCATCTACACATTGCCCAAGCCGACGATCGCGGCCGTCAACGGCGCGGCCGTCGCCGGCGGCGCCGGACTGGTCACCGTCTGCGACCTGGCCATTGCCACGCCCGCCGCCAGGTTCGGCTATCCCGAAGTCCGCCGCGGCCTGGTCGCCGCCATGGTCATGCCGCATCTGCTGCGCCACGTCGGCGAGCGGCTGGCCCGATATCTTCTCCTCACCGGCGAGTTGATCGACGCCGGCGAAGCCCTGCGCGCCGGCCTCATCAACGACATCGTCGCCGACAACGCGCTGCTGGACCGGGCCCTGGCCATGTCGCGCTCGCTTGCCGAAGGCGGACCGCAAGCACTGGCGCAGACCAAGGCGCTGCTGCACCAGTTCTCCCGGCAAGCACTGTCGGTCGAGGACTGTGCCAGGGCGTCCGCGTCGCCCCGGCTTACGGACGAATGTCAGCAGGGCTTGAAGGCGTTCTTCGCCAAGCAGCCGGCGCCGTGGCTGGGGAACGCAAGGGGATGAAAAAAACCGAGACTCGTCGCTTAACACAACCGCCCCCTGCCAGCTTGTCTGGCAGGAGGAAAGTTTGGCTGGCTACACGTGCCGTAACCCGCGAAAGTGTCAGGGCCGCCCTGCGGTTATAGCCCTCCAAACTATTCACCCGCCGGACGAGCCGGCGGGGGTCTGTCGCGTCAAACGAGAAGCCTCAATAAAACGGTGTAATCTTCGACTGTGGATGCTTCCGAGCCGGAAGATCATGTCAGTTGCCGCCGAGGCGCTTCCAGATCTCCGCCAGCGAAGTACCGCCCGGCTCGTTCTTGCGGCGTTCAAGCTCTTCCTCAGCGAATGGAATCGGCAGCGACGAGAGGATCTTCTTGTAGACATCGATGGGTAAGAAAAGCCCGAGTGCCTTGCCATCTTCATCGAGAAACGTCATCTGCTGGTCGAGGCCGTGCAGTTTCTTTTGCAGGTCCCTGTCGAGAGTAACTTGACTCATGTACGGCCCCCATGCTCGGGCGTTTGCGATCTTTGCATTCTACAGGTCTGGGTCCATCGCCTGCAATCTACATCCGCGCTAACTAGTCCCATTTTAGCCTGTTCACGCCGCGAGCGAATCGGCCTCAAAGCAGGTTGTAAATCGCCAGGCACAGCGCTACGGCAATGCCCACCCCGAGAAAGATCCCAAGCAGTCCCCATCCCACAACGAAGGCGATGCGTCCCGGCAAGTGCGACCAGCCGATGGTTCCGCCGATCGTCGCGCCAGTTGCCAATAGAATCAGCAAAATCGCGAGCCCAATTGGCGACGAAGGTTGGTAGATGACCAAGTAGCCAAGAATCAGCAAACTGGCGACACCTGTAATCGCGCCGGCGATTGCCGTCGAGAATGAGCTACGCGCCAGCATGTTGCCACTCCACGTCGGGCTTACGCACCGACGCTCGCCATCACGCCGCGTATTTCTGCCGCAGCTTGTCGAGAAACCGCTTGCTGTCGGCGGTCACGTCCCAGGCATTCGGCCAGAAGCACAGGTCCACGCACCACCAGTCGTTGGGAACGCCGCACTCCATGAGCGCGGGGGCGAGCTTGTCGAAGTTCAGCTTGCCGGTGCCGAACGGATTGTGCGTGCTGGTGTTGTGCTCGTTCAGGCTGCCATCGGAATCGATGAGATGGACGTGGGTGATCTTGCCCTTGAGCTTTTGCAATAGTTCCATGTCGCCGCCGGGGAGCGTTTCTTTCTCGCCGACCTGGTTGGCGCCGACGACGGCGCACATGTAGGCATGGCAGGTGTCGAAGAGCACGCCGAAGTTGGGGTTGCCCAGGCCACGGACCGCATCCACCAGGGCGACGATCTCCGACGGCTTGTTGATCGGGAAGCCCGGCTCGAACTCCCAGCAGATGTTGATGCCGCGGCTGCCAGCCAGCTTGCTGCACAGGTCGAACGCCTTCACCGCCCGCTCGAAGACCACCTTCGGCTCGAGCTTCTTCTCCTTCATCACGGTGATCGGCTCGACGGTATCCACGCGGATGGTCTTGATGCCCAGGTCCTCGGCGAAGAACACGTTCTTGGCGAAGGCGGCAATGAACGGCCCGCTATCCTCGACGCTGATGAGCTTCTGCGACCACAGATCGGCGGCGAGGGCGGAGAACTCCAGCCCGTGATCGGCAACCAGCTTTCGCAGCGCTTGCCGTTTCTCGCGGGTGTCGCAAGTGTCCGGCCCCGGATGGGGGTTGAAGCCGCCGAGCTCGACGCCTTCGTAACCGAGGTCCGATAGCTTGTGGACGATGACGTGGAAGTCGTTGGTGGGGGTTTCCTGGTTGAAGATGTACGCCCAGGTGCCGATCGAGAGCTTGCGTTTCATGGGTGGTGTCCTCGGGATGCTTGCTTCGCCATGGCTCCCATCTTTTTTCGCAGTTTCGGCGTGATCGTCAACCAGATTCGCGAGGAATAAGAGGCAGCGGACGTCGCAGTGTCACAGTGCTGAACAGGCTGGCGGCCATTGCTACTTTTCAATTGCGTAGAGAGTATTGCCCGCAGCTACGAAAAGAACACCATTTGCGTAGATCGGAGAACTGCGAATCCACTGGTTCATGTCAATCGCGCCAATGACCCGCTTCGTTGTTGACAATCCAAATATCGAAAGTACGTCGCCGTCATTGCCCACATACACTTTGTCGTCCACGATCAATGGCGAACCTTGAATCGACGCCTCGGTATCGTGGGCCCAATGAGGCTTTCCCGTCCGGGAGTCGAGGCAATGAACGCGTCCCGAGATATCCGCGGCGATCAGAAGCCCATTGGCACAAGCGCGTCACCGCCGCCGCGAGCGGAACCTGAACTTGGAGCAAGGAACCTTACCCGACGCCGCGGCCGGAACTGTCGCTACAACCTGACCGGTTTTGTGCCATTGTGGCTGAAACAAATCACCACATGCGGTTGCCTTCCATTAGCGGCGAGCTCTGCATCGTGTGGCGAAAGCGCTCGTAGCCAAGCTGGGGATACCACGGGCAAAGATAGGTCCACAGCAGCTTGCCTGTCTTTTCGTCGAAGCATCGAAACGCGTAAAACGGTTCTTCCTTGCCGTCTATCTTCTCGGTCGTGTTAGTCCCGATCCACAGCAACCCGTCAACGACAACAGGATCGGCAAAGGAGTGGTAGTAGGAACGTCCGGTTCCGATTGATGTCGACCATTTGATGTTCTTCTTCGGCCGTACGACCTTTTCGTCTTTTGATTCCTCAAGCTGCCACCAGATCGGCGGGTTCTTCTCGGTGCTGACCGCATTGCGAGTTCGGTCGCGGCCAAACATTGGCCAGTCTTCCGCGTGGGCCGGCCGAGCAAGTAGCGTGAAGAACCCGACTACCACCAGGCCGTTTGCGACACGAAGTTATCATGATGGCGATCCTCACCGACACTTCCATGTGCGCGAAACTGCAAGCGACTGCTTCCTTCAATCACCAGGCCGGTAGCGCCTCAAGTCGGGCAGCAAATCGAAATGTGGATCCGTGGTGTAGACTGCAGCATTGCATCGCCGCGCCACGGCCGCGAGCACCAAGTCCGAGATCGGCAGCCGATGGTTGCGTGCCGCCAACTCGCGCCCAGTTTCAGACGCCGCGCGCCAGTCGTCCCAATTCGCTTCCACGTAATGCGCCAGGCGCAATCGCGACGCCACCCAGTCGGCCTGGTCCTTTCGTCGAAAACCCAATAACACCTCGGCGACAATCGGCCCCACCAGGGCAACGCGATCATTGTCGAGCAAGTCATCAACAACCGCCTTCTCGGGTGAGCTTGACTTCGCGAAGAATGAGGCCCAGATGCAAGTGTCGACAAAGACCCAGTCGTCCATGGCCCTTACCTGCGGCCGGGAAAATCGGCTTCGCTCAGCTCCAGTTGTTCGAGCGCCTGCCAGTTGTCCTCAAAATCCACGCGCCCGGACACGGCCTTGAGTTCGCGTAGACGGGTTAGCCGCAAATACTCGCGGGCAGCCTTCGTGACAGCTTGCCCATCGTTTTCGAGCTTCGTCAGCTGCCGTAGCGATGCGATTTCTTGCGCCGTCAGTTCGAGGTCGATGCTCATGTCACCTCCACGTGGGCCTGCTCCAGTCTACACGACGTCGCCTTGGCTGTGTAGCTTCATCATTTCCGCTTGTAGTCTCCCAAATTCGGCGCGTTCGGATTCGTATCCGGCCCAAAGTAGCGCAGCACCACTAGCGGCTCGGTGCCGTTGTTGTCGAAGACGACGCCGTCGCGGGCGGCGTCGTACGTGACGAAGACCTCGTCTTCGGTCAGCTCGTCGAAGCGGATCATGGCGGGGGTGTGCAGGCGTTGCTTGCCGATCCAGCCGCTGCCCTGGACGGTGATGAGGCCGTAGGCACCGTTGTCGCGGATGGTCACCTTGACGCCGGGGTTGACGGTGAGCTCTTTGGCGGAGAACAGCTCCTGGCCATTGATCTTGCCATAGACGACCCAGCGGTCGATGTAGCCGGCGCCGTCGCCGCCGGCGGCCGTCATTGGCTCCAGATAATGATTGTCCTTGAAGTTGGGGTCCACATTGGCGTCCCAGTCGAGCTGGTCAACCAGGTAATCCAGGTCGTTGGCGCGCTCCTTGGGAACGTCCTTGACCAGCAGGTCCCACGGAACGGACCGGCCCTGGACCATCGACTGGTACATGCCGAATACGTCGCTGCCCCATTGCGGCTCGTAGGTGACCAGCGAGCCGGGGGCGTGGAGGACGCAGGGGGGCACGAGCCAGCCGGTGCCGGGCTTGAGCCGGTAGGCCTTGGAGAAGTCAAGGATGCCGTTGTCCCCCTGGTTCCAGCGTTCCAGGCAACGGCGAATGTCCATCTTGGTGGTCCCGGGCTCCAGGCCGAAGAACGTGTGCGGGAAGTCGTTGCCGGTGGAGTTAAGCTGGGGTGGAAAATAATACGACTCTGGTTTACCCTGTTGGCCTACCAGCGCCGCCTGCGCGTTGTTCTGGTGCATGTGGTGCGGAATGGGCCCCTGGTTGTCGAAGAACTTGCTGTACACCGGCCAGCGCTGGTAACGCTCCCAGATGGATGGGCCGATGAGTTGCGACCCAAGCTGGGAGATGGCTTCGCGCAGCGTGAATGCTTTCTTGCCGCCGGCGACGACGTAGCTGAGGCCCTCGTCCCAGGCGGCGCCTTCGTTGGCGGCGGGCGTGGTGGATGAGAACCAGCGCTCGTCGATGCCGCCGCGATTGGCTCCATAGGCGTACAGATCCTGAGCCGCCAGCTTGAGCCGTCGTCCCGGCATCAAGAAGGAGCGCGGCACCCAGGTCGGCGCCAGCCGCAGAATCCCACCACCGGCGGTCAAAGCCTGCTTGATGATGGTCGGGCTGACCTTTTCCGGATTGGGGGCGTCATTCCTGGCCCCCGGGGATGCGGCTTTGCCCTTGCTGACCGGACGCGCTGGACGTGCTGGACGCGCTGGTTTTTTCGCCTTCGTCGGAGGTTTCTTGGCCATGCCCGTGCGACTCCTGAATCAACTGGTTGAACAGCCTTGGAAGGATCCAGGTTGCCGTGCTCACGAACGAACCTGAATGCGGCAACCGTGTCTGCTTTCTTCGGTAAGGAAACTGCAATGACGACACGCAAGCATAAATCGTATCTGTCTCGCCCTCTGTTGCTCCTGGGCTACGGCGACTCGGCCTACGCGGCCCAGGTCAGCCGTCAGTTTCGCCGTCATGGCTGGGAAGTCCGCCAAGCATCGTGCGGTGCGCGGGTCCGCGAACTGTGTCCCGACCTCGCTCCGGAGGTGGTAATCCTCGACGTCGACCTGCCCGGCGAGAGCGGCTGGCTCACCGCTGCCAAGCTGCGCCTCGAACGTCCCGGTCAGCGCATCGTGCTGGTCGGCGACCGTTCAACCCCGGCAGATGAGAGCCTGGCCCATTTCCTTGGCATCAGCGCTCTTCTCAACCGCAACAACGGCGTCCGGCCCCTCTTTGACGAAATCCTCGGCCAGGCAGTCGCGGTCGCATAGCCAGTGTTCAGTGTTCAGTTTTCAGAAAGACTGCCTGAACACTGAAAACTGAACACTGAAAACTAACTGACTTCGAAGATACACTCCACCTCGACCGGGATATTGCCCGGCAGCGAGCCCATGCCGACGGCGCTGCGGGCACCCACGCCGGCGTCATCGCCGAAGACCTCTGCCATCAGTTCCGAGAAGCCGTTGATCACCTGCGGATGGTCCAGGTAGTCGGGCACCGCGTTGACCATGCCCAGCGTCTTGATCAGCCGTTTGACCTTGTCGAGCGAGCCGAGCGTGTTACGGACGGTGCTGAGGATGGCCAGTCCAGTCTGCCGGGCCGCTTCCTTGCCTTGCTCGAGGTTCAGGTCGGCGCCGACGCGGCCGGTGATCAGCGCCTTGCCATCCACCTTGAGCGGGCCGTGTCCGGAGACGTAGAGGATGTTGCCCACCTGCACGGCCGGCTTGTACTTGGCCACCGGCTTGGGGGGCGGCGGCAACTGCAACTTCAACTCCTGCAACCGAGCTTCCGGCGTGCTGGCCATGGCGCGTCTCCCACTGCGGAATCCTTGGTGAAAACTCTATCTACTAAATACAAAAAGCGCCGCGGATTACAATCCGCGCCACTCGGGAGAAACGCCCATCTTTCGTTGACTCAACACAATGAAGGAAAAAGGCATTCAATGAAACGGATGTCCGATCTAGACATCTGGCCATATCCGTCGTGAAAGCCTTGACTTGCGTCGAATAAGACGCACTGGCATTACATCGTGCATGCACGCCCGCCATCAAACGAATCGATGCATCGGCAGCGTGGGTAGTGACTTATGGAAATTGTCGTGTCAAAAGGAATAAGTCGTTTTCTGTAAACAGGATGCGTCATTGCCTCCAATCGATCGGGCTCGGTGCGTGATTGTGTTCAATCGGTCGCCATCTCCTGACCGAAAGATGGCGGGGCAAAGCGCGGCCCGAAGCGCTCGGCGAGTGCGCTCAGCAACCGCGTCATCTCGGGCAGTCCGCGATCGCGCGCGTAGCGCAGTGGCCCGCCGCGGTGCGGGGCCCAGCCACTGCCCAGCACCATGGCCAGGTCCAGCGTGTCGGCGTCAGCTACCAGTTTCTCTTCCAGGCAGCGAAACGCTTCGCTGATCATCAAGCCAACCAGCCGGTCGCGAACGATCGCCGTGCGTTCGGTCCGCGATAATGGCCCGAGAAACGGGATGCCCTGACGCTCACCGATGCCGCGCACCAGGGCAAATGCCTTGCGGTTGACCTTCTTGCGCTTGCCCTTGTAGCGGTAGAAGCCGGCGCCGTCCTTGTGCCCGAGCAGGCCACTGGCGGCCAGCTCCGCGAAGGCGGCATGCACGCGCAAGCGCTCCCCGAAGGCCGGCGCGATCGTGCGGGCGATGTGCGCCGCCACGTCGAGTCCCACCTGGTCGAGCACCTCCAGCGGGCCGGCCGGCATGCCGAAGCGGTGCATCGTGCGATCGATGACGTCGATGTCTACGCCCTCGCTGATCAGTTGCACCGCTTCGTTCAAGTACGGCATCAGGATCCGATTGACCAGAAAACCGGGGCTATCCTTGACCTGGATCGGCGTCTTGCCGAGCCCCCTGAGCCAGTGCCCTGCCGGCGCCAGGACGCCGTGGTCGGTCTGCGGACCGGGCACCACCTCCACGAGCGGCATATTGTGGACCGGGTTGAAGAAGTGCAAACCGGCAAGCCGCCGCGGATGCCGCAATCCTTCCTGCAATTCCTCGATCCGCAGCGACGAAGTGTTGCTGGCGAGGATCGTCGAGTCGCGGACGTGCTCCTCCATCGCGCGGAACAGCTCACGCTTGGCATCCCGGTCCTCGACGATGGCCTCGATGACGAGATCGACCTGGTCAAATCCCTTCCACGCCGTCGTGCCATGAATCAGCGACAGCCGGCGTTGCAGATCGGCGGCCTGCAACAGGCCACGGTTGACTGCCAGCTGCAGCAGGCCCATCAGACGCAGCATGGCAATTCCCAGCGACATGTCGTCCGCCTCGCGGACAACGACCTCGTGGCCCTTGAGGACGGCAAGCTGGACGATGGCGGCCCCCATCGTGCCGCAGCCGACCACGGCGATGCGGCGAATCGTAGCCCCGTTCTCCTTGCGTTCGGGGACCCTGCGCGCTTGTTCGCGGATGTGAAAGAGCCGCGCCAGGTTGCGGAAGGCTGGCGTGGTGACCAGCCGGCCGATCGCCTGCCGTTCGCAGGCCAGCCCGGCCGCCATGCCGTCGCTAATGCCGATCTCGACGGCGCGCAGCGCTTCCCAGGGCGCGGGCATGTCGTCGGCCAGCCGGCGCTTCAGCAGCCGCCGGGCGCCGCGCAAGATCAGCGATCGCCCCAGCGCCGTGGACTCGAGCAACCGCTGCCGCCAGGTGGCATACGGCAGACCCGAGCGCCGTCGCTTGACCGGCGCGTCGAGGAACGATGGCGGCACATCGCTGTCGCATACCAGGTCGTCAGCCAGGCCCCAGCGCAGCGCATCGGACGCGTTGAGCCGCAGACCGCTGAGGATGATCCGCAGAGCGCGCTCGAGGCCGACGACGCGAGGCAGTCGTTGAGTCCCGCCCCAGCCGGGGATCAGGCCCAGCTCGATCTCCGGCAAGCCGAGGCGTGTCTTCGGCAGATCAACGACGATGCGGTAATCGCACGCCAGGGCCAGTTCCAGGCCGCCGCCCAGGCAGCCGCCGGCGATCAGGGCGGCGGTCGGTATGGGCAATTCTGCAATTCGCGCGAACACGCGCTGGCCACGCTCCGACAGGGCGACGTAGTCCATGGCCGGGCGCTCATCGTTGACGTCGCGCAGATCCGCGCCGGCGCAGAAGCTACCCGGCTTGCCGCTGCGAATGATGAGCAGCCTGATCGCCGCGTTCGCGGCCAGACTGTTGAGAGCAAGATCCAGGTCGGCAAAGACGCGTTCGTTGAGAACGTTGACACGCGAGTTCGGCACGTCCAGGACCAGTTCGCCGACGCCGTCGGCGAGCTGATTGACCCACAGGGTGTCGGCTTGGAAGAACGCCATGTTCCAATCTTACGCGCCCTGGCACGTTCAATAGAATGTTTTCCATTCATGAACACCCGCTTGCGGCCGAGCGCGAAGCCGGTCGTAAGCAACAACTCCGGCAACAACTGCGGAGAATTGGCTAATGCCAGCACTGCTTCAGAGTCACGTGGAAGGATACCCCTGCCGGCACGGCAAGGTGCGCGACGTTTACGATCTCGGCGACAAGCTTGTCATCGTCGCCACAGACCGCATCAGCGCCTTCGACTGGGTGCTGCCAACCGGCATCGCGGACAAGGGGCGCGTGCTTACCTCCATGACGCTGTACTGGTTGGATTCTCTCAAGGTGGCGAACCATTTCATCAGCGTGGATCTGAACGCGATGGGGCCGGCCTTTGCCGCGCAGGCTGATGCGCTCGAAGGCCGGACCATGCTGGCACACAAGGCCAATGTCGTGCCCATCGAGTGCGTGGTTCGCGGCTACCTGGTGGGCTCGGGCTGGAAGGAGTATCGCCGCGATCGCACCGTGTGCGGCTTGAAGCTGCCGGCCGGTCTGCAGGAAGGCCAGCAGCTGCCCGAACCCATCTTCACGCCGGCCACCAAGGAGGAATCCGGCCACGACATCAACATCGCCTTCGAACGCATGGTCGAGATCACCGGCAAGGACACGGCCAGCGAGTTGCGTCAACGAAGCATCGACATCTATGTCCGCGCCGCCGACTTTGCCCGCGCTCGTGGCATCATTATCGCCGACACCAAGTTCGAATGGGGCCGGCTGCCCTCCGGCGAACTCATACTCATCGACGAGGTCCTGACACCGGACAGCTCGCGCTTCTGGCCCGCCGATCAGTATCGCCCCGGCCAGAACCCGCCGTCATATGACAAGCAATTCGTCCGCGACTGGCTGGAAACCACCGGCTGGGACAAGAACAGCACGCCGCCGGAATTGCCTGCCGACGTTGTGCAGAAGACGCGCGCGAAGTATCTGGAAGCGCACGAGCGGCTGACGGGCAAGAAGCTTGACGGCTGCGCCTGAGCGCAATTCGTCGGCTATAGTGACCGGCTAGATGTGGTGCGAGCGCATTGGCCTTTGGCTGGGAACCTGGGAAGGCGAGTATCTCGGCCAGCGTGCCGTCTGGGTACGCCTCTACGATTCCGGCAGAGACCTTCTGCCGTTGCACAGCGAGGCTGCCGAGGCGGAAATCGCTCGCCTCAGGGCGCTTCTGTCGGAGAAGGGACTTGCACCATAGGTCCGCCAAGTTTGGATGCCTGTCTAGCGATCGCCTTTGCGCCTTTGCTCAAGCTCGCGCAGGTGCCGAGCTTGCCGGACATACCGACATTACCAGGTCGCATCCAATCACTGGTCGCGGTTGACTTCCATTTCTGCCAAGGCTATACGCCCCGTCCTTCGTTGCCGTGCCATGCTTGCGCCGGCAGCGTGCTTCACCCGCGAACTCCGGGAAGGACCAATGAGTCACGCCGAAACCTTGCATGGTTTGCCGTTGCCGGCCGCCAAGGACCGGGAGGTTCTGCCCCATTTCCTCGTGATTTCGCCGCCCAAGACCGGCTCGACCTGGCTGGCCGCCAACCTCAATTGCCATCCGGAAAGCTTCATTCCCGACATCAAGGAACTGGACTTTTTCAATCACTTTTTGATGTCCAAGGGCTGGGAATGGTATGCCGACATGTTTCGCCCGGGACTCGGCCTGGTGCGCGGCGAGGCGACTCCGAATTACTGCCTGATGCCGGCCGTCAATGTCCAGCTCGTGCGCGCGGCCATGCCCAACCTGAAACTGATCTACATCATTCGCGAGCCAGTTGCACGGGCCTGGTCCCATGCCCGTCATTGCCATCGCCACCGGCAGACGACTTTCGAGAACTGCAACGATTCCATCGACAAGGTGCCGGACGAGAAATGGATCGAGAACCTGACCGACCACAGTACCATCTGTGCCGGCAGAATCATGGAGCACCTCCAGAGCTGGCTCACTCACTTTCCCCGCGAGCAGATGTTTGTCGATTTCTACCCGTCGATTCGCACGGAGCCGACCCAGCTGCTCAAGCGTCTCTTCAAGTTCCTGGGTGTGAGCGCGATCCATAACTTCTCGTTTTTCCAGATCTCACAGCGGCTCAATGAGGGCGTGTCGCGGCGCTTGCCGACGCCGCTGGCAGAGTTTCTGCGTGCCATGTACGCACCCGCGGCCGCGGAACTGGCCGGCTTCTTGCGGGACACGTTTGATCTATCGTTGCCGGAAGAATGGCGGCCCTTGCTGCAGCCCGCCGCGAAGGATGCTGCGGCATCGGCCGCCACCGCGGCCAGCACGCTGCAGCCGACTGCGCTTTCGACAGTTTCGCCGGCGACCACTCCGTCCTTGCCGAAAACGCCGCTGCGCGTCAGTACGCCATTCTTGAGTTTCGAGCGGCTGCGGCTGCGCTACAAGCACACGCCGCGAACCCGGGACGCTAACTACTTCGGCTACCTTCTCGTTTACTACAAGGGCCAGTTTTTCGGCGTGGCGCAGCAGGTCGGCCTGTTTGACTTGCGGAAGATGACGGAAAAGGAAGTTGTCCGACTCGAGGAGAAGGGGCTGCTGTTCCGTTCGCCGTCGCTGGAGTGGGTCAAGTTGCAAGTCACGGACAAGCAGCTGGCGCCGCTGTACCGTGCGCCGGGAAAGCCGAGCCTTGCATTTCGGGCGCGGCGTTACCTGTTGCGGCGTCTGAATTCCTTTGTATCAGGAGTCGCTGCGAAGTTTCAGGTGCTGTCGCCCCGGATAGCGGTGAACCTGAAGCCAGCTCCAAAATGGCGCCGAAGTGCCTGAAGCATGACATTTCGATCCTCCTGGTTGACGATCTTTCTTCCCTTGCTGGCCGGCTGCGGTGCCGCGCCATCGCCGACCGCCGCCACGGCGCTGCTGCGCCCGGCTGCCCAGGAGAGCAACGCTGCCCTACAGGAGTCCAATCCATCCGGCATTCAGCGAGTGAGTCATTCGCCGGCGCTGCCGCGTCTTGCGCCCGAGCAGACGTATGGCGTGTGGGTCGATGACGCCGGATCAAGCTGGCTGCGCCTCGAGAAGCCGCGACTGCGCATCGTGTCCATCAACCCGGAACGCCGGTCCGGCCGGCTGTGCAATGCTCACTACGCGATCGCCCAGGACGGCAGCGTCTATGGTTGCATCCATGAGATCGGCCAGATCTCGGCAAGTGCGTGCCAGGACCTCTCCTGGAGCAATGAGTCGTCGCTGCGCGGCCTGCGCATGACCAAGGTGGCACTGCCGTTTCATTGCGAGATGTGTGCCGACGGCGAGGCGCTCAGGATCCTCGACTTTCGCGGGCCGATGACTCGAGATGCAGGCGACGGCTGGCATTTCGGAACTTATCGCAAGGTGGCCCTGACCCGGCCCGGACACGCCGGCATTCTGCCGCCGCTGGGCAACTGGGAGCGACAGCCCGACTCACACGATCGCGTGGTGCTCAGCATCCTGCCGGATCAAATTGGCGTCACCATTGTCGATGGCAAGGCCGGCAAGCGTTCACGCTGGCTCGGGGAATGCTCCGCCGGGCCGGACGGCCTGCTCTACGGCATGTTCTTGACGGTCGATCATGCTCTGGGCCGGGAGAAGCCGGAACCTCTCATGCCGCCGCCGCTGTTCTGCATGCGCCTCGGGTCTTCGGGGGCACCCCCCAATGTGCTCGGCCTGGACGGCCTGGACATCGATGAGGCGATGCGCTCGCGCTTGTTGGGTGCTTACCGCCCCTGCAGATGATCGAGCCGACTTTCGCAGGCGCTGCTGCCAGCGTCGGCTGCGCTCTTCCGCTCGTCGGCTTCGCGGCGCGCTATAAGCTGCCTTCATGATCTTTCGCTCATGCTGGCCGGCGCTGGTGTCGGCAAGACGTACCCTGTGGCACGGAACGCTGCAGCTGCTTTTCCCAGGCAGTTGCTGGCTGTGCGGCCAGACGCTGGCCGAGGGCCATACCGGGTTCTGCCTCAGTTGCCGGCAGACGCTGACCAGCGATCCGCAGCCGACGTGCCCGCGCTGCTCAAGCTCCATCGGCCCGCACGTCGATTTGACCGGTGGTTGTCAACGCTGTCGCGGAACGTCATTTGACTTCGACGAATGCACACGGTTGGGACCATACCAGGGACTGTTGCGCGACGCCATCCTGCGCATGAAGCGCTGGCAGGGAGAAGGGTTAGCGGAAGTGCTGGGCGCGCTGTGGGCCGAGCATGCGCTGGCAAGGCTGCGCAGCAAGCAGCCCCACGTCGTGATTCCCGTACCTCTGCACTGGACTCGCCGCTGGTCGCGTGGCTACAACCAGAGCCAGGTACTGGCCCGGGCCCTGGCCCTCGCGCTTGCAGTTCCGTTCCAGCCTGGCTGGCTCCGCCGTCGGCGCCGCACCGGAAGCCAGACGGCGTTGACCGCCGAGGAACGACGCAAGAATCTGCGCGGCGCCTTTCATGCTGGCCGTGGTCTGAACCTGGCCGGGAAAACAATCTTGCTCGTGGATGACGTGCTGACGACCGGCGCGACAGCCAGCGACGCGGCGCGCGCCCTGCGGGCCGTCGGAGCCGAAAGAATCAACGTCGCCGTGCTGGCGCACGCCGATTGACCGATACTTTCCATCGAATTGCTGCCAAAGTCTCATTTCAATCGAAAAAAACTTGCATTATATTTCGAATTTTATGCTTGACATGTGCCATATCTGGATCATAATATCATTCTTGCTAGTATATTTATTGCAATATAAGCCAAAATATTGCTGTGATAGTGGAAAAAAGACGTCAGAAGGTTCTAGATCTCGTCAGCGAGCGGGGGTTCGCCAGTCTCACGGACCTCGCTGAGGAGCTGGAAGCATCGGAATCGACGATCCGTCGCGACCTCGATTACCTCGACCAGCAGGGCGTGCTGAAGCGGACGCACGGCGGTGCCATCTATCGTGCCGATGCCTTTCCAACACTTGAGGAGAGATCTACCAGCCAGCTGGAAGAAAAGCGTCAAATCGCGCGGGCGGCGGCCGCCAGGGTGCGCGACGGCGATGCCATCCTGCTCGACGGTGGAACGACGACGCTCGAGATGGCTCGATTACTGGTGGGCCGGCGCCTGCAGATCGTCACGAACAGCTTGCCCATCGCAAACCTGTTCGCCTCCAGTCGCGAGACGGACCTCGTCATTCTGGGCGGTTACGTGTTTCCGCGCACCGGCGTGGCTCTGGGGCCGCTCACCGTGCGCATGATGGAGGACATTCACGTTCAGCAGACGATCCTGAGCGTGGGCGGCGTGACGGCCAAGGGACTCTTCAACAGCAATCTGCTCCTCGTCGAGACCGAACGACAGATGATGCGCTGTGCCGACGAGATTGTTGTCGTCGCCGACCATACCAAGATCGGCCGGCAAGCGCTGGCCTTCCTGTGCGAGCTTTCGGCAGTGGACACGCTGATCGTGGACAGGGCCGTCACGCCGGCACAGCGGGAATTGCTCGAACACACGGACACAAGACTGATCGTGGCGGGGGCGGACGTCAACGGCGATAGTTTTCAGTCATGAGCGGGCAAACATGAGCACGGCAACCTTGCAACAGCTCGATCGCGGCCAGGTGGAACGGCTAGTGCGACAGGCGCTGTCCCGACACTTTGTTGCCCAGAAGCGATCGGACGCCACTCAGGGCGGGTCCACGCCTGGCGTGCCCAAGCTGATGGTCAACATCTCTGCCCGTCATTGCCACGTGACGCAGGCCGACCTCGAGACGCTATTCGGCAAGGGACATCAACTGAAGCCGTTCAAGTGGCTGTACCAGGACGGTTTCTTCGCGGCCGAGGAGACGGTGACGATCATCGGCCCCCGGCATCGCACGATATCGAACTTGCGCATCCTTGGCCCGTGTCGTGACCACAGTCAGGTGGAGCTGGCCTTCACGGACGCGATCTCGCTCGGCCTGGACGTGCCGGTGCGCAAGAGCGGCGATCATCGCGACTCGCCCGGTTGCTATCTGCTCGGCCCGGCCGGGATGGTGCAGATGGGACGCGGCGTCATCCGCCACGAACGGCACGTGCACATGGGCCCCGCCGACGCCGCCTACTACGGCGTCAAGGACGGCGACCGGCTGAACCTGCGTGTGAAGAGCAGTTGCTCGATGGTGCTGGAGGATCTCCTCTGCCGTCTCGCCCCGGACAGCAAGCTGGAAGTGCACCTGGACACAGACGAGGGCAACGCCTGCGACTTGCCGCGGGCCAGCAAGGTGGAACTTTTCAAGTAGTGTTCAGTTTTCAGTGTTCAGTTTTCAGCAGGAACTGAACACTGAAAACTGAACACTGAAAACTCTTTTTGGAGGTAAGCGATGGCCAATTCTCAACTGGAGGCCCTGGGTCTGCTGGAGACCAAGGGACTGGTGGCGCTGGTCGAGGCCAGCGACGCCATGGTGAAGTCTGCGAACGTGACGCTGATCGGCTGGCAAAAAATCGGCAGCGGCCTGGTGACGGCGATGGTGGTGGGCGACGTCGCGGCGGTCAAGGCCGCCATCGACGCCGGCGCCGCCGCGGCCGGACGTGTCGGCGAAGTGGTCGCCGCCCAGGTCATTCCCCGCCCGCACGAGGATCTCGGCACCGTCCTGCCGGGCACCGGCAAGAAACAACCTGTCAGCGTCGGATAGTGTTTCGGGAGGGCGAGGCTCCCGCCGAGCCGTTCGCTGGCGATTCGGCAAGAGCCTCGCTCTCCCGGACGAACTCTGAAACTTCAAGCATTCGAAAGGAAGAATCTCATGGCGAACAACAGCAGCATGCGTCACGGTTCGAATCACGAGGCGCTGGGACTGGTGGAGACCAAGGGCCTGATCGCGACCATCTCGGCGACGGATGCGATGTGCAAGTCGGCCAACGTGGCCCTGGCCGGCCAGGTGCAGATCGGCGGCGCTTATGTGACGACCTTCGTCCGCGGCGACGTCGGCTCCGTCCGGGCCGCCGTCGATGCCGGCGCCTCGGCCGCCAGCGCCAACGGCGAACTGGTCAGCGCTCACGTCATCCCGCGCCCCGATGAATCGGTCCTGGAGGCGTTCCTGGGCAGGTAGCCTCATTCATGTTTCGCGCTCGCGCACTACCTGGCGGGAGCTTTGCCCTGCACGCGAGAAAACGGGCACAAAACGCAAGGCAACGAAATCGACATCATGAAAGTCCTCGTCGCTAATCTCGGCAGCACCAGCTTCAAGTACCGCCTGTTTGACATGGCGAACGAGCGGGTGCTGGCGCGCGGCGGCGTTGAGCGGATCGGCTCTGCGGAGAGCCGTTGCTTCGTGGAGACACTGGGCCAGCGGCACGAGGCCACGCTGCCGGCGAAGGACCACGCCGTGGCCGTCCGCCTGTGTCTGGAACAGCTGGCCGAGCATGGGTGCCTGGCCAGCCCGGATGAACTGAGCGCCATCGGCTTCAAGGCCGTGCACGCAAGAGGAACGACCGGCGTGCAGCGCGTCGATGAGCGCGTCCTGTCGGCGATGGAGGCATATGCCGACGTGGCGCCGGCGCACAATCCGCCATACATCGCGGCCATGCGGCTGCTGGCCAAGCAGTTGCCGCACATCCCGCTGGTGGCGGCGTTCGAGACCGGCTTTCACCAAACGATCGCGCCGGCCCAGCGGCTCTATGCCGTCCCCCTGGAATGGGCCGAGCGCTACGGGATCCAGCGCTGGGGCTTCCACGGCGCGAGTCATGCGTACATCGCCCAGCGGACGGCAGAGTTGTTGAAGTCGCCAAGGGCCAGGATCATTTCCTGCCATCTTGGCGGCAGCAGCAGTTTGTGCGCAATCCGCGACGGCCAGTCGCAGGCCAACAGCCTGGGCATGAGCCCACAGAGCGGCTTGCCGCACAACAATCGCGTCGGCGATTTCGATCCCTTTGCATTGCCAGTGTTGCTGCGCGAAACGGGCAAGTCGCTGGAGCAAGTCCTCGACGACCTGGCCGAGAGATCGGGATTGCTGGGCCTGAGCGGCGCCGGCAACGACCTGCGCGACATCGAGTCGGCGGCGGCCAGGGGGGATGCGCGGGCGCAACTGGCCATGGATGTGTTCACCGCCGGCGTACGGCACTACCTGGGTGCGTACCTGGTGCTGCTCGGCGGCGCGGATGCCGTCGTCTTCACTGGCGGCATCGGTGAGAACTCGGTGGCGATGCGCGAGGCCATCTGCGCCAACCTGGAAACGTTTGGCATCGTGCTCGATCCGCAAGCCAATCGCACCGCCCGCGGCGAGGCCCGGATCGACGCTGCGAGCAGCCGCGTGCAGCTATGGATCATGCCGACCAACGAGGAGCTGATCGTCGCCCGCCACGTAGTCGCAAGCTGCCAGCTTGCGGACTGATTGACAGCGAACAAGCTGGCAGCTTGTCGCTACGAGAGGATGGGAGACGCCATGTTTCTTGCCAGAGTCACCGGCAGCGTGGTCTCGACACAGAAGCTTCCAGCCATGACTGGCCGCAAGTTGCTCACCGTCGAACCGATGCGCGTCGATCCCGCCAAGCAGGATCGCCTGGTCGGCACCGGCCGGACCTTTGTCTGCGTCGATACCGTCGGCGCCGGCGAAGGCGAGATGGTCCTGATCGTGCAGGGCTCCAGCGCCCGACTGACCCCCGAAACCGAGAAGCTGCCGGTGGATGCCACCATCATCGGCATCGTGGACAACGTCAACGTGCAACAACAATCGATTTTTTCGGCAAGAAGTTAGGGTTGCTTTCAGCGATCAGCTTTCAACATTCTGTCGCGAAGCATGCAGGGTTTGCGACCGCTGAATGACTGGCGAAAAACATTGCTGAACCGCTGATAGCTGACTGCTGATAGCTGACTGCTGATAGCTGACTGCTGATAGCTGATAGGAGAATCGCCATGGTCGTCACCGATGAACTCGTTCGCAACGTCGTCCAGGAAGTGATATCGAACATGCGCGGCGGCAAGACGCCCGCCACGAACGGCAAGGTTGCAACTGCCAGGCCCGCGAGCGCGCAAGCTGGCGCCTGGGGTGTCTTTGAGGACGTCGATCAGGCGGTGGCCGCCGCGACAGCGGCGCAGCGCGAGTTCGAGCAGCGCTCCTTTGACGACCGCAAGAAGGCCATCGACAGCATTCGCAAGATCAGCATCGGCCAGGCGGAAACGCTTGGCAGGGAAGAGTACGAGGAAACCAGGATCGGCAAGCTGGCCCACAAGATCGAAAAGCTGCAGGTGGTCGGCGACAAGACGCCGGGCATAGAGTTCCTGCGTACCGACGCGTTCAGCGGCAGCAACGGCATCACCCTGACGGAATATGCTCCGTTCGGCGTCATCGGCATTGTCACGCCGGTGACGCACTCGCTGCCGACGCTTGCATGCAACGCCATCAACATGCTTGCCGGCGGCAACACGCTCGTCTGCAATCCGCATCCGTCCGGGGCGAGAATTGCCTGCAAAGGGACGCGGCTGTTCAATCAGGCGATCCACGAAGCCATCGGCATCGACAACCTCATCACCATTATCGGCAATCCGACACTCGAATCGGCGGAGGCGATCTTCAAGCATCGCGACGTAAAGCTGTTGTGTGTGACCGGCGGTCCCGCAGTGGGCCGGGCGGCCCTGCGCAGCCCGAAGCGGGCCATCGTCGCCGGGCCAGGCAATCCGCCCGTGGTCGTCGATGAAACGGCTGATCTTGACAACGCTGCCCGCAGCATTGTCCTGGGCGGCGCCTGGGACAACAACTTGCTGTGCATCGGCGAAAAGGAGGTTTTTGCCGTCGCCGGCATCTTCGACGAGTTGCTGCAAGCGATGACGCGCTACAAGGCCGTTCGGCTGGATGCGAAGCAGATCGATGCGCTGACCAAGGCCGCCTTCGTGGCCGGCGAGGGCGGCAAGCTGACGGTCAACAAGGATCTGATCGGCCAGGACGCGGCAGTGCTGGCCGCCAAGGCCAACGTCAAGGTCCCCGCCGACACCGAACTGCTCTTCGGCGTGACCGAAGAAGCGCACCCGTTCGTCGATCACGAACAAATGATGCCTTTCATCCCGTTCGTGAAGGTCCCGGACGTGGACACGGCCATCGCCCTGGCGAAGAAATACGAGCACGGCTACCGGCACACGGCCGTTATCCACTCGCGCAATGTGGACACCATCACGCGCATGGGACGCGAGATGGACACGTCGCTCTTCGTGCAGAATGGCCCGAGCATGGCCAGCCTCGGTTCCGGCGGGGAAGGCTACTTGAGCTTCAGCATCGCCACCCCCACCGGGGAAGGCGTGACGACGCCGCTGACCTTCTGCCGGCAGCGCAGGACGACGACGGTCGGCAGCATGCGAGTGCTGTGAGAAAGCTGCTGTTTTTCGACCGACACGGCTAGCCGCATTGGTTTCGGAATCGTCGGAGCTCACGGCGATTCTCGTAAGCCTCATCAAGAAGTCGAAGCAATGATCTTGGTTTTCGTTTCTGGTTTCTAGTTTCTGGTTTCTAGTTTGGTCATGCCATGCAGATCGCTCGCGTTGACGGACAGGCGGTATCGACGGTGAAGCATCCCAGTCTTCAGGGCTGGCGGTTGCTTCTGGTCCAGCCATTGGGAGTAGCCGGCCAGGACGACGGCGAACCCTTGTTGACGATCGACCACCTGGGCGCCGGGCCAGGGAGCATGGTGATCATCTCCAACGATGGCGCGGGAGCGCGGGAACTGGTCGGCAACAAGAACTCGCCGGTGCGCTGGATGGTTCTGGGAATCTGCGATCGTTCGGGGGCTGAAAGCGATTGGTCATGAGTCTTGCGAATGCACAGATTGTTGCCAGCGGTGTGACCGCGACCTCGCTGCGCTGGACCGGCCGCGTGTTGAGCGCCGAGGACCTGCGCGGCAGCCTCAACGGCCAGGTCGAGGTCGTGCTGTCGCCGTCGACCGTGGTCACACCGATGGCGTCCGACCAGTTGAAGGCGCAAGGCGTTCGGGTCATTCGCCGGGCCGAGGATAGTCCGACGACCGACCAGGCATTGTCCGCGTGGGGCATCGCCCTGGAGAGGCCGGACGCGCTGGTGACGAGCGCGGTCCGGTCCCTGGAGCGCGAAGGAATACGCTTCAAGACGCTTTCCGCTTCAGGCGGAAGCTCATGTGGCTGGGCGCGAGCGCTGGCTGAGTGTGTGGCGCGCGGTGAGTGCGCCGGGGGTGTCGGATTCGCTGCCGATCCTGGGTTGATTTGCTGCCTCGCCAACAAGGTCAAGGGCCTGCGGGCCGCTGCGGTGTGCAGTGTCAACCAGGCGACGCGGGCCGTCGCCGGCCTGGCCGCCAACCTGATCGTTGTCGAGATGCCTGGACGGACGCTGTTCGAGATCAAGCAGATTCTCAAGTGTGCCTGTGCCGGCGGCGCGTGTCCGCCGGAGACAATTACGATGTTGCGGGAGCTGGAACATGCGCATCGCTGAAGTCATCGGCACGGTGACGCTGTCGCGCTGGCACCCGAGCCTCGACGGCGCCCGCTGGATCATCGGCGTTCCCTTCAGTTTGAAAACCCTGCGCGAGCGCAGCCGGCCCGACGGCGAGGATCTGGTCATCATCGACCAGCTAGGCGCCGGCAACGGCAGCCGCATCGGCGTCAGCGAGGGCGCGGAAGCTGCAGCGCCATATGTTCCGAAAAAAATGCCTGTGGACGCCTATTGTGCATGCATCCTTGACCACTTGAGCTTGTGAACCGCTTGCGGTTTCGCGCGGCGGCAACTGTCAAAGGAAGAATCCCATGAACGAATACAAGCTGAAAGAACAGATCTGCGAGATTGGCCGGCGCGTCTACGCCAAGGGCTTCGCGGCCGCCAACGATGGCAACATCACCGTCCGCCTCAACGACAAGGAATTGCTGTGCACACCGACGATGGTGTCGAAGGGCTACCTGAAGCCCGACGACATTTGCAAGGTGGACTACGAGGGCAAGCAGCTCGGCGGAAAGCGCAAGCGGACCAGTGAGGTGTTCCTGCATCTCGCAGTGTACAAGAATCGGCCGGACGTGCAGGCGGTAGTGCACTGCCATCCGCCGCACGCAACGGCTTTTTGCGTGGCCCATGAGCCGATTCCCAAGTGCATCTTGCCCGAGGTGGAGGTGTTCCTGGGCGAAGTGCCGATGGCCGTCTACGAGACTCCCGGGGGAACGAAGTTCGCCGACACCATCGTGCCCTATGTGAAGGATTGCAACACGATCCTGCTGGCCAATCACGGTACGGTGACCTTCGGTCCGGACCTGGAGAAGGCGTACTTCAATACCGAGATCATCGACGCCTATTGCAAGATCCTGATCCTGGCCCGGCAGCTCGGCCGCGTCAATTACTTCAGTGAGGAGAAGACTCGCGAGCTGCTCGAGCTCAAGAAGAAGCTGGGCTACGACGACCCACGCTTCCGCTGCCAGGACTGCGACACCTGCGGCAACAGCATCGTCGGCCGTGGCTACAGCGATTTCGTGCCACAGCCGCACGCCTTCCCCTACGGCGAGAAGAGCTGCTCGTGCACGCCGCACGGCCAGGAGTGCAGCGTCAACGGCAAGGCCGCTCCGGCGCTGTCTCACGCCGACAGCGATTATGACGAGCTGGTGCGCACCGTCACTGATCAGGTGATGGCGGCGCTGGCGCGACAGGCGTAGCGATCCAATTAATGTCGGAGATTCATCCATGAAAGTCAGCATCATCGGCGGCGGCGGCCTGGTTGGCAGCATGACGGCCTACGCGCTCCAGTGTGGTGGCGTGGTCAGCAACATCTGCCTGATCGACGCCAACAAAGACATGGCCAAGGGGCAGGCGACCGACCTGCTGCACGGCGTTAGCCTTGTCGCGGACCAGCGCATCACCGCCGGCGACATGAGCGACGTGACCACAAGTGACATCGTCGTTGTCACCGCCGGGCTGCGCCGCAAGCCGGACGAAAGCCGGCTCGATCTCATCAATCGCAACGTCGATCTTTTCTTGAGTATCCTTGAAGACGCCAGGAAGGCCGGCCTGAAGGAAAATGCTTACCTGATCGCGGTCAGCAATCCGGTGGACGTGTTGACGTACCTGGCCGTGCGCCGCTCGGGACTCCCCTGGCAGCGCGTCATCGGCCTGGGCACACAGCTCGACACGGCCCGGTTCCGAAGTTACCTGGCCCAGCGACTCAAGGCGCCTCCCACCCAGGTGAACGCCATGATCCTGGGTGAGCACGGCGACAGCATGGTGCCGATCTGGTCGAGCGCCACCGTGGCCGGTTTGCCGCTCGAGCAATGGCCAGGGTTCAGCGCCGCTTTGCAGAAGGAAGTGTTCGAGGACACCAAGACGGCCGGCGCCCAGGTCATCAAGCTCAAGGGCGGCTCCGGCTTTGCCGTCGGCCTGTCGATCCGCGAAGTCGTGCACGCCATCGCTCTGGATAGCCGGCGTGTGTTGCCGGTGAGCTCGCTGATGCTTGGTGCTTATGGGCTGCGCGACGTCTGCTTGTCAGTGCCGACCGTGGTTGGCTGCGGCGGTGTGCGGCAGCACATCGAACTGCCGCTGGCGCAGAAGGAACGGCTCGGGCTCCAGCAATCGGCGCGAGTGCTGCGCGAGATCATCGGGCAAGTGGAGACACGCCTCGGGAAGCCGGCCGCTGCAAGCGATAAGCCCATTGAGCACCGAAGCGGCAATGGCTCGGCGGGACGAGTCATTCCGCGGACTGCGTGGACGAACAAGAGATGAAACATGGCTTTCGCGGCGTGCCACTCCTTCAATGAAAAACTGAGAATGAGAGCGAGAAGTGAAGAACTAATAACCGGGGCGACTCATGAAGCGTGACGACCTTTTTCATTTTTCATTGTCTTATTGAGCTGAGCCATGATTCAGAAATCCCTCGACGAAAAGCTGTCCCGCATTCATGCCGATCCGCACGGCTGCAAGGACTTCATCCTCGCCGACGCCAAGGATGCCGACATGGCACTGTCCATTGGCGCACCGGGGCGGTCGCCCGAGGCGCATGCCGGCGAGGTGCGTCATCGCAGTTTGCAGGAGTTTCGTGATATCATCGAGCAGATCGTCGAAGCGAAACTCGTCGATATCATGCTCATGTCGGCCAGCACCAGCGAGGTCCTGACCATCCACAAGCGGATCTTCGATCAGAGTCCGGTGACGCCGGCCGCCCGGGTCAACGACACGACGGACATCCACATCATCCGCGGCAGCAAGTATCCTACCCAGCCGTCCTTGCCGTTCCGCACGGCCACGCTCGATCACATCCAGTGTGGGCGGCTGGAGTGCAAGCCGGAAGAACGCCGCCAGGGCGCCGATCTCGGCCTGTACAGCATCACCTTCAACAACGACAGCGTCCTCGATCGCGAAGCGCTGCAACAGTACAAGGACTTTCGCCTGGAGGCGGAGCACAAGGGGTTCCACCACTTCCTCGAGGTCTTCGATCCGAATCGTCCCGAGGCAGTCGAGGCCAGCAAGGTTCCCGATTTCATCAACGATGCCATCGTGCGCACGCTGGGCGGCGTCACCGACGCGGGCCGGCCGCTGTTCCTCAAGATGGTCTATCATGGCCCCAAGGCCATGGAGGATCTGGTCCATTACGATCCGCACCTGATCGTCGGCATTCTGGGCGGTTCGGCCGGTACGACGTACGACGCTTTCAAACTGCTGAGCGAGGCGAAGAAATACGGCGCACGCGTTGCCCTCTTTGGCCGGAAGATCAACAACGCCGAGAATCAGCTCGCCTTCATCCGCTTCCTGCGGCTGATTGCCGACGGCGACATCACGGCCGAGGAGGCGGTCCAGGCCTATCACGGCGTCCTGCAAAGGCTTGGTATCAGGCCACAGCGCTCGCTTGAAGAGGACATGCAGTTGCAGACCGGCGTGATGAGTTACGGCGGCAACGGAACGACCATGGCGCTGCCGGTGAAGCCCCGGCAAGGCAAGGTCATGGCTGCGTCGAGGAACGGCGTCGAGCCCGGCAATGGTGCAGCGCCGCCAATGAACGGCGCCGAGCCGGATTTCGCGTCCATGACGACGGCCCAGAAGCTTGCCTATCACCGTCAACGCTGGGACCGCATCCTGGGAAAGAATTGATTCACTGCTGCTCGCCGGAGGCCTCGACGATCACGTCCTCGGCGACGTAGATGGGAACCTTGGCGGTAACCGCCACTGCGATGGCGTCGCTGGGCCGGCAGTCGATCTCAACGAGTTCGCCGTCCTTGCGGATGCGCAGCTTTGCGTAGTAGGTGTGCTCGCGCAGCTCGCTTATGTAGATGTCCTGAAGCTCGCCCCCCATCTGATCGACCACGTTGACGATCAGGTCGTGTGTCAAGGGCCTGGGCGACGGCAGGCCGCGGACCCGGCGATCGATGCTGGTGGCCTCGAAGATGCCGATCACGATGGGGAAACTTCGGTCTCCCTCCGTCTCGCGAAGCATGACCATCTGGTGGTCATGAACCTCGTTGATGATGATCCTCTTCAAGTCCATCTGCACGGTCACGGACGTCTCCTTGCTCACTCGGGCCACGTACCCTTAGCGGCATTATAACTGCTCGCGCCGAACAAAACTACACTGCAAACTCGCCCAGCGGACGACATGGCATCCGACAAGCAAGAGAGCGCTTGCAATGAAGCCGACGAAGCTGCTCTCGACCAACTGCCACCACCACGGCATGACGAATTTGGGCATCGCGCCGTCGCGGAACTCGACATATGCCCACCAGTCCGCGAACCACCAATAGAGCAATCCAAAAAGTAAACTTCCGAGCAACCATGCGGTCTTGGTGCGTATCATGGTTACTTGATCCTCAGATCAAAGCACAAGACCTTGCTCTCGGCGCGCACGTAGAGCAAGCCGTTGGCGAGCGCAGGCACGGACCAGCAGCGCCCGTCGGCCACCTGGAAAGTGGCTTGCAAGTGATAGCCCGCCGGCGTGGCGGCGGCCAGACCAAGTTTGCCGTCCTCTCCCAGGATGACCAGCCGGCCGTCAGCGATCAGCAGAGACCCCTTCTCGAAACCGCGCTGCTTCCACTTGACGATGCCGGTGCGAAACTCCAGGCATGTCAGGAGCGCCTCGTTGCAACCATAAACATGGTCCTTGTAGAGCACGCTGCTCGAAAAATGGTTGCGCATGTTCTTGTTTTCGTAGACGCGTCTGGCGACAAGTTCGTCGCCGGACACCTCTATGTGCACGACGGCGCAACCGCGATTGTAGCCCGACGAGATAAAGACGTAATCGCCGGCAATGATTGGCGTGGCAACGTTGGCGCCGTAACTCGTCTCCCACGGAAACCGCCAGAGGATCGCGCCCGTGTCGGGCGTGACGCCGACAAGCCCGGCAGCGGTGAAGAAGACCACCTGCGGCCGACCGGCGATGGTCGCCAGCACCGGCGAGCTGTATCCCGCTTGATCGTCCCCGGCCGACCAGCGAAGCTTGCCCGTCAACTTGTCGACCGCGGCCATTGAATTGCCGCCGCGACCGCCGGGATTGATGTAGACCAGACCGTTTGCGACCAGCGGTGAAAACGACACGCCCCATGTCAAGTTGGCGGCGCCAAACTCAGCCAGCAAATCGTGTCGCCAGACCTGCTCGCCCTGCGGTGTTTTGGGATGTGTCTTCAGGCAGAGCATGACGCCGGTGGCGCCGACGGTGTAGACGCGGTCGCCATCGACGGACGGCGTCGCCCGCGGTCCATCGCCGTAGGCGTTGCGATAATCGGCCAGGTAGCTGAACCGCCACAGCTCGGTGCCGGTGCGGGCATCCCAGCAGACGACGGATTCGTTTGGCCCATCCTGCATCAGGAGATACGCTCGGCCGGCGGCGACTGCCAGCGTGCCGTAGCCCTTGCCCACCGGTTGTTCCCAGAGTCGCGGCGGCCCGCTCTCGGGCCAGGCTGTCAGCTTTTCCTTCGCCGTCGAGACGCCGTCGCGATTGGGGCCGCGCCATTGCGGCCAGTCGGCGCTTGCTTGCCTCTTGCTCGCCAGATCCTGATCACGCAGCGCCGACAGGCGCTGGGCATCGATCAGTGATTCGTCCTTGAAGACGAGGTGATACAGCGTCAGAGCAACGAACACGACACCGAGTACCATGATGACCGCAAGCTGAATGCCTTGCGCCCAGCCACGTCTTGCCGGTCCCGTAGCAGAGGACTCCTGCCGGTCGATGGACACGCCCATAAAATGTTCCTCCAGAGTGTTTTGTCCGCCACGACGAGTGTTTTGTCAAGTGAAGCAATGCCTGGCCGGCAGCGCCAGGAAGGCGGCTTGACGCTGCCTTGCAAGCGCTGCACGACGGGATTCGCGGGCTGGATGGGAGATGCATGTCAACGCCCGGAGAACGACTGCGCCAGGCATTCGCGGCGAAAACTATCGCCGTGCCGGGTGTGTTCAACCCGCTGGTGGCGATGATGGCGGAGCGCCTCGGGTTCGAGGCCGTGTACCTCTCCGGCGGGGCGCTGTCTGCGGGTTTCGGCGTGCCTGACATTGGGCTGCTGACCTTGACTGAATTCGTGGACGCCGCACGTGCCATCGCGCGGGCGACTTCGTTGCCTTTGCTTTGCGACGCCGACACCGGTTTCGGCGAGGCGGTCAACGCCGAACGCACGGTACAGCTGTTCGAGGCCGCCGGCGTCGCGGGCATCCACCTCGAGGATCAGCAGTTGCCGAAGCGCTGCGGCCACCTGTCCGGCAAGGCGCTGGTGGAGCCGGAGGCAATGGCCGCCAAGATTCGGGCGGCCGTCGCCGCGCGTCGTGATGGGAACTTCGTCATCATCGCCCGCACCGATGCTCGCGGCGTACGCGGTTTCGACGACGCTGTGCAGCGAGCGAAGCTGTACTTGCAGGCAGGCGCTGACGCCATCTTCCCGGAAGCACTCGAAAGCGAAGCGGAGTTCGCTGCTTTCGCGCGAGCTGTCCCATGCACACTGCTCGCCAACAACACGGAGTTCGGCAAGAGCCCCAATCTCGACATGCAGACGCTGGCGCATCTTGGCTATCGCCTCGTGCTCTATCCGCTGACCGCGTTTCGTGCCGCCCTGCGTGCCGCCCGCGACACGCTTGCCGAGCTGCGCGACAAGGGGCATCAGCGCGACCGCATTTCACAAATGCTGACCCGTGCGGAGCTTTATGAGCTTCTGGACTACAAAGGCTATGAGGATCGCGACCGGAAACATTTCGGACAACCTACTCCCACGGAAAAGACATCATGAGCGAGGAACAGAACGAGCCGGCAGGTGTCCCTGAAGCGCCGAAGCCGCCCGCAAGTGCGGAACCCAGTGCCGAACCCGGCGGCGAACCAGGCGCGAAACGTCAGGCACCGCCCGGCAAGCGGCCGCCCGATCGCTTCAAGCGGCCACGCGCCAAGACACCGATGTTGTCGCTGGACGACATCGAGATGCCGCGCTCCAAGCTCAAGCTCAGCGAGCTGGACGCCGACATCGAGAGCGAATTGCAAGAAGCGCTCTCCGGCGTCTCCCAGGACAATCTCTTTGCCGCGGAATCGCGGCCGGAAGCCAAGGCCGCGTCCGGCGACGACAAGGGACCCAAGAAGGGCAAGGTCCTTGCCGTCCATGGCGCGGACGTGTTCATCGACGTGCCGGGCGGCCGCAGCCAGGGCGTGCTGTCGCTGCTGCAATTCCCCGATGGCCCGCCCGCGCCCGGCACCGAGGTCTCGTTCGACATCGAGGGCTACGACCGCGCCAATGGCTTGCTGATTCTCGCACGGCGCGGAGCGGCCGTCATCGTCGATTGGTCCAGTGTCGCCATCGGCCAGACCGTCGAGGCTCGCGTCACCGAGACCAACAAGGGCGGCCTCGCCGTCGAGGTCAACGGCATCCGCGGTTTCATGCCCATCAGCCAGATCGATCTCTACCGCGTCGACAACGCCGACAGCTTCGTCAATCAAAAGTTGCTGTGCATGGTCGTCGAGGTCGATCCGCAGGAGCGGAACCTCGTCGTCAGCCGCCGAGCTCTCTTGGAAAAGGAGCGCGAGGAGCAGCGCGAGAAGATCTGGGCCGATCTGGCCGAGGGACAGGTCCGCGACGGCATCGTCCGCTCCGTCCGCGACTTTGGTGCTTTCGTCGATCTTGGCGGCGTCGATGGCTTGATCCATGTCAGCGAGATGAGCTGGAGCCGCGTCAAGGATCCCGCCAGCGTGGTTCAGCCCGGACAGGCGGTCAAGGTCGTCGTCCTCAAGGTGGACCGCGACGCCCGCAAGGTCGGCCTCGGCCTGAAGCAACTCCAGCCCAGTCCGTGGGACAACATCGGCGCGAAGTACCCGCCGGGCCTGATGGTGAAGGCAAGGATCACACGGATCGCCGAGTTCGGCGCCTTTGCGGAACTCGAGCCAGGCGTCGAGGGCCTCATCCACGTCTCCGAGCTGGCCCCGCAGCGGGTCCGCCGCATCAGCGACGTCGTGCAGGTCGAGCAGGAAGTGCAGGTGATGGTGCTGGACGTCGATCCGCAGCAACGGCGCATCTCGCTGTCGCTCAAGGCTGCACAGGCGGAAGCCGAGGCTGAAGAGGAAGCGAGCGAGCCCGAGGTCGAGAAACCGCCACGACCACGCGACCCCACGCTGCGCGGCGGCATCCGTTAAGTTGCGACGCGGAGACTGCACGTCGCGGCGAGACGTGACGTTGTCAGGCCGAATTCCTAAATTAGTTCACGAAAGCCACGGCCGGGGCGACGTGTTCCGGCTTACGTCAAGGAAACGCCATCACGATTGGAGACGAAATGAAACGGCTTGCTGCGTTGCTCATGGTTGGACTCGCGGCCGCCATCCTGGCCGGCTCGGCGGATGCCGGGGCCAAGGATGGCAAGATGCGCTGGACGCGTATTGGTTCACGGCGCGGGCAATAGAGATATTGCCCTTTGTTGATTGTGGTGGGCTTGGACTGCCTCGACAAGCCAGTCGAAGACGTTGCAGGATTGGCGGCGGCA